>Ga0308421_1000809_pt1 | contig 17840 bp, 18 predicted proteins | sample HotsprSampleMS60_FD_203673 | JGI IMG/M metagenome (GOLD analysis project Ga0308421, IMG submission 203673) | Hot spring phototrophic mat microbial communities from Mushroom Spring, Yellowstone National Park, Wyoming, United States - 20090730_MS60 ...
CGGCGGCCGAAGGCCGCCGCCCGCAAACCCCCTCTACCTCCCCCTCCCGCGCCGCGAAGCGGCAGCGGAGCCGCCGCAATGAAAGATGCGCCCCTCTCCCTACAGTGCGCGACAGATGAATCCCTTCAAATATGTCCCTTCCGGGAAGTTCAGAGAGACGGGATGGTCGCTCCCCTGGTGAAGGTGCCCGAGAATCTGCACATCCCGGCCTGCGTCCAGCGCGGCACCGAAGAGAATTTTCTGAAAGAGGTCGGCGGAAACCGCGCCGGAGCAGGAGGTGGAGAAGAGAATACCCCCCGGCCGCAGCAGGTGGAAAGCCTGGAGGTTGATGTCCTTGTAGGCACGGGCCGCGCGGGGCACGTCCTGCGCTGATGGCGCGAATTTGGGCGGGTCCAGAATGATGAGGTCAAACCGGCGCCCGACGGCCCGGAAAGCCCGCAGGACCCGTGCGACGTCGCCCTCTACAAACTCGTGGTCATCCGGAGAGAGGCCGTTCAGCGAGAGGTTTTCCCGCGCCAGTTCCAGCGCGGGGCCGGAGGAGTCCACGAAGGTTACACGGGCCGCGCCGTGCCAGGCCGCGTAGACACCAAAAGCACCGGTGTAGCAGAAAGCATCCAGGACCTCTGCGCCGGGGCTGAAGGGAGCCAGGCGCGCCCGGTTCTCCCGCTGGTCCAGATAGAAGCCGGTCTTCTGGCCCGTCCCCACGTCCACCCGGAAGCGCAGACCGTTCTCCCGAACCTCCACCAGAGGGGGTGGGGGCTCTCCCCGGAGCGGGCCCGTTCTCATCGGGAGGCCTTCCTTCTCCCGCACGTCCACATCGGAGCGCTCGTAGATGCCGCGCGGGGAAAGCAGGTCCACCAGCAGGGAGACCAGCGTGTCTTTCCAGCGCTCTATCCCCAGGGTCAGGAACTGAGCGACCAGAAACTCGCCGTACCGGTCCACGATCAGGCCCGGCAGGCCGTCGGACTCCGCGTGGACCAGGCGGAAGGCGGTGGTGTGGGGAGACCGGAGGAGGTCTACGCGCCCCTGAAGCGCGCGCTGAAGCCGCCGTTGCCAGAAGTCGGCGTTGATTTCTTCAGCCGGGTCCCAGGTGAGGAGACGGACGGTGATCTGGGAGCGGCGGTTGAGGTACCCGCGCGCCAGCCACTGGCCCCCGGCGTCCTGCACGTCTACAATGTCCCCGTCGGCGGGGTCGCCGCGGATGCGGGCGACGGCGCCGGAGAAAATCCAGGGATGCCGCCGCAAGACGGAGCGCTCCCGCCCTGGCTGCAGGATGACCGTACCGTTTCCGGGCACCTCACATCCGCTCCGGGGCCGTCATCCCCATCAGGTGGAGCGCACGGGCCAGGACGACCTTCGCCGCCCGCACCAGCCGCAGGCGGGCCCGGGTGATGGGCTCATCGGCGGGGTCGGAGGAGACCACCCGGCAGTCCCGGTAGAAGGCGTGGAAGGCCGTCGCCAGTTCCAGCGCGTAGTAGGGCAGGAAGTGCGGGCTCAGTTTCGCCGCTGCCTGCTCTATCACCTCCGGCAGTTCCAGCATTTTGCGGATCAGCGCCAGTTCGCCGGGATGCCGCAGAAGGGAAAGGTCCGCGGGACGGTCCACCTCCAGGCCCTGCTCTTGGGCGTAGCGGAGGATGCTGGCAATGCGGGCGTGGGCGTACTGGACGTAGTAGACCGGGTTCCGCTCCGACTGCTCCACCGCCAGGTCCAGGTCAAAATCTATCGGCGCGTCGGCGGTTCGGGAAAGGAGCATGAACCGGATGGGGTCCGGGCCGACGTCCTCCAACAGGTCCCGCAGGGTGACAAACTCCCCCGTGCGCTTGGACATGCGCACCTCTTCGCCGCCCCGCCACAGGGTCACCAACTGGTAGAGGATGAAGACGGTCCGTTCGGGGTCCAGGCCCAGGGCCTTCGCCGCCGCGCGCACACGGGGGACGTCGCCGTGGTGGTCGGCGCCCCAGATGTAGATGGCCCGGTCAAATCCCCGCCGGACCAGTTTGTCCCAGAGATAGGCGACGTCCGAGGCCAGGTAGGTGGGGCGCTCCGAGGGTTCGGGGACGACCCGGGGGGAGCGGATGAGCACCGCGTCCTTCTCCAGGTCGGGGTGGCGGAACCAGACGGCGTCGTCGTACTCCACCACGTAGCCGCGCTGGCGCAGGACCGTCAGCGCCTGGTCAAACAGGCCCTCCTCGTAGAGGTGGCGCTCATGCCGCCAGACGTCAAAGTGGACGCCCAGGTCGGCCAGGTCCTGGCGGATGCGCTCCAGCATCTGAGCGACGGCCCAGTCGGCGACCGCGCGCACCGCCTGGCGGCGGTCCATCTCCAGATACCGGCGCCCGACCTCGGCGGCCAGCCGTTCCCCCAACTCCACCACGTAGCGCCCGTGGTAGCCGTCCTCGGGGAACGGGACGTCCTCCCCCAGTGCCTGGGCGTAGCGGGCGAAGACGCTCTCGCCGAACCGGCGCACCTGAGACCCGGCGTCGTTGACGTAGTACTCCCGCTCCACCTGGTAGCCCGCCGCCGCCAGGACGGAGGCCAGGCCGTCCCCCAGGACGGCGTTGCGGGCCGAGCCGATGGTGATGGGGCCGGTGGGGTTGGCGCTGACGAACTCCACCTGAACCCGCTGCCCCTTTCCGACGGCGATGGCCCCGAAGGACTCCCCGGCCTCCAGAATGGCGTCCACCTGCTGAGCCAGCCAGCCGTCATCCAGCCAGATGTTAATGTAGCCGGGGTGGGCGGGCTCGGCACGGCCGATGAACGGGGCCGGCGGCAATGCGGCGATCACCCGCCCGGCCAGGTCCATCGGTGGCAGACCTGCCTCCCGCGCCACTCGCAGGCAGACGGAGGTGGAATAGTCCCCGAACTCCGGGCGGCGGGTCCGTTCCACCAGGACCGGGGGAAAGTCGTCCCGGCCCAGGACCTCCCGCAGAGCCTGGGCGATGGTGTTGGCGATTTGGGTGCGAATCGGAACGGACATACTGGCGTTTCCTCCGGCGTCATTCGGCTTCGGGGCGGCGGAGAAGGCGCGCGACGAACGTTACGACCTCCTCCGCCAGTTTCACGGCGTCCTCAGCAACTGACCGGTTATAGACCTGGGCGGGGATCCCATCTGGCAATCCGTTGGGATACCGCGTGGGGATGTAGTAGGTGTCCAGTATCCCCCATCGGGCAGCCAGAGAGGAGAAATCAGGGTTCCAAGACGATGCTTCCTGGGCCAGCCGGTGGACCGAATGGCCCAGCACCAATTCCTCTCCCTGAGCGTAGAGGAAGGCCTTCAAAGCCTTTTCAGCGACCTGCTGGGCCAGGAAACAAGCCAGGTGATAGCCCCCCTCTTCCAGCAGGCGACGAGCCCAGTGCAGGTCCTCCTCCGCCTGAGTCAACCAGCGGCGGCCTTCCTCAGGAGCCGACTTTCTCATAGAGCACCTTCCCCTCCTGCAGAATGCGGCGACCAAACGGCATGTCCCGGACGATTTCCCACTCTTCGGGGGTATAGACCAGGATGTCGGCATCCACTGGCAGTGGGCCGATCCGCCGATACAGTTCCACCATCCGGGCCAGAAAATCCAGTTCCGATTTCTGGATCACCACCAGGTCCAGATCGGTCAGCAGGTCGGCCCGCCCACGAGCGTAGGAACCGAACAGAATCAGCCGTTCCACGGTCGGGTCAGCGGAGAGCAGGGTCACCAGATGGGAAAGGGTCTCCTGAAGGGCCCGCTGATATGCCTCCCGACGCCGGGCCATCGGCGGAGTCACGGTTCCTCCAGAATCTGCAGGGTATCCCATGCGGTAAATTGCTCCCGCAGCGACGCCCGCTCCACTTCGGGCAGGAACGCGGCGTCCAGCGCGTTGAAGACCATCGTACGAATCTGCTCCAGGTTCAGCCCCATCGCTGTCACTGCAACCAGATACTCGTCGGTGAGGGTGGTGTCGGAGATGCTGGGGTCGTCGGTGTTCAGCGTGGCCCGCAGGCCCAGGGCCAGCATATCCGGCAGGGGATGGTGGCTGAGGGAGCGGACAGCCCCCGTCTGCAGGTTGCTGGTGGGGCAGACTTCCAGCGCAATGTTCCGTTCCATCAACAGCCGCACCACTTCGGAGTTCTCCAGGGCATGGACGCCGTGGCCGATGCGCTGGGCCTGGAAGAGGAGAACGGCGTCCCGCACGTTGGCCGCGCCGCCCACTTCCCCGGCGTGGATAGTGACGCCCAACCCTTCCTGGCGGGCCCGCCGGAAGATGTGGGCCAGCCGGTGGGCCGGATAGTTCACTTCGTCCCCCGCCAGGTCCAGGCCGACAATCCCTCTGGCCCGGTAGGCCAGGGCCAGTTCCAGAATCTCTTCGGCTGCGGACGGAATTTCATCCCGTCCGATCTGAAGGAGCAGACGCACCGTGACGGGGTGGGTCTGCTGAGCCTGGGAGATGGCGCCGGTCACCCACTCCACCACGTCCTGCAATGGGAACCGCTGGGCCCGGGAAAGGGCGATGGGGTTGAACCGCAGTTCCAGATAACGGATGTTATCAGCCGCGGCGTCGGCGACCACTTCCGTCGCGATCCGCTCCAGGGCCTCCCGACTCCGATAGAAGCGACGCAGGAGACGGAACTTGGCCAGGAACCGATGGTAATCCGGCTGGTCATCCCGGGCCTGAACATACCGGCGCAGGTCTTCCGTCCGGTACGACGGCAGGTCTATCCCGTGCTCCAGGGCAATTTCGGTCAACGTCTGCAGACGCAGGGAGCCCTCCAGATGCCGGTGCAGGTCTATCTTCGGCATCCGGTGCAGAATTTCCCTCAGTTCGCGAAAAGATAACGCTTCGCTGGTCGGCCAGGCCTCGTGCGAAGTCCGGGAAGAGGTGTTGCGGCGTTGCGTTCTGCGCTGAAGGAGTGCCATAGATGGGCCTGAGATATTGTACTTCTCATTCTCCAGTGAGTAACCAGGACCAGTAGCGCCAGGCGGTGAGAACACCGATGGAGACTCCGATGAATAAGGGCAGATGAAAGGCCAGCAGGCTGAAAGACGGCGAGAGCAACATGGCAGCCTCAGGATTCCGGGAAATATAGGCCGCCGTTCGGATAATCTGGACCAGGACGGCCACGAAGACAAACGCGCTTCCGATGAGAAAACGCCGGTAGTAGGGAGGCATGCGGTTCACCTCTCCCAGCCGCCGGCTGAGATTGGAATAGACATCCAGCACAAACAGGAGACCAATCAGACCCATCGGTCCCAACGGGGATAACAGGACTTCGGCAAGACCTTGAGACTCGTTCATGGCCTGCGCATCATCGCCCGGGTCAGGATAAACGTACCCAATAATGAGAGAATTCCTCCTGTGCAGAGGAGCCCGTCAGCCGGAGGAATTCCAACGAAGCCGGGACTGGCGAAAATATACCATGCCGCCCCGGCAAGGAACAGAGCCAGAATGACCAGAAACAGCCAGGCATATACTCGCTGGCCGGAGGAACGCTCGTAGAAGCGGGCAATCCGCCAGAGCAGAAACACCAGAAAGAGAACTCCCAGCCAGGCCAGGCTCGCAATCACCCGAAGAAGGATGGCCATCAGGTCTCCTTACCGGCGGACAAAAGCCTGGACGAAGGAATCGGCCATGCGGCGGGCACTGCCGCTCATGATGCCCTCATGTCCCTCAAAGCGGGAGCGGACCTCAATGCCCCGGGAGGTGATGTCAAACTGACGGATGTCCTTATCGTGGTCGCTGCCGCGCATTTTGAGCACCAGCAGGGCCTTATGGACCGCGCTCTCTATTTCCACGTAGCGCAGGAGGATGTAGGTGTCAATAATGAACGGAATCCCGATGTCGTGTTCCACGGGCTCCCCCAGGAGAACCGGGCTCTCCCAGGTCAGAATGGATGTCAGGCCCTCCCGCTTCAGGCCGTTCACAAAGGCATAGGCCAGGTGCCGCAACCGGAGGGGGTCCTGAGTCAGGCGTTGGAAGTGGGAGAGGCTATCCACCAGGATGCGGCAGGCGCCCATCTCATGGGCCAGGGCCTCAATCTGCCCACCTACCACCTGGAGGTCCTGCAGGGAGACCTCCGGACTGGTCATGATGATGCGCAACTTTCCCTCTTCCTCTAACCGCCGGAAATCCCAGCCGAAGTTGGCCGCATCCCGGTAGAACTGGCTGGGGAACTGTTCAAAGGTCAGGATGATGCCCGGCTCGTCGTATTCTACGATGCCGTGGTAGATGAACTGCATGCCGAGGGTGGTTTTCCCCGTGCCGGGCGCACCCTCCACCAGGGTGGCCGTCTGGGGGAGTAACCCACCGCGCAGCATCTCATCCAACCCCGGGATTCCCGTCTTCACGCGCTCCATATTGCCCTCCTTTCGCCGAAAATCCTATCGCATCCCCCGAATGATGTGGTAGATGGCTTTCACGCGGAACTGCCGGTCATTGGAGGCCTCCAGGAACCGCTGGATGAGCCGGCGGACCTCCGGGTTGCTGGAGAGGGAGTAGACGGTCATCTCCCCCAGCCGCTGCTCCACCAGCACGCCCTGCGCGGCCAGTTCAGCCAGTTCCGCCCGGGTGGTCTCCACGTTGCGGCCAGCGTAGCGGGCGATGTTTTCCGCCGTGTCCGTGGTATAGGGGTTCTCACCGAAAAACCGGATCAGGTCCCATTTCACGAAAGAATTCACCCGCGTGCGCAGAAAGTTCAGAAGTTCCGGGTCCATATCCGCCATCAGACGCCCGACCAGGTCCTCGCGCTCCATATAAGTCCTCCGATCATTCGCGGCGAATCGGGGAGACGGTGTCCCCTTACTCCAAAGGCGGCAACCTGTATAGTGGCTGACCGTTAGACGCCCGCTCCCAAAGGTCCAGCAATCCCTTTGATCACAATCCCAAAGAAGCGGCTGATTTCAGGCATGGATGACCAACTGCCAGAGTTTGGGGAAAATCTCTTCGGGTTGTTTACCGGTCAACCGGAGATACATCGCATCCGGACACAAATCTATCTGGTCCCCCCAGGTGATCTCACCACCGGAGCCAATGGACACTTTTCGGAATTCCTGCTCATCCTCCCAGAGGGCAAAAACGCCTCTACCGGCCAGGTCCGACAAGTCCACAATTCCCTCCGCACCATCGGAGTATCTCACCCAGATCCGATAACGTTCCCGGGCCCTCACCTCAATCGGAACAGGCATCGTTTCCTCCTTCGTGCCCTTCGTGTCCTTCGTGGATGTTTCGTGCCCTTCGTGTCCTTCGTGGATTGTTCACCTTCTCCGGCGCGGGCCGGGGGTCTGCGGGGGACGGGTGGCGACGACCGGCACCCGCCCGGCCTCCTCGTCCTGCCGCAGGTGGCAGTTCTTGTACTTCTTCCCGCTCCCGCACCAGCAGGGGTCGTTGCGGCCCAGTTTGCGCGCGCCCGGGGGCGGGGCCGACGGGGTCTGGGCGGCCGCCGGGGCCGGCCGCGCTGGCTTCCCAGACGGAGCCGCCGCCGGGACCGGCCGCTGGGGCCGCAACCCTCCCGGCGCCGGACGGGCCGCCGGGGCCGGCTGCGCCGCCGCAGGCATCGGCACGCCGGGCCGGAACGCGTGCAGCGGCCGCGCGCGCCGGGGCGGCGGCATCATCTGAGGCACCAGGAAGAGCGTCCGCGCCACCTGGGAGCGGATCTGCCCCAGAAGCGCCTGGTACATCTCGTGGGCCTCCTTCTTGTACGCCACCAGCGGGTTCTGCTGCCCGTAGGCCCGCAGGCCGATCCCCTCCTGCAGAACCGACAGGTCGGTCAGGTGGCGGACCCAGAGGGTATCCACCGCGCTCAGGATGACCTGCCGGTCCCGGAAGACCCGGACCGCCTCCAGGAAGGCGGTCTCCACTTTCCCCTTGATGTCGTCGGGCAGGTGACGCAGAGGCAGGGCCGCCGTCTCCTCGTCCGGCTCCGCGCCCAGGGCCTCCACCACCCGCCGGTAGATCAGCCGCCGCAGCGGATCGTTGCCCGCCCGCAGCAGCGCCAGCGTCACGTCCTGCTGGACCATGTCCCGATAGACCTGATACCCCAGGTTGCGGTTCAGGTCCTCGTACGTCCGTCCGGCCAGCGCGGTCAGTTCCTCCAGAATCTCATCGCGGGAGAGGTCCGCCCAGCGCGGGTCCGGCTTCTCCGACAGGGGGAGAAACGTGCGCAGTTCGGCATGCAGCGCCTTCAGGTCCCACTCCTCCGGGTCCGGGCCCGGACAGTGGAGCAGGAGCAGGCCCTCTATCTCCTCCCGCACCATGCGCAGGACCTGGTCCCGCAGGTCCGGCTTACTGAGCACCTCCCGCCGCTGCGCGTAGATGACCTCCCGCTGGGTGTTCACCACGTCGTCGTATTCCAGGACGTGCTTGCGCAGGTCAAAGTTGTAGCCCTCCACCCGCTTCTGGACGGACTCAATGGTCTTGCTGAGAATGCTGAATTCCAGCGGGGCGTCGTCCATACCGGCCCGGGCCATCAGGCCCTGGACCCGGTCGGCGCCGAAGCGGCGCATCAGTTCGTCCTCCAGGGAGAGGTAGAAGCGAGAGGAGCCGGGGTCACCCTGGCGCCCCGAACGGCCGCGCAACTGGTTATCTATGCGCCGCGCCTCGTGCCGCTCCACGCCCAGGACGTGCAGGCCGCCCAGCGCGACCACCCGCTTGCGGTCTTCGGCGCAGTCCGCCCAGGCCTTCGCCAGCACCTCCGCCCACCGCTCGGGGAACCGCTCCGTGGGGTTCTGCCCCCGCCGGAGCATGTCCACCGCCTCGTTCCAGTGGGACTGGCGGATCCCGGTCAGGTCGTACCCCTCCTGGCGGAGCCACTCCCGGGCCAGCCCCTCCGGGTTGCCGCCCAGGAGAATGTCCACGCCCCGGCCGGCCATCTGGGTGGCAATCGTCACCGCGCCGGACCGTCCCGCCTGGGCAATGATGACGGCCTCCTGCTCGTGGTACTTGGCGTTGAGGACGTTGTGGGGGATCCCCCGCGCCTTCAGCATCCGGGAGAGCCGCTCAGAGGTCTCAATGGCAGTGGTACCCACCAGGACGGGCCGTCCGGCCTTATGCAGTGCCTCTATCTCGGCGACGACGGCCCGGAACTTCGCCTCCTCGGTCTGGTAGATGACGTCCTCCAGGTCCAGCCGTTTGTAGTACCGCTCCCGGCGCCCGTCCCGGCTCTCGTAGACGGTGACCGGAATGTCGTCCCGCCCGTTCAGCACGCCCGCGAAGGTCACCTCCGAAAGTTCCCGCACGGGCACTTCCCGCGCCACCAGGTCACCGAACATGGCCCGGTACTCCACGTGGGTGGGCAGGACGACGACGTCCATATTGTAGATTTTCTGGAACTCCTCCTTCTCCGTCGCCGCCGTGCCGGTCATCCCGGCCAGTTTCCTATACATCCGGAAGTAGTTCTGGAAGGTAATGGTGGCGTAGGTGAGCATCTCCTCCCGGACGGCGACGCCCTCTTTGGCTTCAATCGCCTGGTGGAGCCCCTCCGCGTACCGGCGGCCGTACATCAGCCGCCCGGTGAACTCGTCCACAATGATGACCTGTCCGTCCCGGACGATGTAGTCCTTATCCCGCTGGTAGACGGCCCAGGCCCGCAGCGCGTTGTCCAGGTACGGGAGCATGTAGGCATGTTTGGGGTCGTAGAGGGTCTCCCCCGGCCCAATCTCCGGGAGCATGGACTCCACTTTGTGGATGCCCTCTTCGGTCAGGATGACGTTGCGGGTCTTCTCGTCCACCTCGTAGTGGACGTCCCGCTGGAGACGGCGGACAATCTCGGCGAAACGGCGGTAGAGGTCCGAGGACTCCTCGGCGGGGCCGGAGATGATGAGGGGGGTACGGGCCTCGTCAATGAGGATGTTATCCACCTCGTCCACAATGGCGTAGTAGAGTTCCCGCTGGACGCAGTCGGCCAGGTCCCGCACCAGGTTGTCCCGCAGGTAGTCAAAGCCGAACTCGTTGTTGGTGCCGTAGGTGATGTCGGCGTTGTAGGCCTCCCGGCGGGAGACGGGGCGCAGGTTCAGGTAGCGGTCGTCGGTGGACGGGTAGTCGGGGTCAAAGAGGAAGGAGCCCAGGTCGGGCTCGGCGGCGGCGGACTGGATGACACCGACGGACATCCCCAGGGCGTGGTAGACGGGGCCCATCCACTGGACGCCGAACTTGGAGAGGTAGTCGTTGGGGGTGACCAGGTGGACCCCCCGGCCGACGGGGACGCCGTCTATAGGAACGAACTCCCAGCGGTCGGGGTCCTTGCCCCAGCGGCGGCGGGCCGCCTCCACCCACTCCGGGTTGAGGGAGAGACCGTTCAGGTAGAGGGGCAGGGTGGCGACGAGGGTCTTGCCCTCGCCCGTCTTCATCTCGGCGATTTTGCCCTGGTGGAGGACGATACCGCCGATGAGTTGGACGTCGTAGTGGCGCAGGCCGATGGTGCGTTTGGAGGCCTCGCGGACGGCGGCGAAGGCCTCCACCAGGATGTCGTCCAGGGATTCCCCGCGCGCCAGGCGGCGGCGGAACTCCGTCGTTTTGGCGCGCAGCGCGTCGTCGCTGAGGGCCTCATAGGCCCGCTCCAGCGCGTTGATGCGCTCCACGACTTTCTGCAACCGGGCGATTTCCCGGTCATTGGGGTTACCGAAGAGACGGCTCAGAAAACTCATTCCATCCTCACAGAGTAACTGCCTACCCGGATCGGTTTGCAGATAACGTAGCGCAGGCTATCAGCCTGCATGCAGGCCTGGCGATCTGCGCTTGAGCCGCAGACCGACCGAAGGGAGGCCGGTCAGCGCACAGCGCGGGTTAGCCGCCGTTTCTGTCAAACTCCCACATCAGAACAGTATCTGTGCCGTGCGGTGACTCTGCCAATAATTCTCCATCGGCGTTGATAATCATTGCGCCGCCAAAAGATGGGTCGTCGGTGTTTATCTCAAGAGCATTTACGATCAGCGTGGTAACACCCACTGCTTTGACGGCTTCTATATACACCTGTCGCTCTTCGGAAATCCACCGCTCAACATCAGGCGAGCGTTTATCAAAACTGCGTGCCATTGGCACGATCAACAAGTTCAGTGAGGGGTCCAATTCCCGTATCACATCCCTGTTGAACAAGTCACCGCAAATCAATAGACCCAGCCGTCCCAGTTCGGTATCAACACTGCTTACGGTATCACCATTTACAAAAGGCGGCTTTTCTTCGATCTTCCGGTGTTTGAGAATGATTTTGCCCTTTCTATCTAACAATACGGCCGAATTGTACACGCCAGATTCTGCAACTTCCAACAATCCGAAGCAAAGATGGGTCGTATATCTCCTGGCTAATTGTCCCATTCGTTCAGTGATGGGCCCTGGTATGGGTTCGGCGAATTGCTTGAAGTCATCTTCATCATACAAGTAACCCGTGAAAGTACATTCGGGCAGGCAAATCAAATCAGGCTGATAATGGGCTATCTCTTCAAGGCATTGCCCCAGGCGGTCTAGGTTGGCTGAAGGATTGCGAGGTTCAGTTTTGAGCGGGATAAGGCAGACACGCATAACTTACAGCCCCTTGATTACAGGTGAGTAAGGCGGCTAACTCACTTTTGGCCTGAACGAGGTTGCTTCTGGCGCGGCGAAGCCATTCCCGGGGACGGCGGAAGCGGTTGGTCGTTCATAAACAACCTTGCCCTCCCGAAGGGCTGGCTCTATGATCAAACCCGGTGCATCCTGGTAGCGCTCAATATCTTCCGGCGTGACCACAACGACATCCACCGGGAAGCCCACTCCGATCAGGTTGCGGTAAATCGCATGGGCGAGGCGCCGCCGGTGCACGCCGGACTTCACCACCAGCAGGTCCAGGTCGCTATCCGGCCCCCTCTCGCCGCGGGCGGCGGAGCCGAAGAGGATGATCCGCTCCGGATGCGCCACTTCCACGATGCGGCAAATGACTTCGTTCAGGATGAGGTCAACGGAGGTCATCCTTCTCCCCATGTCAACTCTGATTATACCCTTCTTCCCAGTGGAGGGCAAGCCTCACTCACACATTCGCCGTTTTGTGTTATAATACGGCCGACCGACCGGCGGGCAAGCGCCTCTGCCCTACCGCCGATGCCCGGTTGTCAATCCTGATCCAAAGGAGGCAACAGAGATGCGTCTCATCCCCCGCAAGATGTTCTTCACCCGGGGCATCGGGGTCCATAAACAACAACTGACCAGTTTTGAGATGGCCCTGCGGGAGGCCGGGATCGCTCAGTTTAATCTGGTACGGGTTTCTTCTATTTTCCCACCCTTCTGCCAGGTCATCAGCCGGGAAGAAGGGCTGGCGCTGCTCCAGCCCGGCGAAATCGTCTTCGTCGTCCTGGCGGAGATGTCCACCAACGAGCCGGGCCGACGGATCGCTGCCGCCGTCGGTATGGCCCGCCCGGCCGACCCCACCAAGTACGGCTATCTCTCCGAACATCACGCCTTCGGGCAGACGGAGCGGGAGGCCGCCGACTACGCCGAGGACCTGGCCGCGACGATGCTGGCGACCACCCTGGGCATCCCCTTTGACCCGGAGCGGGACTACAACGAGCGCAAGGAGCAGTACGCGATGGGGGGCGAAATCGTGGACTCCACCAGCATCGCTATGGCCGCCACCGCCGAGCCCGGCGGCGTCTGGACCACCGTTGTTGCGGCGGCAGTGCTGATATGACGGCGGACGACAGACCACAGACCACAGACGACGGACGACGGACGACAGACCATAGACGACGGACGACGGACGACAGACCACAGACGACGGACGACAGGGGTAGCGCAGGCTGTCAGCCTGTACAGACTGCAAATGATGGTAGTCCGTGGTCGGTGGTCCGTGGTCCGGGGTCCGGGGTCGGTGGTCAATCCCCGGATAACTTTCTCGGCCTGCCGGAGCCGTACTGTCTGCTGGAACGGGCAGGGGTGCTGGTCCTGCCGCTCCCGCTGGAGGCGACGGTCACCTACGGGCGGGGCGCCCGCTGCGGCCCGGCGGCCATCATCTGCGCGTCCCAGCAGGTGGAACTCTACGACCGGGAGTTCGGGCGGGAGGTGGCGCTGGAGTACGGCGTCCACACCCTGCCCCCCCTTTCGCTCCCCAACGACGCGGCCCAGGCCGTGGAGTTCATCGCCGACGCCGCCGCGCGCTGGGCTGGGACAGGTCGCCTGCTGGTGGGGCTGGGCGGCGAGCACACCGTTACCATCGGGTTGGTGCGGGGGATTCTGCGGGCGCGCGGCGGCCCGCTGACCGTCGTCCAGATAGATGCCCACGCCGACCTGCGGGCCGAGTACGAGGGCAACCCCTACAGCCACGCCTGTACCGCCCGGCGGCTGTTGGAAGAGCCGGGGGTGGAACAAATCCTGCAACTGGGCGTCCGTTCCGTCTGCCCGGAGGAGGTGGAGTTCGTCCGCGCCCACCCCGACCGGGTGCGCGTCTGGTACGCCGAGGGGGTGCATGCGGGGAACTGGTCGGCCGAACTGACCGCGCGCCTCTCCGGGCGCGCCGTCTACCTGACCATAGATGTGGATGGGCTGGACCCCGCGGTCATCCCGACCACCGGCACCCCTGAGCCGGACGGGCTGACTTGGAGAGAGGCGGTAGACATCATCCGCGCCATCGCTCACGCCGCGTCGGCCGTGGTGGGGATGGACTGCGTGGAACTGGCGCCCGTCCCGGGACTCCACGCCGCTGAATTTGCGGCGGCGAAACTGCTGTATAAGGCGATGTCGTACGCAGTCTTCAGCCGGAAAGGAGACCGATGCAATACGTGAGCGAAGTCAAGGCTTTCATTCAACACCACTTTCGCCACTTCAACGCGGCCGCGCTGGTGGACGCCGCCGAGGCCTACCGGCAGTTCATCGCCGAGGGCAACGGCATGCTGGTGGCGATGGCCGGGGCGATGAGCACCGCCGAAATCGGCCTCTCTCTGGCGGAGATGATCCGGCAGGGAAAGGTCCACGCCGTCAGTTGCACCGGCGCCAACCTGGAGGAGGACATCTACAATCTGGTCGCCCACAACTATTACGTCCGCATCCCTAACTATCGGGACCTCACTCCCCAGGATGAACTGGCCCTCTGGGAGCGTCACCTGAATCGGGTCACTGATACGTGCATCCCGGAAGAAGAGGCCATGCGTCGGATTGAACGCTTCCTCCTGGAGGAGTGGGTGGAGGCGGACCGGAAGGGGGAGCGGTACTTCCCGCACGAGTTCTTCTACCGCATCCTGCGCAGCGGCAAGTTGGAGCCCTACTACCAGATTGACCCGCGCGATAGTTGGGTCTACGCGGCGATGGAGAAAGACCTGCCCATCTTCGTCCCCGGCTGGGAGGACTCCACCACCGGCAACATCTACGCCGCCCACTGCATCCGGGGGACCATCCGCAACGTCCACACCGTCCGGGGCGGGATTGAGTACATGATGGCCCTGGCGGACTGGTACCGGAGGGAGTCGGCGCGGCGGAAGTTGGGCTTCTTCCAGATTGGCGGCGGCATCGCCGGGGACTTCGCCATCTGCGCCGTCCCGATGATGCGGCAGGACCTGCGCTGGGAGGACATCCCCCTCTGGGGCTACTTCTGCCAGATCAGCGACTCCACCACCAGTTACGGCTCTTACTCCGGCGCGGTGCCCAACGAGAAGATCACCTGGGAGAAACTGGGGATAGATACCCCGCGCTTCATGATTGAGTCGGACGCCACCATCGTGGTCCCGCTGATTTTCGCCTACGTGCTGGCGGAGGAGTAACAGGGAGTAGGTCGCACGGCGCAGGGGAGCAGAGGGGCGGAGGAGCGGGTTGGTAGTGAGCCACAGAGCGGAGGGAGTGGCGTCCATTGCCTGGGTTGTTGCAGCAGGGCGAGGGGGAAGATGGGAACGTTTGCTCATAAGCGGTTCTTCGCAGCCGGCGGGGCCGCATTGCGGACCATCCAGGCCGTACTGGAAAGCGCCCACGATGTGCGCATCGCTACGGCCTACTTTGCGGCATCCGGATACCAGGTTCTTCAGGAGGCCTTGCGGGGAAAACGGGTTCGCCTGCTGATTGGCCGCCCCGAAGGTGGAGAGGATCGCCTGCGGGACGTGTTGGATGAATTTATGGACGAACTCTCCATGGAGCCTCAGGAAGGACGTACCCGTGCCATGCGGCAACTTTTGGAGGCTCTGGAGCAGGGATGGATGGCCGTTTCCGTTGGGGAGTGTCCGGGGGAAGACGCACCGTGGCTGAAAGCGGGCTACCTGTATCAGCATGCCAAATTGTATATTGCGGACCGTCAGGCCGCTGTGGTCACCTCGGCAAATTTCACCCACCACGGACTGTGCCAGAGCCTGGAGGCGGGTTACGTCGTCACGGAGACGAGTTTGATGCGTGGATTGAACGGGCCCGTAACCGATGGGCCGAACGGTACGGAGTCTCTCCATCTCGCCTGCAAATCGTCTGTGCTCTGGCGCTGGTATGAAACGGGGAAGGGCAAACGGTTCCTCACGTTTCACGTTTCACGTTTCACGTTTTACGTTTCACTCTGCGCCTCTGCGGTAAAACCGAAAGGAGTCCACGATGATCCTTCAGGCCCACCACCTCACCAAACAGTACGGCGACCTGGTCGCGGTGGACGACCTCTCCTTTGAGGTGGAGCCCGGGGAGGTCTTCGGGTTGCTGGGGCCCAACGGGGCCGGGAAGACCACCACCATCCGGATGATTCTGGACATCATCCCGCCCGATTCCGGCCATATCACGGTTCTGGGCAATTCGCCCACCGCCGCTCAGCCCCGCATCGGCTACCTCCCGGAGGAGCGGGGACTCTACCGCAACGTCCGGGTGCTGGACATGCTGGTCTATCTGGCGGAGTTGAAGGGAGCCGACCGCGCCTGGGCCCGCCAGCGCGCGATGGAGTGGCTGACGCGTATGGGGCTGGAAGACCGGGCCCACAGCAAGGTCAAGGACCTGAGCCGGGGTATGCAACAGCGAATCCAGGTCGTCGCCGCCATTGTCCACGACCCCGACCTGGTCTTCCTGGACGAACCGTTCCAGGGGCTGGACCCGGTCAACGTGGAACGGGTCAAGGGGGTCATCGCCGACCTGCGCCGGGAGGGGAAGACCGTCGTCCTCAGCACCCATCAGATGAACCTGGTGGAGGTCCTCTGCGACCGCATCCTGCTCATCAACCGGGGACGGTCCGTCCTCTACGGCCCGCTGACGGAGATCAAGCGGCAGTTCGCCCCCCACGCCGCCCGGGTGCGGGCCCCGGAGATTCCCCCCGGCCTGCCCGGCGTCGTCGCCATTGAGCCCAAAGACGGCGCATACGACCTCTCCCTGGCCGAAGGGACCGCCCCGCGCGACGTCCTGCGGGCCCTGGTGGACCGGGGGGTGGACGTCCAGGCCTTTGAGGTCGCCCCGGTGCCTCTGGAGGAGATTTTCATCCAGGTGGTCACCGGTGCGCGGGATGAATCCCGCGCCACGTAGCGCAAATTTCATCTTGCGCTACGGATCAGGAGGAGCATGATGAACTGGCGCAAAGTCTGGACTATTGCCCGCCACGAGTACCTGACCAACATCCGCCGGACCGGATTCATCGTGATGACGGCCATCATCCCGGCGCTGGGGATCATCGGCCTGATCCTCACCGTGCTCCTGCTCCCTCGGGGCGAGGACGTAACCGCATGGCTGGAACGGCAGTTTGATATTGGCCGGAAGCCCATCGGCGTGGTGGACCGCTCCGGGTACTTCACCCTCATCCTCCCGGAGTATCAGGGAACCTTTGTCCTCTACGAGGACCCGGAGGCGGCGGAGGCCGCGCTGCGCGCCGACGAACTCCAGGCGGTACTGGTCATCGGCGAGGACTATCTGGAATCGGGACAGATCACCGCGTTGACCCGCGAAAGTTTCGGCGAAGCCGCGATCGCCGACTCCAGGCGGGTGCGGACCTTCCTGGTGACCCACCTGCTGGCGGACCGGGTGGACCCGGATGTCCGTCGCCGTGTCGCCGACCCGCTGGAGAACCTCCAGGCGCGCATCCTCTCGGAAACCGGTCAGGAGCGGGGCGGCGGGATGGTTTTCACCTTCTTGATCCCCTACTTCCTGGCGATCTTCCTGATCATGACGATTTTCTCGTCCTCCGGCTACCTCCTGCAGAGCGTTGCCGAGGAGAAAGAGAACCGCATCGTGGAGATCATCATCTCCTCGGTCCGTCCCACCGAACTGATGGCGGGGAAGGTGCTGGGCCTGGGCGCGCTGGGACTGACCCAGGTGCTGGTCTGGCTGGGGAGCGCGTGGGGATTCACCGGGGGAATGGCGGCCCTCCTGGCCCTGGTGGGGAGCGTCGGCATCCCCGCGCGGGTCTTCATCCTCGGCGTGGTCTACTACCTCCTGGGTTACCTGCTCTACGCGGTCCTGATGGCTGGTGTGGGCGCGCTGGGGACGACCATGCGGGAGAGCCAGCAACTGGCGGGCATCTTCTCCTTCATCGCCGTCATCCCCTATATGCTGGCCAGTTTCGTCATGATCAACCCGAACGCGCCGGTGGCCCGGGTCTTCAGTTTCTTCCCCCTCACTGCCCCGACAATGATGATGCTGCGCATCCCAATGGGGGAGGTGCCGTGGGTAGACATCGCCGGAAGCATCGGGGCCTTGCTCCTTTCTATTCCGGTCGCGCTGTGGTTCGGCGCCAAACTCTTCCGGGTGGGGCTGCTCATCTACGGCAAGCGCCCGACCATGCGGGAAATCTGGCGGATTCTGAGGAGTTAACGCTACCGTAGCGCAGGATTCATCCTGCATCCCACAGGATAAACCGCCGACACCACCCTTTGGGCTCACCCCTCCCCCCGGCCCCCTCCCCGCTGCCGCTGCGCGGCGCGGGGAGGGGGAGAAATGAGGGGGTTTGGGGGCGGCGGCTTCGCCGCCGCCCCCAAACCCCACTC
>Ga0308421_1000811_pt1 | contig 17837 bp, 21 predicted proteins | sample HotsprSampleMS60_FD_203673 | JGI IMG/M metagenome (GOLD analysis project Ga0308421, IMG submission 203673) | Hot spring phototrophic mat microbial communities from Mushroom Spring, Yellowstone National Park, Wyoming, United States - 20090730_MS60 ...
AGCGGGCTGGGCGCGATTGGCGTCCACTGGGCGATGAGCCTGACGATTCAGCCGTCGCTGTATCGCGAGGGGCTGGTAGGCGCGTCGGGCGCGATTTCGGGGCTGGTGGGCTACTTCGCGTTGCGGTTCTATCGGCGGCGGGTGCGGCTGGTGTGGGCATCGCCGAATCGGTGGGGGCTGTCCGTGCCGATGTGGGTAGGGGTGCTGGCGTGGGTGCTGTTGCAGGGCGCGGGCGCGATACTGGAAGCGGGTCAGCCGACGCCGTCCGCGATTGGCTACTGGGCGCACTTGGGCGGCTTTGCGACGGGGCTGACGCTGGCGCTGCTGTGGGGCGCGGGCGCACAGGGCGAGCAGGAGCATCTGCTGGAGTGTGCGGAGCGTGCGCTGCAGCAGGGCGCGGCGGGCGACACGCTGCGCTACCTGCAGCAACTGCCTGCGACCGACGCGCCGCGCATCCGCTACCTGCAAGGCGCAGCGTGGGCGATGCTGGGCGACCCCGACGAAGCAAGCTCCCTGCTGCGCGAGGCGGTGCAAAGCGCGCTGGCGCGGGGCGACGACGCGCACGCCGCCGACGCCGCCGACCTGCTGAGCGAGTTAGACCGCCTGCACACCCTAAATGCGCCGACCCTGCAGACACTGCTGCGCCATGCCGAGCGCCGTCAGGAGCGGGCGCGCGCCTTGCGCTGGCTGGAGACGCTGACGCGCCGTCCCGACCTGCCCGACCGCCCCGAATGGCTGCTGATGCACGCGCGCCTGCTGCACCAGCAGGGGCAGCCCGACGCGGCGAACGCCATCCTCCAACGCCTGATTGCCGACCACCCCGACTCGCTCCAAGCCGCCCTCGCCCAACTGGAGAGTAAGAGGTAATTTCCACGAGTACCCTCCCGCGCCCTTGACAAGAACTTGTGGACAGTGGTTTAATCACGCTGTCAAGACGCGAGGGCTCGAGGCAGTGCACACGGTAGACCTTATGTGCGGCAATTAGGCAACGCTCAACTGGCTGCTGTACGATGGACACGGCAGCTTCGTGCGCACGCTAGCTCCGAGCTACGCACTTTCTGCCTTCCAGTGGCGCGGCGTGTGGAGCGAGGTGCAGAGTTCGCCGGGCACAGGCAGGGGGTATTGTGCGAACTTGGGTCATCCTGAGGATGAGACAGGTTGCAGAAGCCCCTCTACCCGAGAAATGTTCGACAGTTTCTTAGGGGGCGACCGATATGGCACGGGCAACCCTGCCTATGACGGGATGAACAGCTTGACCCGATTCGGTAGGGCAGCCATCCAACATGACCCGCTGGGCAATCGGTTGCAAGGTGGGCAGTATCTCCATCAGTAGAACGCGCTCACCCGTTTGGTGGGCATGCAAGCTTTTCGGCAGTCGGGTCGGTTCAAGGTGATAGGTGACAGGTAGCAGTTTGCCTACAGTGCCGATGGGCTGCGGGTCGAAAAAGTGTGGCACACACCTATCGAGATTGCCCCTGCCGAGCGGTAGCTCCCACAGGGAGGAACTGCTGGGATTGATAGTGCATTGCAGCGTCTTCCAGCTTGTGCAGATGCATGCATGGTGTCCCTGCCGTTGGGTATAATTAGCAGCGCGCCTGCGGGGCGAAGGCTGTATCACGAAGTTGCTCAGGGGCGATTTCGTGAAGCGGCATCGCCCTGAGCGCACGAAAACCGTGTCAAGGAGGTTTAGAGAGACACTATGGCGCTCACGCCCGAACAGAAACAGGCAATCATCAACGAGTACAAACGCCATGAGGGCGACACGGGTTCGCCCGAAGTGCAGATTGCGCTGCTGACCGCGCGCATTAACTATCTGACCGAACATCTTAAGGTGCATCGGAAGGACTACCACTCTCGCTACGGGCTGGTCAAACTGGTCGGAAAGCGACGCCAGTTGTTGAACTACCTTGCCAACGAGGATATCCAGTGCTACCGCGCGCTGGTGCAAAAGTTGGGTCTCCGCTCGCAGCGGTAGAAGAGGAGGATTCAAATAAAATGCGAGATCCGATCGTTGTGTCCGCCGAAATTGGCGGGGACTTTTTGTCGCTGGAGACAGGTGTCTTAGCGAATCAAGCGAATGCAGCGGTGGTGGTGCGCTACGGGGAGAGCGCGGTGCTGGTTACCGCGACGATGAGTCCGAAAGCGCGTGTGGACATCGACTTCTTCCCGCTGATTGTGGACTTCGAAGAGCGCAAATACGCCGTCGGGAAGATCCCAGGGGGGTTCGTCAAACGCGGGGGACGCCCTTCTGATGAGTCGATTGTGCAGGGGCGCTTAGTAGACCGCTCGATCCGCCCGTTGTTCCCGAAGGGCATGCGCAACGAAGTGCAGGTGATTGTGCTGCCGATGTCTGTCGACTTTGACCATCCACCTGCTGTGCTGGGAATTATCGGCGTGTCCGCTGCACTGACCATCTCCGACATCCCGTGGAACGGTCCGCTCGGCGCCGTGCGCGTTGGGTATGTGAATGGCGAGTTTGTTATCAATCCCAACAGCGCAATTACGGAGCGCTCTGAGTTGGAGCTGGTCGTCTCTAGCCGCCCTGACCATGTGGTGATGATTGAGGCGGACGCCAACGAGCTGCCCGAACCCGTGATTCAGCAGGCGATTGAACTGGCACACTTAGAGAACCAAAAGGTAATTGCACTGATTGAGGAGTTGCGTGCGCGGGCAGGCAAGCCGAAAGCAGAAGTACCTCTATACCTTGTGCCGTCCGAAATCAAGGAAGCAGTCAAGGCGTTTGCCGGCGAGTCGCTCAAAGAGGCTATTCAGAATCCTGATAAGCTCGCGCGTGAAGCGGGCTTGAGCCAGCTCAAGGACGAAATCGTCGCGCGGATGAACACCCCGCCTGACCCAGAGTCATCACCGCCCTACGAAGGACGCGAGCTGGAACTTAGCATGGCGGTGGACGAGGTCATCAAAGAGACCGTGCGTAAGTTGATTCTGGATGAGGGCAAGCGTCCTGACGGGCGTGCCCCTAACGAAATCCGCGAAATTTGGTGCGCTGTTGGTCTGCTGCCCCGCACTCATGGCAGCGGACTGTTCCAACGCGGGCAAACCCAAGTGCTGACCACTTGCACGCTCGGCGCCCTACAAGAGGCGCAGATTCTCGACGCGCTAAGCGAGGAGGCGACCAAGCGCTACATGCACTTTTACAACTTCCCACCGTTTAGCGTCGGCGAGGTACGCCCCCTGCGCGGTCCAGGCAGGCGCGAGGTCGGACACGGCATGCTTGCCGAACGCGCCCTTATGCGCATGATTCCACCCGAAGAGGAGTTTCCCTACGCGATTCTGCTCTACTCGGAGGTGCTGGAGTCGAACGGTTCGACCTCGATGGCAAGCGCATGTGGCAGCACGCTCGCGCTGATGGACGCAGGTGTGCCTATTAAGGCACCTGTCGCAGGAATCGCCACAGGGCTGGTCTACGAGGGTGACGACCGCTACGCCCTCTTGACTGACATTCAGGGCATGGAGGACGCTTGCGGCGACATGGACTTCAAGGTCGCAGGCACTCAGAACGGCATTACTGCAATCCAACTCGACCTCAAGATCCCCGGCTTACCAATTCCGATTATCGAGGAGACGCTGACGCGCGCCCGTGAAGCGCGCCTAGCGATTTTGCAGAAGATGGCGGAGGTTATCCCTGCGCCGCGTCCCGAAGTGTCGCCGCGTGCCCCGCGTATCTTCGTGATGGAGATTAATCCCGACAAAATCGGCGAGGTTATCGGACCTGGTGGCAAGACGGTCAAGAAGATCACTGCCGAGACGGGCGCGCAGATACAGATTGAGCAGACGGGCAAAATCTATATCGCGGCACCCGATGGCGAGTCGGGTGAGCGGGCGCGCCAGATGATTGAAGCGCTCACCAAAGAGGTCGCTGTGGGTGAGGTCTATACAGGACGCGTGACGCGCTTGATGGCGCGCGGTGCATTTGTGGAGGTGCTGCCAGGCAAAGAGGGGCTGGTCGACCTGCGTGACCTGACCGACAAACGCGTCAACCGTCCCGAAGAGGTGGTCAAAGTGGGCGACACCCTACGCGTGCGCGTCAAAGAGATCGACCACATGGGACGCATTAACCTCACGGCGCGCGGGCTGGAACAAGCCGTTGAGTTGAGTGCAACAAGCGTCGCGGCGTCGCCTGCAAGCGGTGTAGCCACACGCGCCGACCGACGCCCAGCACCTCCACGCAGCGACCGCTTCCAGCGTCCAGAAAAGCCTGAGCCTGATGAAGCAGACATTCCCAAACCGCAGTTTCGCCCGAAGCGATAGTAGGGACTGCGAATGCCCACCGCGCACCTACCTTTCAAGCGTCCGTTGAAAGCCGTGCGGAATCAGGTCGGCAAGCGTGTAGCAGGCAATCACGCGGTCGGGCGAGACGATCCACACGGCGAACGCTTCGGGCGCGTCAGCGAACTCCAGCAGCACTTGTCGGCACGCGCCGCAGGGCGTTCCGCCGTCGGGGGTGCAGACCGCCGCTGCGACCAGTCGCCGCACGCCTGCCGCGATTGCGCTGAACACGGCGACCCGCTCGGCGCAAAGGCTCAAGCCATAACTGGCGTTCTCCACATTGCAGCCCGCGAACACGCGCTCGTCGTCGGTCAGCACCGCCGCGCCGACGGCGTAGCCCGAATAGGGCGCGTAGGCGTGCGCCCGTACCGCGCGCGCCGCCTGCACCAACGCCTGCTCAGTGGGCGATAGGTTCATTCGTCGTCCCCTGCCGACTCGGCGGCGAGTTCCTCCTCGAAGATTTCCTCCATCTCGTAGGGGTCTTCGTCCATCGCCGCGCTCATCTCGCGCATGAAGCGGCGCATCGTTTTGGGGTCGTCGGGGTCGCCCGCGAACTCCATGCTGTCGGCGAGGTCGTCGAGCATCTGATCTTCCGAGCGCAGGCGCGCCACACGCGAGACGAGCCGCTTCGACTCCGTCGCGCCACAAGCGGGGCAGGGCTGCGGCTCATCCCGCTGCGCAATCGCCAGCAACTTCGAGAACCGCTTCCGACACTTCAGGCAGCGATACTCGTAGAGTGGCATCAGCCCATCACCTTCTGCAGCGTCTCCTTGAGGACGCTTGCCGAAGTTTGCAGGGCGGCGCGCTCCTCGGCGGAGACGCCGATTTCAATGACCGTCTCGACGCCCTTGCGCCCGACGCGCGTCGGCAGCGAGAAGCACACCTCGCTGATGCCCAGCGCGCCCGTCTGTAGGGTCGACACGGGCAGCACTTGGCGCGTGTCGAGCGCAATCGCGTTCACCACCTGCGCAATCGACACGCCCACGGCATAGCCCGCGCCGCCCTTGAGGCGAATCGCCTCCGCGCCCGAATTCTTCGTGCGCTCAAACACGGCGTCCATCGCCTCTTTGCTGTAGCCGGGGTAGTCCTTCAGGGGTACGCCCGCGATCGTCGCGCAACTCCACGCGGGCACCATCGAGTCGCCGTGTTCGCCCAGAATCAGCGCGTCCACATCGGTCGCTGCCACGCCGAAATGCTCCGCCAGAAACGAACGGAACCGACAGGTGTCCAGCACGGTGCCCAGCCCAATCACGCGCTCGGCGGGCAGCCCCGACTCCTTGACCGCCAAGTAGGTCAGGATGTCCACGGGGTTCGAAACGACCAGAATAATCGCGTCGTCGGCAAGCGTGACGCCCTTGAGATTGCCCAGAATCTCGCGAAACAGCCCGACATTGCGGTTGATGAGTTCCAGTCGGCTCTCGTCGGGGCGTCGGCGCAAGCCTGCAGTGATGATGACCATGTGCGCGCCGTTTAGGTCAGCGTAGTCGCCCGCGCGGAAGCGGACGGGCTGCGAGTAGGCTGCGCCGTGCCGTAGGTCTAACGCTTCGCCTTCGGCGGCGTCGCGGTTCACATCCAGCAGCAGCACTTCCGAGACCGCGCCGATGAGTTGCAGTGTGAACGCGGCGTTCGAGCCGACGCGCCCGCCGCCGCCAACGATTCCTACCTTCATCGTGTTTGCCTCCCTATGTCGGGGCGTTTCGCGAACGCCCCTATTTTCGTCGGGGTCGCCCGACGCTTACAACAGCGGAAACTGCTCCAGAAAGCGCAAATCGTTCTCCAGAAACAGGCGCAGATCGTCCACGCCGTATTGCAACATCGGGATTCGCTCGATGCCCAGCCCGAACGCGAAGCCGCTGTAGCGCTCCGTGTCAATGCCGTAGCGTTCCAGAATATTGGGATGGATTAGCCCTGCGCCGCCGAGTTCGAGCCAGCCGCCCTTCCACGAAATCGCGAAGTCCACCCCAGGCTCCACAAACGGGAAATAGTCGGGTCGGAAGCGCACGCGCACCTCCGCGCCGAACATCAGTTGCGCGAACTGCGTCAGCACGCCTTTCAGGTGCGCCATGCTGACCCCTTCGTCCACCATGAAGGCGTCCACTTGGTGGAAGGTGTGCGAGTGGGTGGCGTCCACATTCTCGTAGCGGTAGCACCGCCCGATGATGGCGATGCGGATGGGCAGGCGACGCTCGCCGCGCTGCAGTTGCTCGAAGATGCGCCCCTGAATCGAAGTGGTCTGCGTGCGCAGCAGGTAGCCTGGCGCGATGTGGAACGAGTTCTGCTCGTCCATCGCGGGATGGTCGTCGGGATAGTTCAGTGCGCCGAAGTTGTATTTGAAGTGTTCCAAGTCGTATCCGTCCACGAATTCGAAGCCCAGCCCCGTCAGGGCGCGTTTGACCCGTTGCATAGTCAGCGTTAGCGGGTGCAGGCGTGCGGGGCGCAGGGGCGCGCCGGGCAGCGTGATGTCCAGTCGCTCGGCTTCGATGCGCTGGGCGAGTTCCGCCTGCTCCAGCGCGGCGCGTCGCTCGGCGAAGAGTCGCTCCAACTGTTCGCGGGCGGCGTTCACCTGCTGCCCGAACTGGGGTCGCTGTTCGGGGGGCAGGGCGCCCAGTTGGCGCAGCAGTTGCCCGACGACGCCCTTGCGCCCCAAGTAGTGCGTCTCCACCGCCTGCAGCTCGGCAAGGGACGCCGCCTGCGCAATCGCGCGTTCCGCCTCGTCCAGAATCGGCTGGATGCTCTCCACGGCGACGCTTACGGGCTGGGGCGTACCGACTGCACCAGCATTTCGAACGCTTCGGGGTCGCGCACTGCCATCTCCGCGAGTTGCTTGCGGTTCACTTCAATGCCGCGCTCGGTCAGCGCGTGGATGAACTCGTGGTAGCGCATGCCGTGCAGGCGGCATGCAGCGTTGATGCGCGTGATCCACAGGCGTCGGAAGTCGCGCTTGCGTTGCCGTCGGTCGCGATAGGCGTACTGCAGGGACTTCATCACCTGCTCGTTCGCCTTGCGGAACAGGCGGCTTTTTGCGCCGTAATAGCCTTCCGCGAGTTTCAGCACCTTCTTGTGGCGACGGCGGGTCACCGTGCCGCCTTTCACTCGTGCCATAGTATCTCCTCCTTACTTGCCTGCTAATAGGCGATTGATGCGCCGATACTCGCCCTTGAAAAGTTCGTCTTCCAGGTCGAGGCGGCGTTTGCGTGCGGGCGACTTACTCAGGAACAGGTGGCTGTTCCCGGCTTTCTTGTGCATCAGTTTGCCCGTTGCTGTGCGCTTGAAGCGCTTGGCGGCTGTCTTGCTCGTCTTCATTTTGGGCATGGGTAGCACCTCCTGCTGATTTCGGTTTCGCTGCGGGCTTTTTAGCAGGTGCAAGCACCATCGTCATCTGCTTACCTTCCATCGTTGGCGGTTTTTCGATAACGCCATAGTCTTGCACCGCGTCTGCGATTTTGCGCAGCAGCGATACACCTGCTTGCGGGCGATCGAGCTCGCGACTTCGAAAGATAACCACAAACTTTACCTTGTCGCCCTCTTGCAGAAATTCGATAGTGTTGCGTATTTTTGTCTCAATATCGTGTGCACCGATGGCTGGACGCAGGCGAAGGGTTTTCACATCACCGCCTTTCTGTTTCTTTTTGGCTTCCTTCGCCAGCTTCTCCTGCTCGTAGCGATACCGCCCGTAGTCCAGAATCTTGCACACGGGCGGGTTGGCGGTCGGCGCGACTTCCACCAGGTCTAAGCCCTGCTCTTGGGCGATCTTCAAAGCGCGGCGTGTGGGCATCACGCCCAACTGCTTCCCGTCTGAATTGATGACACGCACCTCGCGGGCGCGAATTCGATTATTGATTCTCAGTTCCTTCTGAATGGCTCCCTCACCCTCGCTTTGTTAGTCTACTCAATCAGCGTCTGACCGAGCACGCGCAGGATGTCCTCCATCACTTCGGGCGCGAAGCCCTCCTCGGCGTAGCGGATGATGCCCTTCTTGTCCACGATATACAGTGTGGGGAAGGCTTTCACGCGGGCGCGACGCGCCACTTCCTGCTCGTTCGGCGGAACGACGATGGTGTAGGTCATCTTGTGCTGCTCGACGAACGTGCGTACTTCGTCGGGCGTGCCCGAATCGAGCGCAACGCCGACCACGACCAGCCCACGGCTGCTATATTTGTCGTGCAGCTCCTGCAGGTAGGGAATCGCCGCGCGGCACGGTCCGCACCAAGTCGCCCAGAAGTCCACCAAGTACACCTTGTCCTGCTTGCCACCTAGCTTGACCTCCTTGCCGTTGAGGTCTTTGAAGGTCATCTCGGGCATCTTCTGCCCGACGCGCAGCTGCGCACTGGAAGGCATCGTCGCGTACAAGAATACAGCGATACTTAGCAACGCCAGTGGTAGAATGTACCGTTTCATCACTGCCTCCATAGCCGAATTATACCATGCCATGCACGCACGGAATTCAAGACCCTGCTGTTGCGCTCCTCCGTTCGGGCACGGCACGCCGCGATAGGAGAAGCGTGGTGCGGGACGAGTCGCTAACGCTGTCCCCTGCGTCGGCGGATTTCTGGCAATTGCCGCCGCACGGGAGATTCCCGAAGCGCATGCGTGGATTGCGATTGTGCTGGGCGGACTGATGGTTGCGCTGCAGGGTTCATGCGGGCTATTGCTGCGGCTACTCTGTGTGCCCCCTTGTGAGAGGAGAACCGCTCTCTGTGGCGAAGCATACACCTATGACACTGCCGACGGTTGGTTTCATCGGGCTGGGGATTATGGGGCGTCCGATGGCGCGGCATATTTTGCAGGCAGGCTATCCGCTGGTGGTACATAACCGCAGCCGCTCGCCCATCGACGCGCTGGTGGCGCTGGGCGCACGCGCAGCAGCTACGCCCGCCGAGTTAGCAGCGCAGTGCGATGTGGTCATCACTTGCTTGCCCGACGACGCGACCGTCGAGCGCGTCTGGCTCTCAGGCGAGAATGCTGCGCTGCCTGCGATGCACACGGGTGCGCTTGCAATCGACATGGGCACGACTGCGCCCAGCCTCGTCCAGCGGCTCGCTGACGCCGCGCAGGAACGCGGAATCGCCTTTCTCGACGCGCCCGTCACAGGCGGGCAGTGGGGCGCGGAGGCGGGCACGCTCACCATCATGGTCGGCGGTGATCTCCATGCCTTCCAGCGTGCCCTACCCGTCCTGCAGACGATGGGTAAAAAGGTCGTCTATGTGGGCGCCAGCGGCAGTGGGCAGCGCATGAAACTCGCCAACCAAATTGCGGTCGCTGTCGGGATGCTCGCCGTATCGGAAGCGTTGTTGTTCGCGGAGCAGGCGGGGTTAGACCTGCACCTCACCGTAGAAACGCTCAATTCAGGTGCAGCAGGCTCGTGGGCGATGGAGAACCTCGGCAAACGCATCGCGCAGGGCAACTTCCAGCCAGGCTTTATGGTCAAACTATTGCAGAAAGACCTCGCAATCCTGATGAACGAGGCGCAACACATGGGCACGCCCTTACTGGGAACTGCGCTCGTGCAGCAACTCTACCGAGGCTTGGAACGCACAGGCAACGAAGCACTCGGCACGCAGGCGCTCATCCTCGCACTGCGACGGCTGGGCGGAGAATGATACTCATCGCCGCCCCACAGGGCGTGCTGCCATCGGTGCGACCTTGTCAAGGGCGATTGCACGCCGCAGCAGGCAGGGATGCAACTCGCCCGCGAGCCGCGCCGCCCGAACTTTGTGCCGTACCTCAGCCTGACGCAGGGCGCGAAAGCCCGCTTGCGCGAGGTGTGGCGCGACTTCCTGTCCGTCTACGACGGGTTCACGCCCGACAGCTTTGATGGACGCTCTGCTGTGGGACAGGACTGTATCTGCCCCACGCTGTCCGAAGGGAGATATGCTACCGCGTGCGAATCAGGTACAATCTCTTCGCTATGCGTATCGCTCTGTGGCTTGCGGGGGTCGGAATGCTTGCCCTGACGGTACTGGCGTTCACTTGGGTGCCGTCAGCGCAAGACTTCCGCGACCCTGGTTCCGCACGGATTATCCTGTTCCATGTGCCTGCGGCGTTTACCTGCACGCTGTGCTTTTTGGCGGGCGGCTTTTTCGGCTGGCGCTACTTGCGTCGGCGCGACCCGATGGACGACTCGCGCGCGGCAGCAGCGAACGAGGTCGGGCTGACCTTCGGCGTCATCACGCTGCTGACGGGCATGGTGTTTGCGGCGATGCAGTGGGGCAAGCCGTGGCACTGGGATCCGCGCCAGACCAGCTTCCTGCTGCAGCTAATGATTTACGCGGCGTATTTTGCGCTGCGCAGCTCGGTAGAGGACGACCGTCGGCGCGCCGCCGTGAGTTCGGGCTACACCGTGTTCGCCGCGCTGACCGTGCCGCTGCTGGTGTTCATCCTGCCGCGCCTGCCGATGTTCCAAGAGGTCTCGCTGCACCCCAGCAATGTGATGGCGAGCAAGCAGGCGCTGGATTGGTTCTACCGCACGGGCGTCTATCTGGGCTTTGCGACCTACTGGCTGCTGGCGTTCGGACTGTACCGCATGCGCACGGCGACCTTCGCGTTGGAGGCGAAACTGTATGAGTTGGCAGACCGCCTTAAGCATCAGCATCCTCATCGTGTGGGCTGGCATCTTCGCGTACCTGCTATGGCTGCAGGGGCGGATGGCGAGGCTTCAGAAACGGCTGCGCGACCTTGAGCAGACGGGTGGGGAGCGTTCCTAACGGCGCGTGTAGAGTTCCCACTTGATGCGCGCCAGCAGGTAGCTCAGCACCGACTCCGCCCCGCGGTTTAGGTTCGCACCCGTTGCGGTCAGCCCGTCGTACACCACGCCCGTTTCGGGGTCGTAGAGGGCGATTTGCTGGATGTTGTCGCCGTGATACCACATCAGCGCGCGCGCCGCGTACTGCAGGAACGGCTTGTACCTGTCCAGCGCCTGCCAAGCGTCCAGGAACGCCTCGACGGTCGCTCCTGCGCACACGGGCTGCTGGTCAAACAGCGCGCGGCTCTTGCCTCGCACATACCAGCCGTCCGTGCCGACCGCGCTGAAGTAGCCCGTCTCGGCGAAGGTGGTCTCGGCGAGGAACTCGAACGCCTCGCGGGCGAGTTTGACCCACTGCGGGGTGCGCGTGCGCACCCCGCACAGCAGCAACGCTTGGGGCAGGCGTGGGTTCTCGTAGGTGAGATGGTCTTCGAACCAGCGCCACTCTGGGGCGCGCGTCGCCTCATACCGCTCCGCCAAGTCGCGTCCCCAGTGCAGCAGGCGCGGGTGGCTCTCATCCGCAAGCGCCATGAACGCCATCGCGCGGGGCGAACGAATCGCGCGGGCGTGCGTCAGGGCGCGCTCCAGAATCGGCTGCGCCCGCCGCGCCCAGTCGGTCTCGGGCAACAGTTGCACCAGCGTCTGCAGCCCCCACACCGTGCGCCCGTGCGAATCCTCGCTGCCCACCTCGTCGAGCCAGTTGCCCTCCGCGTCACGAAAGTTGTGGAACCGCCCGCTCTCCAGCTGCGCCGCCGCGATGTAATCGAGGCACACCCCGATAAGTGCCTCGGGCAGCGTCGCGTCGGTCATCTCCAGCCAATCGGGCGGCTGCGGCGCAAGCCGATAGAGCCACACGCCCACAATCAAGCCGCGCGCCTGGTCATCGATCGAGAACCCATGCTCGACCCACGGCTCGGCGTAGCGCGTATGCTGCCAGATGCCGAGCGGCGTGAGCAAGCGGCGCAAGTGCTCCAGCCTGACCTTTGGCAGTGAGAGGCGCATACATCCCAATTCTACCCGCTGACCCCGTGACGAATTCGGCAGGAGAGCCGTCTAACGGGTAGAATCATAGCAGCGATTCGAGGAGGCGTTTTCAGCGCATGAAACGGATAACGATAGGACTTGGAATGATGGCGCTTGCCATGCTGCTGCATGGATGCGGCGGGAACGGTGCAGGCGGTGGCGCGGGAATCACGGCGACGGGGTATGCCGCCTATGTGCGTGTGATCGACCCCGCAACAAAACAGCCTATTCCGACGGCAGAAGTTTACTTCGTTACCGATACAGGGCGCTTGCCTATGCGGCGCGTGGTCGCAGGGCAGACCACCGACCCCAACGAAATCTCCCTCCGCTTCGCCCAAGCCATTGTGAGCGACGCGAAGGAGGGCGACTTCGTCCTGCTGAATATTGGCGAAAATGTCGTGTTCCGTGGGCTATGGGTGCGCCGACCTGCAGGCTACACTGCTGTCGTGCGCCACATCACCCCAGAGAACACTCGACGCGTGTTCCAAACCCCCAGTTCACCCAACACCCTTGCCGCATGCTTAGCGGCGTCTAATCGGGCGGGCATAGTACGCGTGGTGTTCGGCGAACCAAAACTGATCGATTTCGGCGTGCTCGAAATCTTCCCCAACAACCCGCAGGTGCCGCCACCGCCTGTTGATGATGTCTGCCCCTGAACCGATGGGGAGGGCGCGCCTGATGCGCCCTCTCATCCAGTTCAGCTTGCTGGCGCTAATCAGCTTTACGCTGGTTTGGGGTATTGAGCTCCTGCGCCATCAGGATCCATTTTTGCGAGCCGTCGCGAATATTCCACCCGAACTGGAGCAACTGGAGCTGCTGCTGGAGCGTCCTACACTCACCCTGCGCGACGGCGCGCACATGGTGGCGACCTTGCAGATGGACAAACTGGTGATTGAGCGCAACCGCGTCCACTGGCGAGCGGAGCGACTTCGACAGGCGGTGCTGTACGATGAGCAAGGCAAGCCCATCGGAACCGCGCGCGCCGACGAACTCATCTACAACTTCCCCGCAAAGCGACTCTACATCGCAGGCAACCCGACGCTAACCATTCGCCGCCACCCACTGGGCGACTTCCCCCTCACCGTGCAAGCGACTTGGCTACACTGGGACTTGCGTCAGCATCAGATACACACCGACCAACCTACGCGCCTGAGTTGGCAGCACGGGCAGGGCGCAATCGAACGCTTGCACTGGGATCTGGCGTCGGGCGTGCTAACGCTGCAGCATGGCAAGTTCCGTGTGAGTAGTGCGCTGATTCAGGAACGCACTCAGCCCAAACGCCAAATCGACATCTATTGGGACACAGCGCAGCTGCGCAGCGACCACTCGGAAGTGCACGGGCTGCGCTTGCGCGACGGCGATACCCTCGCAACTGCCGAACGCGCCGATGTGTACGACCGCAAACGCTACGCCCGCGCCACAGGCAACCTGCGCCTTGAAGACCCCCGCATCGACATCGACGGCAAGCAGCTTGAAATCTGGTACGGCGAGAACCAGAAGCGCGCCCGCCTGCAAAACAGTGTGCGCATGCGCATCAAGCCCCGCGAAACCCAACCGCCCCCCGAAAATGAACAGGAAAGCGAGGTGGAGCAAGCCAAACGCTACCCCGTCGACGCGACCTGCGACGCCCTCGAATACTTCTACCGCCGCAAGGTCGCCTACCTGCGCGGGAACATCAAAGCCGTGCAACAACTCCCCGAAGGACGCACGCGCACCCTCTACGCCGACGAAGCGGAATACGACCAGAACAAGGAGACGCTGACGCTGAAGGGCAAGGTGATTCTGGACGAACCCGACCGCCTGCGCTTGGAGACCGAGCTGGCGATTGTGTCCCTCAAGGAGGGCGAGGAGACCGTCGAGCTGCCGCGCGGCGCGAAGGGCGTGTTTTACTACACCGAAGAGGACGAGGAGGCGACACCACCGAATGGCAACCGTTGAGCTGTGCGCCACCGTGCGTGAGACAGTCCGCTTCGAGGGCGTCGGGCTGCATACGGGCGAGTTGTGCCGTATCGCGATACATCCCGCGTCGGAGGCGCACACGCCCTGCGCAATCATAATTCGCAAGGGCGCAAGCGTCTTCCCCGCGCGCTGGGACTATGTGGTGGACACCACTCGCGCGACCGTGCTGGGCGACGGCGCAACCCGAATCAGCACCGTCGAACACCTGATGGCGGCGCTGTGGATTACAGGTATTACGCACTGCGAAATCGAAGTGCTGCAGGGCGACGAAATCCCGATACTGGACGGCAGCGCGTTGCCGTTCGTGGAAGCGTTGCAGGCGGTGAAAAGTATGGTGGACGCTCTCATCCCCAGCCCCTCGCCCACAGCGTGGGCGAGGGGTGTAGGGGCGCACGGCGGTGTGCCCTCCTTCCCCCTCTCCCGCGTAGTGGGAGAGGGGGATAAAGGGGGTGAGGGCATACTCCTACATGTACGCCACGCCGACCGCTACTTGGGGCTGGCGCTGGGCGGCGATGCGCTGTTTGGCTACATCGACTTCCCTGCGCCGTTGGGCGTGCAGGCGGGCGCGTTTCCACTGGCTGCCGCCGCCGAGCAAATCGCACCCGCGCGCACCTTCGGCTTCCTGCGCGAGGTAGAGGCGTTGCGCCAGCAGGGGCTGGCACTGGGCGGCGCGCTCGACAACGCCCTCCTCATCGACGAAACGGGGTATCATAATCCCGCGCGTTTCGAGGACGAACCGCTGCGCCACAAACTGCTGGATGTGCTGGGCGACCTGTACCTGTGCGGCGCGCGGCTGACAGGCTTTACGCTGGTCGCCATCAAGCCCGGACACGCGCTGAATGTGCAACTGGCGCGGCAAGTGGCGCAGGCGATACTCGCGGAGGACTAAGGATGGCAGAATTCCGTTTGGACATCGAGCAGATACGGCAGGTGATCCCGCATCGGTATCCGTTCCTGCTGGTGGATCGGATTCTGGAGCTGGAACCGGGCAAGCGCGCGGTTGGACTAAAGAATGTCACCATCAACGAGAGCTTTTTTCAGGGGCACTTCCCTGTGAAGGCGATTATGCCAGGCGTGCTGATTCTGGAGGCGATGGCGCAGGTCGGTGGCGTGATGGTGATGACGCAGCCCCACTTGCGCGACCGCATCGCGTTGCTGGGCGGCATTGACAACGCGCGGTTCCGCCGCCCCGTCGTGCCAGGCGACACGCTGATTATGGAAGTGGAGATGCTGTGGATGCGCCGTGAGGTTGGGCGCGTGAAGGCAACCGCCCGTGTGGACGGCGAACTCGTCGCCGAAGCCGAAATCACCTTCGCGCTGCCCGCACCCGACCGATTTCAAAGCCCGCCCGTAGAGACCCTGCTGCCTGCCCATACCCCCTAAGAGGCGAGACCTATGGCAACTATTCACCCGACCGCTGTGGTGCATCCCACTGCCGAACTGGAAGACGATGTGGAAATCGGTCCTTACAGCGTTCTCGGCGCGCATGTGCGTATCGGTGCTGGCACAACACTGGGCGCGCATGTGATTATCGAGGAGAACACTCGAATCGGGCGCAACAATATTATCTATCATGGGGCAGTGCTGGGCGCACCACCTCAAGACCGTAAGTTCAAGCACGAGCGCAGCTATCTTGAAATTGGCGACAACAATTGGATCCGCGAGTATGTGACTATTCACCGCGCCAGCGGCGAGGAGCAGGCAACACGCATCGGCGACAACAACTTCCTGATGGCGTATGTGCATATCGGGCACAACTGCACGGTGGGCAACGGCGTGGTGATGGCAAACTCGGTCGGCATCAGCGGGCACTGCGAAATCGGCGACGGGGCGAACTTGGGCGGGATGGCAGGCGTCCATCAGTTCACGCGCATCGGCAAACTGGCGATGGTCGGTGGGATGTCGCGAATCGTGCGTGATGTGCCCCCGTTTATGATTGTGGAGGGCAGCCCTGCCGAAGTGCGCGGGGTGAACTTGGTGGGGCTGCGTCGTGCAGGCGTGCCTGAATACTCCCGCGACGCCCTGCGCAAAGCGTGCCGCTACATGTTCTTCTCCGAGATGAACCTAAGCCAAGCCATCGCAAAAATCCGAGCGGAGATTGAGATGACACCAGAACTGGAGTACCTCATCGAGTTTATGGAGCGGATTCGGCACGGACGCAACGGGCGCGCGTTAGACCAACCTGCGCGCAAATGAGCCGCTCGGTCGTTATTCTCACGGGCGAGGCGTCAGGCGACCTGTATGGGGCGGACTTGGCGCGGTCGTTGCAGGCGCGTTTCCCCAAGCTGACCCTTTACGGCGTGGGCGGCGCGCGTATGCAGGCGGCAGGGGTTCACCTGCTTGCCGATAGCCGCGCGTGGGGCGCAATTGGCGTGGTGGAGGCGGCAAAGGTTGCCCCGAAAGTGCTGGTGGCGTTCCAGCGGGTGAAGCGGTCTCTGCGACGCATGCGCCCCGACTGGATTATTCCCATCGACTGCGGCGCGTTCAATGTGCCGCTGAGCTGCTGGGCGAAAGCACAAGGCATGCGCGTGGTGTACTACATCCCACCAGGCAGTTGGCGGCGCGAGCGGCAAGGCGCAGACCTGCCCCGCTGTACGGATTGGGTGCTGACTCCGTTCGAGTGGTCAGCGACACACCTCCAAGCGATGGGCGCACGAGCGCATTGGGTGCCACATCCGCTCCTACGCTTAGCCCACGCTTCTGAATCGAAGAGGGCGTTTTGTGAGCGGCTCGGTTTAGACCCCTTTCGCCTTATCATCGCGCTGCTCCCTGGCAGCCGCCGCCATGAGGTGAGTGCGCTTGTGCCCTTGTACGCCCGTGTCGCCGACCAGGTCTATCACAAAATGCCCGAAGTGCAATTCGTCGTCTCTGTCGCCCCGCACTTCAGCCCCGACTGGATACACACGCTCTGGGCAGACGGCTCCAAGCAGTGGGTTCCGACCGAGACGCGTTCAGTATGGAACCTGTTGGCGCACGCAGACGCGGCGATTGTCTGTTCGGGCACGGCGACGCTGGAAGCCGCGCTACTGGAGACGCCAATGTTGATCGTCTATCGAGGCAACTGGCTTATGAATTTGGAGTACCGCTTGCGCCGCCGTCAGCTGAATCTGCAGTGGATTGGGTTGCCGAATCTAATCTTGCAGCGCAGTGTGTGTCCCGAGTTCATTCAAGAGGCGGCGTCACCTGAAGCGCTGACGCACGCGCTGCTGCACTTACTGCGTAACGAGGACGCGCGCAATAGCCAATTGCGGGCGTTTCACGAAGTCCGCCGTGCGCTGGGCGAAGGACATGAACTCCGCGAGGCACACGAGTGGATTGCTGACCTTTTGACAGGCGTGTGCTGACCGCAGCCTGCTTATCTCCGACGAGGTGCCGCTGCCGATGGACAAGTGCGTCCAGCGCGTATGCGGTTCCAAGTAAGCGATTCTTGAAAACCGCAGCGAACTTCGCCCGAATGGAAGGTCTGCATGGTGTTCTTCTGTCGGGGCGCGTGTGCGGGGTTCACAATCGGCGGTAGGGGTGTGTCGGCGTTGCGCAAGGTGTCGCACTTGGAGCCGGCGGGGGGATTCGAACCCCCGACCTTCCACTTACAAGGCGGTTGCTCTACCACTGAGCTACGCCGGCGAAGTTGCCCAATATGCAGCGCGTTCGCTGACGCCACGCCACACCATACAGTGCCCACGCTGTTCACGCCTCCCGCGAGGCGGAAGGTCTTAAACCCGCGCATGTATCAGCCCCTTGCCTGTTGTAGGGTCAGGCTCCCGATTTTCGCGGGCTGATAGTGGGGCACTCAGCAGGAATCACGAGGTAGAGGCGGTATACTTCT
>Ga0308421_1000827_pt1 | contig 17729 bp, 28 predicted proteins | sample HotsprSampleMS60_FD_203673 | JGI IMG/M metagenome (GOLD analysis project Ga0308421, IMG submission 203673) | Hot spring phototrophic mat microbial communities from Mushroom Spring, Yellowstone National Park, Wyoming, United States - 20090730_MS60 ...
CCGAGCGTCGGAATAATCCGCACCGGCAACTGCGCGGCGTCTGACCAGTTCGGTTGCGTCGATAGCCGCCGGACGGGAACGACGGCGTTGTTGTACTGCACCGCCAGCCCCGCCAGCAACTCAATGACGTCGGTGACGCTGCTAGACGACATCGCGGTAGCGCTCCAATACTGAACGAACATCATCCGGCAGCGCCGACGGCAGCAGCACTAACCCGCCGTCTGCGACGGTCGGGCGGTCCGGGTCGTTCGCCGTCCCCCGCTGTCGGTACATCCACGCCGCCAGGCGAATCGTCGCGTGGACAATATCGGCGGGAGGGGTGATGCTGTAGCCCCAGCGCGCGGTGATCGTCGCTTGTTGTGATGCGCTGCACCAGCGCTTATCGCGCCGCGCGAGGACGGTGTACGGCGCGTCGGGCGGGTGCGTGTCGATTTCGGTAAGCGGGATCGCTACACTGTCGCCGTCTGCCGCGCCGACGAGTTGCGCGATGTAGACGCCCGACGGCAACAGCAGATAATCCCGCTTCAGCAGTCCGTCCCACAGCATCAGTTCGCGCCCGAACGTCCGAGATGCCGCCGCTGGCGCACTGAACGTCTTGCGCGTCATCTGCTCAATAACCGCAGTTGCGCGCACGAGCAGATCGGTCAGCAGCGCATCGTCTGCGGTTGATGTGACGCCGAGATACGTCTTGAGTTGCGCCAGCGTTGCGTACATCCGTCACCTCACAACACGCGCGTCCAGCCGGACGGCAGCGTAGCCGGAATGTCGCGCCCGGGGAACGCCGAAATCTCAATCGCAATCTGCGCCGTACCCGTTCCGGCGATGCGTACAAACATATGCGATGCGTGCGTTTTCGCTGCGTATGCCTCCGCACCGGTAACGAAAATCTCGTAAGACGAGTTCGACGCCAGCGACGTAATCGCCTTATCCGTCAACTGCGCCGAGTTGTTTGTGTTGTTTGTGTCGTTGACGTGCACTTGCAACGACGCGGAGCCGGTCACCGTCCCGGTGTGCGCGACGATGCGCACCGCCTGCGCGTTTGCGATGCTGACAACCGCCGTATCCGCCCCGGAAGCCGCTGCGTTGAAGTAGCGCAGCAGCGGCTGGATGGTCTCCTGAACAAGCATCGTATGCTCCTCCTTCGCGCTGTCACAACACCCGCTCTTCTTTTATTTCTATGCAGTGTTGTGACAGCCTGACTGTTGTGACGCCCGCGCCGCCCGCGGGTTGATCATCAGTAGTGTCACAACACCTGTATCTCTTTTATTTATACAGCGTGTTGTGACAGCCCGCCCGACCTTCGCCTAACCCAAACGTAGTACGCCCCCGCCGCCGATGTCATCAGTAGTGTCACAACACCTGTATCTCTTTTATTTATACAGCGTGTTGTGACACCCCGCCTATTACGTACCAGCCGCGATCTCAACGAACGGGCTGACCGTGTTGTTGCCCGCGCCGTCCGCCAAAATCAGCGGCGCGTTGACCAGCGGCGCGCCGTCGATCCGCACACCGAACAACCACACCGACTGCCGCTTGAGGAAGCGCACGTGCTCGCTGAAGGCGACGCTGAACGATGCGCGCTCCACCATCGCGTAGTACGACAGATCGGCGAGAATGAGCGATCCGGCGCTGGTGACGGTCGGCAGATGCTCGCTGTACGCAATCGGGATGCCCGCCAAAGTATCACCGTAGACAAGCGACTGCCCGTTGACGGTGTACAGCAGCGTTTCCGCCAACCGCGTCGCCATCAACCGAGACCGCCAGAACGGATGGGCGATCCAGACGGCGGTTGCGCTGCCGGGAAGCAGCCGCTGGATCATTTGCAGAATAGTGTTTGTGTCGTTCTCGACCTGCGTACCGCCCGTCGCCCGCGCGACGCTGATCGATGCGGGGTGCCCGATAATCCCGCGCGGCTGACCGACGCCGGTTCCGCGCAGCATTACCCGCGCCTTGAGCACCGCGTAGGCGCGCCCGAACAGCGACACCAGCGTATCCTCCAACGCCTGTGGCGCGTCGGTGATCAGCTCGGTCGAGGCGGCAACGTAGGCGTCCGCCGCGTGCGGGCGGAAGATGCGCTGCTCGAATTTCGGCTCGCTCTCCTGAACATCAGCGCTCTGCTCGCGCCAGATAAGCCGCACCCCGCCCACCAACGCGCTGCTTTCAACGTTCGGCGTTTGGTCTTGTTCGAGCACCGGCAGCGCCAACTCTGCCGCGTTGGTGCGCAGCATCAGCGGACCGCGCCCGGCGGCAACAAGTTGGTCGAACAGCATTGGCGCGCCGACCGAGCGGATGCGCTCTTCAAACTGCGTCGGTACAAGGAACCCGCCGCTCGCGCCGGTCGTTTCGTCCAGCGCTTTGCTGCTTTTGTACACCGCGCGCAGTCGTTGGGTATCGCCGGTTGCGACGCACTTCAGAAAGTCGCCGAACGATCCTTCGCTTTCCGCAGCGGGCGTCGCTACCCCGACGTTCTGCGCCTTCACCGCCGCCGCCACCTCGTCACGCAGTCGCGCGGCGATCTCGGCAGCGAGTTCCGACTGATTCATCACGATTTCCGTCATCTCTTCCTTCTCCTCCTTCTACTTGATGACTAACCGATAGACGTTTCGTAGCATTGTGCGCGGCTCGGCGGGCGTCGGCGTGATGCTCGCGTCCAGCCCTAAAAGCCAGCGTTTGATGTGGAGCGCCTTCCCCGCCGGTTGACGCACCACCAGATGCGCTGCGGTTCCGCTTGACCAGCCCAGTTCCGGCGCGATCTGCGCCAAATAGCGATATTTCGCGTCGAGCAGCCCGCGAATGATAACCCCCTCATCGGTCAGTTCCAGCGCGCCGTAGCCGATCTGATCCTCGATGAGGATAACCCCGCTCGCCGTTTTGACCGGCTGCGCGTGGTTCAACCAGATCGGCGTTTCGCGCAGACGACCGAAGTCGGTTTCCCGCGTGAAGAACTCGTTTTCGAGGTCAACGGCGTCGGGACTGCCGAACACCACGAGCAGCCCCTCAACGTCGCCGCTCTCGACTGCTTTCAGCGCCGCGCCGGGCGCGGTCTGCCATTCCATCTCTCACCTCCCCCTCTCCTTCAGCACCGCAAGCGCTTCCTTCAGCGCCGCCTCTGCCGCGTCCTTCAGCGACGCCCAGCGCCCGCGATGCACCCGCGCTTGCGGCATTCCGTAGACGTACCGCGCGTAGGACGCGGTGTTCTCGACGATGCGCGACGTTTTCGACAGTTTCTTTATCCGCAACTTCTGCCGTAAGTTCCCCGTTCGCCGGTAGCGCGATCCGGCGGGCGGCGGCGGATAGATTTGCATCACGCTGTGCGCCGCTGCTGCGCCCGCGTCAAGCGCGGCTTCGATCCGCGCTGCACGCGGCAGCAGTTTGCGTAGTGCGTTATCGAGATCGACAGAGACGCTAACCCGCATTTACCCGCTCCAGTCTGACGCCGCACCGACAGCGCGGGTGCGCCGGGGGCCCGCTCCGCCCGCCCCACTCGTCTTCGCGCTTGCCGTGCAATGCGCCGCAGATCGGACACACGCGCTCGTCGTTGGCGGTCTCCCAGATCATCACATACTCCAGATTGTGCTCGGCGCGCAATCCGTCGCGGTACGCCCGCACGCCCGCGGCTGCGGCTTCAGTCGCAGCCGTGATTGCGACGGTCTCGGCGCGCTTCGCTCCAACGACCGGTTCGATCATTGCAACGAGTTCGGCGCGGTCAGCGCCCGGCATCCGTCGCCACGCCGCGACCGCGCGGGCGATGTAGTCGCGCGTGTACGGATAGAGCAACTCCTCAACTTGCCGCCGCGTCGCTTCCTCAGCCCAATCCGCCAGCAGTGCGTCAACGTTGACCGCGACGCCGATTTCTGCGCGCATTTCGTCGGCGAACAGACGCGCGATTGTCTCGATGTTGCGGCGCATCGCGGGATAGAGCGTCTCGCTGAACATCTGCGCCGTAATCTCGTCTGCGCCGTCGAGCATTACCTGACGTAGTTGCAGAAACGCACGCTTGAGATCGCGGTAGAGTTGCACTTCGTGCGGCAGCAGTTCCGCTTCGTCGTCTTTCTTCAGCGACTTCGCCGCGTCGTCTGTCGGTTCAGCGCCGTTGACGCCCGCCAGCCGCAGCGCTGTTCTCACATCGAGACCGGCAGCAACCGCCTCGCGCGCAATCGCCAGCCGGTTGCGCAGCCGCAGCAGTTCTTGGTCTGCCGCGTCCTCAACGAACTGCGGGAGGTCAAGCCGCGCCCGCGCTTCGTTGAGCGTGAGCACCGGCTGACCGGTCAAGCGCTGAATTGCTTCCGCCTTTTCCAGTTCCGCGTTTTGCACTGCGTCGATGCGCGCCTCGTTGCAGCGCAGCGTCTGGTTGTACGCAGCGAAATGCGGTTGCAGCATTGCGGTGATCTCACGCGCGCGGGTGAGGATCGTCAGAAGAATGAACGTCTGGTAGTCGCGCAGCGCGGTCGCGTAGTTGCTGGCGTTCGAGAATACCAACGACATTGGAACTTGAAACGCAGTAATCATCACTTCCGCTGCGCGCTGGAGCAGTTCCGGCTGGATCGCGTCGGACAGCGTATCGCCCAGCGTCACCGTTTTGATCTCGCTCGACAGTGCGAGGTGTCGGAACGCATTACGAATACCGCTGACCAACTGCCGCAGCCACTGCTCGAACCGCGAACGTTCGGCGTCGGTCGGGCGCTGGGCGAACATCCACACCGTCGGTCGCACCGCGCCGCGCTCGAAATAGGCGGTTTGATACCGCTCCGCCGCCAGCAGTGCGCGGGCTTGCGTGAGCGCGGTCGTCACCAGCCCGACGCCGGGTTCAACCTCGCTTCTTACGGACGGTTCCCAGATGTGCAGCAGTTCGGTTTCCGGCTCCAGCCGGATTTCGGCGTTGTTCACGCGCCGGACAAACCCGACCAGCCCGCGCCGCGCGTCGGTGACGGGGGTGATGGTGCGCGGGTGCAACCGACGCAGACCGAGCGGCGCTGCCGGATCGCGCAGCAGATACGCTGCGCCGTAGAGACACAAATCAATCTCAATCCCGCGAATGAGCGCAGCCAGTCGCTCGGCGTCGAATGCGACCAGCGTACCGCGCCGGGTGGTAATTTCCCACGGCAGCGACGCGAGGGCGTTCGCCCGCAACGTCACCGCCGTCCGCACCACAGCGACGCGCTCATACGCCGTCTCGACATCAACCGCATCGCCGTCGCCGGTAAACACGCCCGTCCACGCGGACGGAAGGAAATCCTCCAGATTGAGCGCCTTGATGTCGTAGCGCTCAGACGGCGACAGTACGAGTTGTGCGGCGGGCTTATACATCAAACAGCACCTCTGCGCTCTGCGACGCGCCCCACACCGCCAGCGCGAGCGCGATTACCCCGTCGTCGTGACAGCCTTCCGGCGCGCTGTAGCGGGCGCGACCGGACGCGGAAATATCGACGCTGTACATCTCTAACTCGTTGAGCAGCCACTCCAGCGCGGGGAGCGTAATCGTTCGCTGCTCCAGCGCCAGCGCGAGCGTGTCAATCAGCAGCGGTTTCGTTGAGATTGTGGTTGTAAACGCCTGCACCGGCAGCCCGGCGCGCTGAAGCTCCTCGATGTTCGGCGCGCCGATGCTGTTCGCTTCCGCGATCACCGCGCCGCGCCCGTTGCGTTCCCAGAACGCCAGCAGCGCGCGGCGTTGGGTTGCGAAATCCACACCAACCAGACGCTCCACATCAACGACGCACCGCGTCTGCGGGTCAAGCGCGGCAAATACGGTTGCGTCCTCGTAGCGCCCCCAGTCAACGCCGATCACCGCTGCTTCGTTGCTGCGCTCGATTGTTCCGACGCACGCGCGGACGTTGCGGAACACCGCGCCGCCGTCGTCTAAGAACTCTGCGTCGAGTTCTTGCCACGCCGCGCGTTCGGTCATTGCAGATCGCAGCAGCGCGATGTCTGCGGGGTCGAGGCGCGGATTGTCACTCGTTGAACGTCGCACCGTCGCCCAGCGCGGATCGTCCAGTGCGGTCTGGTGGATACGCCAGAAATCCCCCTTCCCCTTCGGCGTTCCCGCCAGCACCGCGCGCCCGCGCCGGTCAAGCAGCGCGGGGATGAGGTTCTCGCGCCAGATTGTTTCGAGATTGCGCACCAACCCCGCCTCGTCCACCACAATCAGATCGTACCCGCGCGACCGTCCGGCGTCCTCGTTGTCCAACGACCAGAACTCAACGCGCCCGCCGGTTGTCGTATCGATCCGTCGCTCTGCTTTGTATTCCGTTGCTGCCGGTGCACGCAGCGTTCGTCGCACTTGTTCCCAGACGGGCAGCATCAACTTATACGTTGGAGCGAAATATCCGACCGTCTGCCGGTGCACCAACGCCGCCTCGACCAACATTCGCGCCAATAAGTGCGATTTCCCCCAACGCCGCCCGGCGCGCAAGTGCACGAACCGCGCGCTGCGGGTCTGTTCCGCAACGGCGCGCTGGTCGGCGTGGAGGTGTGGAAGTCGAACCTCATACCGTTTTAACGAACGCCGCCTCATCAACGATCACCAGCACGTTCTGATCGGCGTTCGGTTGCTCATCGAACTGCGACAGAAACAGCCGCGCCGCAGCGACGCGCGCGCTTGCCGGCTCGCTGTCGTTGACAACGATCATAAACAGCGCACGCAGCACTGCGGCGCGGGCTTCATCTGTCAGCAGTTCTTCAGTCGTCATTTGTACTTGTAGTACTTCCGAGCGATTGCTTCAGCCTCAACCTCGCTCAGCGGAATGTGATACGAAACGCCGTACCCAATGATCAACGCCAGCGCCGATTGCACCTCTGCGGGAAGGTCGATCCCCGCGAACTCACGCAGCGCCCACGCGAGAATAACGACGGTCGCAGCGGCGAGTGCGCCGTAGGTGATCTTATCCAGCGGTTGCGAAAAGGGAAGGTTCATTTCCTCCTCCTACTCCTCTCTCTCTCTTCAGAGGGGCGCTGTGTACCCCTCACTTTAATTGTACAGCAAAAGCCCATACTTTTCGTACACCAGATCGCGGCGGCGCGCGGGTGTCACAACACCTGCTTCTCTTTTATTTCTATAGAGTGTTGTGACACTGCTGATGGAATAACAGCGGTCGCGGGGGAGTACTCCATTCGGGTGAGGCGACGATCGGGACTGTCACAACACTGCGTATAAATAAAAGAAGATCGAGTGTTGTGACGCTGCTGAACAAACAGAAACCCCGCCGGCGTCGGCGGGGTGTGGGAACAGCGGGGCGGGGGTTATTCGATTCCCAGCGCGTACTCTATCAACCACCCACGCCAGCCTGCTCGCGCTTCATCGAGCGAGTTGTACACTTCGTAGTAGTAGTAGGTGCGCGGGTCAGGCGTCGCGTCTGGGTAGGGATCAACTTCCCACTCGATCTCCTGAATGTAGATAGACCCATCCTTAGCCTCGAAGACGATAGCAACCCCGCCGTTTGTTGTATAGTCATTCCACGCCCGCCCGTTGTCCCAAGTGTAGGGACGACCAAGCGGACGCGCCTTGATGCGCACCCGCTCGTAGTCTGCAACCCCGTCCTTCGGGACGGGGCCGTTTAGAATAACAACGTCTCGAAACATCGCTTTCCTCCTCTACTCGCCGCGCCGCGCGTCCTCGTAGCGCAGCGCCTCGACCAGCCGACGCGCATCCTCGACGAACGCGCGCCAGCCGACCGGCTGTCCGCGGTACTCAACCGCGTAGTCTTTCGACTCGCGGTCGAACAGAATACGGTAGTCGCTGCCTTCTTCAATGACGATTTCACGCGCGGGGCGCGGTGCGGGGGCTGAACGTCGCTTGGGCATCAAGATACTCCTTTCTGATGATCGACTACGCGCTCATTATACCACGCGCGCGTCGGGTTGTCAAGCCGCAAAATCGCAGCGAAAATCTCGAAAATTGGGTATTGACAAACGGCGCGGGGTGTGGTATAGTATAGTCACAGTAAATCAACACCACTTCACAGGAGGTAACCAAAATGCAGAACTATCGAATTTGGGAAGGCGAGCGAACGTTTCTACCCGGCGACGACGCCGGCAAGTACACCGTTGTCGAGATTGTCGCCGAGGATATCGGATGGTTCATTGAATTACCAGATGAAGGCTTGTTGGGAAAAACATACAGCGTCTACCGCACTGAAAGTGAGATCATCATCCACGTGGTTCAGGAAGCCGGTCTCGGCGACCCCAAATACGGCTCAATTCACCGATACCGCGATCTGAGTGAGGCGGCGGCAGACGGCTTCGAACAGGTGTTGAAGGAGATGCGGCTCATCTAATCGACAACCCGATCCAACCCCGCGCATCACAAGCGCGGGGTTTTCTTTTCCCCGCCGTCGCCAAGCCCGCGCTGCCGTCACAACACATCATTCTCTTTTATTTCTATACGGTGTTGTGACACTGCTGAACAAACAGAAACCGCCGGACGCGCGTCCGGCGGTTCTGGCGTCTGCGTCGGGGGCTAGTTGTGTTTGACGAACGGGGTGACGGCGAAGGTGTAACCCCACTGGTCGCCGAACGCCAGCCATCCGCTACTGTTCCTCCGCACACTCAGGCGGGAGTTCTTCCCGAACAGCCGCAGCCCGCGCCGCAACTGGGCGACGCTGTACCACTGTGCGTCGTTGTCGGTCTTCGGACGGAAGAGTTCTTCCCCACCGCGGGGGTCTTCCACCAACGCGACGTACTCTTTCGCGTTGGCTTCTTTGACCGTCTTCATTTTGGGGTTTTCGACAAGGTTCACCCATCCCCGCCCCTCGTCGGTCAACGTTGCGAGCATCCGCGCGACCGGCGCTCGCGGGCAATAGAACTCCAACTCAATCTCTCGATACCCACCCGCCACCTCTGCGCCAAGCTGCTCGTCGTACCGCGTGGTCTGCGCGGTCGCGGTCACGCGGTTCCCAACAACGGCGACGCTTCCGATCCACGTCGCCTCCGCCAGCGCCTCAAGCACCTTCGCGGCTTTCGGCGAGATCGCGCCTTCGCCGCGCATAAACACTACGTCGAACTTCTTGGCGACCAGCATTACGCCGTCGGTCGCCGCCATCACGCCGTCTGCGACGTGAATGCCGGGGAACGGCGTCGCTTGAATGTCGATGGCGGTGCGCAGAAAGTGAGCAAGTTCGCTGCTGGGCATAGTCATTTCCCTTCTGTGTCGGTCAAAACCCGCGCTCCACAACGTCACCCCGCACCGCTAACCCGCCAGCGCCCACACACAGCGCGCCAGCGCTTCCGCCAGCGACGCCGCGTCTGTCTCGTATTGCGCCAGCGTCCCCAGCGCGCCGTCCCAGTGTACGACCTCGACGCGCCAGTTGCCCGCGCGTCGTTCGATCTCAACACAGACGACGCGCGGCAGCGCAAACAGCGCGTCGAGCGGCTTGTATGCGGCGGGAGCGACATCAAGCGCGAGTACGCCGATTGCGTCGCTCGCGCGGTCAACGTTGATGATCCGGTCGCACTCGCCCGGCTCGGTGAGGACGGCGCAGATAGAGTGCGGATGTCGTTCAAACTGGAGTTTCACCGCTTGTCTCCTCAACAAAAACGAAGGGGCGATCCGGCGAACCGGAACGCCCCGAACTGCTACCGACCGTCAACCTCGTCGAGTGTGAGCGTTGGGTGGGGGATGAACCCAGCCTGCTCAAGTTCCCACCAGAACCGCCCCTCTGCATCAGCCGGAGTGGGGAAGACAAAGACCTCCGAGATTTCCGGCTCGTTCTCCCAGCGGCTCCATCGCCGTTGATGAACAATAAATCGACCGTCAGATGCGTGGTAGAACGAGGTCTCTACACCGCGCGCGTCGTATTCTTCCCACACCCCGCCGACGCGCTCGGCGTCAACCTCGATGAATTCACCGCTCACAAACTCATCTCCGAGAAGGACGCGCCGGGTTCCCCTGAAGAGTTGGATTGTAGCCATAGTTGTTACACTCCCTTCTGTCAGCGAAATCGATTACGCTCATATCCTACCACACCCCGCGCCGTTTGTCAAGTGGGAAGTTCGCCGGATTTTCCGCGAAATTGGTGTTTGACAAATCGCGGCGTATGCGGTATAGTAGAGACGTAATCAATAACCACACATCAAGGAGGAGTAAAATGAAGACCTACCAAGTCTGGACGGGTACAAGGAACTGGCAGGACATCGACACCGACAGCGAAGTTATCATCTTTGAAGGCGAGGAGTTGGGGGTTTGGAGAAACGATTTAGGCGACCACGGCGTTACCTATACCATATACCATACAGAAGAGGGGGTGCTAATCCACGAGTACGAGTGGATAGACAACCTCGATGAGGATCGGCGAGGTACGGTGTACGAGTTCGAAACGCTAGAAGACGCAGCACGTGAGTTCCGATACGTCCTCAAGGCGGCAGGCGTTATTGAGTAAGCGCCCAACCCCGCCGAAGCCCCGCGCCTGTGAGGTGTGGGGCTTTTCGTTTGTCTACGCAGGTCGGATTTCTTCAAAATTGGGGCTTGACAACCGGCGGGAAGTGCGGTATAGTAGAGACGTAAACGATAAACACACATCAAGAAAGGACGGTACACAAATGGCAACAATCTCTATCTGGCGCGGGTTCCGCAGTTTCACCGGCGACAGCAATTACGAGGTCGTCACCTTCAACGGGTCGGAAATCGGCTCAGTGCGGTTCAATATCGACGGGGACGACATCCAGTACCGAGTGTTCCGCGACGAGGACGATAACGTCATCGTCTTCTTTGTTGAGCGGCGCGGGTACGATTGCACCGCAGAGGTGTACGAATATAGCAGCCTCGAAGAAGCAAAAGAACACTACGCATTCATCCTTCGCAAGGCGCGCGTCATCTAGACGACCCGCCGCAACCCGTCAAGCCCCGTCCGGCAACGGACGGGGCTTCTTATTTTCCCTTACACTTCCCGCAATGTCCGTACCGCAGCGCAGCCGCGTACTGCTGCTGCTTCGCCAGCGCCGCACCGCAGTGCGGGCACCGGTACGACGCAGTGCGCTGCGTATGCGCCGTATGCGTATCCGTATGCGCCGTATGCTGCGCCGTATGCGTATCCGTATGCGCCGTATGCTGCGCCGTATGCGACGCATCCGGTTGCGGATGCGAACCGCTGTGCGTATGCAGCAACGTCGCAAGCGTATACGCCAGCGTCGCCAGCGGTGCGCTCTCCAGCACCGACAGCGCCAGCAGCAACCAGTCGAACGTTGCGAGAAACTGCGCCGCGCCGCTCAACCCCGCCGGAACGCGCGCGGCGTAGTCGGCGAGGACGTTGAGCGTGATCGCGGTGAGCACCGCCGCCCGCGCCACGCGCGACGCCAGGCGCTGGCGTCGCTGGTCTGCGAACGCCGCAAACGCCAGCGACAGATACGCCAACTCTATTCCGACCGCCGCCAGCCAGCCCGCGAGGTCGCCGCGCGTCGGCGCGAGCGCGCGCTGGACGCCCAGCGCGGACGGGGCGCTCAGCAGCAGCGCTGAAAACGTTGCGAGAATGCGGAACTTCACGAGTACATCTCCTTTACCGTCACAACACGCATTCTTCTTTTATTTCTATAGCGTGTTGTGACAGCCGCCCGCCTAAGTGTCGCAGAAGCCCTCTTCGCAAAAATCACTCTGATCCGACAGCGTATCCGCCTTCAGCACTACAATCTCGTCTTTCCCCCGCGCCCGCCGCTCATCGTTGATCCGACGCTCCAACACCGCCGCCATCTCACGCAACATCGGGTACTGCTTGAGCAGTTCCGCCTGGCTGCGCGCCGATCGGTACGGGCAGAACCAGCACGACGATTTCGGCGGCGTTGCAAGCCCGGCGCGTTCGAGGATCGCGCGGCAGTCGTTGCGGGTCAGACGCTCATCAACGAGCGGGTAGACGTTCTCAATACGCTTGAAGCCGGAATCGCGCATCCGGTAAAACTCGTCAACGCTGATCCCCAGCATCAGACGTATCTTTTCACGCTTGTACTTGTCGTACAGATAACGTCGGATTGGCTCGACTTTATACTGTCTGGTGCACTGGCGCTTCAACATAAACGATCCGTCAGCCGCGCGCCACGGCGCGGGCGTGAACGCCGGACGCGCAAGCATATCCCCGTACAGATCGCGCTGTAGGATTGTTATGCCGCGCCGGTGCGTTTCCCACAACCAGTTCGCGAAGTATTTGACATACTCGCGCGTGTTTGGCGCTTCGGCATCCAGCAGATCGACGTGAACGATCTCGTCAATCTGCCACCCGCGCTGCATTGCGAGTACGACCAGCGCCGTACTTTGAACTCCGCCGCCGTATGAGATCACCGTTCGCACAATACGCCCCCCTCGCCAGCCCCCGCGACCAACGCGGGCAGCGTGTATACCTCGGCGACATCTACCCCGTCGTCGAGGAGGGATAACCGCATCTGATGCACCGCAACGCGCCCGTCCTCGGTGCGGTAGAGGACGCACCGCTCTACCCACTCGTCCGCGCGCGCCACATCAACGACGGCGAGAAACTCGCCGACAAACCGGACACACTGCGTACTCCGAAACGTGTTTCCTCGAATGCCGCCCCAGAGTTCGATCTCTTCCATTTCTCATCTCCTTTTTCAGTCCACAACCGCCAACCGCGCCGCGCGCGCCCAGTCGCCGTTACGAAACCGCAGCCCTAACGCCCGCGCCTGCTCTCGACTGACGCCCGCGCGCTGAAGCGCCGCCAGCGCCGCGAGCAGCGCATCGTCCCCGCCGTCCCCGTCCCCGCGCTCGGAAAAATCCCCGATTTCGGCGTTTTTCGCGGGTTTGGGACGGTCGGGGACGGGGACGGAAGAAACCCGTCCCGGCGCATTCTGAAGCCTTGGGACGGGGCTACCCCCGTCCCCTGGCTCTGTGACGCCTTGGGACGGCGCGGTTTCGTCCCAGCGCTTGCTGACGCCCTGGGACGGGGGCTGACCCGTCCCCGCGCTTGCTGACGCCAAATCCGCCCCCTCGTTCCGTCCCAGAGCATCAGAAAGCGTCGGGACGGGCATCTGCGCATCAGTTGTCACAACATCTGCTTCTCTTTTATTTATACGCGGTGTTGTGACAGCGCTTGAGAGCAGCGTCTCCAGCAACGCCGCATCGTTGCGCGCGTTGACGAGTTGATCAAAGTCCCCGACGAGCGCGGGCGTGCGGACGAGAAACTGCTCGTTGTTGTGACGCACCACAAACAACCCGCGCTCGCCGGGCGGCGGCGGCAACTGCGACGGTCGGTAGAGCAGCGCCTTCGGATCGCGCATCCCCAGCGCCGGGGCGTCTTGACTGCCGTCGATGAGCGCCCCGGCGATCAGCGTTGAGAGGTTCATTCGCCACTCCAACCGTTTGCCCGTCGGCGTCTGCATCGAGACGATCACTCTGATCCCCAACGCCCGCGCTTTGCTGACCAGCGCGATCAGCAAACGTTCGGTCTCGTCAACCACATCGATGATGTCGGTTGCGAGTACGACCAGCAACGGCAGCGGATCGGGCGCGGTCTGGTTGTACTCCTCGACGCTGCGCACCCCGGCGCTCAACAGCAATCCGAACCGACGCTTCGCCTCTTCGTTGATTGCACCGATCGCGCTCAGTATCCGCTGCTGCCCATCGTCGCCGTAGCCACCCGCGGGAGGAAACAACATCTGCGGCAGCCGCGCGAGGTTGGGCGTCAACCAGTCGCCCTTGCCGTCCAGTATCGCCCAGCGCACCCCGCGCTCGTTCAGCAGCGCGGCGAACCACAGCCGCAGAAGGTGGTCTTTGCCGCAGCCGCTGGTTCCGTACAGCCCGATGTGGAGCGCGTCGCTGCCGAGGTTGAGCCAGCGGAACGCGCCGGTCTGGTCAACACCCAGCGGGACGGCGTACCGCGCCGGGCGCGGGTCGGTCGGGTTGAACAGTGATGCGGGGGGAAGCGTCACAACATCATCTTCTCTTTTATTTCTATACGGTGTTGTGACGGCGGGCGTATGTGCTGCGACGCCCGCGCCCGCACCGGCGGGCGCTTGCTCATCAACCGTCACAACAGTATCTTCTTCTTTATTTATACGCGGTGTTGTGACACCCTCGCCGCCGGGCTTCGGCAGCCAGCCGCGCTGTTCGAGTTGCCGCTCGACCCGGTACGCGGCGTCGTTCAATGCGTGATAGACGCGCACCGCCGCCTCGCGGTTGGTCGCCGCCGCCAGCGCGAGGAACGCGAAGACGCCGGCAATCGGATCAACGCTGAACGCCAGCGCGACGCCGAACAGCATTAGAAACACCGTTTTGCCGCTGACGTTCACCGTCCGCCTCCTCCTCCTCCGCCGGGCGCTCTGACATTCGCCGCGAGCAGCAGCGCCGTTACTGCGCACAGAATGGCGAGGAACTCAAACGCGAACGACGCCGCAAACGTCCAGCCGATTTTTGCCATCACCACCGCCGCGCCTTGCAGCGCGCCCGGCAACGGCGCAAACAACCCGCCGCGCTGCCATACCTCCACCAACGCGACCGCCTCGCCGAAGTCGGTGACAATATCGAAGAAAATGAAGAAATACACCATCCACTGCAACGCTTTGATGTCCCGCTGCACCAGCCCGACCGTCGCCAACTCGATCAGCGTTGGCAGCAGCGTGAGGAACAGCGCGAACAGCGTCAGCCATTCCGCACCCGTCGCCAGTACGTCCGCCGCAATCGGCTGGATGAACCGCCACGTCGGTACGAGGTCGTAGCGGTACGCAAGCGCGCCGAACACATACGCGAGGATGAAGAAACACGCCGACGCCACGCCCGCCGGAACCCCGCGCACCCCGCGCGCCCAGTCCACCGCACGCTTGAGATTGTCGCTGAGGTCGAGCGCACTCAGCAGACCGTCGGCGACGTTGCTGTTGACGAGGGCGAGGATGACGCCCCCCGCGATGATCCAGGCGATAATATCACTCATAGAGCGTCCACCCCCTCTTGCCGCGCACCCAGCGCTCAACGAGGTACGCCCCCTCCGGCGCTTCACGCCCGGCGACGTAGCCTAATTTCCCGTCTACGTCGTAGATGACGAACGCCCCCGCCGCGCGCACCGCAACGTCGCGCTTCGCGGCGCGCTCAAACCGACCGACCGCGCGCGTCCACTCCTCCAGTTCTTGATGCGGAATAGGCTCAATCTTCCACCACATTTTCGCCTTCCTTTCTCATCTTTCGCAGCGTCTTCCTCAGACGCTCCGCTTCCAGCGCCGGCATCACCCAACGCGGGCGTTTTCGGGTTGCTCCCGCGCACGCCAGCAGTACCGCAACCCTCACCGCCTGAAGGCGGCGAAAGGCGGTGAACTTCCGGTAGAGACGATACATACTCTTGTTCATTTTCTCTCCAGCTCCTTCGCCAGCATCTGCACCACCGTCTCGTGCACGTACCCCCACCGCAAACACACCGCCGCCAGATCGCGGTACGGCTGGCGCAGCCGTTTCGCCGCCGCGTGGAGATCGATGTAGACGGTCTGTACGTTCTCGTCCAGACGCCAGCACAGCCCGAGACGCGCTTCCGGCGCTGCGCCGGGATCGATATACATCTCCCCAACCGCTGCGTTCTTGTTGATCTCCAAAATGTGATAGCGCAGAAAATATCTGATGAACGTCGGGCGATACCCGACGTGCAACATCAACGCCGCGACCGCCCGCGCGTCGGTGCGCAACTTGATGCGCGTCCAGCGTAGCAGCCGCGTCTCGTCTAATTCCGCGCCGCGCAGTCGCGCTGCGAAGAACGACATCGCGGCGCGCAGATCGTCATCACGCATCGCCGTCCCCTTTGTTCTTCCCGACGAGTTCATCAAGCACGCGGCGCGGCATCATCACCCACTCCCGATCCACCCGCGCGCCGTTTTCTGTACGCGCGGGAACGTCGTCACCGAAGACCAGAACGAACAGCGGTATACGCTCAAAGCGCGCGGCGCGGTCGATTGTCTGAAGCAATGCGTCGAGCGTCGGTTTGGTCAACATCTTTCGCCTCGCTTTCACTTCTACCGCGAAACCGGGTTCGTTGCCTACGAACCCGTCAACGCCGAAGCGCGTCAAGTGCCCCACGCGCCCGGTCGACGACAAAAGGCGGGAGAGCGACGGATCGCTCACCCGCCCAAAGATGGCTTGCAACGCCTTGACTGCCTCGCGCTCCTTTCTCTTCCAACGAGGTTCGGATTTAGAACGGAACGTCTTCATCTTCTTTTGTCCTCCGCTGGCGCGTTCGGCGGGCGGGGGCGATGTGGACAATCTCGCACCATCCTGATGGTTTGGTCTCGATTGTCAACTGGTACTCCCGCCCCACCGCCTCTTGAACGAACTCCTCGGCGCGCTCCAATTGCGCGTCGGTCATCACCGATACGCCGTACAGCGCCGCCAGAACCCGGTAGAGATTCGTAACTTTACCACTCTTGCCCGGGTGTGACAGCCTCGCCGGTTTGCGCACCCACTTTGAGACGCGCAGCGGATTCCCGTCATCGTCCTCCACCTCGAACTCAAACACGAACACGTCTTCGTAGGTCGGTTCTGGGCTAAGCCTCGTCTCAAACGTCGGACGCTGGCGCTCTTTGACGCCGAGGAAACGCCCGATGTACGCGCCGTTCAATTCCGGTCGCTCGCTGTGATTGCCGTTGCTGATCAGTTCCTTGAACATTTCCGTTTCCTTTCTATCACTTCGGCGCTCTCGCCTTAGTCAGCAGTATACGCTAGAACGCCCGACTTGTCAAGCGGGTCACATCGTTTGCGGAACGGACACCACCGGCATTCTTCCGTCCCCCACGCCGTCGCTTCGGCGATGTACCCCTCCAGCGCCAGCGATTGCAGTCGCAGCGCCTTATAGAGCAGAGCCTCGGCGCGGGCGCGGTCGATCTCGAAGCGCATCTCTTCCATTTCGCCGGTGTCTCTATTGACCAACAGTACGACGCCGGTCTGCGCCTCGACCAGCGCGGCGTAGACGCTGATCTGGTCAACGTATTCTTCCAGTTTCGACCGCGACGCCCACTCCTTTGCGCTGACGGTTTTGATGTCGATCACCGTCAGCGTGTTGTCCTCTTCGATGAGCAGCGCGTCAATCCGCCCGGAGACCGCGCCGCTCACCACCCGCACCTCTGTTTCAACGCGCCCCGGAAACGCCTCAACCAGCAGCGCCTCAAGGTGCGCGTGGATCGCGTCGCCCAGCAGCGCAGACGGGCTATCTGAGCGCGGCGCGTCCGGCTCGCAGCCTAACAGCGCGAAGGTGATGCGCCGGTCGCAGCCGGAAATCTCGCTCGCGTACACCCGATCCCGCGCCGCGACCGGGCGGCGCTTCGCAGAAACGACGCTGCGGATGGCGTCAACGAGCGGTTGCGGTTTCTGGATTTTGACGCCAAAAAATGATGTCATCAGTACTTCCTCCAGTTCTTCGATATCGGGTTCGCTTCGACCGCAGGCGGGCAGCGCTGCATATACCGCTGCGCCGCGTCAAGCATTACTTGCTCCAACCAGCGCTGTGCGTCTTCTTCCGACAACGACGCGGGGACAATCGCCAGCGCCTCATCATAGATCGGCGCGACGATCATTCGTTCGATCCCTAACGTCGCCTCCACAGTTCCCTCGCGTGGCGCGCAGAGACGGAAGGCGTCTGACATTGCTTGCGCCATAATGACCGCGTTCCCGCCCTGGCAAGGATGGTTCATCGCCTGGCGTTGGATCGCGCCGCGCTCGCGCCAGACGCGCTTCTCATCAGCGCGGTTGGCGGCGGGCGTCGGCAGCGTAAACCAGCGCCGCAAGCCGGCATACGTTGTGATAGAGCCGATACTCGACCCGTCGGCGC
>Ga0308421_1000849_pt1 | contig 17427 bp, 15 predicted proteins | sample HotsprSampleMS60_FD_203673 | JGI IMG/M metagenome (GOLD analysis project Ga0308421, IMG submission 203673) | Hot spring phototrophic mat microbial communities from Mushroom Spring, Yellowstone National Park, Wyoming, United States - 20090730_MS60 ...
TGCAGTTTCGCCGAATCGAGGAACGCTTAGCGGCCATTCAGGCGCAGATGGAATCCGGCCTTACGGAAATCCGGACTATTTACGACAGTTACGGCAAGCGTCTGGATCGAGTCGAAAAAACGCTTTTTGGCGATGGGAATACCGGCCTTTGCACAAAGGTTTCTGCCATTTTATGGGTTGTTTCCGGGGTAGCCGCTTTCGTAGGCGTGCTGGTAGCGAACACAGTAGCTTCAATTTTCCGATAGAAAGGCCGAAAATGACATGGTGGGGATGGGCGATCCGAAACATCCAGAGAAAAAGGTTTCGACTCCCAAGAGACGGGCTTCGGCATCGAAGACGAAGGCCGCCAGTTCCCAATCAAGCCAATCAGCACAATGCCGAAACCGAAGCCGATCCGAACCAACCGGAAGTCCTACATCCGGAAGCCCTCCCCAAATCCTCGAAACTGGGGCGGGAGGAGATTTAAGCCCAGCCCAAAAGCGATTCTTAACGGCCATTTCGCAAATTGCAAATATTACACAGGCCGCCGAACTGGCCGGAGTGGCTCGAAGTAGCCATTACCGGTGGCTTCTCGAGCCACGGTATCGCAAAGCTTTTTTGGAGGCTAGGGAATCCGCCTTAGATCGACTGGAACTGGAGGCCTGGAAACGGGCAACCACCGGATCGGATCGACTTTTGATTTTTCTTCTTTCCAGTTATCGGCCCCGATTCCGGCCAGAAACCCCGCCTATTGGGCCAGTCTATCATGAGCTAGCCGAAATGAGCGAAGAAGAACTTTTAGCCCAGGCCCGGCGGGAACTCAAAGAATTGGGCTACGAGAATCTGGAGGAACTTTGGGGCGGCGGCAATGAATGAAAAAGCCCATAGGACCTTACCTTCGAGAGCTTTGGCGGCGCCGTGCCCGGCAAGAGCTTTTACCTTTTACCTGTTGGACTTTTCCAGAATACCGCCCCTGGTGGTATCATCGGGTACTTGCCGCCCGGTTAGACCGATGGGCGGCTACACCTGGTAGTCGGCTGATTGTGTGTCTTCCGCCTAGGCATGGGAAGACGGAACTCATCAGCCGACGGCTTCCCGCTTTGCTTTTGGGCCAAAACCCGGACGCCCGAATCATCATGGCCGCCCATACTGCTGCTCTTGCCGAAGCGAATAGCCGGGATATCCAACGAATCATAGAAAGCCCAAGTTATGGTGAGCTTTTTCCCCACGTGCGCTTGCCCCGTCCAGGACTTCGGAGTCAAGGCCGATACAAAAGGACCGATGAACATTTTGAATTGGTAGGCCGGGCCGGATATCTACGGGCCGTAGGCGTTGGAGGAGCTATTACCGGGTTTGGGTTCGATTACGGGATCATCGACGACCCGGTCAAAAGCGCCGAAGAGGCCCAATCGGCTGTGTTTCGAGAGCGGGTTTGGGAATGGTTTTTGCGGGATTTTTGGACCCGCCGGGCCGCCGGAGCAAGAGTCCTTGTCGTAATGACCCGCTGGCACCTAGAAGACCTGGTAGGCCGGATTCTTTCGCTGGAAGGTCAACTGGGCCAATGGGAGGCAATTCGGCTTCCTGCTTTAGCTGAAAACAACCCGGCTGAATACGATCCCCGACGGCCGGGAGAAGCTCTTTGGCCGGAGCTTATCTCTGCAGAAGAACTTCGAGAAATTCAACGGGCTGATCCCGGCGGATTCGCCGCCCTTTATCAGCAATCTCCTACAGAAGCCGGAGGTGTCGAATGGCCTCCAGAATATTTCGGCCCTTGGCTATGGGTTCCCCATGAGGAATGGCCAGATCGGAAGCATTTTTCCGCTTTGGTCATGGCCATTGATCCTAGCCGGGGCCGTGAAGATGCAGCCAGCGACTATGCGGCCATTGTTTGGGTGGGACTGGAGCAAAAAACCGGCCTGATCTATGTAGATGCCGATTTGGCCGTTCGCCCCCCCATGGCCACTTTGGATCAGGCCTTAGACCTGTGGGACAGGCTCAGGCCGGATTTTGTAGCGGTAGAGACCAATCAATTCCAGGTACTTTTTGCCCAGGAACTGGAACGCCGAGCCAAGCAGGGTTGGCAGGTACAACTGCCGATAGTGCACATCACCAATTATTTTCCGAAGCTCTTGCGCATTCGGCGGTTAGGGCCATGGCTTGCCAATCGGGAGCTTCGGTTTGCTGAGACAGCCGGAGCTAAATTGGTTGTAGAACAACTTCGCCAATTCCCCCAGGGGCAACACGACGATGGCCCCGACGCTCTAGAAATGGCCCTCCGAGTGCTCACAGAACATGCACCCCGCCGGGTAGAAACCCTGCAATACAGGCCTGGAAGTCGATTCAGCATTCCGTTTGAGTGGGGCCGGTAATCTCAAAATGGCCGAATTGTACCTGGATGCTTCGGTATGATGAGAAAAAGCAATACAGAAGAGGTAAAATGGATTACACTCCTTTGTTCAAAAAGGCATCTCAGGCAGCCCGGTCGGAGGCCCGGAAGCTTTTTGAGTCTAGCCCGATTGGGCAGTTGGCGCAGGCGGCCTGGCATCGGCCCCGGTGGGAAGAGGTGCAGGCGGTTCTGGGTGCCCTTCGGAAGTTTGGGCCTAGCCCTTTAGCCCTCCGGGGAATGATGGGCATGCGGCTGGCCGACATTGGTTTTGTCATAGAGCGCTACAGTCGGCGGCAAGATGATCTTGGGGACTTGGTTCGGGCTTGGCTAGAAAGCTTGGGGCCGATAGGGAAATTCTTGCTTTCTTTTTTCGGCGGAGAAGGAAAGGCATGGTGGCAAGCACCGAATCGGTACGCCTGGATATTGCAGGCGGCCATCCGGTACTTGCAGGCCTACGGATATGAAGTCCTTCCTAGCCCCAAGGGCCTCTCGAAAGATAGCCCCCTTTATGAGCGTGCCCGGCGGGCGGCATGGGAGTTTTTGCGGCAGACCGAAGGGGTTATACCGCCGGAGGGGCTTGGCCCGGAGGGGCCGGAGCTTTTTACCGGTCCACTCAAACCGCCGCCGGAAGCCAAAGGCCCCTCCTACGTCGATATGGGGCCACAAGAGGGTATCTGGCAGATACCGGCTGAGCATCCTCTTCATACGGGCCAATTCAAACAGGTCGAAAGTTCCAATGTGCATTCCATCGCCTATGATCGGGTGGAAGGAACGCTTTTCGTTCGATTCTGGCAGAAAAAATGGGATAAAGAAGCCAAAGATTGGATCAAAGTCGGCCCCGGCCCTATCTATGCCTACTACTTCGTGCCGCCTCAAATGTTTTTGGACCTCTTGGAGGCCCCCAGCAAGGGGGAATGGATTTGGGATAACCTCAGAATCAGGGGGACCATAAGCGGCCATCGGTTTGATTACCGGTTGGTAGCCGTTGCCGGAGGGTATGTACCCCGGAAGGCAACCTTTATGCCCTTGGAGCCAGGGAATTGGACCGGCCCCTATGCGGAAGTCTTCCTGCCCCGGTTGGTACAGCTTCCTGGCGGGCAATGGATTCGGTCGCTCAAACCTTTAGAAACAGTACGGACCTTTTCCCCTACAGGGCCAATCCCGCCCGAACGGGTAAAACTTTTTGGCGTAGGTTAAAAAGGACAATCCGATGCCTGATGAAATCCTTTTTATCGACGGCCAGACGGGCCAGCAAGAAAGTTTTTCCTTGCCCAATTCCGAAAAAAATCCTGAAATCCCATTACGCCAAGCAGGTATGGCACCTGCTTTAGGTCAGCCTCCAATTCCTCATATTTTGACCTTTCAGGGGGCCATCGGTGGAGCCAGCCGAACCTATCTGCCCAGTGATGAGGCCCTTCAACATAGTTGGGCAAACGCTCAACACATGCGGCAGGATGCGGCCATTATGGAGCCTCTGGAGGTGCGCAAACGGGCCGTTGCCCTCCTGGATTGGCACCTGGAACCGGACGATCCAGAAGACCCCCAGCAACAGGAAATGGCCGAAACGGTAACCTGGATTTTGCGACAGATTCCCCGGTTCTATCAGTATCGAGAAACCCTCTTGGAGGCCCTATGGTATGGCCGGTACGCCGTAGTGAATACGGTGCGGTGGAAGTTTCGGCGGGGAAAACCGGTTTTGTGTGTTGTTGCCTGGAGGCCGCTCCATGGAGATAAATTGGTCTGGCGCTGGGATGACCAAAGCGGGGATTACGATCCAGATAGTGTGGGAATCCGAATTGGCCAACACCAATCGGCCTCTTATGTTCAATCGTGGCGGGAATGGGCAGAACGGCAAGGCGGCCAGATTCTGCCTACCCATAACGGGCTTGCCTATTTCCCGCCGCCGCATTACCGGGAATTGCTGGTGATCCATCGACATATGGTCGAAGACGGGGATTTCCATAGCCCGGAGAATGCCGCCCGGATTTTTGGTGTGGGAATCCGAAGCCGCATCTATTGGACCTGGTACCAGAAACAAGAGGCCTTAGCCTGGCTGATGGAGTATCTGGAACGAAGCGCCTTTGGGCTGGAGCTATGGTACTACCCGGCTGGCAGCGAACAGGCCAAAAAAGCAACCATCGAAGCGGCTACAGAACGGATCGGTAATGCCCGCAATATCCTGGTTATCCCCCGCCCCGTAGGTCCCGAAGGCCAGATGTTCGGCGTCGAAGTGATCGAACGCAATATGGCCGGGGCAGCGGCAATCAAAGAAATCATCACCGAATACTTCGGTCACCAGATCAAACGATATATCCTGGGCCAGACCCTTACGACCGAAGCCCATGCTACCGGCCTTGGAAGCAACCTGGCTAGCATTCACCTGGATACCTTCCTTCAGATCGTCAAGGCGGATGCCATCAACCTGCAGGAAACCTTGACCACGGACCTAGTAGCTCGATTGGTTCGCTGGAATTGGCCTTGGGTAGCCGAAAACCCCTTGCGCCTGGTGATCGAAACGGAAAAACCGGACGCCGAAGACCGGTTGCGGGCTATCCGGATGGCCTATGAGATGGGGCTAAAAATCCGGGGCCGAGATATCCGAGACCTTCTAGGCCTGGCCGAACCTCAAAAAGACGAGGAAATCCTCTGGGCCAAAGAGGGCGCCGATGGAAAATCAGATCCTTTCGGCCTCTTTGAAGCAAAAGCCGAACCGCCGAACGGCCAGGGGGAGCCAAATTCGAAAAAAGTCCAATTTTGAGGTCCCAAATGGCCGCATTGCCGGAGGGGCATCCTTTATATTATGGGGTATGAATACCTCTGTTGTAAAAAGGCAATCGGAAAGCCTTCTCTGGCCTAGACTGATGGAAGCCGGAGGCGATAATAACGACGGGTTGGACCTGGAGGCCCTTCGGCAAAAAAGTCGGGAACATTTTTCCTCAGAACGGTGTGAACATTTGCCCGACGTGGTAGTCTTTGCCGAACACAGGACCCAGCTTCGGGATGGCCAGCCGGTCGAATACAGCCCGGAAGTACTCCGGCGGATTGCCGCCTGTTGCAATCGGCGGATTGCTCGAACTGGCAATTGGGCGGCCGTCTGCATTGGACACACAAATCCCCAACAAGGCCCCAAACCGCTTATTGGGTTTGCAGGGCCGTTTTGGGTAGCCGATGACGATGGCCGGGCCGTGATAAAGGCAGACCTGTGGATTTTTAAAGACCAGGTAGATCAATTGGAACGATTCCCCCGGCCAAGCCCGGAAGTGTGGATTCCTACGGAGGGGTTTGACCCCGATCGGATTTTTCTGGATCCGATTGCCTTTTTGGGGGCAGATGCCCCCCGGCTGGACCTGGGAATGACATTTCTCTATCAGGCCCAGGATGGCCAATATCTTTGCGAAAAATACGCCGCCGTATTCCCGGCGGCTGGTAATGTTTCGGTTCCTTCGTGGAATGCTAAAAAACAGAAAACCTCTTATCAGAAAGGACCCAGCAGTATGGCCTTAAGTCCAGAAGACATTCAGGCAATCCTCAAAGCAATTGAGGCAACAGATTGGTACAAATGGATTAGAGAACAAATGGCTGCTAGTACCAAGCCCCAGGAGGATCAATCCGGGGAAACGCCGCCCGAAGCCCAAGATGGCTCCAAAGAAACATACAAAACCGAAGATGAAAATGAAAAAGAAAAGCCCCAAGAGGTACCGCCTCCTACAGAGAAACCGGAAAAAGAAAAACCCAAGGAAGTAGAAGAGTACCGGTGCAAGACTACCTACAGTCGAGAGGCAGAAATGCAAATGCAAAAGGAACTCTATCAGCTTCGGCAGGAACTAGAACGAGAGCGGGCATTGCGTGTCAATACCCAGCGTCGTAGACAGTTAGAGCAATTGGCCCGGCATTTTGCTCTGGACATAGAAGAGGAAATGCAACTTTGCCAGTACGGCCGGATGGACGATCCGACTTTCGAAAAGCATCTAGAAAGGATTGAAAAATACTACCGACAGATTCCGGCGGATGCGGTCTTTCCGGGCTTTGGTGAAGCCGATTCTCATTGGGCTGGCCCCCCTATGTCCAAAGATGTTTATCAGCGCCAACAGCGAGAAGAACTTTCCAAAAAGGCCGCCGAATTAGCCAGGAAATTAGCGAACCGTGGCCAATGGATTAGCTTCGAAGAGGTCTTAGAGCGTGTGCAAAGGGGTGAAACCTAAAATCGGATAATCTTTTTCTTCCAAGGAGACCCAAAATGTATACCGAATTAACTTTAGTCGCTCGTGGAAATATCGTGCCTAGCCGATTCGTACAGCTAGATAGTAGCACCGAATGCGGTTGTGTACAAGCTGGTGCTAATGCAGACATTATTGGTGTGGCGCAATCTGGAACAAACTTACCTCAAGTAACTGGATTTGTAAACGCCCAGTATGCTGCTACAAATGGTCAGCAGGTCATGGTAGCAGGCTTGGGTTCGATCTGCCTGGTCGAAGCTGGAGACAGAATTACTCCTGGCCAATACCTGAAAAGTGATGCGAATGGCCGTGCCGTTCCTATTGATACAACGGCGACAACCATTCAAAACTATGGGGCCATCGCTTTACAAGGAGCAAGCGGTGCTGGTGAAAAAATCAGGGTACAAGTAATCATTGGGAAAGTACGCCCTGCCCTTCCGTAATCTCCGGAATCGTAATCCTAGAGAATCGAAACGCCCTTTTTTCTATAAGGAGAACATTCTATGCCGCCTGTGTATCCTTCGCCTACCAATGTCGTGGTTCCGAACCTGGAAGCCACCAATCGACTGGTGGTCGATTTTGCCCGTAATATCAACGAATTCCCAGTTCTTCGGTACACGCAAATCGTACCGGTTAAATCGGTTACCGGTCTTTTCCTCCGAATGACTGTGGAAGAGGCGGGCCGGATTTTAAATAGCGATCTTTCGGAGTTTGTCTGGCCCGATGGCCAGGATGCTCCCATAGGACTGGACAATACCGAATCTTTTCAATTTGATACCTTCCGATCGGAGCGATATGCCTTTACGGCTGCCATAGGTGAACGAACCCAAGAGGCTGCACAGTGGGATATTGTAGGTCAACATGCCTCGATCAAAGCCCGGCAAGCCATGACGGCTCGAACCCAGATGGCCGTTGCGAAAATTTTCAATGCAAACCTTTATCCGAGTAGCCACGTAATCGATGTGCAGAGCACTTTCGGGGCCTATTGGTCGGAGGCCGCAACCTCGAACTTAGTAATCCGTAAAAGCCTCAATGCGGCTGTTCAAAAAATCGTCGATGATACCTTGGGGGCCGTTCGGCCTAAAGACCTGGTGCTTCTTATAAGCGATAGTGTTGCTCGTGTCATTGCAGAAAGCGAAGAGTTTGCCGATTATCTGAAGGGTTCTCCAGATGCCTTAGGGGCTTTGCGCTATCAGTTCAGAGATGATTCGACTTTGCCCAATGCATTCGGCTTGCCCAAGCGGCTCTATGGATTGGAAGTCGTAGTAGATGATACTCGAAAAGTTACTACCAAAAAGAAAGCTTCTAGCCCCACCATTGCGCCGGTGCTTCCTAGCGATATGGCTGCTGTGATCAGTCGGGTAGGGGCCTTAGAAGCGCCCTATAGCCCGGTGGCATTTTCAACGTGCATGTTCTTCATGAAAGAAGAGATGAAGGTCGAAAATGTCTACGATCAGATCAATAAGCGCACCCTCATTCGGGTGATCGAAGACTACGATTGCCAGTTGGTAGCTCCGGCTACCGGAGTACTGCTTACCAATATCATCCGCAGTACGTAAGAGGCTACGAGGACTTTTGAGAAAAGGGCAGCCGATGGCTCTAGCCACCGTCGAAGATCTCCTGAATCGCTATGACAGTCGGCTTTTAGCTGACCTAGCCGGAGATGAGGCGGAGCCAACACCGCCTGCCCAATCTCCCAGGGTACAAGCAGCCTTGGAAGGTGCAAGCGGCGAAGTACTTTCGGCAGCCCGCCTCGGAGGCCGATATACCCCCGAAGAACTGGCTAACTTGACTGATGCTGATGGGGCTTTCCTCAAAGATGTCGTGTGTCTTTTAGCCCTATTGCGGCTCGTCGGAACCCGGATTCAAACCATCGGAGAGACAACCTTCGGGAAACTTCGAGAGCTGGCCGACCGGACCCTGGAGGACCTCCGGGCCGGGCGGTTGATTTTCGGAACCCCAGCAGCGAATCGAGCGCAAACACCGGATGTCGATGGACCGACGGCCCTCGATTACCAGCGGCTGAATCTTCTTCCGGACCGGACTCGGCATTACTACCCTAGCCGACAGAGTCGTTTGCCTTTAGGGAGATAGCTCACAAGGAGAACTCGATGGCTGCCACGATTTACATTCCTGGACTGATTGCAGTAAGTGTCAAATCCGGGGCGGGCCAATGGCAATTCCTGGGGTACTGCCGAGATGGAGTACAAATTCGGGAACATCTTCGAGTTCGCCCTATCTACGGAGACGAAGGGGGCGGCCCAGACGGTATTCCGGTCGATTATTCATATCTAGGAGAATATCACGAAGTACGTACTGAACTGTACAAATATGATGGTAATGTCTTAACGCAAATTGCGAAGCGAATTCCCAATACTAATAAAGATCGTACGAAAATCTGGGAACCCGGCTGGATGATGAAAAGCGGTGGAGACTATTTCCAGTTGAAATTAGCTACAGAATTTCGCTTTGTGCAGGGTATCGAAGGTTTCCAGCGGATTTATCATGTTGCCTTGCCTTTGGGGCCTATCGAATATCCATTAGGCCCCAAAGAGATGGTGGTGCTCTTAGATTGGACCTGCATTCCAGATGCATCAGGGCAGCTGTTTTCCGTACCTACCTAGAAATAAGGAAACACCATGGGGATTTTGTCCTGGTGGTATCGCCGCCAATTTCGCAAGGCCATGCTTTTTACTTTTTGGGACGGGCGCCGGTTACGTCGAGCAGATGGTTTTCGGCTTTTTCGAAAGCTCCAAAAAAATAAAGATGCAACGGACCCCTTGATTCTTAAAAAATTCCAGGAAGGTGATCCGGAGGCCACGGAAACGTATTTGAATGCTTTGGCAGAGGTTTTTGAAGTTGAACGTTACGATTACAAAACAGAACAAGGCCTTACAGATCCGGAGCTTTTGAATCTAGCTGCTGTGTTTGCTCAGTGGATAGAGAAAAAAAAAGTCTAGGACGCTCTTTGTCCGATCTTCTGGCTGATGCCGGAAGCGACATCGGTTGGGAACTGGTGAAATTTTTACAGCCTGAGCCGGAAGAACTGGCCGGGCTGTTTTTTTGCTTGGATCGACTGCAATTCCGTCGGGCTTGGTATCTTCGAACAGCTCTTAGTATTGCATTAACAGATCAAATCCCGCCACAAGCTTTCGAAGCAATCACAGATACACCAGAAGAGGCGATGAAGGAATACAGCAAATACCTTATGAGACAGAGGATTGAAAATGCCTCTCGAACATCTTGAGAAATTATTTGAACAGGTTGGCCAAACCGCCGAACGCCTTGCCCGTTTACGAAATCAAGAGATCGCCTGGGGAGGGCGAGTTGGCCATAGCGAAACCATTCGGTCTGTTGCAGATTTGTATACTCAATTGCATGGAGGGCTAGGACAACAAACTCCTCTTATTAAGGCGATAGAACGACTTTCGAGTAAATTAGAAGCGCTCCAACAAACGCTCGTTAAGCAAGATCGACAGACCGAAGGAGTTGCTGGCCCCAGCGTTTGGCGCCGTTTGCAACCACATCGTTTGCTAGAGCCTCTATTGCGATTCGGGCAGTGGACTGCGCAGCAAGAAGCAACCGGGCTTCCTCTGCATCCGTTGGTTTCTGCCCTTGGGCATGGCAGTCAATTTTTATATTCATTTGCTACGGGCCGTGTGATTATGCCGAGTGGTCGGGCTGTACCGTGGCGGCGTGTAGTAGCTGCCCGATTGCGAAAATATCGTTGGGCCAGGCCCATTCGGCAAGCACTGCTTAGCCCCGACATTGCCATGCGGCGAATTCGATTAGCTTGGGCAAAGGCTCAGGCTAGTGGAGCTATGGGGCGTTTCGTTCTTGGAGCCGGTCTTCGAGCTGGAGCCGCTGGGGCTGGGGCTGCAGGAACTGCTGGAGTAGGAGCTACCAGTGCAGGAGCAGCAGGAGCGGCAGGCGCTGCCGGAATCGGCGCTGCCAGCATAGCTGGCGTCATCGCAGGCGCCGTAGTAGCTATTGGAGCTTTGATTGCGGCTACGATTACCGCCGCTATAGCTTTAGGAAAATTCACGGGCAGCGTTCGGGAATCTGCTTCTGCCGCCTTAGAAGCAAAGCGGCAATATGCCATTACGACTCCAGCTATTGCAGCGGCTCTTAGCCAAAAAGAAGTAATAGATCTAGCCGAAACAGCACGTCGAGGCCGTATGTTAGCCTCTATAACTCAGGCAGAATTAGGTGCTTACGAACGATGGCAAGCGGGAACGAGAAACTTAGAAATTTTCGGTTCGGTTCTCGGAACCAGCGTGAAACTTGCCATGCAAGATACGCTTCGGATGCTTGTTTATCCACTTGAGCGTCTAGCAGAACTAATGAACAGGTGGATCGGTATCGAAGAAGAAAAACAACGCATTTCTCATCCTTTGCAACATCCGTTGCTTTCGGCGTTTCAGACTATGGCCAAAGATGAAATGATTGCACGCATGGGCGGCAAATTCTATGGCCTCGAAGAGCGAGGCGAAGGCGTATGGGGCCGCCGCAAGCCACCTAAGCCAATCAATATGGGACCAGAAGAAAAATAGTTCAGTAGAACTTATGGGCACTATAGTTACTTATAACGACATTGTGATTTACAATGCGCAAACTCGGGAATTTCGGCAGGAAATCGTCTATGATCCTAGCCGAACAGATCGCCTTTTTAGCCGATACACGATGACCTTCGAAGGAATTGTAACTCCCCAACAACCGGCAACCGCTTACATTGGTGCAGCCACGGCCATAGCGAACAGATCAACTGCTCAGGATTGGTTTTCTACGATCCGATTAGCGCTTGCAGAAAACCGCCGCCCCCTGGTAGTAACGCAGCATAGTTGGATCGATGGCCGAATGAATGCTCGATCTGTTTTCCGATGTGTGCCTGCCTCGATGCATCCTGCGGATCCTGACAGAGACCTAGGAAACGGTCCGAGACCCATGGAACTTCGGATCATGAGTGTTCTTGGATCTCAGGCCTATCAAGTCCAATGGACCGTGCAATGCGAAAAACTGGAATCCCCCAACTTAGATGAACAACGTTTCCTCGACCAATATGAAGACATTCAGCCGGTCTTGGTGAACCGGTGGAGTGTATCCGAAGAGTTCGATGAAAACCTTTTCTGTACGAGAACGATTTCCGGTTCGTTACGTATGAGCCTACCGGCAGCGCAAACCGGATTCGATTACCGCTGGCTTGCTGTTCCTGGATTAGAAGCGGGATTCAAACGGCAGCGAATGCGGTACGCCGTACAGCCGGATGGTCTGGAAGTTCAATATGAAATCCAGGATCGCCAATATCATACGATGCCCCCATGGCCGTGTACTGATATGCGGATCCGTCATAGCCGGAGCACTAATTACGGCGTTACTGCCTTGGCCCGGTGCGAAGTGCAATTGGCAGGCTCCCCAGATGTTCCCAAAACCGCCCTTTTAGCCAGGCTCATCCAGATCATGGATTACTACCTGGGCATCCTTCGCAATGTTAAAACCTATGCCCAAACCTGGCACATTCGCAATGCAACGATTGTAGAAGAGATCGGCCCGGCCAATCAGGTAGCTGGGCAAATCGAAATCCAGATTCTAGGTAGCCCCAAGGAATCTGGAGATACTTCCAATGATTTTCTTACTAAGCACATGCTTTCGGTAGGCCGGGATTTAGATCTCTCCGATCAAACGATTCCTCAAGTTCCAGGACGTACTCCGCCGGAGACTTCCTATCACCCGTGTCTTGCCGAGATGCCGAGCCCCTTTGGTTATACTACCTGGGGCGGCGAACGCAATCCGGCCGTTATTGCGCTATTCCAATGCTACTTGCAACGCCCCTATCGGCCTCCGCATGGAATGGCAAATTGGCCCGCTCCGAAACCGGATCAAGCCGAACAAGAAGAAAAAGACAAGACTCAAGTGCAACGAGTTCAACCCGAAGAACTATCTCTTAACCGAAAAGACCAATACAGCGAAGAGCACAAGAAAAATCTGTATACTTATGTCCGCATGAAAAACATTTACCGCATCCATCGGATGCGGGTGGGCTGCCCAAAAGCAAAAATTTCCGAAACGGTTCCCGAAAAAACCGTGCATATTGTGCAACTTGCTGAAGACGTAGTCCGGCGGACCGTCTTGTATGATGCGGAACGGCTTGGCGCTTGGCCCGAACTTCCCCAACCGATTGATTACCCGATAGATAACGGTGCGCAATCGGCACATGCGATTTTAAAACGCTACAGTGTGTTGCCATTTCCGCCTACGGTTAGCCCGACCGGAGAGGGGTTAATCTATCGGGTGCAAGCAAAATACCTCTGGCTTCTCGAAAAGCCTTTGAGCAATGAAAAACCTTGGCCGTTAGGCCATCTGCCCCATGTAGATGACCAGCAGCCTGGATTTTTGCCCAAGGAGGCTTTCCAGGAGCGGATCGGGCCGAAATAACGAAAGTAAGGAGGTTCTTCCATGGATCTTTATACGGTGGAAAATGATTCAGGTCTTTTTAACCTCTTAGGAAAACTGTTTGCGCTGGCCAATCAGTTGGATTCGGTTCGAAGTACTGGGGTAAAAACCAAGACGGAGGCGCTGCAGGCTGTCTTGTACCTAGCTCCAGAGGCCGAATCGGCCATTCGATACTTGGCCGCTTGGCAGGGGGCAGGCGGCAGTTGGCAACAGCAATTGGCCGCCGTAGCCCAGCAACTTCTCAGCCGTTACGTCCAGGAGAAAAATCTCCCTCCGCCCAGACTCCGGCAGGCCCTCGAAATCCTCATTCAAGATCTCCGGGCCGAAGGGTATTACTTCAGCACAAGCAGCCGATCCATACAAGTTCAGCCGGATCCGGCTAATCAAGGCGATACTGCTCTGATCATTACCGACCGAAATCGCCTTGGTTGGCCTTGTCTTCTTTTACCGGAAGTAATCCAGGGCCGGATCGACGGAAGCCAACTTCGTCTTGTAGGCAAAGCCAGAAAATCGACGACCGATGCCTTTTGGCCCGGTGGATCCGAAATCAACTTTTCCATCACCCCGGCCCAGATCGGCCAATCATTACTGCAAAATGCTGATTTTGAGGCAGAAAATGCCGATGGCAGTCCAGCCGATTGGCTAATCTATACAGGAACGCCGGGTCTTACCGTTCAACTCACACAACCGGAAAAACAGCAAGTAGAAATTGGCAGTCCCACGGGCGGATATTTTGTGCTGGTGTGGACCGACGGGATAGGCCGCCAATGGGAAACCGCTCCCTTGGCCCACAATGCTATTGCCCCGGCCATTCAAGCGGCTCTCCGGGCTATTCCTGGCCTGGACAGCGTCCAGGTTGAAGGCCAGGGGCCCTTTATCATTACTTTCGAGAAAACGCCTGGCAACATTCAGCAACTTTCTGCCATTAACCGCCTTACCGGCGGGAACGATCCTCAAGTTGTTATCACCACGACCCGACAGGGAAATCCCCAAAGCTATCGAGGCCGAAGCCTCCGACTGGTAGGAACCGGCTCCGAACAAACGCTGCTTTGGCAAACAGTTCGGCCAAATCGAGCAACCGTCTATGGTCTTCTGATGCGAGCCTGCAGGACATCGGGGGCCTCAGGAACCCTTCGTTTTGAGCTTCGACGGGGGGTGGAAGATGGGATCTTACAAGACGAGGCAGGCAATCCGAACCAGGTTGAAATTTCCATTTCGAGTCTTCCTGTTTCTGGCCATGCGGCTATGGGAGGGTTCTTCCGCCTCAAAGAATCCGAAGAACTTCCGGTAACCTTTGTTTTGCACCTTGCTAGCCCACTTCCTGAAGGGGAAAGCATCTTCCTTGATGAAATCTTACTTGCCCCGGCCCAGCGGCTTTATACAGGAGGCCCCTACCTACTTGCCGCCTCCGGCTGGAAGCCTGCCGAAGGAGATCGGTTTGCGATTACCATACAGAACAACTACGCTGGCAAATGGGAAAAAGCATTTGACCGTTGGTTTAGCCTCCGGCAACAGACGGATCTTGCTCTACCTACCAGCGGCACAACCCTGATTCCAGATAGTCTCTTAGAATAGAATGTCCTAGAGTAAAAATGTATCTATTTTGGGGTATTTTTGATAGAAAATGCCCCCCTATTGGGGGAGGTGCCTATTTTGCCCATTTTAACATAATGCAGCGCTTTTCAGCGCATTCCGGCAAAATTAGGTAAAATTGGAGGCCTCTCAAAAACCTATATAAAAGAACATCGAAAAAGATGAGCCATGTTCGTTCAGCCGACACAGCCGAAAGTCATTCTTCAAAAACTTCGGGAATTGGTGGGCGCCGCCCTAAATTTAGAGGCAGGCCGTGTTTTTCTGGCCCCGGATCCAACCATGCTAGGTCGATTGCCTCCGGCAGCGGACCTTTTTGCTGCTGTGGTTTTTGGCCGGGTTCGATTTCCAGATAGCCCTCAACATCCGGGCTGTTGGCCCGCCGAAATGGACTTGGCAACCTATATCTACAGCCGCCAAGCCGTGGATCGGCCCCTCGATATGACACAGCTTTTAACGCATGAAGAGCGGGGGCTTTTGCCACTTGCCGATACGCTCCTTTCGGCCCTAGCCGGGCAGGAATTGGCCCAGGAAGAACCGCCAGGGCGATTACTTCGAGGCCCGCTTCTTTGTAGCGGTTTTAGCCCCATCCAATGGGGCCAGGCAGGCAACTTGGTTTTAGCTTACCTCGGACTCCAGTGGATTGCCCCCTTCGAATACGCCATTTTGCCGAAAAAACAATGAGTGAAAATTCTGTACAAAAGTTTGAGTTTTTGCATTGGGACCCCGACGGTACTCTGCGCCGTTTTTTGACGCAATGGTTTCCGCCGAATCGGCTCAGCCTAGGAGGGGAAACACCGTATCGTAATCTGCAGTGGCCTCATCCAGCGTATCTTCCGCCTAAATGGGAACAATGGGAGGAATTTGAAGGGCCTTGGCTTTTAGCCGATCCAATAGTGAATCTGCCCCAAATGCCCTGGAACACTTTGCCCCCCCAGTGGATTCTCAATAGCTTGTGGATTCCCACGGGGGCTAGTCGAGCTTCCATTGGCCTGTTTCTTTGTAGCGAAGAACTTTCAGCCGGTACACCAGTAGAATTCGTGGTTTATCCCCAAAAGGATAAGGCCATCCAATGGACATTGCGATTGTACGCTTTGTTTCAATGGCCCTTTACGGAAGATTCTGAAAACCCGACTTTTTTGACACTTCTGACCGACGCAAGGTATTGGGAACGTGATCAAGCAGCGGTAATTGCGCCCAGCTGGGATTGGGATCACATTCTACAGAGCTTACCTTTTGCGGATCGCATCGAAGGCTTTCAGGCTCCCGATATTTTGCCAGACCCCCTAATATGGAGTCGCCACCTACCTGCTGGTTGGGTTCTCGATGCCCTGGCTGCTGTAGCTCATCAGCGAGTTGTTTTTGACTTAGTAGAAGAAAAGTATCACCTGCAAACGATTCAAGAGGCCACAAAGAAATTAGAAGAAAACCAAGAGCATCACCCAATTGCTTGGCTGGAACCGGTGCAAATGCCTTTGATCGGCAAGGTAGGTGTTAGTTTCCCAAGGGCCGTTCATATCGAAAACAAAGGCATTACGATCCATCCCTTGGGAAGCCGCTTCCTACAGACCATTTCCCTGGAAGGCAAGCAACACATTACAGTCTGGACTAGTTGGCCTGCCGTTTTTGACGCCTTTACCAATCAGTTTCTAAATAAAGACCTCATACAGGAGGCGGCCACGTACATCGCTCAATACTATCAAACTTGGGTCAATCAGGCCTATTATTATCATTACAGCCTTCCCCTTACAGCTCGATGGAATTTTACGGGTTTTGATGATTACCTGTGGATTTTTTGGGAACAATTGGGGAAAAAATATTTCCCAAAAATCATTGTTTCTAGCGTGCCTTTTAACTGTTGGCCGACGGATTGGCCTTTAGGCGGATTGGGACGTCCCGATGAAAGTTCTTCGAGCTCCAGTTCCTCTAGCTCCAGTTCGGAAAGCTCTGAAAGTTCCAGTTCGGAAAGCTCTGAAAGCTCCGCAAGCAGTACAGCTTATCGATGGGTTGTATTTGAATGCGATACAAACCGCCGGGTTTATTTTCCGCATATTCTCCAAGAAGATCTGGCTCCTCTAAATGATCAGCTCGTTCGTATTCGAGATGCTACTCATAATTTGATTCTGTGCGGCAACGTAGGCATGGCCGATGAGTATGAAACCGACAATCGTGGCCGCATCGTCGAAGGACCATTCTCTCTTTGTGATGCATGTTATGAAGATTATCCATACTGTATTTATGTTGATGGAGACATCGTTCCTGCCGAAGCGAAAGGGCGCTATTACCGCTTGCGAGATACCTACAATGGCCGTGACCAATGGAAACAAGATTCGGCTTTAGATTGGTATATCCGGTGGGTTCAAACCGACGTATTCGTTGGCTGGGTGATAGGCGATTGGACGAGCAGTCAAGGTGGTCCTGGCCCATACGACCGAGGCTGGGAATGCCTCGAATGTGGTCCGCTTGGAGCTTATTCTATCCCAAGGAATACCGAAGGTTCGGCAGTTGCTGGCCCTTGCATAGAATCCAGTAGCGAAAGCAGCTCTTCCAGTTCTGGCGGCGAAGAATATCCGGACTGCATTTACGTGGATGGAGAAATCATACCCACCACGGCCATTGGCGAGTACTTCCAGTATGATGGGTTCTACAACGGCAGGCCGCAATGGAAAATCGCTTCGGACATCGAGTGGTACATCCGTTGGAATGGCTCGAACTGGATCATTGGCTTATGGCCGACAGGTGGCCAAGGAGACCCCGACAAATACTGGCTGAAACCGGGAAGCGATGGGCCGCTTGGCCAATACT
>Ga0308421_1000852_pt1 | contig 17412 bp, 18 predicted proteins | sample HotsprSampleMS60_FD_203673 | JGI IMG/M metagenome (GOLD analysis project Ga0308421, IMG submission 203673) | Hot spring phototrophic mat microbial communities from Mushroom Spring, Yellowstone National Park, Wyoming, United States - 20090730_MS60 ...
CTTGCCTCCTGACTAATATCACCCCGATATTTAAGGACTTTACCAGCCAGAGGGCAATATAATTTCGTGTAGATTTTCTCGTGAGGCAACGAATCAATTTCGTATAGATTTTAAGTGAGGCAATTCGCGGGCTTTTATTTTTTGCAAAGTTAAGTATAATTAATGACTAAAACTCGAATCCCATGAACAGATTGAAGATAATAAGTGTTGGACTGTGCCTGATTTTATCCCTGGGCTTTTTTTCCTGCCGGCCGGGACGGAGCGGTCACAGCCTGGTGGTGGCCGGTTCGACCAGCATTCAGCCCTTTGCTGATAAATGGGCCGAGCTTTTTATGGAAAAAAATCATCAGGTTGTAGTGGATGTTCAGGGTGGTGGCTCAAGTGCCGGTATTCAGGCCGTTAGAACGGGAGCAGCTCATATTGGTATGTCTTCTCGGGAATTAAAGGATGAGGAAAAAGAGCTTTATCAAATAGAAATCTGCCGGGATGGGCTGGCCATTATAGTCCATCCCACCAATACGGTTGAGACCCTGACCTTGGAACAGGTAAAGAGCATTTTTGCCGGGGAGATTACCACCTGGAACCCCCTGAACGGACATGATCGGGCGATAACCGTGGTGGTCAGAGAAGAGGGCTCAGGTACCCGGGGTGCTTTTCAGGAGCTGGTCATGGGTAAGACCAGGATCACCAAAAAAGCCATAGTGCAGGATTCCAACGGAACAGTAAGAGAAATAGTCAGCCGGGACCCTAACGCCATTGGTTTTATCTCTCTTGGCCTGGTCGATAAATCGGTCAAAGCCGTAGCCCTGAACGGGGTCAAGCCGACAGAAGAAACTATTCTGGAAAAGAAGTATAAGCTGGTCAGGCCTTTCCTTTTTCTGACTAAAGAGCCGCCGGAGGGACTGATTAAAGAATTCATTGACTTTGTCCTGTCAAAAGAGATTCAGGATTTGATGGAAAAAGAGGGACTGGTTCCAATAAGTTTGCCTAAAGAGAGAGAGGGGGTGTCCTGATGACCAGACTTGAGCGCAACGAACGTCTGATCAGGCTGTCCCTTTTTATGATTGCCCTGTCGGCTATCTCAGTTCTGGTCATCATCACTGTGTTCATCTTTGAGCAGGGCACTCCCATTATGTTTAAGTATGGCCTGAAAAGTTTTCTTTTAGGGCGGGACTGGTATCCTTCGGAAAAGAGCTTCGGTCTCTTTCCGATGATTATCGGTTCATTGATGGTTACTTTTGGGGCTTTGATAATCGGGGTTCCTCTGGGGTTAGCTTCAGCCATTTTTCTGGCCGAGTTTTCTCATCGCCGACTGACCAGAATTCTCAAGCCAGTCATAGAACTTCTGGCCGGTATTCCCTCAGTGGTTTATGGCTTTATCGGGCTGATGTTTCTGGTTCCTTTAATCAGAGAAAAACTCGGAGGTCCCGGTCTTTCGGTGCTGGCCGCTTCTATCATTCTGGGAATAATGATATTGCCCACGGTTATCAGTATTGCCATAGATTCTATCCGAGCTGTACCGGATTCCTTTCGGGAAGGCTCTCTGGCCCTTGGGGCAACCAGATGGCAAACGGTCAGGATGGTGGTTTTACCGGCAGCCCGCTCCGGAATAATTGCCGGTATCATCTTAGGTATGGGCCGGGCTGTCGGGGAAACCATGGCTGTAATCATGATAGCCGGTAATGCGGCTGATATCCCGGGCTCTATCCTGGACCCTGTCAGGACTCTTACGGCCAATATTGCTCTGGAAATGGCCTACGCCAGTGGCGAGCACCGGGAAGCCCTCTTTGCTACCGGGGTCATCCTGTTTGTGATTATAATGATTTTAAACACCATAGCTAACGTTACGGCTGCCCGACAGAGAAAGAGGTAGTTTGGTGAGAATAAGTCCTAAAATAGAACAAAAATTAGTTCAGGTGGTGCTTTATACTTTTACTTCCACAGCCATTATTATTTTAATTTTCATCCTGGCTGTAATTTTTAAGAACGGAATTCCTCAGCTGAGCCTTGAATTCCTCACCCGAAATCCGGCTGACATGGGCCGGGAAGGGGGAATTCTTTCGACCATCGTGGCTACCATATTTTTAACCTTTATCGCTCTGCTGGTAGCTACCCCTCTCGGAGTGGGAACGGCGATCTATCTAACCGAGTACACTGTGGAAAGCCGGGTGACCAGAATAATCCGGTTCGGAGCAGAGTGTCTGGCCGGAATTCCCTCTATCATCTTTGGTCTTTTTGGTTTTATTCTGTTTGTCAATAAACTTGGTTTTGGCTGGTCAATCTTGAGTGGTGGTCTGACTCTGGCCTTTATGGTTCTGCCCACTATCATCCGGACCAGCGAGGAAGCCATCAAAGCCGTGCCCCATGCCTACCGGCTGGTTAGCTTCTCTCTTGGCAGCACCCGCTGGCAGAGTGTCACAAGAGTGGTTCTGCCGTCTGCTCTTCCAGGGATTGTCACCGGGGTGATTTTAAGTATAGGACGGAGCATTGGAGAAACAGCTGTGGTTATTTTCACCGCCGGTTCGGCCCTGCGGATGCCAACTTCACTTTTTTCTTCCTCGCGAACCATGGCAGTTCATTTTTACATCCTGGCTAAAGAAGGAGTTTCCATGCCCAAAGCCTATGGAACGGCTGCAGTCCTGGTAATTTCTATATTGATTATTAACATCGTTACTTATTATCTTATGGAAAAATACATCAGACGGAAGTCTTAGTAAGAGAAGCTGAGGATGAAACAGGTAGCTATCAGGGTTGAGAATCTGAGCCATTTTTACGGTAGTCATCAAAGTTTGAAAAATATCAGCCTGGAAATTTACCGCAATGAAATTCTGGGCATAATTGGGCCGGCCAAAAGCGGCAAATCCACCTTTTTGGCCTGTCTGAATCGTCTGAATGATCTGATTCCAGGCTCCAGGGTGGAGGGTAGAATTCTGGTGGATGGAGAAGATATTTACAGCCCGGAGGTTGATGTTGTGGCTTTAAGACGTAAGCTGGGAATAGTCTTTGCCACGCCGGTGCCGTTGCCGCTGACCATATATGAAAACATAGTTTATGGAGTAAGACTCCTTGGCCGTAATAACAGGAAAGAGCTGGACTGGATTGTGGAAGATTCTCTGGAAAAAGCCGGCCTCTGGAATGAGGTCAAAGACCGCCTTCATACCAGCGCTCTGAAGCTTTCCGGAGGTCAACAGCAACGACTGTGCATTGCCCGGGTGCTGGCTCTCAAGCCGCAGTTCATTATGCTGGATGAACCCACTTCAGGGCTTGACCCGATTTCCACAATGAAGATAGAAGATTCTCTGAGAACTCTGAAGAAGGATTACACCATCATCCTGGTGACTAACAACACCAAACAAGCAGCCAGGGTGGCTGACCGGACGGCCTTTTTTCTGATGGGTGAACTGGTAGAAATAGATGAAACACCGGTGGTTTTTACCAGGCCGGCCGATAAAAGGACCGAGGATTATATTTTAGGAAGGTTTGGCTGATGTTTCAAATCCGTAAAGAGAAAGACCAGGGTACATTCAACCCGAAACAGAAATTAGACATGGTGGGTAAGGAATGAGCTGGGAAAACATCATTGAAGTTAGAAATCTTTCCGTTTTTTATGGACGATTTCAGGCTTTGATTAACATAAACCTAAACATCAAAAAGAACCGGATTACAGCCTTAATTGGTCCTTCAGGCTGCGGCAAATCTACCTTTCTCAGGGCCTTAAACCGGATGAATGACCTGATAGAAGGAGCCAGATCAGAAGGTCAGGTTCTGCTTGAAGGAAAAAATATTTTTGATCCGGATACTGACCTGCTGGAATTGAGGCGGCGGGTGGGAATGGTTTTTCAGAGACCCAACCCCTTTCCCCTGAGCATAGCCGACAACATAACCTATGGTTTACGAGTTCACGGTGAGCGTAACCAGAATGTTCTGGAGGAAAAACTATATAAAAGCCTTCAGGCTGTAAATCTCTGGGACGAGCTTAAGGACAGACTTCAGGAAAATGCTCTGCGGTTGACCGGTGAACAGCAGCAGCGACTGTGTATAGCCAGGCTATTAGCGGTTGAACCTGAGGTAGTGTTGATGGATGAGCCCTGTTCTGCCCTGGACCCGCTGGCCACGGCCCGTATTGAAGATTTGATGCACGAGTTGAAAAAAAATTATACAATAGTTATCGTCACTCATAATATGCAGCAGGCGGCTCGAGTTTCTGATTATACAGGCTATTTCCTGCTGGGTGAACTGGTGGAGTTTGGCGAGACCAACCAGATTTTTACCAGTCCTAAAGACTCGAGGACTGAAGATTATATTACCGGCCGCTTCGGTTAAGCTTTCAGCAGGGCTGACCAGGGCTGCTGGAAAAGGAGGAGCTAATGACCAGATATTTTGATGAAGAGCTGCTGGACCTTAATAAAAAAATTCTGGAAATGAGTGCTGAAGTTGAGATGACCATTGGTAATTCAATAAAAGCCCTCAGGGAACTGAATAAAGACAAGGCCATGGCGGTCATCAAGGAAGACGACCGGATTGACCAGATAGACCTGGCCATAGAAGAAAAGTGCCTTAACCTGATTGCCCTTTATCAACCGGCAGCCACGGACCTGCGATTCATCGTTATGTCTCTCAAAATTGCCACCGACCTGGAGAGGATAGCTGACCTGGCCGTGGATATTGCCCAGAGAGTTCTGGAAATTGCCGACCAACCATTGCTCAAACCCCTGATTGATATTCCGAAACTGGCGACCCTATCTCAGAGTATGGTCAGGGATGCAATTAATTCTTTTGTCAATAAAGACACAGAGCTGGCTAAATCGGTGATTCTCCGCGACAGTGAGGCTGATGAGCTGAGAAACCTGGTTCAGACTGAGTTAATTAACGACTACATGAGTAAGGACCCATCCACTGCTCCCCGGGCAGTGGCTTTATTACTGGTAGCCAGACATCTGGAACGCATCTGTGACCATGCCACCAACATTGCCGAATACGTCATCTATCTGGTTAAAGCTGAACAGGTTAGACACCATCCTGAAACTCTTAAGTGACTTTTCGGAATCGCTCTTGCTGATTTGTAGGAAAAGTCTTTATTTCCAGCGAAAGGGATCTTTTCGACGAAAATCGGGGACCAGGTGTTCTTCTGCCTGAAAGGGCTCGGGCTGGAGAAAGAGGTTTTCAAATCCCAGTTCTAAAGCCCGGTTCATAACCAGTCTGTATTCTTCCCTTGTAATTTCTCTCTGCAGTTCCCGAGGGGCCCGGTAGCAAGGATGGTACTGACTCATCAGGCTCAAACCGACTGAGGGGGAAAGGTTTTTGGCTATCCATTCCAGAACTTTGATGGAATCTTCAGCCGCCCCGGGAAGAACCAGATGTCTGATAATCAGTCCTTTTTTGGCAATTTCGCTGGCATCAAGAACGAGCTCAGGCTGCTGACAGTACATTTCCTGAAGAGCCAGTCTGGCCTGTTCAAAATAATCCGGAGCAGCCGAATATCTTTTTGAAAGTTCAGAGGAGACGTACTTAAGATCAGGCAGATAAATATCAATTATTCCCCGAAGTTGCTCCACAACTTCCAGTGAATCGTAGCCATTGGAATTATAAACCAGGGGAATTTCCAGCCCCTCCCGATAGGCAATTTTTAAAGCCCGCAGAATGGGCAAAATGACGTGAGTGGGAGAAACAAAATTGATATTCAGGGCTCCCTGGCTCTGCAGATAAAGCATGGTTCTGGCTAATTGCTCGTCGGTTATCAACTGACCTTCGTTCAGCCAGCTGAGCTGGTAATTCTGGCAGAAAAGACATTTTAGGTTACAGCCAGTAAAAAATATTGTTCCCGAGCCCCTGTTTCCAGCCGGAGTGCCGCGGCCGCTGAGTACTGGTTCTTCGCCGTAATGGAGAAGACCAACCGAGACCCTAGCCTGGCGTCCTGTCTGGCAGATTCCGGTCTGGTCTCTGGTTCGGTCAACACGGCAGTTTCGCGGGCAGAGAGTGCAATTAGACTCAAGAGGGGAAAGATAGGCCAGTGCTCTGTCTATAGCTTCCAGTTTTCGCTGAATAAAAAATTCCTTTTCCATGGACTTTAAGCCAGCCTGAAACCTCAACCAGCTTTTGAATCTCTTTAATTATAGCAAAATCTGAGTATCTGGAAATCTTTGAGCAACCAGACTCAGTTTTAGTCTTGTCAGGCCAACAGAAAACAGGTATAGTTAAGCTTCAGAATCTTTCCTGGTAGGTATCATCAGGAGAAGGGTAGAAAGTGTGGGATTTTATCCTTAAGTTGTTTGACATTGCCATTCATCTTGACCGCTATGTAGTTTCTGTGGTTAATCAATACGGGCTCTGGACTTATCTGATTCTTTTTATGGTAATTTTCTCTGAAACAGGTTTTGTAGTTACCCCTTTTTTACCCGGCGATTCTCTTCTCTTTGCAGTCGGGACAATTGCTGCCATCGGCGAATTAAATGTCTTCGGGTTATTTTTTCTGCTCAGTCTGGCCGCTTTTCTTGGAAACACCACCAATTATTTTATAGGCCTCAAAATAGGGAGCACTATTTTAAATAAAGAGCGACCGCGTTTTGTCAAAAAGGAATATCTGGAAAGAACCCATAATTTTTATGAAAAACACGGTGCTATTACTATAGTCTTAGCCCGCTTTTTGCCAATTATCCGGACCTTTGCTCCTTTTGTCGCCGGCCTCGGCCGGATGAATTTCTTGAAATTCTGGTTTTTCAGTCTGACTGGTAGCGTCCTCTGGGTGGGGATTTTCCTTTTCGGCGGTTATTTTTTTGGTAACCTCCCGGTAGTTAAAAAGAATTTCAGCCTGGTTATAGGGGGAATTATCCTGGTTTCTCTGATGCCGGCCTTTATTGGCTACTTAAAGAGCCGAAAAAGGAAATCCTGAAGGCTACTTTTTTAAAAGCTTTCTGTTTCAGATTAATTTTCTGCCGGAAAAGAATTCGACTTTAAGACTGTACTCTTGCCTTGGTCCGTGTTCTTTTTTTTTGAACTTTATTTATATGAACCGGCTCAATAGGAATCCTGGAAACTTCAAGGCTAATGGGTCTAATGTCAGCGGCTTTTTTTGAGGCTGGTTTTAAGGCTTGAAAGAAGCCCGGAGCTGAGGATAGAATTGGCCGTGCGGTCAATCTGTAGAGGAGTAACAGAAACCCAGCCCCGGTCTACTACCTGAACGTCAGAATTTTTCGGGCCGACCGCTCTCGGATGGCCCACTCCAATCCAGAAGTAGGCTTTTCCACGGGGGTCTTTCTTTTTAATGAGCTCCGGGGAGTAACGCTTTTCACCCAGCCGGGTTATCTTAAGGCCTTTTACTGGAAAAGGTGGAATATTGATGTTAAGGAAGGTTTTAGATGGCAGTTTCTTTTTTAACAGAACTTCAACCAGAGCCTTCACCAGAGAGGCGGCGGCTTCAAAATCGTAGCGATGACCATTACGACCATTGCGCCCGATAAGAGAAACGGCTATGGAAGGTATGCCCATAAACGTGCCCTGGAGAGCGGCGGCTACGGTTCCTGAGTAAGAAACATCCTGGCAGCCGAGGTTGCCCCCGAGGTTCATCCCGGAGATGAGGAGGTCAGGTTTTCCGGGTAGAATATGACGCAGTGCGATGTAAACGCAGTCGGCTGGTGTTCCATCAACTGCATAGACATTTCTGGAAATTTTTTCAGCTCTCAGGGGTCGTCTCAGGGTCAGAGCCAGTGAAATGGAACTTCTTTCCCGGTCCGGTGCCACTACATAAACTCGTCCTAACTGGTCGAGCTCTTTAGCCAGAGCAGTCAGGCCGGGTGAGAGGTAGCCGTCGTCGTTGGTCAGTAGAAATAAAGGCTGTTTTTTCTTTTTAGTCATTTTTTCCGGTTGATTATTCTGGAATTGATAACAGATTAATAATTATAGAAGAGTTTTCTGAAATTAGCCAGAGATGGCTCCATTTAACCATAGGGTTATCAATAGAGATTCTGATTTGATTTGACTTTATAATTTTGGTACATTTTTTTTATAATTAACTTTATGGGAAGGAGGGAAAAATGAATGTTGGTTTAACTGATGCCCTTGTCCGTCTGATAGTCGGCTGGGTTTTTATTCATCTGACACCGGTCTTAAAAGTGAAAACTGGAAGGGTTCTACGGTGGATTCTGATTATTATAGGAGCAATTTTGATTCTGACGGCGGTTACCAGATACTGCGGCTTATATACTCTGCTTAAAATTAGCACCCTTTAAGGAGTAATAAGCCGACCTGAACGGGGGAATCACCCTAAAGATCCAGATCAAGCTCACGGTTGCCCGAAGCAGTAAAAAAAATCGGGACGAGCGGATTTGAACCGCTGACCCCATGCACCCCAAGCATGTGCGCTACCAGGCTGCGCCACGTCCCGACTTAGAGGAAATGATAATTTAACGTTTTTTTGGTTTTTTTTCAAGAGTCCGCAGGATTTCACTCAGCTCTTCTTTGATTTGAGAAAGGGTAGTGAGCATTTTTTCGGGGGGGATTTTATCGGTCTTAAAACCAAATTCTTCTTCAATTTTCCTTTTTATACCAGCAATGGTCAGGGTGTTTTCTTCCAGCATCTCTTTAATACGGAGCATGATGAGCACATCTTTCTGGCGGTAAATCTGTTTTCCGGAAGCAGTTTGTCCGGCAAAAAAAAGAGCAAATTCTTTTTCCCAGGTTTTAAGGGTTTCGGGTGATATTCTGAGCAGGCGGCAGACTTCCTCAGCCGGGAAGATAAGTTTTTTGCTTATTAAAGCCTTGAGGTCGGTAGTTTTTTGTGCCTGGGTCATAAGCTGATTTCAAAAAAACATTATCATTTACCCTGACAATCGTCAAGAAATAGCAAGCGACTTATTCTTTATCAAATTGCCTTTGAGGTCAAAATGGTTTCTTTTTCTTCAGGTCAAAACGCTCGCCTTCAAGCAGAACATGCATTGTCAGTCCGCGAATAGACAGTGCCCGATCGTTTCTGATGTTAACCTGGGCCCGGCTGGCATCATAGACGATTACGTTTTTGTAGCCGATAACCTCAAAAGTTTCGTCGGGATAGACAATAATGGCCGTGGATTCATCTATTCCCACTCCCAGAAGCTGGGGATTGCCGGCTATGACGCTTATCAGGCGGTTGTGGCGCTTTCGGGTAGCAAAGTGCTGGTCTATGATAGCTGATTTGATTAAGCCCAGACCCCGGGCCACCACAATGTTGCCGTATTCAATGGTCTCAAATTCACGGCCTTCCTCGGGCTTGCGGATCTCATCTCCGGTTATCATCAGCTCACTCATCACTGCGGCCCCGGCACTGGTTCCTCCAATAACTGCCCCTTTTTGATAAAGTTCTCTTATCATATTGTGAATTGGGGTATCGAGGATGGCTTCAGTGATTCTGGTCTGCACTCCGCCAGAGAAGAAAATGCCCCCGCTTTCGGCCAGAAGCCTGGCGTTGGGAAATTTTTCAGCTTCCCGGCGGGTGAAGTTATAGTAAACAGCTTCCTTTGCTCCCAGAGAAAGAAATTCTTCCACCAGACTTTTTCCCGTCTCATCCGGGGTAGCGCTGGCCATCGGAAGCACCACAATCCGACCAGAGCCAGAGCGGCTGGCCATTTCCACAAACTTTTTCATCATCGGTTCGGGTCGGGTGCCCCCACCGATGATGAAGAGAGTTCCTTTCGGTCGCCCCTGAGGGCTGGCTCCAGTCAGAGTGAAGATAAATAATAGAAATGCTGAAAATATAGACGAAATTACCTTGCGGCCTTTGGCGGATGAAAATTTCATTTTTTTCTCCTTCTGACATTTTACCCGAAAGTGGTTTTAAGACAAGAATTATTTTCCTGACAGAAGACAGGTCAGCGCCGTGTTATCCTTGAGGGGATAATGGCAAATAACCAGCTTTGGTAATATAATTATAAAGACAGGAAATAAATTGAGCCGGCTTAAAAAGGAAAGAGAACCTAACTTCCCTAAAGCCAGTGGGCAGCACATACCTCTGGCTGAGAGGATGAGGCCGCAGTCTTTTGACCGTTTTTACGGCCAGGAGCACCTGCTGGGGCCGGGCAAAATCCTGACCGAGCTGATAGAGTCAGGTCATCTGGTATCTATAATATTCTGGGGACCGCCAGGCTCTGGGAAGACCACTCTGGGAATGATGCTGGCTAGGCATTTTGACCTTGAATGTCTTTTTTTCAGTGCGGTGCTATCCGGGATCAAGGAAATCAAAGAGGTAATGGCTCAAGCTGAGCAGCAGAAGAGACTTTATGGTAAACCTATCATCATTTTCATAGATGAGATCCATCGCTTTAACAAAGCCCAGCAATCAGCTTTTCTTCCCTTTGTCGAAAGGGGAGAAGTTATTCTTTTTGGCTCCACTACTGAAAACCCATCATTTGAAGTCATTGCGCCTCTTCTCTCGCGGACCAAAGTGCTGGTGCTGAAACCGCTGGGGGAGGCCGCCCTCCGAAAAATTATCTCTGATGCATTAAGCGATGAAATCAATGGTCTGGGGAAGCTCCATCTTACCATCACTGAAGAAGCAGTGAAACTGCTTCTGGACCAGTCCAACGGAGATGCCCGGAGAGTGCTCAATGCGCTGGAAATAGCTACCAGTCTGACCAGAGGCCAAGAAATAACCATAAAAGAAGTGGAAGAGGCTCTGCAGAAGAGGATTCTGCTTTATGATAAAGCGGGTGAGGAACATTTCAACCTCATTTCTGCTCTCCATAAGAGCCTGCGCAACTCTGATGTGGATGCTTCGCTTTACTGGTTAGCCAGGATGCTGTATGCCGGAGAAGACCCTCTCTATATTGCCCGGCGGCTGGTCAGGTTTGCCTCTGAGGACATCGGTCTGGCTGACCCGCAGGCTCTGACCATAGCTCTTAGAGCCAGAGAAGCTTATGATTTTCTCGGCTCACCGGAAGGTGAGCTGGCTCTGGCTGAGGCGGTAGTCTACCTGGCTTCTGCCCCAAAGAGCAACAGAATTTATGAAGCTTTTGGCCAGGCCATGAAGGAGGTGGAAGAAAGCCCCTTTGAGCCGGTTCCGCTTAACATTCGAAATCCGGTGACTCCGTTAATGAAGGAAATTGGCTACGGAGCAGGCTATCAATACGCTCATGACCATCCGTCCTTCACCACTGACATGGAAACTTTTCCCGAACGATTAAGGGGGCGCCGCTATTACCGGCCAGGAAATCTGGGCTTTGAAAAGGAGATAAAGAAGCGCATTGAGTGGTGGGAAGCCTTGAAAGAAAAAATCCGCAGGGAAAAATCAGAGTCGCAAGAATAAATTCTTTTCTGGTAAAAAATCGGAAAAAAAGACTGGGCAATGGTTTTTATGAGCTCTGATTGCCAATGCTTTTATATAAATAAAAATATTGCTGCCCAAGTATAAATCTCTCCAGAAAGGTGTTCAGGAAATTAAAAAAATTTGCGGGTTAGCTAATTGTAGATCTGGGTACTTAGATTTTTTTACTTTTGACTGGTGAGAATAATCTGGCTTTTATTAATCAAAGTCCTAAACTCTTTCTGCCTGCAAGTTTTGATGTTCAGTAAGTCCTGAATTAATCTTCTTTTTCTGGGCTGGCTGGATTTTCTGGCTCAGGAGCTTGGCCTGATTTTTTCTTTTCTTCTCTTTCCTTGAACAGATAGTAGATTTCCCAGCTTATTTCGTCAGCCAGACAGCCCAGACAGGAACGGGGAGTAGTGGCTATTTCCCCGTCAGCAATTTTTTCTTTAAGAATTTGCTTTACCAGCTTTCGGATTTTATAAAGCAAAATGTAATTAACCATCTTCTTCATGATAATAACAGCTCGGAGGATATATGTAAAGCCAGACCCGCTTGGCATTGTGCTGGTCAGGATGGGTTTGCAGAACCCAAAGGATTTTTCTAAAATAAGCTTTCAGAAAAACCTATGAACAGGCAAAAGATTAGACAATCAGGTAGGTCAGGCTGGGCTGTCATCCAGGCTTTTTTTACCCTTCTTTCTTCAGCTGGCCTTCTTTTTTCTCAAACTTTGACCCTGGAGCAGGGCGGGATTGTCCGGGGTCCTAAAGATAAGAGGCAGATAGCTCTGGTCTTTACCGCTGATACTTACAGCGACGGTGTCGGCTATGTTTTAAGCGCTCTTGAAGAAAGAAAAGTTAGAGGCTCATTTTTTTTGACTGGTAATTTTCTTCGAACCCGGGCTTTTTCTGCCTTGGTGGAAAGAATACTGGACTCGGGCCATTATCTCGGTCCGCATTCTGACAGATATTTGCTTTACTGTGACTGGCAGGACCGCAAGAAAACGCTGGTTAGCAGAGAAGAATTTCTGTCTGACCTGGAAAAGAATTACGAGGAACTTGGAAAGTTTGGAGTGAACAAGGAAAGCTCCCGTTATTTTATACCGCCTTACGAGTGGTACAACCAGGAAATTACCGATTGGGCTCTGGCAGACGGAATAACTATTGTCAATATTACTCCCGGCCTTAATTCCGCCTTGGATTACACCACCCCGGACCTGCCCAATTACTGCTCCTCAGAAGAAATCTTAAGACAGATTATAGAGTACGAAGCGGCTGCCCCTGAGGGTCTTAACGGTTTTATCATCCTGATTCATCCTGGTGTGGCTCCCGAAAGGACAGACCTTCTGTATTTCAGGCTTGGTGAGCTCCTGGATGAGTTGCTGGCCCGTGGCTATTCCTTGGTCAGGATAGATGAAATGCTGGCCGGGGCGGAAGAGTTGAGCCAGGGTAAAAGTGAAAAAGCAGTGCTCAGAGATAAGGAAAAGAAAGCGAACAGGGAACGGGAAGCCTTAACTGCTTTGACTGAGAAGTCAAGCAGGACTGATGCTGACAGTCAGGTTATCGGCAATGAAATCTATATCTCAAAAACTGCCTTAAAGACCGGAAAACCAGAAAGATTGGGCGCCAGGCCGGAAGTCTGGAAATCTTCGCTAACAAGAGATGGGATAAACTGGTTTTATGGCTGTGTACAGGAGCTGGTTTCAGTTGATGGTCTGGTTATTTGCTTTTACGAAAATGAAAAAGCTGAATATGGACAGGTTGAGGTTTCCTCCGGATTTTCCTCTCAACTGCTCGGTTCTAAGCCCGGGTTTCATCTGACTCAAAAACCGGTCGCTGGAAACTTAGGTCTCTGGCTGACTTCGCTAAATAAAATCTACCGCCTGGCTCCGGACTCTGGCTCAGCTCAGCTCTCAATAGAACTTACTGAGCCTCTCGCTGGCCCTCCGGTTAAGGCGGGGGGACGTCTTTTTCTGCCTTTTATAAAATCAGTTGAAGCCAGAGATTTTCTTACCGGTCAGCTTCTCTGGAAGTCTGAACTTTCTGAAGAATCTTCCGGTCTTCTGGTAGCTTCTGAATCTGAAGTTCTTGTTTTCTGTAAGACCGGACGGCTGCTCAAAATAAACATTAGGACCGGCCAGAAAATAAAACAGTATGAACTTGAAGGTAGACCCACTACTGTTCTTCTGGGAAAAGGAGGCCAGCTTTACTTCGGTCTTGATTCGGGTCGGATGGGCTGTTTTGATTTATTAAAAGAAAAAATACGCTGGCAGGTTGACCTAGGAGCTCAGCGGATTGAACATCTGCTGGCTGATGGTAGTTATCTTTATGTTCTCACTTCAGGGAGCCTGTTGTATAAGTTGAACTCAGGTGGCGACCTTATCTACTGGCAGACCATACCTGGCCGGACTTTTTTTCGACCAGTAATTTTCCAGGGGGAAATCATTTTTCCATATTCTAACATACTTTATGGTTTTGACTGCAGAACTGGAAAGAGCTCTTCTCAGACCGTTTTAACCTTCGAGGTAAAAGCTGATTTAATCGTAGTCGGAGACCGGCTCTTTGTTGGAACCTCTGACCACAGCCAGAACCTAAGCCTGGTTTATGTCTTAAAAAAGGAGCCTCGGGTTGTAATCAGAGCTTCGGGCAGTTCACCTCAATCTGTGGGGAGGCGGATAGTTTTTAGTGCTCTGGCTTTTGGCTTTGAAAATCCTAAATATGAATTCTATCTCCTACGGGTCGGGGAGCAGGAAAAAACGGTCAGCAAAGCTTCGAGTAAGAATACCTGGACCTGGGTTCCGGTTCAGCCGGGTGAATATCTGATAACAGTTAGAGTTTTTGATAAAAAACAAAGCAAACGAGTTGAATTGAGCTATAATATTATTTCTTTAAACGACCAAAATGACCTTGGTAAGGAGTGAATGATGACCAGAGAAGAAGCCCTGGAGCTGGTTAAACATCATCTCCACAACAAAAACCTGGTGAAACATTGTCTGGCCGTGGAGGCCTGCCTGAAGGGCCTGGCCAGGAGGCTGGGTGGAAATGAAGAAACCTGGGGGCTGGCCGGGCTGCTCCATGACCTGGATTATGAGCTTACGGAAAAGAGTCCTGAGCTTCATACCAGTGAGACGGTTAAAATTCTGGAAAAGTACAATCTGCCGGCTGAAGTCATCCAGGCCATTCAAGCCCATGCCGGGCGGGTTCCCTGCCAGAGTCCTATGGATTGGTCCATTTATGCAGCTGACCCGACCACCGGGCTGATAATAGCCGCCACTTTGATGCACCCTGAAAAAAAGCTAAAAGCTGTGGACCTGGAATTCTTAAAGAGGCGCTACAAAGAGAAACATTTCGCTCGTGGAGCCAGAAGGGAAGAGATTGAAAAATGTGTCAACCTCGGCTTGAGCCTTGATGAATTTCTTTCCATTTGCCTGGAAGCCATGCAGGGCATAGACCAGGACCTGGGACTGGCTTGAGGCTGAATTTTTTCCTGGTTTTGAAAGTAAAAGAATTTTGTTAAGGTCTATTTTCAGCCCTGGCCAGCTATCTAAATCTGAAATATCAGTTCTATATTTTATATTTCGCTCAGTGAGTCGAAAAGGAAAAGAATTGCTCTGTTTTCCCAGACTGAAATTCTTAATATCCGGATGAAGACTTATTAGAGGCTTTTCAGGATTAACCTGAGGATCGTAATGGGCAATATTATAGTGGTCTAAAATTTAGGGAAGGCAGAGCTCCAGTTGAATTCTCGTTAAACACAGAAGCTAAAACTTATGGCAGGAAGGTCTCTTTTACTTTTATTCCTATTTGTGATAAAAATTACTGAAAATTTTAAAAGCTGAATATGAATTTGTAAGGAGACTGGAAATGAGCAGTCCTGAGGCTCGAGGAAACTGGGGTTCAAAAATAGCCTTTATCTTTGCCGCCTCTGGCTCAGCCATCGGTTTGGGAAGCATCTGGCGTTTTCCCATAATGGTCAGTCATAACGGCGGAGCCATTTTTGTCTTTGCTTACATCCTGGCGGTCATTTTTATCGGCTTTACCGTTATGCTGGCCGAGCTGGCCATTGGCCGCCATGCCCAGAAGAATCCAGTAGGAGCTTTCAAGTATCTCAAGCCCGGAACTCCCTGGAAGTTTGTTGGCTACATGGGAGTTATTACCGGGGTGTGCATACTTTCTTATTATTCAGTGGTGGCGGGCTGGGCTTTCGGCTATCTCTACAAAACCGTTGTTGGAACTTTTAAAGGCGAAGTCAGCTGGGCTGAGTCGGAAAGAATTTTTTCAAATTTTGCGGCAAACCCTTTAGAGACAATAATCTGTCTTTTCATAATCATCGCTCTTACTACCTGGGTTATTTCGCGGGGAGTTAAAGGCGGAATTGAAAGATGGTCCAAGATTCTGATGCCCATGCTATTCGGGCTTATTATTTTTCTGGCCATAAGAGCGCTGACTCTTCCCGGGGCGGGAACCGGGATAAGCTTTTACCTTAAACCGGACTTATCCAGGCTTAACATCAATGTCTTCTTCTTTGCAGTCGGGCAGGCCTTCTTTTCTTTAAGTTTGGGCATGGGCACAATGATGACCTATGGAAGTTACATCTCTAAAAGGGACAACCTGGTCAGTTCAGCCGGCTGGGTTTGCTTTTCTACCACCCTGGTGGCCTTTCTGGCCGGGATGATAATTTTCCCGACTCTTTTTGCCACACCGGGCATAAATCCCGGAGAATTTAAAGCCGGCACTGGTTTGATGTTCCAGGTATTTCCTATCATCATCTCCAAACTTCCAGGCGGTTATATTTTCGGAGTCTTATTCTTTATTCTTTTACTGGTAGCAGCTCTAACATCTACCATTTCCTTGCTTGAGGTTCCCACGGCTTTCCTGATTGACGAGCATAACTGGAGACGGGAAAAAGCAGCTTCCTTCATCGGAGCTCTATCTTTTCTGTTAGGGATACCTTCGGCGCTATCGGTAGGTGGCTCTTCCTATTTGAGCCGTCTGGGAATAATGGGGAAAATGGATTTGATCTTCGGCAACATTATGCTGGCAGTTGGGGCTTTGCTAATCTGTATCTTCCTGGCTTATTCCTGGGGGGTGACCAGCGCTCTCAAAGAAATTTCTTCAGGTAACCCTGACTTTCGTTTGAAACCACTCTGGGTATTCAACGTAAAGATACTGGCTCCGCTGGCTATTATCTTAATATTGATTTTCATAAAGAGAATTACTGGCTAAACCATTATTTCTTGAATCCATTGGACAGATCATATTTCGATTCGATCTGACCTGAAAGAAATTTACTTGACTTAAGAAGCAAATTAGAGTAATTTCTCAAATCAAGGAAAGGCATTTAAATTGTGCTGTGGAAGGCCTGCTCAGCCAAGGGAGCCTGAAAAGAGTGTGGACCTAAAGCTTCTTATTTCCTCTTTTTTTCTCTCTCTCTCTCTCAACCTTTTTCCTTTGCCATACCATAATTTTTATGCCTGCCTTTTTACTCTTGATCGTTTGATTTGAATTTAGTTAAGAAAGGAGACTGAGATGACATCCGGATTTCGAGGGAGGATTACTTTCATATTTTTCTTATTTATATTAACCGCCATTGTTTCATTGGAAACTGGAATTGCTTCGGCCGTGTCAAGTTTTGTTCGCAATTTGTCCATCGTAAACACTCCATTCTTAGCTCCTAATTAGCTGCCTGAGCCAGCTCTTGCTCTAACAGTAGTCCCAACTTATCAGCTTTGATATAAGCATTCTCATTAGCCCAGTCCTCAGTGTATTCGATAAGATAAGCAGTGACCAATCTAAGGTACGACTCAATGGAAGGAAACACTCCAACCACTCTACTCCTCCGTCTTATCTCCCGGTTGGTCCTCTCCAGCACGTTGGTTGAGGAGATGCGCCGTTTATCCACCTCCGGGAAGTTATAGAACTGAAGTGACTCCTCTAAGCCCTCTTCCAAACAGCTCATGGCCTCAGGATATTTACTCTCATACTCCTCAATAATGAGCTCTGCTAGCTTCTCTGCACTCCTTCTATCCGGTTGTTGCCAGATCTGCTTCAACTTCTCTGCCAATCGCCTCTTATCTCTGTGAGGCACTCTGGCCAGGATGTTCCTCATAAAGTGGACCTTGCATCTCTGCCACACCGTCCCCA
>Ga0308421_1000853_pt1 | contig 17410 bp, 14 predicted proteins | sample HotsprSampleMS60_FD_203673 | JGI IMG/M metagenome (GOLD analysis project Ga0308421, IMG submission 203673) | Hot spring phototrophic mat microbial communities from Mushroom Spring, Yellowstone National Park, Wyoming, United States - 20090730_MS60 ...
GGTGCAGCTCCAGCGCGATGCGCAGTTGGAACTCGCGATCCAGCGCGTTGTGGTGCGTGATAAACGGGCGCGCCGCCGCGCCGCCCGCCAACGGCTGCAGAATCGGCGTCTCCACCTCCAAAAAGCCCCGCGCGTCCAGAAAACGGCGGATTTCGCGGATCATTCCGCAACGCGCCAGCAGCCGCGCACGCGAGTCGGGGTTCACCAGCAGGTCTAAGTACCGCTGGCGGTAGCGCTGCTCCACATCGTGCAGTTCGTACCAGCGCTGCTCGCCTTTCTCTTTGGGGAACGGCACAGGGCGGATGGCTTTCGCCAGCAGGGTGAACTGCTGCACATGCACGGTGATCTCGCCCGTGCGCGTCTGGAACACGAAGCCTTCCACGCCGAGGTAGTCGCCCAAGTCCCACAGGTCAATCAGTTCGTAGCGCTCGCCCTGTTCGTCTGCCTTGAGGTAGATTTGCAGTTTGCCTGTGCTGTCCATCAGGTGCGCGAAGGTCGCCTTGCCCATCTTGCGGATGGCGGTAATGCGCCCTGCGACGGCGACCGTTTGCCCCTGCAGCGTTTCGTAGCCGTCGTGGACTTGTTGCAGCGTGTGTGTGATGGGGAAGCGTTCGATGGCGAAGGGATCCAGCCCCTGCGCCCGCAGCTGCTGGAGTTTCTCCTTGCGGATTTGCACCAGTTGGCTCTCTTCCGTAGCAGGATGGCGGCTCTCGTCGTGCATGGCGGGAATTGTACCTACTTTACCTCTACCCTGCTGCGCGTGCAAGTTCGCTGAGAAACGCCCACGCCTGCATCCCCATCCAGCTCAGCACAATCGTGAGCCCAATCACCACCAGCCCGCCTGCTACCGAGCCGCGCAGGAGGGCAATCACCCCGCAAATCAGCCCACCGACCAGCCCCACAGGCGGCACGCACAGCCCAAACAGCGCCAGCAGCACCCCCGCTGAGATGCAGCCCCGCGCGTTGCGGTAGCGGCTGGCAGCGGGCGTGTAGAGGTCGGTCGGCTGCACGGGCGGTGGCGTGGCTGTCGGCGTCGGGGCGTGGGGGCTTTGGGGTGCGACGGGTATATAGTCAGGCGCGCGCCCGCGCAAAGCGTTCGCTGCTTGCATTGCACCGATAAGCGCCGGGTCTAACCGATACGCCGTCTCGTATGCCTTCAGCGCGTCCGCCAGCCTATTCTGGCGGTGCAGGTACGCGCCCCAGTTGTAGAACACATAGCCGTCGTGTGGGTTGAGCGCAATCGCCTGCGCGAAGTGCTTCTCGGCGTGCGTGTTGTCCCCCTGATGCGCGTAGGCGAGTGCAAGGTACAGGTGTACACGCCCCTCGCGCGGCTGTTCGGCGACGGCGCGCTGCAGAAACGGCAGCGCGTCCGCGTACCGACCCTGCTGCAGCAGTTCGTACCCAATCTCGACCGCCGAGCGCACGCACTAAGTGTACCTGCTGACCCGCTACGGTCGCTGTTGCGTGAGCCAGCTCACGATGTCGCGCAGCAGCGTCGCAATCGTCTGGGCGGTCTGCTCGATGAAGCGGCGGATGCTCTCCCAGTCCAGTCCCGTCTCGTCCACAATCCAGCGCAGAATCGGCAGCGTTACGCCCGCCGCTGCCGCCAGCAGTCCGAGAATGATGAGGTTGAACGCCACAAAGCCGACCGCTGCTGCCACTCCGCGCACCAGCACCGCGCCCAGCCACACCACGAACGCCAGCGCAGCGATGCGTATCCCCTGCTCAATCCAGTCGCGGGGCGCACGGGTACGCTGGCGCGTGTTGAACAGGCTAAACTCCAGCCGCTCGCCGTCGCGCTGGAGTAGCCTGCCCTGATCGTCCGTGAGGCGGAGCGTAATCCCCTGCGATAGGGAGCCGCCGAACACGAAGTTCGCATGCTCGCCCGTGCGGGGACGGTACACACGCAGGTGGGGATAGTCGCCCGCGTCGTTGCGCACCAGTTGAAACACGAGGCTCTCTGCGCCGTTGGTTGTGGCGATGCGCATCCGCAAAGGCTCCGATTCGGGACGACGACGTTCACGCATCGGCTCGGCAATCCGAAAGAGCGTTTGGTACAGCGTGCGCAGTTGGGGCGCTAACTGGTTCTCGTCTGCGGTAATGAGGGCAAGCTCGTTCTGTACGGGCGCACTCGCGCCGCCCCCGCAACCGCTTAGTAGGGCGGCTGCACCACTCACCACCGCCAGCAAAAGCAGTTCTGAACGGGTTTCCGAAGCGTCTCGTGGCATCCGAAATCACTCCCCAGCAAATTATACCCTCCCGTGTTGAGTGCTTGTGAACCGTAGGCGCGCCCGACTCGTATCTATATTTGCCCTGTCTACGATGGGGTACACTCTACGGAGGGACACGCTATGCGAAAGTTTCTGGGATTTGTGGCGCTGTTTGCGCTGGGGTTTGCGGCTGGCGCGTATGTGCTGAACACCTACTTCCCGCAGCGGGACGGCGTGCGACGGGTGGTTGCCGCGCCTGCAGGTGAAACCGACGCCGAACGCACCGCGCTGACCAACCTGCTGGAGCAGCGCCCCGCGACAGCGGAGCCTGCGCCCACGAGCTTCGAGACGATGCTGCGCACCGCCTCGCAGCGGATTGCGCCTGCCGTGGTGAATGTGGACACCACAGGCGAAATCGCCACTTGGCGCGGCTGGCGCGAGGTCGGCGGGCGCGGCTCAGGCGTCATCATCAGCGCGGACGGCTATGTCGTGACGAACAACCATGTGGTGCGCATCCAACGGCAAATCGCCCGCGACATCTTCGTGACCTTGCAGGACGGGCGCCGATTCCGCGCGACCGTGCTGGGCACCGACGCGCAAAACGACATCGCGCTGCTCAAAATCGACGGCAAGAACTTGCCCATCGCGCAGCTGGGCGACTCCGACAGGCTGCAGGTGGGCGATTGGGTCATCGCGGTGGGCAACCCGTTCGGGCTGGGCACGACCGTGACGGCGGGGATCATCAGCGCACTGAACCGCTCGCTGGAAGGTCAGGGCGCGCCCAGCGGGTTCATCCAGACCGACGCCGCGATTAATCAGGGCAACTCGGGCGGCGCGCTCGCCGACTCGCGCGGGCGACTCATCGGCATCAACACCGCCATCTACTCGCCCGTCGGCGCGAATGTGGGCATCGGGTTCGCCATCCCCGTCAACCGCGTGAAGCAGGTCATCAAGGAGATTCTGGAACACGGCTCGGTCGGTCAAGCGTGGCTCGGTATCAGCTACGCCGACATTAGCGACCCGCAAATCCGACGGTTCCTGCAGGAACGGCTGCCTGAGGTGCGCTTCCCTGCGAACGGGATGTTTATCGACGTCGTCGTGGCGAACTCGCCTGCACGCAGCGCAGGCATCCAGCCCGGCGATGTGCTGGTGGAGTTGAACGGACGCCCGCTGCGCTCCATCGAGCAGATGCAAAACTACATGCGCACGGCGAAGCCCGGACAAAAGGTCACCCTGCGCATCTGGCGCGATGGACGCACCTTCGACCTAACAGTGACGCTGGGCGTCCGACCTGAGGATGTGTAATGGCGTTGCCTGCCACACACTTCCGCTGGAACCTGTACGGGGCGGGGCTGGAGAATCTGGGGCGCGATGGCAAGCCCGAACGCCTGCCCATGCCCCAACCCGCGCCGAACGAAATCCTCGTGCGTATCGACGCCGTCGGCATCTGCTTTAGCGACCTGAAAATCCTGCGTCTGGGCGAGGCGCACCCCAAAATTGCCCGCAACCTGCGCACGCATCCCGCCGTGATGGGGCACGAAATCTGCTGCACAGCCGTGCAGGTCGGCGAGGCGTTGCGCGGGCGGTTTCGTGTTGGCGAGCGGTACATCGTGCAGGCAGATGTGTATGTGAACGGGCGGGTGCAGGCGGTCGGATACGCGCTGGACGGCGGCTACACGCAATACACGGTCTTCGGCGAGCCTGTGCTGAACGGTGACGCAGGATGCTACCTCCTGCGCTGCCCTGACCACCTCAGCGACGCGGAAGCCGCGCTGGTGGAGCCGTGGGCGTGCGTCGTCGCCAGCTACCGCATCCAGCCGCGCCCGACGCCGCTGCCCAACGGCAGATGGCTGGTTATCCTGCCGCACGCGCCGATGGTGCGGTATCGGTGTGGGGGGGTGGATGGGTTGCATGCGTGCAGTTCCCCCCACCTAACCTCCCCCGTGGACGGGGGAGGAACGCCCTCCCCGCCCGCGGGGAGGGTTGGGGTGGGGGGAACTGCCGTGCTCCTCACTGACTTTCGCGGCAACCCCCTGACCGACGCCCTCGAGCAGACCGCCCACGCGCTGGGCATGGCAACTCACCGCATCGAGACGCCCGCCGACGCGCTGTACGACCCTGCGCAGGTGCATACGCTACGCGACGCCTACGCGCCCGACGGCTTCACCGACATCCTGATTTTCGGCGACCCTACGCCCGAAGTGCTGGAAGCCGCGCAAGATGCCCTGTGCTACGGCGGCGCACTGAGCTTCACCTGCCACCGTTCGATGCCTCCTGTGCCCGTCGATGTCGGCAGGCTGCACTACGACCGCCTACTGCTGATGGGCACGACCAGCTGGGATATCACCGACGCCTACCGCCATACGCGCGACACCGCCCTACGCAAGGGCGACCGCCTGCTGCTGTTCGGTGCAGGGGGGGCGATGGGGCAGATGCAGCTGTTCTACGCGCTGACCCGACCCGAACCGCCTGCGCAGGTGGTCGTTGTTGACCGCCACCCCGAACGACTGGAACCCCTACGCGAGATGGGTATTCCCCTCGCCCAGCACGCGGGCATCGAGCTTCAGTTCTACTGCAACGCCGACGCCGACCCTGAGGCGCAGCAGGCGCACCTGCGCGCCCTGTGCCCGCACGGGTACGACCACATCATGCTGTTGGCGTCCTCGGCGGAGGCGGTCGCGCTGACCTACCCGCTGCTGACCGATGGCGGCATCCTGAACCTGTTCGCGGGCATCCCAAAGGGGCAGAAAGTCCCGTTAGACCTCACCCCGCTGGCGTCGCGCCACATGCGCTTGCTGGGCAGCAGCGGCTCCACGATGGACGACATCGCCGAGTGTTTGCGCCTCGTGGCGGAAGGCGCGCTGCCCGCCCGCAAGGTCATCGGCGCAATCGCAGGTTTGAACGCGCTGCCCGAAGCCCTCCAAGCCGTGCAGAGCCACCGCTATCCCGGCAAGGTGGTCGTCTTCCCGCAGCTGCCCAACCTGCCGCTGGTGGGGCTAACTGAGCTGCACGAACGCCTGCCCGAAGTCGCCGCGCACTTGGAGGCGGGACGCTATTGGACACGCGACGCCGAACGCGCCCTCTATCGGGTATGCTCTACAATGGGTGAGAACGATGCAACCGATCGCTGAAGCGACCACACCGAAGCAGACCGTCAGCTTCGAAGAGTTTCTGGAAATGCTCGACGACGAAAGCCACGCCGAGTGGGTCGATGGTGAGGTGATCCCCAAAATGCCTGTATCGGTCAGACACCAAAGGAGTAACGCAAACCTATACCAGCTGCTGATCAACTGGTTGACCATCCACCAATTGGGCGAGGCGCATCACCCGCCACTGCAAGTGCGCCTAACGCTTCCCGATGGTAGGCAAGTCTCACGCGAGCCTGATATCGTGGTAGTGCTGAACGACAGACGCGCACAGTTCACCGAACAATATTTTGACGGCGCGCCGAATATTGTCGTGGAGATTGTCAGCCCGTCGCGCCCGATTGACTACAGGGAGAAGTTCATCGAGTACCAGTCCGCAGGCGTGCCAGAGTATTGGATTATCGACCCCGAACGCAAGTACGCCGAGTTCTGGCAGTTGGACGACACGGGGGCGTACCGCGTCGCCTACGCAGGCAGCGAAGGCGTCTACCACAGCCGCGAACTCGCAGGCTTCTGGCTGCGCGTGGAGTGGATCTGGCGACAGCAGCCTCTGCTTGACATCCTGCGCGAGTGGGGCATCCTGCCGCAAGGTGTCTAATCGCTGTTGTACCCTTATCAGGGGAAGTGGGGGGATTCTGACCGCTTGCTATTTTTTTGCAAACTTTGGCTGGGCGGTTGGTATCAGATTCCCCTCTTGCGAATCGAAGAAACCTGAAGGAAGAGTTATTGATAAACTCTGCCTGTGCGATTAATACTATTCCGCCCCGATTTCGGCAAACAGTTCGCTAAGGGGCAGTTGGAAGTCGGGCAGCACGGGGTCGCCCGTGAGCGTGTCGCCCTCGCGCAGCACGCGAATCGGCGCGTTCGGCTCAAACACCTCCACTACGCGCCGCTGCGGGTCAACCACCCACACCACCTGCACGCCCGCCTGCAGCCATTCGTCCACCTTGTCGCGCAACTCGGAGTAGGCGTCGTTGGGCGAGGCGATTTCGACCACGAGGTCGGGCGCGAGGTCGGCGAAGGTCTGGGGCAGCGGGCTGGGCAGGCGTTCCGTGCGGATGAACGCCACATCGGGGGCGCGCACCGACTCGCCCCACGCCGTGCGCAGACGAAAGCCCGTCTCAACCGCGAGTTTGCCCGCGCGTTCAGGGCGATGCTTGATGTAGTCGCGAAAACGAGCGACCAACTCGCCCGCCAGTATCCCGTGCCACAAGCCGACTGGCATGCGTTCTTTGACCTCCCCGCGCACGAGTTCGTAGGGCTTGCCCGCGTACTGCTGCCAGAACTCTTCTGCTGTTAGTCCGCGCTGCGTCGCTACGGCTGGCATACGCTCACCCACCTGTAGGATACCCGCTACACTTCGTCGAGTTCGGCGAACAGTTCGCTGAAGGGCAGTTGGAAGTCGGGCAGCACGGGGTCGCCCGTGAGGGTGTCGCCTTCGCGCAGCACGCGCAGCGGCGCATTCGGCTGGAACACCTCCACCACGCGCCGCTGCGGGTCTACCACCCACACCACCTGCACGCCCGCTTGCAGCCATTCGTCCACCTTGTCGCGCAACTCGGAGTAGGCGTCGTTGGGCGAGGCGATTTCGACCACGAGGTCGGGCGCGAGGTCGGCGAAGGTCTGGGGTAGCAGGCTGGGCAGGCGTTCCGTGCGGATGAACGCCACATCGGGGGCGCGCACCGACTCGCCCCACGCCGTGCGCAGACGAAAGCCCGTCTCGGCGGCGACGGTAATCCCGTGCCCCCGCTCGGACGCGACCGTGTCGATACGCCGTCCCAGTCGCATCGCGAGTAGCCCGTGAATCAGTCCTGCAGGCATGCGTTCTTTGACCTCCCCGCGCACGAGTTCGTAGGGCTTGCCCGCGTACTGCTGCCAGAACTCTTCTGCTGTTAGTCCACGCTGCGTCGCTACGGCTGGCATACGCTCACCCACCTGTAGGATACCCGCTACTCCACCGTTACGCTCTTGGCGAGGTTGCGCGGCTGGTCGATTTCGCACCCGCGCAGGCGGGCGACATGGTAGGCGAACAGTTGCAGCACGGGGATGCTCACCAGCGGCGAGAGTTCCTCCAGCGGCGGCTTGGGCACGAACACCGTGTAGTCTGCCTCTTGGGGCAGCAGGTGGTCGTCTTCGGTGGTCACGAGGAACACCGTGCCCTGACGCGCCTTGATCTCTTTGAGGTTGCCCAGCAGTTTCTCGCGGGTGCGCTCTTGCGTGGCGATGAACACGGCGATGACGCCTGGCTCCACCAGCGCAAGCGGTCCGTGCTTCATCTCGCCTGCGGGCGGCTCTTGGGTGGGCACATAGGCGATCTCCTTGATTTTGAGCGCGCCCTCCATCGCGACATAGGCGTCCACGCCGCGCCCCAAGTAGAACGCCAGCGGCGTGCGGTAAAGTTGCTCGGCGATGTGGCGCACCTGCGGCTCGGTCTCCAGGCTGCGGGCGATCAGCGAGGGCGTCTGCATCAGCCCCTTGACACCCTCCGAGTAGGTCTGCATCGGCAGCGTGCCGTTGATGGACGATAGGTACAGCCCCAGCAGGTACAGCACAGCGATTTGGGTGCTGTAGGCTTTGGTGGAGGCGACGGAGATTTCGGGTCCTGCTTGAGTGTAGATGACATGGTCGCACTCACGGGCGATGCTGCTGCCGACCACATTCACGATGCCCAGCGTGGTGTAGCCCGCCTCGCGGCACAGACGCAACGCGGCGAGAGTGTCCGCTGTCTCGCCCGACTGGCTGATGAACACCGCCAGCGTGTTCGGTTGCAGAATCGGGTCGCCGTAGCGGAACTCGGACGAGTAGTAGACCTCTACGGGGCGGCGCAGCCAGCGTTCCAGCGCGTGCTTGCCGACCAGCCCTGCATGGTACGCCGTGCCGCACGCCACAATCAGGATGCGCCGAAACTTCTGCCAGTCCTCCACCTCCAGTTTCAGTTCGGGGAACTGGATGCCGCCGTTGGGCTTGAGTCTGCCGCGCAGGGTGTCGCGCACCGCTTCGGGCTGCTCCAGAATCTCCTTGATCATGAAGTGTTCGTGCCCGCCCTTTTCGGCGGCTTCAGCAGACCATGTGATTTCGACGGGCGGGCGTTCTGCGGGCGCGCCGTCCAAGCGCATCAGGCGCACGGAATCGCGCGTCACGACGCCCACATCGCCGTTTTCGAGCAGGATGACGCGCCGTGTGTAAGGCAGCAGCGCGGGGATGTCCGACGCGACAAAGTTTTCGCCGTCGCCCAGCCCAATCACCAGCGGCGAGTCGTTGCGGGCGACCACCACGCGATCGGGGTAGTCCGTAAACAGCACAGCGATGGCATACGAGCCGCGCACGGGCAACAAGGCGCGGCGCACCGCCTCTTCGGGCGCGTGCCCCTGCGCGAGTTGCTCCTCAATCAGGTGCGCCAGCACCTCCGTGTCGGTCTCCGAGCGGAACTGGTGCCCGCGCGCGAGCAGCTCCTGCTTCAGTTCGAGGTAGTTTTCGATGATGCCGTTATGCACGACGGCGACGCGCCCCTGCTCATCGGTATGTGGGTGCGCGTTCGGGTCGTTGGGGATGCCGTGCGTTGCCCAGCGCGTGTGCGAGACTGCCAGCCCGTGCGCCTCCACGCCGTTGAGCATCTCGCTCAGGTGCTGGATTTTGCCCGCGCGCTTCATCACTTGCAGCTGCTCGCCGCCCCAGAAGGCGACGCCCGCCGAGTCGTAGCCGCGATACTCCAGCCGCTTGAGTGTGTCCAGCGCGACCTCCAGCGCGGGGCGCGTCCCGATGTAGCCTGTGATGCCGCACATAGAGTTTCCTCCGATGTCGAAAGCCTCAAGGGTATTATACCACTGGGGTGTGAGAGCGGGACAGATGCGTGCATACAGAGCGCGGAGCCGAAAGGTTTTTGCAGGTATACTCCTGATATGCGCACGCACGCTTGGCGGCTGACGCCTGACGGGGAGTACCTCTGGGAAACTATCGAGTTGCCCCTGCCTAAGCAAGGTGAAGCGTTGATTCGTCTGCGCGCCTGTGGCCTATGCACTGGCGAGGTGATGGATTGGTACCTCCTACGCAAGGCGCCGTTGACTCCAGGGCATGAGTTGGTCGGTGAAGTCGAAGCGCTCGGCGGGGAGGTTCAGGGCTTCACTGTGGGCGACCGTGTGGTGGTTCATCACCATGCGCCGTGCTTGCAGTGTGCGCTGTGTCGGCGTGGGGCGTTCGTACATTGTCCCACCTGGCGCAGCACGAAGCTCGTGCCAGGCGGGCTGAGCGAACAGTTCCTCGTACCTGCCGAAATTGTGAGAGTAGACCTACTACGCGTTCCCGACCATGTGTCGGATGAGCGGGCGGTGTTTGTGGAGCCGTTAGCGTGTGTGGTGCGGTCGCTGCGTCGTGGGGGGCTGAAGCGCGGTGATACACTGGCGATTGTCGGGATGGGCGTTATGGGCATGCTCCACTTACTATTAGGACAGGCGTGGGGGGCATCCCAGATTTACGCAATTGATTTGTTGAGGCATCGGTTAGCGTTGGCTGAGGCGCTGGGCGCGACACCGCTGCACGCGGACGAAGCTCCCCGCGCCTTGCATGCGGGCGCAGCGGTTGTAGTGGTGGGACCGGGCAACGAATCGGCGCTCGCGCTTGCCCTGCAGGTGGTTGCCCCCGATGGGGCGGTCGTGCTGTTCACTCCTGCGCCGCCTGCCACACGGGCGTCGTTCGTGTGGCACGATCTCTACTTTCGAGAGACACGCTTGATTCCCAGCTACTCTGCCAGCCATGCGGAGATGCGCTACGCGCTTGCACTGATTGCGAACGGGTTGCCTGTAGAGCGGCTCATCACGCATCGCATGCCGCTGGTGCAGGCGCCCGACGGCTATAAGCTTCTGCGCCGCGCGGAAGCGCTGAAGGTAATCGTGACCCCCTAATCGTGAATGGCTGTTGGCTCGTGCGCCTCCACGAAGCCGAATGCGTTCTCGCTTTTCTCCATCAGTTGCTGTTGGACTTGTGCGACCGCTTCGCGTGTAAGCGACTGAAGGTGGGTTGACGCGTCCCAAATGGTCTCGTAGCCCAGTCCACTGAGTTCCGCCCACGCAAGTGTAGCGGCAAACGCGGGTAAGTTCAGCCGCAACCGTTCGTTTTCGCCGCGCAGCAGGGTGTGGGCGCGTTGGAACTCGGCTTCGGAGATTGGGGCAGCGAACGCGTGGTGCACGAACGAGGCATCCGTAAGCGATTCGCCCGTCTGCAGCCATCCGACGCCGACACACGCACCGCGCACCAGCCAAGTCTCCACACGCAGGTCGTAGCCAACGCTGCGCTGCTCGCGTGCAAAGACAAATAGCCGTGCCCGCTTGCCCTCGCCAACCGCAAGTTGCCACGCAAGTAGAGCGTAGTATGCTCCTGAATTCGCTATCGGAGCAATCCAGCCGTAGCCTGTGTAATGCAGCCCGTGCGGGGCGGCGTAGGTTCCCGTGTGTAGTCGCTGATTGGCGAGCGAGGTCGGGGTTGTGCGCGCATTGCCCGCCCACTCGCCACCGAAAATCAGGCGGACGAACTCAACCAACTGCTCCACGGGAAAGTTGCCTACAATCGCGACGGCAGCGTTCTGGGGACGGTAGTGGGCTTGGTAGTAGGTGTGGATGTCGCTAAGACGCACGCGCTCGAGCGCACCCTCATCAGCGTAGCCACCGACGAGTCTCGCCGTCAGTCGCCACGCGTGTCCACCTTCTGGAAAGCGTCGGTCGTACAGCGCGTGCTGGCAAGCACGCGCGAGCAGTTCCTCGCGGAACTCCGCGCGGAAGAGCGCCTCCTTGAGTAGCGATAGCACATTCACGACGGAGTCGGGGCGTGCGTAGGCGGTAATCAGTGCGCCTGCAGGCGTCCACGCTACGCGCAGGTTGCCACCTGAATGTGCGATGCGGGCGGCGAGTGTGTGTTCGGTCTCGTTCTGCGTCGCGCCGAAGAGCATTCGCAGGGTTAGCTCGCCCGCTGCCGCAGACTCGGTCAGCGTGTGCCCGATGACCACTTGTACGACGACGCTGTCAGCGTCTGGGGCAGAGAGAGCGATCACACGCAAGCCGTTCGCCAGCCGTTGCCGCGCCACGGCTCGGTTGGCAACGCTGGGTACAGTAAGAGACTGCTCAGGTTCGTGCGTAGCGGGGGCAGGCGAGCGCGTTGGCGTCTCGCCGTGCAGATACGCAGCGAATGTTTCGACGGTTTCCAGTGGCAGGGCACGCAGGCGCGCCGCGAACTCCTCAGGTGTGAGTGCAAGATTCAGTACAGCGCATAGCCCGTGCCAACGGGCGCGTTCCAGTGGATTGCGCATGGCTGCCGTGTGGCGGGCAAGCACGATGGCGCGTGCTTGCTCCAGTGCAGTGCGCCGCTTGCCAGCGGCAATCTGCTGTAGGGCGTGCTCCAATCGCTGGCGCGTCTGGGGCTGCCAGTCATCGCCTCTTTGCACAGGGGGCAGGGCGTAGAACGCCAGCACACTCCCTTGCAAGCGCGGCAGATACTCACTCAGCAGGCGTCCAAAAGGCGGCTCGCCCTCGTAAAGTATGCCGCGATATGGTTCTGCAAGTGCAACACGCAGCACCTCAGCACAGAGCCAGCTGTCGATGTCTTGGGCAGGCGGTGTGGGGAGACCAAGAGCGAGAGTCTCGGCGCACACGCTTGCTTTGATTGCTTTCTCCGAGTTCAATAACGGTACAGCGGTGTTGTACCTTTCTGCCCCCACCCCCTGATGTGTTCCACTCTTCCGCTTCGCGGGAGCGGGGGAACGCGTGTCCCCCCGCTCCCACGCGGTGAGCGCGGGGCTAGGGGTGAGGCTAAACACTGCCTCTACCGTCTGGCGCACGGCGTCAGGTTCGACCGCGCCGACAATCACCACAACCATGCGCTCAGGGTGGTAGTTCGCCTGATGAAACTGGCGGACAGCGTCCACGCTAAGGCGCGCGAGTGTGTCGGGGTTGCCCAGAAGCGGCAATCCGTAGGGGTGCTGAGGGAACACTGCGGCAAAGAGGGCATAGCGAGCGGGGCGGATGGGGTCAGCCCTGTGCAGCGCGTATTCATCCTTTAGGATGAGTTGCCGCTCTTTTTCCAGCGCGTCGGCAGGCAGAGCGGGCGACTGCAGGCTTTGCAGCAGGGTCTGCAGCGGTTCGCGCCAGCGATCCGGCAGCACACTGGCGCGGAAGCGTGTCCAGTCGCGTTCGGTGGAGGCGTCCAGTACGCCCCCTGCGTTTTCAAACGCGCTGTCCAGCGCATCGGGCGGTAGCCCCGCCGCGCCCCGAAAGAGCAAGTGTTCCAACAAATGCGCAACGCCTGAGGTCTCAGCAGTCTCCTGTGCAACGCCTGCCTGTATCCAGACCTCTATCGCGGTGAGCGACGCCTTCGGAACGCGCTCCACGACTATCTGCAGCCCGTTCGCTAGCTGAAAGCGGCTCACACTCGGCGTTCCCCACGCCGCAAAAGCCAGCAGGATCAGCCCGCCACCGAGCACGAGTCGGTTCACGGCTTATTCCACTGTTGGCTTTTTTCGCGCGCCTCTTCCCACGCCTGGCGGTAGAGCCGCTCGCGCTCCAGTTGGCTGGGCGATTTGCCTGTAGCGTAGTACCATGCCGCGGCGCGCCCGACGGTCAGAGTGCCCGCATAGGCAACCATGCCCTTGACGACCATCCCCACCCCGCCTGGCACGAGCCCGACCAGTTGCCGTGCGGCTGCGCGCCAGCCGAACGCTGCTCCCAAAACGGTCGCCAGTTCGGGCAGACGCTGCTTCCAATCGGGCGCCTTACCGAATGCAGCCGCAACGCGCAGCACCATCAGCAGCTGGTTTTTGGTCAACAGCACCATGTCGGCGACGGCAGCAGGCGGTGCAAGCAGCCCCAGAAGCGGAAATACTGATGGCAACGCAGAAACCATCGCCAAACCCGCGTTCAGCGACGCGACCTCCTCCACCACACGGTTCACCACCATCTCGCGCGTGCCTGGCAGCACCCGCGCCAGTGCAATCAGTGGGAACTCGTGCTTCTGGAAGTGTTCCACGATCGCTTCTATTGCGTCTTGAGGCACTTCGAGCGCGTCGCAACCCAACACGAAGTCGAACTCCTCGCTCACAGGCGCGTTATAACGCTTGACATACTCAGCGGCGGTCTGCAGTTGCGTCGGGCTTGCGCCTGCAGTAAGCACACGCCAGACGGCTTCCACGCGGTCGGGCTGCCCAACCAGCGCAACTCGAAATGGCGTCAGCAGCTCGCGCTCCACCTGTTTCGGTGAGAGCTCTTTCGCAATATTCCACCAGTGCGTCCACTGGCTCAGTCTCTGTCGTATCATACGGTCCCCCTATCTAAGAAGATGATACCTGATGGACGCCAATCGATAAAAGGAGGTGATTAGCCGACCGCCTCGAACACGCCGATTGCGCGGAACCGCTGGTAGCGCTGCTCGCGCAGCGCGTCGGGCGACAGCGCACGCAGCTCCTCCAGCTGCTGCAGTACGGCGGTGCGCACGCTCAGCGCGGTGGTCTGCGGGTCACGGTGCGCTGCGCCGAGCGGTTCAGGAATGATGAGGTCGATCAGCCCCAGCTCCCGCGCGCACTCGGCGGTCATCTGCAGCGCGTCCGCCGCCTGCGGCGCCTTGTTTGGGTCGCGGTACAGAATCGCTGCACACCCTTCGGGCGGGATGACCGAGTAGATGGCGTGTTCGAGCATCAGCACGCGATTGGTCGCCGCCAGCGCAATCGCGCCGCCGCTGCCCCCCTCGCCCAAGATCACTGCCACCGTCGGCACGGTCAGCTCGAACAGCGTCAGCATCGACTGGGCAATCGCCTCGCTGATGCCGCGCGATTCCGACTCGACGCCTGGATCGGCGGCGGGCGTGTCGACCAGCGTTAGCACGGGCAGGCGGAACTTCTCGGCGAGGCGGAACATGCGTATTGCCTTGCGGTAGCCTTCGGGCTTCGCCATCGCGAAGTTGCGCTTCTGCCGCTCTTTGAGGTCGCGCCCTTTCTGCTGCCCCACAACCACAAGGTTGTGCCCCGCCATCTTCGCCAGCCCTGCCACAATCGCAGGGTCATCGAAGCCCAGTCGGTCGCCGTGCAGCTCGATGAAGCTCTCGCACATCAGGCGGATGTAGTCCAGCGCGTAGGGGCGTTTGGGATGGCGTGCCAGCAGCACCTTGTCCCACGGGCGTAAGTGCGCGAAAATCTGCTTTAGCAAGCGTTCGCGCTGCGCCTCCAGCTCGGCAATCTCGCGCGAGCGATCGAGCCCTTTTTCTGCTGCAATCTGGCGCAGTTCAGCAATCGCGCTCTCTAGTTCGTTGATGGGCTTCTCGAAGTCGAAGATTGTCATCATGGCGTCTTGTCCCCCGTGTAGGATGCTTGGAACATCTCCAGAAGGTAGCTGAGTGTGGGTCGGATGTTGCGTCGGGGCACGATGAGGTCAATCATCCCGTGTTCGTATTGGAATTCGGCGGTTTGGAAGTTGGCGGGCGGTTTGCCGACGCTGGCTTGAGCGGCGACGCGCTGCCCCGCAAAACCAACCAGCGCGCCTGGCTCGGCAAGGATTACATCCGCCAGCGACGCGAAGCTCGCCAGCACGCCCGCCATCGTCGGGTCGGTGAACACCACGAGGTAAGGCAGCCCCGCGCGATGGAACCTGCCGACCGCCGCGGTCGTTTTCGCCATCTGCATCAGCGAAATCAGCCCCTCCTGCATCCGCGCCCCGCCCGACGCGCAAAACAGAATCATCGGACGGCACAGCTCGACCCCACGCTCGAACGCCCGTGCGACCTTCTCGCCCACGACCGACCCCATGCTCCCGCCCATGAACCCGAAATCCATCGCGCCGATAACGATATGGATGCCGTTCAGCTGGGCAAGCCCCGTGATTATCGCCTCGCGCTCACCCGCAGCGGCTGCGCCCTTGCGCAGCTTGTCGGCGTATTCGGGAAATCCCAGCGGGTCGCTGGAGCGCAGCTCGGCGTCGGTCTCCTCAAAACTGTTGGGGTCTACCGTCAGCAGGATACGCTCGCGGGCGCGCAGTCGGTGATGGTACCCGCAGTGGGGGCACACCCGCAACGCACGCTCGAAGTCGGGGCGGAACAGAATCTTTTTGCAGCGGGTGCACTGCAACCACTGCTCCGCACTCGCCTGCGCCGTCGCTCGCGTTTGCATCCCACCCTCTCCAGTAAAGTGGTGGTGCCGGAGGTGGGACTCGAACCCACACCTGAGTCGCCCCAGACCGATTTTTGAGACCGGCGCGTCTGCCAGTTCCGCCACTCCGGCTTGGACAGATATTATACCCGACGGCGCGCATCGATGCGCCTCACACCAGCAGTCGGTACAGGCGGTACAGCGGCAGGGCGGACATCATCCCCACAAACACATACCTGAACTGCTGGTTGCTCCGTCGCAAGCTGGTGAGCCGTGCGTCCGAGTACGCGCCAAACGCGCCTGCGACGACGAGCCACGCCGTGAGTGCGCCATCCAGCTGCGCACGGAGAAGATGGAACGCCAGCGCGCTGGCGGACTGTGCGACGACCACGACAGCGTTCGTGCCTGCCGCGCGCCTAGGCTCGAAGCCGAACGCATCGGTTATTCCCACTCCCTCACCAAGTGTTCCTTGTCAGTGCGCGTAGGGAGAATACCCCACAAAGGAGTGTACGCAGGAGGTGCGGGCAAAGAGGCGCGCTATTTCCCCCTCGCCCGCGTGTGAGCGGGGAGGAAACAGGGGGGTGAGGACAAACAAGCACACCCCTCCTATCACGCAACGAACCCACTGGTCAGGAGCTGCTGCAGGTGTTGGAGACCTGCCGATTTGCCGTCCGCGCCCAGCCAATCGTTGAACATGCCCAGTCGCGCGATTCCACCTTGCCGACTGCACCATCGGGTATGATATACAGCGATGGAACGCTGGGCAGAACGACAGGAGGTTGTCTCGGTTCAGTGGATCGCGCATGCCCTGCGCCGCCAGTGGAAATGGGTTGCTACAGGCGTCGTGCTGGGTGTCGCGCTGGCGCTGGGGATTGTGCTCTTCGCCGAGCGACGCTACGAGGCAGAGGCGAAGATGCTGATGGAGACCCCAACGGGGATGGGTTTGGGGGGCGGGAGCGGACTCGCCGCGCTGGTGAGCGGCGGCAGCCCTGATATCAACACACAGGTAGAGGTGCTGCAGGCGCGCCCGCTGCTGGAAAAGGTGCAACAAGACGCAGGCATTGACGAGCCGTACCGCGACTTCGCCAAACGGTTCCGCGCAACGCCCGTGCGCAACACCAACATCGTGGAGATCAAAGCGTCCGACTCTACGGCGGAGGGCGCGCAGCGACTGGCGCAACTCTGGGCGCAACGCTACCTCGAACATGTGCGCACGCTGTACGAGCAGAACCCTAGCACGCTGGTCGAAAAACTCAGCCGCGAATTAGACAACCAAGAGCGGCGACTACAAACAATCAGCCAGCGACTGACCGCTTTTCTGAAGCGCCGTCAAATGGTCGCCCCCGAACAGGAGCTGACTAATGCTGTGGAAAAATACGCCGACCTGCTGGAACGGGCGCGTAACTTGGAAGCGCAACGCCTCGCGCTGGAGCGACGGGTAGACGCCATCCAGAACGAGCTGCAGCGCCAGCCACGCTTCTACGAAGCGACGCGCAATCTTGCCATCCCCCCAGAAGTGCAGGCACTCAACACCAAAATCGCCGAGCTGGAGATTCAGCGCAGCGGCTTGTTGCAGGAGTTCCAACCAACCGCGCCCGAAGTGAAGATTCTGGAGGAGCAAATCGCACAAGCTAAACGCGAACGCGAGCAGATTCTCGCCCGCGCGGTAGACCAACAGTTTCTGACCCTCGCCAAACAAGAGGCGGTCAACCCTGTGTACCAAGACCTGCTCAAAGGGCTGCTGGAGGCGCGAAGCAACCTTCAGGCGACCGAAGCCACGCGCGCCGTGCTGCAGCGGCAGCAGGCACAGTTTGAGCAGCTGTTCCGCCAGACGCCCGACACGATGGCAGAGTATACGGCGCTGATGCGGCAGTATAACGCTGCGCTGACCATCTGGACAGAAAAAGTACGCGCCTACGAGCAGGCGCGTGCGCAGCAGC
>Ga0308421_1000860_pt1 | contig 17323 bp, 18 predicted proteins | sample HotsprSampleMS60_FD_203673 | JGI IMG/M metagenome (GOLD analysis project Ga0308421, IMG submission 203673) | Hot spring phototrophic mat microbial communities from Mushroom Spring, Yellowstone National Park, Wyoming, United States - 20090730_MS60 ...
CAGGAAAAGACGGCGACCGACGAGGGGAAGCCTGTTTCCGGGGTCGCGCGTGACAATCACGGTGCGTCGGTCCGCGAAGCGGCCGGTGGTGGAACCGGTGAGGGGCGACGCGCGGGGCGCGGTCCCCAGCGGTAGGGGGACCAGCTCGGTCGGTGTGCGATCCAGCTCGGGAGGCGCCGGAGCACGCTCATCGGCGCATGCGGTGGCAGTTCAGGTTGCCGTGCCTCAGGCGCGGGCGAGGCAGCGCCTCGCCCCGACGAGTTGGTCGATGCATCCCCGGTGCGGTGCCTGCCTGCACGGATGAGCGGTGCGTGAACCCGCGTGTTGTAGGGGTCAGGCGGTGCCTGACCCGCCGGCCCGCGAGGGCCGGGGAATGACACCGTCACCGGGGTACGGAAGCAGATCACGGCGGGGGTGGGCGCCAGCCGTGCGCCCGGGGCTGAAGCCCCGGGCTGAATCCCCAAGCCCCCTGAAGGGGGCTGTGCGGCGCCCAGGCGCCCGAGTCGATCGGCTGGGTGCAGGCGCCGATGGGATCAGCCGGCTTCAGCCGGCTTGGGGACTGAGCCCGGCCGTGAACGGCCGGGCGGTCGTGGAGAGGGCCGCTCTGCTGATCTGCGCTGCGTGTCGTACGAGACGTGTTGGCCACGCGGAATCGCCGCGCCCATGGCGCGGCGGGCCATGCAGCGCCTCGCCCCTACATACCGTGGTGGCGTGTCACCGGTGCAACCTGTGCGTGCGATGGTGGCGGATCCCTCCCCGTCTTGTAGGGGTCAGGCGGTGCCTGACCCGCCCGGCCCGGGAGGGCCGGGGAATGACACCGTCACCGGGGTACGGAAGCAGATCACGGCGGGGGTGGGCGCCAGCCGTGCGCCCGGGGCTGAAGCCCCGGGCTGAATCCCCAAGCCCCCTGAAGGGGGCTGTGAGGCGCCCAGGGCGCCCGAGTCGTCAGCTGGGTGCAGGCGCCGATGGGATCAGCCGGCTGAAGCCGGCTTGGGGAGTGAGCCCGGCCGTTCACGGCCGGGCGATGGTGGAGACAGCCGCTCGGCTGATCTGCGCTGCGTGTCGTGCGAGACGTGTTGGCCACGCGGAATTGCCGCGCCCAAGGCGCGGCGGGCGAGGCAGCGCCTCGCCCCTCCAAAGGGGGACACACCAGCGGCTGAGGCTACCCTCATCCCCGTGGCTCCCTCGTGCGCACGGCGTGGGAGCGGGGGCGTTGCGGAGCGGCGGGGGTACGGGGTGGTTCGGGTTCAGGCACCACCTGACTGCTGAGCCCGATCGGTTGAGGGCGCCCCGGGTCGTGGGGTCTGAGGCTTGGCCCGGATTCATCGGGAACCGCGGCCCGGAAACCGGCTACCGTGCTCTCGAGCGCGTCCACCGGCTTCGGTGCCGGCCGTGCGCAGCTGGTCGGATGGTAGGGGAAGAGAGCAGGTAACGGGCGGATTGGTGAACGAGGACGTGCCGTCGTCCGTTACAATAGCGGAAGCGAGAGGGAGCGCACGCATGGCGTTCACGGTCGATGACTTCCAAGACCTGGTGCGCCTGCTCGCTCAGCATCCGGAATGGCGGAGCGAGTTGCGCCGGTTGCTGCTGAGCGAGGAGCTGCTGACGGTACCCGAGCGGCTGGCCCGCGTCGAGCGGCTGCTGGCTGAGTTGGTGCAGCGTGACGAGGAACGCTCCCGCCAATTGGCGGGGTTGATCGAGGCGGTGCGCGAGAACACCCGGCAGATCGCTGAGCTGCGGGAGACGGTGGCGGAGCACTCGCGGCAAATCGCTGAGCTGCGGGAGACGGTGGCGGAGCACTCGCGGCAGATCGCTGAGCTGCGGGAGACGGTGGCGGAGCACTCGCGGCAAATCGCTGAGCTGCGGGAGACGATGGTGGAGCACTCGCGGCAGATCGCCGAGCTGCGGGAGACGATGGTGGAGCACTCGCGGCAGATCGCCGAGCTGCGGGAGACGGTGCGCGAGAACACCCGGCAGATCGCTGAGCAAACGCGGCAGATCGAAGGGCTCCGCGAGACGGTGCTGCTTCTCGCCCAGCGGCTGGATACGGTGGCTGGCCGCACGGACATGGCGCTCGGCGAGCTCCTCGAGCTGCGGGCCGAGCGCCGGCTCAGCTCCTGGCTGGGGCGGTTCCTGCGCGGCCTGCGCGTCCGCCCGCCCGGTGAGTGGGAGCGCGCGTTCCGGCCCCTGCTCAGTCCGGCAGCGTTCGATCGATTGCTCGATGCCGACCTGCTCGCTCGCGGACGGCTCACGCTCGACGGGCAACGGGAAGTCTGGTTGGCCATCGAGGTCTCGCGGGTGATCGATGCCGAGGATGTGGCTCGTGCCCAGGAATGGGCTCACCTCCTCCGCGAGGTAGGGCTCGTCGCGGTACCGGTCGTGCTGGGAGCGGCCCTGACCGGGGAGGCGCGGGAGGCGGTGGAGCGCGAGCGGGTGCTCTTCGTCGAGGCGACGCTCCAGCGGGTGTGGGTTCACGGGTGGGAGGCAGTCCGCGAGCGGTGGGTCGCCTGAGGAAGATCGTCCGAACGGTCGGTCAGTAGAGCGGGGGTATCGCTCCCGCCCCGCGTTCGCGTGGGTGGTAATGGCGGGCCGGGGCGAGCCGCGTGACGACTGGTGCAGGTGGTGGCTCGTCACTGCCAGCGGAAGCGCTGAGTCGCAATGGCGAGCGAGCCAGTGGTCCAGGCGGCGAGGAGGAGCAGCGCACGCCAGTGATCCGACCAGGGCTCGGCGACCCAGGCGGCGCGGAGCAGAGTGACGATCGGGGTGGCCGGGAGGAACTCGGCGAGCTCTCGTACACGCGCGGGCAGGATCTCCGGTGGGAGCGCCATGCCGGAGAAGAACAGCATGGGGTAAAAGACGACGAAGGCGACGACCAGTGCGGTGCGTGTGCTGGGGACGAGCGCAGCCAATGCGAAGCCGAAGGCCATCATCGCCAGGAAGCCGAGGATCCCTGCCGCCAGCGCGCTCGGCAGAGATCCGGCAAAGCGGAGCCCATAACCGAGTTCAGCGGTCAGCAGGAGGAAGCTGATGCCGAGCGCGCTCAGGATGGCGCGAGCGGCGAGTTGGCTGGCGAAGAGCGCGATGGGCGAGACCGGGGCGAGGGCCAGTTGGCGGAGCACGCCGCGTTCCCGGTAGGTGGCCAGCGCGATGGGGAGGTTGAAGATCGCGGCCGTGGCGATGACCATGGTGACGTAGCCTGGCACGGCCAAATCGATGACGCCGAAACCGCCGCTGCCAGGACGTGGGGTGTTGCCGTAGATGCTCCCGAAGATGACGACCAGGAGCGGCGGGAAGACGAGGGAGAAGAAGGCGCTCAAAGGTTCGCGCAGTTCGAGGAGAAACTCGGTCAGTGTCAGGCGAACGAGGCTGCGCATGGCTCACTGCTCCTCTCGGGTAACCGCTGTGCCAGTGAGGGCCAGGTAGGCGTCTTCGAGTCGGCCGCTGGAGACGCGCAGCTCCCGCAAGGGGACACGGTGTTCGACGAGCAGGTGGACGACGGCGGCGACAGTGCGGTCGTCGTCGGCGTGGACGACGAGTGTCCCGTCTTCGCGTCGTACCTGGCGTACACCAGGAAGGGACTGCAGCGGCGGCAGCGGAGCACCTTCCGGGATGCGAACGCTCACCCGCAGGCTCCCGACGATGCGGGCGATCAGGCGCGAAGGGGTATCGAGCGCGACGATGCGGCCCTGGTGGAAGACCGCGACGCGGTCGCAGAGCTCCTCCGCTTCGTCCATGAGGTGGGTGCTCAAGAGGATAGTGGTGCCGCGTGCCCGGGTGGCGCGGACGAGCTGCCAGACGGCGCGACGCCCGTGCGGGTCGAGTCCGGTGCTCAGCTCGTCGAGGAAGAGGAGACGGGGGTCGTGCAGGAGGGCCAGGAGCAGGAAGAGGCGCTGCTTCTGCCCACCGCTGAGCTTGGCGACGGGGGTGCGCAGCTGCTGGCTGAGTCCGAGTTGCTCGAGGAGCGGGTGCGGATCGAGCGTCTTCGGGTACAGGCTCGCGAACAGGGCGATCGCTTCACCGATGCGCAGGCGGTCGGGTAGCGCGCTCTCCTGGAGCTGCACGCCGATCTGGGGCGCCAGGCGACGACGCTCTCGCCAGGGATCGTGTCCGAGGACCCGGACGGTGCCGGCGTCGGGTCGGCGAAATCCTTCCAAGCACTCGATCGTCGTCGTCTTGCCCGCACCGTTCGGGCCGACGATACCGAAGATCTCGCCGTCCTGAACGGTGAAGCTCACGCCCGCGACCGCGACGACCTGGCCATACGTCTTGCGGAGTTCCGCGACCTCGACGACGTTCACGGTGGACCTCCTCGCTCGTCGCAACTGTCCCGGTCGCCAGGGGGGGAGTCGGCTGGGAGCGGGAACTGGCCGCTCAAGAGCGCGACGAGTTGGGCACGATAGCGCTCGAAGGCCGCGCGACCGTACGGCGTGAGCGCCAAAAAGGTGCGCGGCTTGCGAACGACGAACGCTTTGCGGACACGGATGTAGCCAGCTTTCTCCAGGCGCAGGAGATGGGTGCTCAGGTTGCCGTCGGTGAGGCCGAGCAGGTCGCGCAGGGTCGTGAACTCGACCTCGGTTTCCGGCGCGAGCGCGGCGAGCGCGGCCATGATGCGGAGTCGGGTGGGCTGATGGATGCGTTCATCGAGCGTCATTGCGACTGCTCCACCAGACCCGGAGGCCGCCGGCTATCAGGGCGCTGCCACCGAGGAGGCCGACCAGCAGCGCGTAGGGGGCTGGGCCGAGGAGGTGGCCGACGACGGCGACCGCGGTGACGAAGAGCCCGAGGATGGCCATGAAGGGGGTGATCCAGATGCCGTAGAGGACATAGCCGGCCATGAAGGCAGTAACCAGGACGAAGCTGGCCAGCTCGGGATCGCGCGGGAAGAGGAGCGATGCCCACAGGCCGAGATAGCCACTGGCGACAGCCCAGGAGAGTCCGTGGCGGCGGCCCTGCGGGGAACGCAAGCGGCGCGCGGTGAGGAACTGAGTACCGAAGGAGACCGCCAAGCCGACCGCAATCAGTCCGATCCAAAGCAGGGTCAGTGCGTCGCCGGCGAGCAGGAGACTGGCCGGGAAACCGATGAGCCAGACCAGGCCCCAAGCGGCAAGGCTCGGTGCCAGCGTCCAGCGGAGGACGGCCCGGCGGACAGCCTGTTGGGTGCGGGCGATGGTGGTGAGCGCCTCTTCCAGTTCCGGCTGGTGCACGGTGCCCCTCCGTTCGGTGCCGAGCATCTGCGGAGTACTTTGTATAACAAAGTACTCCGTATTCGTATTGTTGTCAAGGGGTGGGGGCAGTGCTGCTGGGGGAAAGGGCGATCAGGCGGCTCGGGGTCGGCAGGGTTGCGGATGGGTAGCCGTGGCCGGAGGGCTTCGGCAGTTCCGCCGACCGGCGAACGCGGGGCAGGCGGAGGGAAAGTCGCGTGGTGTTCGGGTCGGCTGCACACGGTGTCCGGTTTCTCGAATGGAGGGTTAGAATCAGGGCGAGTCGATCGGTCTCGTCCTGGCGCTGAGGAGGCAAGCGATGGGTGCAGTGGAGTACCGGCCAGGGTTGGAGGGCGTGATCGCTACCGAAACAGCGATCTCCTATCTCGATGTCGAACATGAGGAGATCGTCGTCCGCGGCTACAACCTGCTCGACCTGGCTCGGCAGCGGACCTACGTGGACGTGGTGGGGCTCCTGGTGAATGGCCAGCTGCCGGCCGAGGCGGAGCGAGCGGCACTGGAGCAGCAGTTGCTCGCCGTGGCCGACGTGCCAGCGGAGATCTGGCAGATCTTGCGGCTGCTGCCGCGCGAGATGGATGCCATGGACCGCCTGCGCACGGCGGTCTCGGCGCTGGGCGGCTGGGATCAGGCGGCCAACTCGGCGGATCCGGAGCAGGACCGGCAGAGCGGCTTCCGGGTCATCGCGCAGTCCGCGACGATCGTGGCCAACCTGATCCGCGTCGCGGAAGGGGGAGAGTCGCTGCTGCCCGACCGGCGCCGTTCCTATCCGGAGAACTTCCTCTGGATGATCACCGGGCGGGAGCCGGATCCGGCCGAGGTACGTGCCTTCGATCAGACGCTCATCGCCTATGCTGAGCACGAACTCCCGAACTCGACCTTCGCGGCGCGGGTCATCGCCTCGACGCTGGCTGATCTCTATGGTGCCTTGACCGGCGCAGTCGCCTCGCTCAAGGGGCGCTTGCACGGTGGAGCCAACGAGGCGGTGATGGAGATGCTGCTGGAGGCCGGCGACGAGGACGGCTTGGAGCGACTGATCCGCGAGAAGCTGGCGCGCAAGGAGCGGATCATGGGCTTCGGCCACCGGGTCTACATGCGGCGCATGGACCCGCGGGCGCAGCTGCTCAAGGAGACGCTGGCGGCGCTGGTGGCGCAAAAGGGGGACCCCGAGGGGGAGAAGCTGGTCCGCATGTGCCAGCGCGGCGAGGACGTGATGCGCGCCGAGAAGGGACTCTTCCCGAACCTGGACTATTACGCGGCACCCGTCTATTGGGTCCTGGGGATCCCGATCGAGCTCTATACGCCGATCTTCTTCGCGGCCCGCACCGCTGGGCTGGTCGCGCACGTGGTCGAGCAGCATGCGCACAATCGACTTTTCCGGCCGCGTGTGCTCTATACCGGCCCGCGTGGACTCAAACCGTGACGCTGGTACGAGAGGGAGGGAGACCGTGGGCGAGACAGGCAGTGGGGCGCGGCCCGCACCGGACGCGGTGCTGGTGGAGATCGCGCGCTACGTGCTGGAGACGGAGATCGCGAGTCCGGTCGCGGCCGAGACGGCTCGGCTGGCTTTGGCCGATTCGCTGGCCTGCGCCTGCGAGGCGCTGGTCCATCCGGATTGCACTGAACTCATCGGACCAGTCGCCCCCGGTACGATCGTGCCAGGAGGTGTCAGGGTTCCGGGGACGAGCCTGGTGCTGGATCCGGTCGGTGGGGCGTTCGCCATCAGCGCGCTGATCCGCTGGCTGGATTACAACGATACCTGGCTGGCCAAGGAGTGGGGACATCCCTCGGACAATTTAGGCGCGATCCTGGCGGTCGCTGACTACGTCAGCCGGCAACGGCGGGCGCGCGGCGAGCAGCCGTATCGTGTGCGCGATGTCCTGACCGCGGCGATCAAGGCGTACGAGATCCAGGGTGTCCTGGCGCTCGAAAACAGTTTGAACCGGGTCGGGTTCGATCATGTCCAGTTCGTCAAGGTTGCCTCGGCGGCGGTGGCAGCAGCGCTCTGGGGTGGCGGGTTCGCGGAGGTCGTGAGCGCGGTTTCCAACGCCTGGGTCGACGGGCCGGCGTTGCGCACCTATCGGCACTTCCCCAATACGGGCCCGCGCAAGTCGTGGGCAGCGGCCGATGCGACGAGCCGAGCGGTCCGGCTGGCCTGGCTGGCGCTGCGGGGCGAGCCCGGGTACCCGACGGCACTGAGCGCACCGCAGTGGGGGTTCCAGGACGTGGTCCTGCGGGGGCAGCCGGTGGTCCTGGCGCGACCGCTCGGGAGCTACGTCATGGAGAACGTGCTCTTCAAGATCGCCTTCCCAGCCGAGTTTCATGGCCAGACCGCTGTGGAGGCGGCCCTGCGCTTGCATCCGCTGGTCCGCGACCGACTGGAGGAGATCGCTGAGATCGTCATCGAGACGCAAGAATCGGCGAAGCGGATCATCGACAAGCCGGGACCGTTCGCCAATCCGGCCGATCGTGACCACTCGCTGCAGTACATGACAGCTGTGGCGTTGCTCTACGGCGAGCTCCGCTACGAGCACTATCTGGAGCCGATCGCCTCCGATCCGCGCATTCCGGCCCTCATCGCCAAGATGCGCGTGATCGAGAACCCGGAGTTCAGCCGGGACTACCTCGATCCCGAGAAGCGGTCGATCGCCAACGCGGTGCAGGTCGTCTTCCGCGACGGAAGTCGGACCGAGCGGGTCCTGGTCGAGTATCCGATCGGACATCCGCGGCGGCGAGCCGAAGGGCTGCCGCTCTTGCGGCAGAAGCTGGCGCGGGCGCTCCGCCTGGTCTATCCCGAGCGGCGGGCAGCCGCGCTCGAGCACCTTTTGCTCGACGATCCGGGGTTGCCGGATCTGGCGGTCGACCAGCTGCTCGACGCCCTGCACCGGGGGTGAAGGATGAGTTGGATCCGGCAGCAGCCGCGGGCGCAGCGGGAATTGGCGCAAGCGTTCCGTGATCGGGTCGCAGCCGGGCTCGTCGTCTTGCCGGGAGTCTACGATGGGCTCTCGGCGCTCTCGGCGCGGGCTGCCGGCTTTCCGGCGCTCTATCTCTCCGGTGCCGCGCTGACGGCGAGCCGGGGCCTTCCCGACCTGGGGATGATCGGGCTGGAGGAAGTGGTCGAGCGGGCCCGCGAGATCGTGCGGGCGACCGAACTGCCGCTGATCGTCGATATCGACACCGGGTACGGTGGGGTGCTCAATGCAGCGCGGGCCGCGCGGGAGCTGGTCGAGGCACGCGTGGCGGGGGTACAGATCGAGGATCAGCAGCAGCCGAAGAAGTGCGGGCATCTCTCGGCCAAGCTCCTGGCGCCAGCCGAGGAGCTGGAGCAAAAGGTGCGGGCGATCAAGGCGGTGGCTCCCGACCTCTACGTGATCGCCCGCACCGATGCCTACGAGCAGGAAGGGCTGGAGGGGGTGGTCGCGCGAGCGCGTCGGTATCTGGCGGCAGGGGCCGACGCGATCTTCCCCGAAGCGCTGCCGAGCGAGGAGGCGTTCCGGGCGGTGGCCGAGGCCCTTCCGGGCGTCACGCTGCTGGCCAACCTGACCGAGTTCGGGCGAACGCCTGCCTTCACGGCGGCCCAGGTGGCGGACTGGGGTTACCGGATCGCGTTGTTCCCGGTCTCGGCTCTGCGCGTGGCCGCCAAGGCGATGGAGCGGCTCTACCGCACGCTGGCTGCGGAGGGGACGACGCGCGGGCTGGTGGGGGAGATGCAGACGCGGGCGGAACTGTACGAGCTGCTCGGCTACTTCGCCTACGAGGAGTTCGACACGACGCTGGCGCGCTCGACCCTCCCGGAGTGGGGGCTCGGGCGCGAGGGGTGAGGAGCCTGGCAGCGCTCGGACGGCGCTCGGTCAGCGGTCTTCTCGCCGCATGGGGTGACGTGCCGATCGTGGTGGGCCGGATCCCTCAGCGTCGGCCGCGCCGAGCGGTGGCGGCGTCGACGGTGGGGTGGACTGCCTCCTCGGTGACCGAGTCGATCCACTCGGCCGGTATGTGGAGCGGTTCGCCGCCGAAGAGGCCGGGATCGACGGCCAGGCTCACGATCTCCCCGACCTGGTGGCGACGGATCCCGGTCGCTGCGGGAGGTCCAGCGTGGATCCTAGCGACGGACTCGGAGTGAAGAGGTTTCTCGCGAGTGGATGTACTCGGGAGCGTGACTGACCCGCGGGGATTGCCGGTGGAGCTTCCTGCCTCTGCCTGGGAGCATATTCGGCAGAGGCCAGGGCGAGGATTGGTGCGTCTCGAGCACGTCTTCGGGACGATCGAGGATCCACTCCTGATTGCACAGGATCGAAACTTTCCCACACGAGAGTGTTATTATCGAGCGGCGAGCGAACTCGGGTTGCCGATCGCTGCGTACCTGAAAGTCGTTGTGGATCGGGGATGGCATCCGGCGCGTGTGGTGACGGCCTACCCAGTCGATCGGCTGCATCGGTCCGAGGAGCCGGTCTGGAGGCGCGAACAGTGAGCGTGTACGAGTATCGTCCGAAAGTTCCGTCGCGCGATCAGCTGCGCGAGTCGATGCGTACGGGATCTCTCCGAGTCGTCTTCGATCCGACAGCTGATGAGCTTCTCGTGTTCTGGCGGGAATGCGAGCGTCCAGCGGTGAGCATCTTTCTCACCGAACCGGACTGGTTGGCGCTGCTCGTCGATCCCGATACGCACGAGGTCATCGGGTTCCACATCGAGGCATTCCGTCAGCGTGCGGTGCGAGAAGTGCCCGAACTGAGTGCTGTGCTGGCGCATGCTGCCCGCGATGGCGAGTCCGCCGCTCAGGGCACGGCGGAGACGCTGGCCGCTCTCCTCGGAAGGTCGGCGACCGCTGGGTGATCGGGAGCTGGTCGAGCGAATCGATCCGGTCGGACTGGACGCGCTCGCCAGTCGGGTCGTCTCGGACGGGATGGTTCTGCCTTTGCTGGACTCCAGGAGTCCTCAGCGTCGGCCGCGCCGAGCGGTGGCGGCGTCGACGGTGAGGTGGATTGCCTCCTCGGTGACCGAGTCGATCCACTCGGCTGGTATGTGGAGCGGTTCGCCGCCGAAGAGGCCGGGATCGACGGCCAGGCTCACGATCTCCCCGTCCTCGTTCAGGTGAACATGCTCGACCTTGCCCAGGCGCGTGCCGTCGCTGGCGATGACGGCTGTCCCGCGATCGATGCGCACGGTGTCCGGGGGGAGGTTCGTCGCGACCTCGACCGGGGCTGGGGTCGGGGCTGTGGAGCTGGGGGGCGTGCCTCCGCTGGGATCGTAGGGGGCGATACGCGGTTCCGGGATGACCAGCTCGCCGGCCGGTGCACCCTAGAGGAGCGGCACCGGGCCGAGTCCACCGCCACTAGGCCAGACATATGGCAACGTGGCCGCTTCCTCGTTCGTCAGACGGACGAACTCTTCCTCGACGAAGAGCGGGAGTTCGTGTGCCTACTCGGCATCGAGCGCGAGCCAGACGGTTCCGTCGGGGGCGACGGTGTCGATCGCGGCGCGGTCGACGAGGCGGTCTTCGGTGAGGAGTAGGCCACGGTGGACGATGATGGCGCGGACCTCGCGGGTGTCAGGGTCGAGGACCAGTTGGTCGACTGGTCCGATGCGCTTCCCGTCGCGGCTCATGACTGGACGGCCGCGTTCGATATGCATCGTTGCCTCCTCGGAGCGATCGGGTACTTTCGCCTTCTCAGCATAGCGAGTGCAGCGCTGGCTGGGAAGGGAGCAGCGACGATGGAGCAGGCGTGCTCGCGCTGCGCGACACCGCGGTGTCGGTATACTGGAGAACGGTGAGGGCGATCATGCGCACGGCGGAGACGATCCTGGAAACGATGCACCAGCGCGGTTGGCGGATCACCGGGCCGCGGCGCGCGATCGTCGAGTACGTCCTGGCGCAGGATGGGCCCTTCTCCGCAGAGGAGATCTTCCGCGCGCTGCGTCGCCGCCAGCCGACGATCGGCCGGGCGACGGTCTTCCGCACGCTCGATCTCCTGGCCGAACTGGGGGTGGTCGAGCGGATCCATCATCCCTCGGGTGTGCATCGCTACGTAGTCGGTGGCGATGGGCATCGGCATCATGTCGTCTGTATCCGCTGCGGGGCGGTCGCGGAATTTGCGGGTTGTAACCTGGAGGCTGTCCTCGCTCAGGTCGCCGACCAGACCCACTTCCGGATCCTCGGTCACTGGCTGGAGGTGAGCGGGCTCTGCCAGCTCTGCCAGCGCGAATCCGCGGTTCCCTCTTCCTGAGCGAACCATGTTCTCAGGATAACGCGGCGGTCGCGTCCCGGTACGGCGCGACGACTCGGTCGCTGAATCAGCAGCTGCGTCTCGGGAATTATTGAGACATGGTATCATCCACCAGCGCCGAGCACTGCTCGGCGCTGGTGGATGAGACGGCGTATCATGACCAGGGAGGGTGCGATGCACCGACGATGGACGGTACTCGGGCTGCTCGTCCTCGCGGGGCTGCTGGTGGCGGCCTGCGGGCAGAGTGCGACGCCGACCGTGCAGCCGGCGGTGACGCCGAGTGCCCAGCCAGCCGCGACGCCGAGCGGGCAGCGCGTCGTGGTGGTGACGAGTCTGCCGCTCTTCGCCACGATGGTCGAGGCAGTCGGTGGGGATCTGGTCGCGGTCAGCGCGGTCCTGCCGCCGGGGACGGATCCGCACACGTACCAGCCGGCGCCGCGCGATGTGGCGAAGCTGGCCGAGGCAGCGGTAGTGGTTTACAACGGTGGCGACCTGGACTTTTGGATGGAGCGCCAGCTGGAGGCGGTGGGTAGCCGAGCGCGCATCGTCGTCCTCTCCGAGGGGCTGGAGCCGCCCCCCGGTGTCGAGGCGGAGCACGAACATGAGCATGAGCACGAGGGGACGCCGGAAGCGGAGAAGCATGGGCACGACCACGAGCACGGGGTGAACCCGCACTTCTGGTTGGATCCGGACTTCGGGATCGTCTACGTCGAGCGGATCGCCGAGGCGCTCGCCGAGGTCGATCCAGCACATGCCGAGACCTACCGGGCGAATGCCGAGCGGTATAGCCAGGAAATCCGCGCGTTCGACGAGTGGGCGAAGGGGCAGATCGCCACGATCCCGCCCGAACGGCGGAAGCTGGTCACGTTCCACGATGCGTTCCCCTATTTTGCGGCACACTATGGACTGGAGCTCGTGGGTGTCGTCATCCTGAGTCCAGGGCGGGAGCCCTCGCCGCAAGAGGTGGCGCAGCTGGTCGAGCGGATCCGCCAGGAGGGGGTACCAGCCATCTTCGTCGAGCCACAATTCAACCCGAAACTGGCGCAGACGATCGCCCAGGAGGCGGGTGTGCGGGTGCTCGAGCTTTACAGCGATGCGGCACCGGCCGGTCTGGATTATCTGGGGATGATGCGGCAGAACGTGACCAACGTGGTCGAAGGGTTGCGTGGGTAATGCAGCGAGGAACGGCAGCGCCGGAGCGAGCAGCACGCGCGGCGACGGCTCTCGCGATCACCGTCGAAGGGCTCACGACAGGCTACCGGCGTGGCGAGCCGATCCTGCGCGGGGTGAGTTTCGCGGTCGAGCGCGGCTCGCTGGTCGGCGTGCTGGGGCCGAACGGGAGCGGGAAGTCGACGCTGTTCCGATCGTTGCTCGGCCTCTTACCGCCCTGGCAGGGGCACGTGCTCGTGGAAGGGAAACCAGCGCGCCCCAATCCGGATATCGCCTACATTCCGCAGCGGGAGACGATCGACTGGGACTTCCCGGTCACTGTCCTGGACGTGACGCTGATGGGGCGCTACCCGCGGCTGGGGCTGTTCCGTCGCCCCGGAAAGGCTGACCGCGAGCTGGCGCTGTGGGTGCTCGAGCAGGTGGGGATGCTGGCGTTCCGCGACCGGTTGATCGCCGAGCTTTCCGGTGGGCAACGGCAGCGCGTCTTCCTCGCGCGGGCACTGGCGCAGGAGCCGGAGATCTTTCTCCTCGACGAGCCAGTGAGCGGTGTCGATGCACCGACCCAGCACTTCGTGTTCGAACTCCTGGAGCGGCTCTGTCGGCAGGGAAAGACGGCGCTGGTGGCGACCCACGATCTTTCCTGCGTGGCGCAACGGTTCGACCGCGTGCTGCTCCTCAACCATGAGGTGATCGCCTATGGGCCACCGCAAGAGGTCTTCACCGAGACGCTGCTCAACCGCACGTTCCAGTCGCATCTGCTGCTCCTGCGCTACGGTGACCGGGTGATCGTAGTGGAAAGCGAGGACGGGGATGAGCGGAGTTGTTGACCTCCTCCTCGAGCCACTGCGCTACGGATTTCTGCTGCGTGCGCTCGTTGCGGCCGTGCTGGTCGGTACGTTGTGCGCGCTGGTCGGCAGCTACGTCGTCCTCAAGGGGCTGGCTTTCATCGGCGATGCGCTGGCGCACGTCGCGTTCACCGGCATCGTGGTGGCCTTCCTGGCAGGCTTCAGCTTCTACGTAGGGGCGCTGGCCGCTGCGGTGGCGGCCGGGCTGGGCATCGGCTGGGTGACCCGGCGCGTCGGCTTGAGTACCGATACGGCGATCGGGATCGTGTTCAGTGGGCTCTTCGCGCTCGGCGTTGTCCTGATGGCGATCGGTATTCGGACGTACACGGTCGATCTTTTCAGCTACGTCTTCGGCGATATCCTGGCGGTGCGCTCGCGCGATCTCCTGGCGATCGGGCTGGCTGGGGCAGTCGTGCTGGTGACGATGCTGCTGCTGTACAAGGAACTCCTCTTCGCCCACTTCGATCCCGTGGTGGCCGAAGCGGCCGGTTTGCCCGTTGGGGCGTTGCAGCTGCTGCTCCTGCTGCTCCTCTCGGTGACGGTCGTGGTCTCGGTGCAAGCAGTCGGTGTGGTCCTGGTGCTGGCGATGCTGGTCACGCCGGCAGCGACTGCCGCGCTGGTCGCTCGCCGGATGCCGAGCATGATGGCGCTGGGGGTCGTCTTCGGTGCCGTCGCGGCAGCGGTCGGCTTCTACCTGAGCTACTACCTCAGTGTCCCCTCCGGTGGGGCGATCGTGCTGGTCGCGACACTGTTCTTTGCGCTGGTTGCCGGGGTCGTGCGCGGGCGCGGGGCGTGGCGGCGCCTCATGGCGGCACGCAGCTGAGCGCGCACGCCCCGGCCCGAGGCTCCGTGAGAAGGACCAGCGAGGTGCTCCCCGTTCCCGATCTCGGGAAGCCGATCGACGTGCACTGCAGGAGCTCACAAGCGGGTCGGCAGAGGTTGTCGATCTAATTGAGACCGAGTATCATTAAGTGCAGATGCGTCGGCGAGCGTCCGACGCACGGTGGTGCGAACGCTCCGGTGAGCGCGCACGGGAGCGCGGGAAGGGGGTATTCGGAACGATGGCGCGCCACCGGTGCGGTTGGTTGGCGACTGGACAGGAGGGAAGCGGATGCGAGTGGCCTATGTGTTCGCGACGCCGCGAGCGGCGAGCTACAAGCTGGGGCAGATGGTCCTGCCCCAGCTCGAGGCGGGGACGCACGGGGTCGAGGTGGTCGGGATGTTCTTCTTCGACGACAACGTCTTCGCCCTGCGCGCTGGCGATCCGATCGGCGAGCGGCTGGCTCGGATCGCCCAGGAAAAGGGGATCCTGCTCATGATGTGCGACATGTGCGCGCTAGAGCGGCATCTGGCCGAGGGGCAGCCGCGCTGGTGCGATCCGGCTGGCTGCGGGCGGACCGAACCAGCGGAGATCCGTCCGGTCGGGACGGTCGCTGGCGTGCAGGTCGGCTGCTTCCCCGATCTCTACGCGGCGCTGGCGCAGAACCCACCCGATCAGGTGATCACGCTCTAGCGAGCATCTCGGCTGATCGACGAGCGGCACCCCCTCGCCTGCTGTGCCCGATCGGGGACTTCCCGACCGGGCACGCGCGTCAGAGCCGGGCGCGCCGGCGCTCGAACTGGTAGAGGCCGGCCAGGATGGCCAATGTCGCCACCACGTGCATCAGGATCAGCAGGAAGCGTGTACCCGGCCGTTCGGTGGCGGCGAACGGCGGCACCAGCAGGATCGCGAAGACGACGAGCGCGACGATGAAGAAGATCAGGAAGGGGCGGCGAGTCCAGCGCCGGAGCAGCGCGTAGAAGGCGGTTCCGGCGAGCAACGGCACGACGGTGAGGATCACCACTTGCGGCAGTCCGATCTCGCTTTCCGGCTGGCCAGGTGGCTGGACACGCAGCGAGACCCCGACGGCGCGCGCGATCGCCCAGAGGACCGCATTGACGATCGCTGCCAGCACTGCTGCGACGACCCCATACCGCAGGAGCAGCATGATACCCCTCCGTTTCCGATCTTCCGCTTTCCGAAAGGCAATGCCCAACCGGCATTCGCCGGAAGCGCAGGCAGGAGAACGAGAAAAAGATTATCATGTCCGGTCGATCGTGCAAGTTGGTGCCGACGAACGCGTAGCTTTCGGCAGGGTGCGCGATCAGCACTGTGCGACGATCGCCATTTGCCAGCCGGTGCTGTGCGCGCAGCATCCCCACGCCGGCGCGCGGGCCGATGGGGTTGCTGGAGCGCCGAGCAGCCCCATCGGCTCGCGCGTGCACGACCGGTACCGGGAATCGCCCGCACAGCGCACCCGCGCGGAGACCACACTGGCACACGCTGCCCGTGCCGGCCTGGCGCCATCGACTCCGCTCGGCGCACACTCGTGCGGGAGGGACTGATGGACCGCACGGTCGACCGACTGAGTGCACTCGCCCAGCGGATCGTCGCCTGCGCGGCCTGCCCGCGTTTGGTTGCCTATCGGGCGGCTGTCGCGCAGGCGAAGCGCCGGGCGTACCGCGACGAGGACTATTGGGGAAAGCCGGTTCCCGGCTTCGGCGATCCGCAAGCACGAGTGATCGTCGTCGGGCTGGCGCCCGCAGCGGACGGAGGGAACCGGACGGGACGGATGTTCACCGGCGATGCCTCGGGTGACTTTCTCTACCGTGCGCTGTACCGCGTGGGCTTGGCCAACCAGCCAGTGAGCCGACAGCGCGGGGATGGACTGGCGTTGCGCGAGGCGTACATCACGGCAGCCTGCCGCTGTGCTCCTCCCGACAATCGGCCGACCCGGGAGGAACTCGCGCGCTGCCGGCCCTATCTGGTCGAGGAACTGCGGCTGCTCGAGCAGGCTCAGGTGCTCGTCTGCCTGGGCCAGATCGCGTTCGAGGCGGCACTGGCTGCCCTGCGCGAGGTCGGAGCGGGTCAGCCCGAGCCGGTAGGGGAGGTGGCGACGCTGCGGCCGCGCTTCCGGCACGGCGCGCTCTACCGGTGGCCAGCGCTCCCCTGGCGCAAGAGCACGCTGTGGCTCATCGCCAGCTACCATCCCAGCCGGCGCAACACGCAGACGGGATTGCTCGACGAGGCGATGCTGGACTCGATCTTCCGGACCGCACGCCAGCTCGCCGACGAGACTCAGTCCAACGCGACCGGCTGAGGAGCGACCGCTTCGCCGAGTTCGTCGAGGATGCCGATCCCGAGGGTGCGGGCGGCCTGGTCGACTCGGCGATCAACCGAATAGCCGTAGAGGTATGCCATGGCGAGGCCGCTGACCCCCTGCTCGCGGAGGGCTCGGCGGATTTGCTGCCGCTGGAGCTTGCCAGCGAACTCCACGACATCGCGCGGATGGAGGCGGGCCTTCGCCTCGACGATGAACCAGTACTCTCCCCGCTCGGGGTGACGCATGAGGACGACGACGTCGAACTCACCGTTCACGGAGACTGCCCGCGGTCGGGTCACCGGTTCCCAGCCAGCTGCTCGGTAGAGGTCGAGGATCCGGCGCAAGGCGCGGAGTTCGACCTCAGCGCCGTAGAGGCGAGACAGGCGATCCAGTCGGTGGTCGTGCTCCTCCGTCTTGCGGGTCAGCGCGGTCACGGCTTCGGTCAATGTGGTGATGGCGGCACGCATCTCGCGCATCTCGACCTCGATGCGATCGAGCCGCTCCTCGTGCCGGTCGAGCCGCGCCTCCTGGCGTGCCATGCGCTCTTCCTGGCGGGCCGCGATCTCTTCGAGGCGGGCCATGCGCTCTTCCTGGCGAGCGGCGATCTCCTCCAGGCGAGCGAGGCGTTCTTCCTGGCGGGCGGCGATTTCTTCGAGGCGGGCGGAGCGCTCCTCCTGGCGTGCCATGCGCTCTTCCTGGCGAGCGGCGATCTCCTCCAGGCGAGC
>Ga0308421_1000867_pt1 | contig 17249 bp, 24 predicted proteins | sample HotsprSampleMS60_FD_203673 | JGI IMG/M metagenome (GOLD analysis project Ga0308421, IMG submission 203673) | Hot spring phototrophic mat microbial communities from Mushroom Spring, Yellowstone National Park, Wyoming, United States - 20090730_MS60 ...
TCTTCTCCTTCCAAAACAACAAATCGGCTTTCGTCTGTGCGTAAAAGCAAACCAATCAAAAGGATTTTGTCGCTTTCGCTGCTTAGTCCTTCGGTTTCTATGTCAAGCACCGCGACGCGGTACGGCGGAGTAGCCCTTATTCCCGTTCTTATCAACTCTCCGACGCCGTCGGGTAGAAAGCCCTCGTGGCTTGGCACAAGCGACATGCCATTATCGTATGTGCAAACGGCGTTTCGGACTTCACTCGATTTCATCAACACATAGTTCGTTTTCGGCAGAAAAAGTTTCCAGTCCTTCCCACTCAGAATGTTCCTCATGGTAAACACCGTCCTTTCTTATCTGAACTGCTGGGCAATAATCCCATACGGCGCACCTGTTCGGATGACATGTGCTTCCGTGTTTTGGACGGAAACCCGTAAAGTCCTGTTCGCCTATTCTTTCTGCCAACCACCGCATTTCACCAAGCAGACGGTTCAGTTTGGTGTTATTTGGCTTGACTTCTATGGTTCGCTTTTCAACGTCACCGTTCGGTTCAAAAAAGAGAAACGAAACCGTTTCTGCGTCAAAAAGATACGAATAAACCAAAAGCTGGTTGTAGTTGTATCGATGTTTCTTTCTTGTGAACTTGAGGTCAATGATTTCTCGTTTTCCGTCTTTTTCTATAAATACGTCGCAAATGCCACGAAGCAAAACCTTTTCTTCTATGGGTTTTTCTTTTTCGTATTCTCTTTTGAAGACATCCGCCCTTTCTGATGAAAAAAGCCTCAACAGGTTGTTTTGCCATTGTTTAATTGGTTGCGCTTCCCACGCTTTAATGCCTGTCTCCAAATCAAAAGTGGGTTCGCGTCCGCTAAGAACTTTTTCTACGACGTCAATCAACACAAACGGTTCTTCATATCCGAAATGGCTGCCTAACACCCTTTCAAAATATTCGTGGCACAATAAACCAATAAACTGCGGTAAAAAAAGCTTACCGCTATAACCGAAATGTTCCATTAATACCACCCTAAGCGGACACTGATAATAGTTTTCCAGTTTGTAAAAGGCTATTTTATACACCGTTGTTTCCTTTGCCGTTTTTCTTTACCGTCGCCTCTTCTATTTTGCCGTAAATGTGAAAATACATACCGATAACGTCAATGATATGTTCCGATGGCGTATAGCGTTTAAAACCCAATTTTCTGTAATCTACACCTACTCTGCGTGACCAGTTGGAAGGATGCACCCAACGGGTTGCAATGCCGTAGCCCTTCAGGTAACCGCTAACGAAACCACATGCACCAGCCAAACGAATGTTTGGGTAAACGGGTTCTTCTATAACAGCTTCTTCTCCTTCATGTGGGTCTGTGTTCGTAAAAATGAACTTTTGGATGAAATCAGTAATTTCGCCACTAGAACCGTAAATTGTGTAACAGTGCAAACCGTCTTTGGTAGCAAAAAGTAAGCCCCAGTTGCCTCTATAAGGCTTCTCTTCAAGACCTTCACGCCATCCTGTAGAGGCTGGGTCAATACAGATAACGCCTATTTTAGGCGGTGTGCATTTTATTAAATAGGCTTCTCTAATTTCCATGTTTCCTCACCTAAAAACGGGGCAGAGTGGTTCCTCTGCCCCTCTTTGTAACTGGTGTAAACTTGGCTACTTTTTGCTGCCAAGCAGTTTGTCAAGAAACGCCTTTACGGTTGGCTTGTCAATGCCACCCTCTGACGCCTCAGGCGTGGTGTTTCGCATGTATACCACAGCCTGTTTTCTGGTCACGCCAACCTCGTCAACAAAGGCGTCAACGGCTTCTTCTTTGCTGTCCACCCCGAAGTAATCCAGCCATTCGTCTTTGATATCCGCAACGGCAGTGCTACGGGTAGCAACAGCTTCAACGTCACCCTGCCTCTTTGGCGGATAGAACAGCACCTCTGGTCGTTCTTTTTCCGTCAGCGACAAAGCGTGACGCAAAGCTTCCAACGGGTCGGCATCATAAATGAAGCGTCCGCCGTCGTTCTTTCCGCTTAGGTGTATCTTTGGCAGATGGTAAAGATACCGTCCAATACCAAAGTGGCTTAGCAGTCGCCGATACAGGTCGGTAACGGCTGACTTAGGCGGTTCCGCCGAACTGGTCACAGCGTAACCAGCATCGGTTACTTCATAGAACGTTTTGCCTTCGCCGTCAGGGATTTCAATCCTAAGACTACCTAAAGCATACACGGCTTCGGCTACTTCGTCAATCTCTTTGATACTGAACACGACGTTGCTACCCGCAGGAAGTACCCTCTGCAGTCGTTCTTCCATTTTCCGTAAATCGACATAATACGCCATCCAGAAACCACTCTTGGTCTGGGCAACAACGCGATACTCGTGTTCTTCAACAGCGAACGGTTCCGAAAGGACTTCTACCAGTTCGCCAAGCTTAGTAGTTGTTGGTTTGGTTGCCATTTTATTCACCCCCCTGTCGTTTTGTTTGTCCGTTCTTACGGGTTTCAACGAAATAACGACCCAATGCGGTAAGGTCGTCTGCGACATCGCCGTAGGTCTCTGTGAAAATCCAGCCGTTAAAGTCCGTCATGAACGTAAACAGACTGTTTTTCATGGGCACTATGCCGTCTGGGTCTTCCAAATAGACAACCGCCTGCGCCACATCGTCCTGTTCGTTGTCGGCTGGATAGTGAACTACTACCCGTAGTATGATGTTGCCCTTTTCGTCATACCACCTCCACGTGTGAGTAATACCTAATTCTTCGTCACAGGTGTAGTTGTCGGCTTCAAATTGATATTCATCGGTCAGGTCTTCATACAGCATCCAGAATGTCGCTGTTCTGTGGTTTGGATTGACAACGAGAAGCGGTAACTCTCCTTCAAGTTCTACATTGCGAATGGTGCGCTTCTCTTGGTCGGTGTCTACAAACGCCATCATCTCTCCAGAATAGAAGCGATAGCGCACTTTGTTTTGCTTAATAGTCATCATTTTGTTTCATCACCTCTTTTTTTTGGTTTTCTCTTTCTTAGACGTATTGTTCTCCAAAAAAGTTCCCGTTTTCTAAGCCCCGTTTTTTGAAAAACTCGAAGGCTTTTGCTACGGGTGTTTGAACGTCTTTAATCAATATAACAGGCGGTTCGGGATAGCTGATATTTTCAAGAATAGAAACCACCATTTGGTCTACGGTTGGAGAAAGCAAATACGCCTGTGGAGTAAACAACCGATGATAAAAAAGAGTGAAAAGAGATGTAGTTATCTTTTCATTATAGCTTCCAAAAACCGATTTGAAGAAACTGGTGAGTGGATTGACAGCAATAACAAACGGTGTTACTGTAAAGTGAACACGAAAAGCATCTGTAATAACTTCAACGGCATTACGTGGATAATACAACCCGTAATCGCTAAAGAAGCGAATACCTATTGTTTTGCGTCCTTTTTTTAGGTATCGGTATTCTTCTGCTACTTCTTGGTTATGAAAACCTTCTGCAACGATTATTAATTTATCCGTAGGTGTATCGCAAAGATAAGTTTCTTCTTGTTCCACCATTTTATTTCTCCTTTTTGTTTAATTTCGGTTTATTATACCATTTTAAAGGTTTGGTTTTCAGTTCTTTAGACGAAAAATATTCCCAAAAAGTTCCCAAATATTTCCAAAAAGTTCCCAAAATTGTATTTTTTTTCTAATTATTAGTATAATCATAATTATACTATTTTAAAGAATATATTACGGGTATGTATGTTTGAAAAAACATACATACCCAATTATTAGAAAGTAAAACTGTTTTTATTAACTATACTTTCTAAACAATCAGTTTCTGTTGTTTAGAAAGTAACGTTATGTTTTGGTAGTGAATATATTCTCTAACCACCCCGCTTTCAGTTAAAAAAACAACTGCGTTTTGCGATGATTGTCCGCCACTTAAAAAAAATAGCTTCGTAATTGCGTCACGTTGGCTTTACAGCCCCGAAAAGGCAAACAAAAGGTTCCATACCCAAAAGCAGTACCAAACGCCCTACGAGGCTGCTGAAACGGTTAATGTATCAAATCCAGCATAACAGCTTAACGAAAAAGGAAGCAAAACCTGTTTGCTGTTTTTTTCCTTCGCAGAAGGGAACAAAATCGGAAAAGTTGTCGTATAATAAGTAAAAAACGAAAAGCAGGGGGTAAAGCCAATGCGATGGGTTATAACCGACACGAGTTTTAGGGAACACCTGAGGCGTCTTAGAATGAGTAGGAAAAACGTCATTCGTTTCATAGCCAAGTCTCGTAACGGCGAAGAGGTAGTGGTAACAACCCCCCTTGAAGCGATGCGGTTGGTGGCATCGGGTGAAATCACGGTAATGTCCGACCCGCTTTGGCGGATGTTTTCACCAGACCTGTGGTGTATAGTCCAAAAGCTTCTGTTTTTTACACTGGACAAAGTGGAGTTTATTATTACTACAAGCGACCTTATTATCATTCCGCCTGACAATGTAAAAGAAGAAGACCCCCGCAATTGGGATATCCAATACAACAGGGACATCATACTCATCAAAGGAGACGGAGAACCACGATGACAAGAACGAAGGTAACACGCGAAGCGGTGCTGAGTAACCCCGTTGGTTACGTTCGTTACCTAAAGGGGTTGCCTTTTGTTCATACCGTTTTCCGCTGTGAAAACAAAGCCCCGCTGTTTGCGAACTGGACTTCAGAAAACGATAACGAACAGCTGGTGGTAGAACATCTGCGCAACGGCGGACAGCTTGGCGTTTCGTTAAAACCCGATTGGGTTGTGGTGGACATAGATGACAACCCAAACGTTGAAAAGCTTTCGGCGATTTATCCGTTTGTGTTTAAAACCGTTCGAGGATGTCATCTTGTTTTTCGTCAGCCCAGTTGGGCAAACCTGAAATGTGAAACAAAAGTAGAAACCATTTCGGGTTATGCTGTCGATTACAAAGTTTTGCGACCCAACCGAAAAGGAGTTTACATTATTGCACCATGCACCGAAACGCATCGCGATTTTGCTTACATGCCAAAGGAAGAAGCCGACGTTCCTTTGCTTCCTTTGGAGTTTTATTTGCGAAAGCATCACGATTTTCCCGTTGAAGAAGGTAAGAGGAATGACACTTTATTTCGCATTATGCGACAGTGTAGACTTTTTCTGAGGGAACACCCAGAGATACCAGAAGAGGAAGTGTGGGGTTGTGGTAGGCGATTGAATGCCCTGTTGCCGTCACCGCTTCCTGAAAACGAATTGGAGAACCTGATACGCAACGCCTTAACCCTACCAGACGAGGACGGCTTTGAGGAAACCCTGCGGATGTTAGAAAGCACCACAGAAGAGGAAAAAGAAAACCCTTTTTTGAATGTGAGGGCACTGAAGGATATAGTGGGCGGTTCACGTCCTTCCTTCTGGGAAGGCGTTTGCAGAAGAGGCGACGTCGTTCTTCTTAGTGGTGCGCCTAAGTCGGGGAAAAGCACATTTGTTAGGTCTTTGGCACTTTCTACCGCAAACGAAACGAAATGGTTCGGTAATATCCAACAGGGTGTCGTTTTGTGGTATGCCCTTGAGGAATACGCAACAGACATAAGAGACATGGTTGCTGTGGCGACCGAACGATACGGATTAAGTGCAGACAACATTTTTATTGTGGAAGCAAACCCAGCAGAAAGCAGGGAACCCGTAAGGGATTTTATTGAGGCTTTACGAATGCACTGCCAAAAACTAAATCCTGTGCTGGTGGTTGTTGATACCGTTGGTCGTCTGATGACTGGTGTAGACATCAATGACTACATCAGCGTAGGTCGGTTCATAGAAAGCATACGGTTTGCGGTGCGTGACATTCTTTCCCAGCCTGTGGTGTTTCTTGTTCACCACACGAACAAAGCACTGGAACGCACTCCGTTGGGGTCACAGGCATTTCAAGGTTCTTGTGATGTGTTGATAAGTCTTGAAAGGAAAGAGGACGGCGTAACATTTAGTGCTGTTGGACGCGGAACGCACCCGAAATACATGGAGAAAACCCCGCTTTACTTTGACATGGGTGTTCTCCGAAAAGAAGCCGTAGTTCCACAGGGGGTGGCGAAGCTGGTACGTCTAATTCACACCCGAAAACTAAACGATGCCGAACAGATAATGAATTACGGAAAGGGTGCATTTAGGGCAGACATACGGCGCATGTTCCGTATCGGACTGCTTTATGAGGACAGCGGTAAGATTTACACCAACAGCCAACATCGGCTTTTGGAACGCTATCTGGATGAACCAGAAGACGAACCAGAAGAAACGAAAAGTCTGTTTGCCGACGTTGGCGAAAATGTGATAGAATATCCAACGGAAACAACAGCTGACGAAATCACCGTTGAAGAACCCGAACCAGAGAAGGACGTTGCAACGGAAGGAGATGATGATATGTTTTTGAAACGGCTGAAAGAACAGGGGTGGTGTTTCTTGTCTGAAGCCGACCCGTTCCTTGATGATGCGTTCCAAAAGACAGAAGACCACGCTTTTCTGGTCTCATCGCCTGAAGAGGCATTGGAAAAGCTGAAAAACGAGGGTCGGGAGTTAAGTCTGGTAGAGACACTCAACAGGGCTTATACGGCTTTCAAACAACCGCTTCGTGGTGAGTTATTTGATATTGACTGGAAAGCACCTGTTGCGTTTGTTCCTACGGTGGTAGGCGGAAAAAGCCGATGGGTTGTGTTTTTTGCACCGCCACACACAGACCTGACACTATTGTTGTCCAAAGGAAGGGATGCGGTGAGAAAGAACCAGCCTTTCTTTTTAGAAGAGACAAAGGAGACGGTGACAGCAGATGACGGCTGAACAGAAAAACAAACTGATACAATGGTTTGCGGAAGGGCGTAGCGCAGAATACATTATACAGCAGATGCGTCTGGAAGGTGTTTTCTTGACGCCTTCCGACGTGTTGCGACTTTATGATGAAAACCAAAAAGAGATAGAAGCCTCTTTGCGCTACGTCAACAGGCTGGACTGGAGTAATCTTCTTAATCGAACGCTTGGGATTTTGGATGTTATACAGGAGAACCTTAATCCCAAGCGTCCCGATGCTGTTGTAACGGCATTGCGCTTGATAGCCGAAATCCTAAAGCTTCGCACCACATCAGACGAGGAACGCAGGCGGATGGAAGAAGACATTGTTCATCGATTGCGTGTGCTTGACGAAAGGGGCGAAGACTTGAAGGAGTTACAAAGCATTGGAATTGTTCGATTTAAGGAGATGGATATCAGAGATGAGTAACAAACAGCCACCTGTCGTAAGCATATCGGACATTACGCGAAAACCGTATCTTTTCGTTGTTCCGCCAAACGAAAAGATATTGGAGTTTTGGAAAAGTCCAGCAAAATACAAGGTGCTTCTTGGTGGTAATCGCAGCGGAAAAACAGAGAACTGTGCGGTAGAGGTCATTTGGCACTTATTAGGAGAACATCCCTTTTTGAATGTTCCTCAGCCACCAGTGAGATGGCGCATACATTTGGTGAACTATGCAAAGCTGAAAGAGGTTATTGAAGAAAAGTTTATGAAGTATTTGCCTGAAACTTTGCTTTTTGGTAGTTCTTGGAAAACTGCCTATAATCAACGTTTTAACATTTTGCGCTTAAAGAACGGTTCTACCGTTTCCTTTACGACGCAAAGGCATAGTATTCGCGAACTAGAAGGGGCGTCCCTGCATGGAATATGGATAGATGAGGAGTGCCCAGAGGAACAGTTTAGGGCGATGCGTTTCCGACTTTTGGATACGGACGGAAAGATGCTGGTCTCAGCAACACCGTTGGACGGAATAACATGGCTTTACGAATTGGTAGAACGCAGTCAATACGACCCGAAGTATTTTGTAAGACAGGTTTCTGTTTATGAAAACAAATACATAGACAAAGACGTGTTAGCCGACCTTGAAAAGGTAGTAAGCGACCAAGAACGCGACATACGTCTTTACGGCAAAATGCTAAATCAAAGCCGACGGGTTTATAATGAGTTTGACGAGACCCGTCATGTGGTGGGTATTACGGCTTTTCCGCCAACCAACAGCTTATGGGCTGTGGGCTTGGATTGGGGTTGGCGACATAACAGTGCCCTTGTGTATGCTTGTAAGTTAGAGGACATCGTTTATGTCGTGGACGAGTTTGTAATGAAAGGTGTTCCTTTGGGTGCTTTAGGTGAAGAGATTGTGTCGTGGTGTCTGGATGGGGGTATACCACCTACGCGAATGCGGGTAGTCTACGATGCCCAGCTGAAAGCCGTAGACACCAACGGACAGCCCATGATTAGCGTTGTAAACGCCACCCACCCGCTTCGGCTTATTCCTTCCACAAAAAGAGAAGAAAGTATTTCAACAATAAACGACATGTTTCGGCGAAACAAGATATACATTAGTGAAAATTGCACCAGACTAATAGAAGGATTGAAACACTTTTATTACAGAAACAGCGTTAAAGCCATGACAGAGGATGAACATAAAGACGTGTGTGATGCTTTTCGTTATGTGGTGTATTATTTACGAATGATAGACTATGATGAATATAGCGAAGAAGAGGACGTTGTTGGTGCGCCTTCTGGTATAACTAAGTTAATGGATGCCATTTACGAAAAACGCAAAGGTAACAAAGGCAATCCGTATCTAAAGAGGTGATGGATATGTTTTTAACTCCCGAAGAGATTTTTAAAGGACAGCAGATTACACGAAAGATAAACGCCGTTGTGCTTCACTATTCGGCGGTTGCTGGAAAGAAAACCGCAGAAGAAATTAAGAAACAAATCGAAGCCATTCGCGAAGCCCACAAAAAACGCGGTTGGAGTGACATCGGTTATCACATCGGTGTAGATTTGCTGGGCAGGTATTGGCTATTGCGTCCTATTAATCAGGTTGGGGCACATGCAAAGGGTTATAACAAAAACAGCATTGGTGTTGTGATGTTGGCAGACGAAGAACAGCTGCGGTCTGCACCGCTGTTAGAGGACGCCGTGTTGCGCTTATTCGGTTATTTATCAATTAGGTTTCACAAACCAGTTTTCTTTTTGCACAAACAGCTTAATCCAACACAATGTCCACCCATACGAAAAGAGTTTGAGAACCGCTTAAGGACGTTGGGTTATTTGAGTGGTGATGGCAATGGAACGTAAGGAGATTATAGACCTTTACCAAAACTATATAATGGCTTATGCGCAGCGCAACGAACAGATACGTGAATTGAGGAGACAGGCGTATGCAGAGAGGTTTAAGCATGAACCTGCGGTAAAAGGCGGAAGCGACTTACAATTACCTCTAACCCGTTGGGTGCTTGACGTCATTTTGGAAAGGCTGTTCCTTTCGCTTTTTGGTTTACCCGATTTTGTAAGGGTGATACCCAAAAGCCTTGAAGATAGCGAATTGGCGGAAGGAATAACGAAAATAGTCAATGCCTATGCACAACCGCAACCTGTTTATTTGGCATTAAGCGATGCCCTTTTGCTTGGGGAAGGGGTTGTTCGGTTGGGCATGGAAGTGTTTGAAGAGAGATGGGGCAAAAAGAAAAAACGAAAAAGACCCTTCTTAGAGTGGATACCACTAGAAAACGTTTATTTCTTTTCGCCGTTGCAGGACAATCCAGAAAAACGCGGTGTTTTTTGGATACACTACATGAAGAAAAAGACGGTAGCAGAGGCTTTTGACGTAGACGTTAAAAGTTTACCAGAAACCAGCGAAACGCCGTTTTTCCTGCCGACTTCCGTAGAAGAGATGTTGCCTTTAAGCATGTTTGCTGGAGAAAGCGAAGCCATGACAAAAGTGGCTGAGTTTTATTTTCCTGATGAAGAAATGGGCTATCGGCATGTTATCTATTTACCCGACGCCGACCTATTCCTTACAGATGAAAAATCTGTTTTGCCGTTCGACGGTGCGCCGTTGTTCCTGTTGCGTTTGTTTCCTTTTGGAAGCGGAGGTTTAGGTGCATTGCTTTCGCCGATAGAAGAGGAGTTGACGGTGTATCACAATCAAAAGGTGGACGCAAACACCTTTAGGTTAATGCCAATTTACCGCGTTGTATCAACGTCCCCTGCGCTGAGAGACAAAGAGGAATGGACGGCAGGGAAAAAGATTGTGGTCGACAGCCCAGACGACGTCACTCCGCTTCCTGTGCAGGAACTGGTAACCAGCGAAAGAGACGAAATGTTCCTTTGGGAGTTAGCCAAGTTGGTCAGCGGTGTAAATGAACTATTAAGTGGCGTTCCCGTTAGGGGAGAAAACACCGCTTATGAAGTAGAAGTTGCTTTAGCGGAAGGAAGCGTTCGGTTTAGAAGGTTTATGATATTTGTATCCGAATGGATGCGCAGAATAGTTCAACATGAACTGTTGCTTTTGCAGTTAATGGGTGATGAAGAGGAGATTGCGCAGATTTGTTATCCCAACCCCAATCCTTTACAATTGATAGAACCTCTTGACATTCTTTACAGATTTGTGTATAATTTCAACACGGTGCTGACCAACAGGCAGATGGAAATACAAAAGTGGATTTTGTTAAGAAACCTGTTGGCACAAGAACCGTTGTTTACGGAAAACAAGCAGGCGCAGTGGTATTTGTTGCGACAGATACTTACTGCCTTTGACGTAGACTACAGGCTGATTATCGGGGAGAAGCCTGTAGCAGAACAGTCCCCGATTGACATACAAAGCATACTAGAAACACTAAGAGGGGGAATGAGTAATGCTGGAGAAGTTTAAAAGCCTACTCGGAATGGGTGGGGAAGAGAAAGAGGAAGAAACAGAAGAAAAAGAAACGCAGGACAATAAAGACGGTGTAGAAGGCAAAACCTATGAGGATATTTTTGCCGAACTGGTAGCGAAAGTTGATGAGGAAACCAAAGCAGAAGAGGAACGCTACAAAGAACGCACAAAAAAGTTTATGGAAGCCTCTGCACCAGAGGTTGAAGTCAAAGAGGAAGCAACGCCTGAGTTGGAACTAGACGAAAACGCGACGGTGAAAGATTTGCTTAATGTTGTTTTGAAGGAAGTAGACCGTCGCATTCGTGATGCGCTTTCCAGTATTCCGCAGGCGGGAGTGGTGGAAAGCATTATACGTGAAAATCCACAATTAAAAACAGTCCAAGACGACGCCATGAAGATTGTGGATAAGCTACCTGCAGAGTTGCGGAGACGCGAAACGGTAGAGATGCTGATGTGGGCACTCAAGGGCATGAAGGCAGAGGTAGAGAAACGTAGCGTCCTTAACGAAGTGATGGAAAGCCTCGTTGGCGAACGTCGACGCGAAAGCAATTTTGTGCCTTTGCCTTACTCATCGGCAGAAATTGAAACAATGGCAGAGAAGCTAAAATTAGACCCTAACAGTCTAAAGAAGCGACTGGTGCAGGAGTTTGCTAAAGGGGGAATGAGGAATGAAGAAGACTAGTAATGAAAACAAAACCGAAGCGACCTTTCAAGAAGACGCAAACGTTGCTGTGGAAAGCACCAAAGCCGATGGTGTGTCGACTGAAACGTCATCAGTTGTGGTAAACGAACTAACGATATTTGATTATGTAGGAGTAAGTCCGCTTAACCCCAAGCACAGTGACGATAACTGGAGTTATTATTGGGCGTCGCGGGGTGATGAAGCCAACATAAATCATTTGAAGATGCGTGGGTTTGATTTTGTTCGTGTTGGCAACGAACGGGAAATCCCCACTTGGGGTGGAGAAAGAAAAGAAGACGGAACCGTAGTTTATGGCGATTTGATTTTGATGAAGCGTCCTAAAGAAATCTCGGAAAGAGAACTTGAAGCAAAACGGCGTCATTACAAGCGTTTAGCCAATCAAAAAGTAGAAGAAGCAGAAGAGGAAATGAAAAGAGAGGGTGCGGAATACCAACCGAACCGACGCACTTTCTTCTTTGCGGAAAATCCGTTATCAAAATAATGGTGGTTTGGGGGTGAAAAGCAATGGCTGAGTTTTCTGTTCCCGTTTACCCAGCAGATTATTCGGAAGTTAGAAAGTATCCGTTTGGTGGAACCCTACCCGAAGCCCTTTGGGGGCATGGCATTCTTGTCAGATTAGATACCACCAACGGTGTTGTTACGCCTATTTTTGGAACAGGTAGCAGCAGACCAGACGGATACGTTCTTAACAGTGCTGGGGACACTTTGCTTGGTGTAACGGTAGGTAGCAACCAAGAGTTAACAGACCCAGTTGTTTCCAGTCGAATGGACTATGCTGGACAAACGCCTGTAAGACGTGTGTCGGTGGCGATTTGCACCCCGCACAGGGAACTTATCGTTGTGCCTATTTTTGCTACCACTAGTGGTGGCAATGTTGCTGGAGACCCAGATTATTCAATTGCCGTTCCGTCTAACATTGGAAAAGCTGTTGGGCTTCGTTACCAAAACTTTTCAATTACGGTGGGTGGCACTAGGTATTGGCTTTATGCGGGGGCGATTATAACCAACACAAACCCCGATGGTTACATTGTTGGCATTACACAAGATAGACGTTTGATTGTGCGTATCGTTCGCAACAGATGGATTGAATTAGCTTAGTAAGGGGGTGATAATATGCCATTTCCGTCAATTGAAGATGTAGCCCCCCGTGTAGTGAAAGGGAAAAGCAGGGTTGTTTACCTTAATGACTTTACACCGATTACTGGTGTGCCCAAACACAGGGGTTGTTTCGTTCGGTGGAGAGTAAGAAGCGGTGGCGAACCAGCGTTGGATACCATACGCTTGGCACACAACACTGGGTGGAACCACACTGAAACTGTTTCTCAAGAGGAAACCTACAACAACCGACCGTTTGGGATTATAGACAGCTATCCTGAGAAGATAAACGACATAGATGGCGGTGGCGTTTACGGGAAGCTTACTGTTTATGAGTTGGGCAGCAGAGTTCCTGTTTTGGTAGCATTCAGGTTTCGCAACAGTAGCGGTAATATTGCAGACCCCCAGATAACCCTTATCGGGAGAAGGGTTTGGATTTATGGTTTTAATGTAAACATAGACGGAACAGTCTATACTGTTCCTGTAGTGTCTGATAGTAGTGTTACAGATATGCCGTCTTTTCCCGTAAGGGACATTATCAGACCCTTACCGATTGTGAGGAACATGATAAACCCACCGCGTGATTACGGTTGGGTGGTGGTTGCTTTTGGCAACAGGTCTCAGAACCCCTTCTTTATTGATGGTGCTATACCACCGTCATCAAGCTATTAAGGTTATGGAAGCTGGATGGTTTTTTGCAACCACAAACTGGAACGAACACGAGGACATAAGGGGGTTACCAGTCCATCCAAGCGACCTGAGTGCTGGGCTGGTAATCCCCCAATACGAACCTGTTGCTGTTAGGGATGGATATATCCGTCCTTTATATACAGACCCAAACTATACAGGGATAGTGCTTTCTCAAGCTTCTAATCCAACGAATAGAAAAGTTGCTGGTTTTCTTATTGACAGCCCTTATGATGACGATGGAAACTTGAAAACGGAACGAAAAATATGTATAATTAGAGACGGAAGGGTGTTACTTCCTGCTTTTTTAGCACCAGTAGAATTAGAGTGGATGGCAAAAGGAAGAAATTGGTATTTTTTGCTTTATCGTGATACAGTGCGGGGCGAAAAACGCGTGGCAGCCCACATTTCCATAACCGACGACCCTGCAGCTATGTTGTATCAATATCATATTAGGGCTGGGGTGTGTCGTATAACAAAGTTTCGGCTTTTTTACGTTGGTGGCAATTACCGATGGATACATCAAGCAGCTTGTTATTTTTATCCGCCATTGGTATTTTCTTGGGAGGGGGTCTAACGTGGCAAAGAAACCGCCTTTAGGAACAGGTGAAAGGTTTAAACAGCTTACAGCAACGCTTAAGCGTCGGGGTGTAAAAGACCCTGAAGCTTTGGCAGCGTGGATTGGCAGAAAGAAGTATGGTAAAAAGCGTTTTGAAGAGTTAGCCCAAAAAGGGCGAAAACGTTAAAGTTGGGGGTGAAGTCATATGATAACAAGCGGACAGCTTAACCTATTACGAGTAGGGCTAACTGAAATCCTAATGCGGGAGTTTCAGAAGCCCAACATTTATGGAAAGATTTACGAAGTTGATAGTTCGAGTAAGGAATATGAGGAATACCAGCATGTTGTAGGGCTTCCTACGCTTCCTGAATGGGATGCAGACGGTGCAGAACTGCCGTTCATGAGTGCCACAAACGGATACAAGGTTCTATTTACGCATAAGGATTACGGTTATGCGTGGGCAATTTCCAAGCGACTGATGCGGGGCGACCAGTATCAAGTCGTTTCTGGTCGGTTGACGCGAACGGCGGTCAGGGCTGCGCAGCACACCATTGAACTTCTGACCTCTGCTTTTATTGCTACCAACCCGACTTGGGTGGATGGAAAGCCTTTGTTTTCTACCGACCATCCGTTTGAAGGCGGAGTGTATTCCAACAGAATTAATACAGCATTAACAGCAACAGCTTTAGAAGCGGGTCTTAACCGTTTTCGAAGGGCGGTAGACTGGAGAGGCAATCCAATTATTGTCGAACCTGCGGTGCTAATGGTTCCCCCCGAATTGGAAGTTACGGCGAAGGTGTTGGTGAACAGTATGGCGTATCCCACGAAGGTTAATGCGGGACAAAACGAGTTTGCAGCCAACGCGGGAACTTTTAACCCGTTCAAAGGCACACTGGATGTTGTTGTCAATCCTTACTTAATCGACACTAATGACTGGTTCCTTTTTGCCGAACCAAGTGAAGGTTCCTTGAAGTTTTTCTGGAGACAAAAGCCTGAAATCGTAACAGAACGCGACTTCCGCACACAGGGAATTATGAACGCAATTACGATGGCGTTCAGCTTTGGTGCGGTAGACATTATTGGTATGGTTGCTTCTATAGTTTAAAAGGGGGAAGCGAAGATGATAGAAATACTTTCGCAATGGCATTTTGAGGGGGTTTGTATTTTGGCGGGGGCAATAGGTGGTTTCATCAAAGCCATCGCTTCAGCCGAATACTTTGCTTTGCCTTTGTTTTCTGAACGAAAGATATTCTTTGCGTCTCTCAAATCGGTTCTTGTGGGTGCATTCATTGGGTTTGTAGTTGACACACACCCAGTTTTCTCTGCGCTAATGGGTTACAGTGGAATGGATGTCTTAGAGATGCTGGAAAAGAAACTACATAAGCGTTTGGAGACGGCTACGAAGGACGGTGATGAAAGTGCTTGAAAAGCTTTTCAAGCGTCAGCTACGCAAATGGCTTGAAGAGAGGGCACTACGGCTTCCTGTTTCTCAGCGAAAGAAGATTGCTGAAACCCTTCGTGTGAATGAGGAAGTGATTGAAGCCGTAGAGGAAGCGATTAGAATTGAAATCGTTCGTTATTTAGGTTTGTAGATTTTTAGAGTTTTCGGAAGGTTCCCCCAAACGGGGAACTTTTTTGTTAAAAGATGCGTCTAAGTAAACGAGAAACCAAAAGAGAGGAAACGGAAATGGAAAAGCGTTTCGTTCTTAAAATCCACATCAACAGGGAACTAACAAATGAGGCGAAGGCGTTTTCCGTTACTGCTGAGGAAGGCGTTTTTGAGGAAAACGAGAGGCGTGTTCCTTTGGTATACGTTTTTTACTGTGACAGCGAAGAAGAAGCGAAGGCGTTAAGGGACAAAATCCTTTTGCGTTATCCCGATGCCGTAGAAGAAATCAGAGAGGAAATAAGGGAAAAATGGGGTGGACACAATGGAAGCCTTTTGTGATGTTTGCAAACGCAACGTAAGAAGCGCAGAGGAACGGGTGGTAGCTGGTGTAAAGATGAAGCTTTGTCCGTATCACGTCCGCAGGTTCTTTGCTTTCCATCCGTTTATCTACATTGACGGTGACATCACCGCAGAGGATGTAGGCGAACTAAACGAAGGCGTGGTGCTTGTTCATTGTCAGTCCACACCTTTTGATGACGATTTTGCGGAAGAATACATGGCGATGCTAAGTGTTTTACGCCATGCCTCTAATGCCATTTATGGTGGCGGAATTGAAAGGCGGGGAATGTTGTATATTGTGCTTAATTCCCCTTTAACCGCTTCGGCATGGCACAGCATACCGCCTGACATGATGCGGAACTTTATACGACCTGCGGTGTGGGTAAACGCTTTGGATTATTCCGTTCGTGTTGGTGAACGGGTAATGGGCATTCGGAAGTTTATTAATGCCCAGCAACACGCCTTTCCGCCGACGCAGATTTATCAGTTTCGTGGAAAGCCATCGCCACAAACTATGCTGAACATGGCGTGGAACCTATGGCGACGGCAGCATGAGGTTTATCAGGAACGAAGGAACGCAAACATTCGTTAAGGGGGGCAGGAAAAATGCCAACGGCAGAAAGAGAAACGGTCGTTAAGCTTTCCGACACACAGGTGTCGGTGCGTTTTCCCGACAACGTTTTGATAACGGTTACCGAAAAAGGCGAAGTGTCTATCAAAAAGGGTTCAGACACGTTTGGTTATTCGCCTTCGCGTTTGCGAAAAAACACCATGACGGTTTTTCAGACCAACGAAACCACCGAAGCTTTGCACAGGTTTGCTGTAAACGACGGTGTAATTTTGACCATCAAAACCGAACGAAGCGAACAAAACGAACGGCTAAGTGTGGAAGTGTTTTTCCAAGAAGCGACGGAAGAAGGAACCCAAATTAGCGGTTGCTTCATTACAAAACAAGCAGCTTCTTCTAACGACTGGGCTGTGAGTTTTTTGAACACAGACAGGTTTTTGTTAAACCTGACGGAAATGTTCGGCAGAGAATAACAACCAAAAGCAACAGAAAGGGGGCAAAATCCAATGCAAAGGACAATGGAATTAACGCGATACCAAAACGACTGGGTGTTGAAAACCGTCCATCTTGGTATTCGTTTTGGTTCAAACAGAGTTTACTTTGAAGAGAACGGCGGAATAGAACTAACGGCAACGCCTAACGGCTTTGAAACAGACCCTCAGACGGAATTAACGCAAACGAATGGAAAAAACGATAACGAAAGCGCATGGTGGTGTCAGCTTTGCGAACAACGTTTGCGTCTGCGGGTTGTATTTAGAAGAAAGCCTTTAGGTCGGCGGTTTTATGAAATGGACGCTGCCGTTGAAACCGAAAACGGAGAAGAGGCTGTTTTCCAATTGCGCTTAAACCTGAACAACAACGGTGACATCGATTATTTTTCCGTTTCCGATACACGTCACTTTGAAGATTTTTTGCGCAGAATAATGTTTGCGCTGTTGTGGAAACAACGCAACTCTGCCCTGACGTCTAATGTGTAGCACAGGTAAGTTATAGCAGGGGGGGGGGGGGTGGTGGTTAA
>Ga0308421_1000869_pt1 | contig 17236 bp, 14 predicted proteins | sample HotsprSampleMS60_FD_203673 | JGI IMG/M metagenome (GOLD analysis project Ga0308421, IMG submission 203673) | Hot spring phototrophic mat microbial communities from Mushroom Spring, Yellowstone National Park, Wyoming, United States - 20090730_MS60 ...
GATCCCGCTCGATGCCGACTGGATCGACCGGGCTGTCCTGGAGTATCTCCGGGCTCTCGCTCACCGACGCGAGACGCCCAACGCAAGGGGTGTTACGCACTGACTTCCCCCGGCTGCCAAGGCAGTCGGTCGCGACGACGAGGTTGCACTGCGTGCCGGAGGGTGCGAGCGTTCGCAACGCTCGCACCCTCCGGCGATTCACCACAAACCACGCCGCCCGACGTACGAGATGGCGAGAGCGACCGTCAACGCGAGAGCACCGACGAACACGAGCCATCCCCACCGCTCGGTCGCACCGTGAATCTCGACGAAATTCATGCCCCAAAGACCCATCAGGATGGAAAGACCGCCGAGCTACTGGCCAGTACCGTCAGTCGCCGGATACCGATCTCCGTTCGTGCTTCTTGATGGACTCCCCCGAGGGCACGGCGCTCTTGGATGAAATCAAGAACTTCCGACCGCAGCAGATTCTCGCCAGTGGACCATTCCAATTCGATTACGGCAGCATCACGAACTCGCAACTCACGCTCGTCAAGAACCCCAACGGCGTCAACGCGGACCAGGTTCTATTCGACCGGCTCGTGATCTACAACGGCGAAACACCCGACGTCACCCCGTTGGTCCTGGCCGGCGATGTCGATTACGCTACCCACGGTTTCCCGCCGGCAACGGAAAAGGCCTTCCAGCAACAGGGACTCCGCATCATCCGACCGCCGGTCTACTCTGGTCCCGCCCTCCTGTTCAACCTCGACAAACTTCCGGAGTTCCGCGACAAGCGCGCTCGCCAGACGCTTGCCTACGCGATCGATCGCGCCCAGAACGGGACGGTCGCCTTGGGAGACTCCGGAAAAGCGGTCAAGTATATGGCCGGCTTTTCCGACATCCTCGTTCCCGACTGGATCGCTCAGGCCGATCTCGCCAAGCTGAATACCTACAACCACAATCCCGATCGGGCGGCGGAACTCCTGCAACAAGCTGGCTGGCGCAAGAACGGTGACACCTGGCAGACCCCCGAAGGAAAGAACGCCGAATACGAACTCCTCTTCCCGGCAGAGTACGCTGACTGGTCAGCCAGCGCCCAGAACGTCGCCGATCAGTTGACTCGCTTCGGCATCAAAGTCGCGCCGCGCAGCGTGACGTACTCCCAGCAACCGATCGAGGTCGATAAGGGGAACTTCCAGCTCGCCATTCAGGCCTGGGGATCGACGACCAACCCGCATCCTCACTTCGCCTTCGTCCAGGACCTCTTCACGCACAATATCCCCATCGCCGCCAACCAGGGCGGCCGCGGTATGGGCTTCGAACTGAAGCAAAAGACCGATATCCTCGGTGAGGTCGACCTGGAGCAGCTAGTCGTCGATGCCGGGCTCGGGCTCGATGCCGAGATGCAAAAGGCCAACGTCACCAAGGTCGCCCTCGCGTTCAATGAACTCCTCCCCATGATCCCGCTTTTCGAGCGGTACGGAAACAACCCGGTCCGCGAGGGGGTGCGTGTCCAGCCCTGGCCACCCGACAACGACCTGCTCTATCTCAATGCCCCGTACGGCGACAATTTCGCGGTCATAATGATCTGGACGGGTCGTCTCAAGCCCGTGTGATCGAGCTGTGTCGTGGCCCACTGCGAGGAGAGACCACCCTCGCAGTGGGCGCTCCAAACAGGATCAGGAGTCGCGTCTACCATCTCGAGAGGGCTCGGTGAGCGATGCCATCCCCGATCGAAGCCGTCATGGTCGGTGCCGGTAACCGCGGAACGCTCGCCTACGGAGCGTATGCCAGGCGACTTCCCTGGGATCTACGCTTCGTGGCAGTCGCGGAACCGAACGACGAGCGCCGTCTCCGCTTCGCCTGCGAGCACGGCATTCCGCCTCAACATCAGTTTCGGTCCTGGCAGGAACTCGCTGAACGGCCGCAACTGGCCCCAGCCCTCGTCAATGCCACGATGGACCGCGACCATTACCCCAGTACGATCGCTTTCCTCGAAGCCGGCTACCATGTCCTGCTCGAAAAGCCGATGGCGACGACCCCTGAGCACTGCATCGCGCTGGTCGAGACCGCGCACCGCCACGGTCGGCTACTCCAAATCGCTCATGTCCTCCGCTATGCGCCCTTCTTTCGTACGATCTACGATCTGGTGCACAGTGGTCGCCTGGGGGAGATCGTTTCGCTCGACTGGCGCGAGAATCTCTCCTACTATCACTTCGCGCATAGCTTCATCCGCGGCAACTGGGCCAATACCGAGCGGACGAGCCCGATGATTCTCACCAAGTGTTGTCACGACCTCGATCTCCTGGTGTGGATACTCGATCGGCCCTGCGAGCGCCTTGCCTCCTTCGGCTCACTGACTCACTTCACCCCGGCGAAGGCCCCACCAGGCGTTCCCGACCGTTGCCTGGACGGTTGCCCGATCACCGACGAGTGTCCTTACTTCGCCCCCCGCATCTACCTCGTCACCGCTCATGGTGGCGCCTTCCAACACGCCGTCTCACCCGATCCCAGTCCAGAGGCGATCCTGGAAGCCCTACGGACTGGCCCCTACGGACGCTGTGTCTATCACTGCGACAACACGGCTGTCGATCATCAGGTCGTCCTGATGGAGTTCGCTGGACAGTTGGCAGTCTCGCTCACCATGCAAGGTTGCTCGCACGTCGAAGGGCGAACGGTCCGCATCGATGGCACGCGCGCCACCCTGCTCGCGAACGAGTCACGGCGCGAGATCGTCGTCGTTGACCACGCGACCGGCGACAACGAAACGATCCGACTCGGCCCACCACTCGGCGGACACGGTGGTGGCGATCTCGGTCTCATCCGCGCTTTCGTCCGCGCCGTCCGCGGTGAGCGCTCGGATGTCCTCACGAGCGCGCAGCAAGCAGTCGAAAGTCACCTGCTCGCCTTCGCTGCGGAGGAAGCACGCCTCACGCGCACAGTCGTCGATCTCCCCGCGTTTCGGAACCGAATAGGGGTGAGTCATGTCGTTGCTTCAGACTGAGATCGAGAGCCAGCCTTCGATCCTCCAGCGATTGCTCGATCTCGCGCGACCACTGGCGATCGAAGCGGCCGCTCGCATGCGCGCATTCGATCCCCATTACGTCGTCATCGCCGCCCGCGGCAGTTCCGACAATGCGGCTCGCTACGCGCAGTATCTCTTCGGTGCCGTCAACCGACTCCCGGTTGCCCTAGCTACCCCCTCGCTCTTCACGCTCTACCACCAACCACCTGCGCTCCGCGATGCCCTCGTCATCGGGATCAGTCAGAGTGGCCAGTCTCCCGACATCGTCGCCGTACTCGAGGAGGCTCGGCGCCAGCACGCCTTGACGCTCGCCATCACCAACGACCCCGCCTCACCCCTGGGGCAGGCGGCCGAACTCGTCCTCCCGCTTTTCGCCGGCGAGGAGCGCGCGATCGCCGCCACCAAGACGTACACTAGCCAGCTCCTCGCGCTCGCCATGCTCAGCACTGCCCTCCACCCCTCGCCCGAGCGCTGGAGCGAGCTCCAGGGCATCCCCACTGCAGTCGCGCGAGCGATCGAGCAGGCGGAGCCAGCCTGCGCTGCCGCCGCAGCATTCCGGGACGAGCAGCGACTGGTCGTCATCGGCCGAGGCTTCAACTACGCTACCGCTTTCGAAATCGCCCTCAAACTCAAGGAACTCTGTGCGCTCGTCGCCGAGCCGTACTCGTCCGCCGATTTCCGCCACGGCCCCATCGCCATGGTCGAGCCTGGCTTCTCGGTCGTTGCGATCGCTGTGTCGGGAGCCGTCCTCGACGACATCGTCTCCCTGCTCGACGATCTCGAGCGGCGTCGGGCCGCGCTCATCCTGATCTCCGATCGTCCCGAGCTCCTCGCGCGCGCTCAGCTGCCCTTCCAGCTTCCGTCCGGTGTCCCGGAATGGCTTTCGCCCCTCGTCGGGGTCATACCCGGCCAACTCTTCGCCAGCGCGCTCGCCCGGGCGCGCGGGCTCGATCCCGACCGACCGCGTGGCCTGCAGAAGGTCACGCGGACGCGATGAGGATCCCCGCATGCGCTTCGTCCTGGCCGGAGCCACACTGATCGACACCGGAATCGCTGACCCAGCAGCCTGGCTCGTCGTCGGCGACTCCGCCATCGCGGCGGTCGGAGCCACTGCCCCCGAAACGGGTCCGGTCATCGACGCGACCGGTCTCCTGGTCGTTCCCGGTTTCATCGACCTCCACACTCATGGCGGTGGCGGATTCGCCCTGCACACGACGGAACCGGAGGAAATCGTCGCCTATGCGGCCTGGGTCCCGCGGACTGGTGCAGCTGCCTTCCTCATCAACGTGGTCGGGGTGCCCGACGGCCTGCCCGAACGCCAGCTGGCCGCCGCGGCCACAGCCATGACCCTCGCACGCCGGGGTGCGGAGCCACTCGGCATCTACCTCGAGGGCCCGTACCTCAACCCGAAGCGGCGTGGCGCTCATCACCCCTCCTGGCTCCGCGCACCCGACCGCACCGAACTCTCCCGCCTCCTCGCCGTGAGCCGCGGCTTCCTGCGCGTCATGACACTGGCCCCGGAACTGCCTGGTGCCAAGGAACTCGTGCACCTGCTCGTCACGCACGGGGTGACGGTCGCGCTCGGGCACACGGACGCCACCTATGAGCAAGCCCGGCGTGCCTTCCAGGCTGGTGCCCGTCTGGTGACGCACTGTTTCAACGCCATGCCGCCGCTCCTGCACCGTGCCCCCGGCCCGATCGGGGCGCTCGTCGAAGTCGACCACGCCGTCGGTGAACTGATCGCTGACGGACACCACGTCGTACCACCCGCGATGCGCGTCCTCATTCGCGCACTCGGACCGCAGCGCACGGCCATCGTTACCGATGCGCAGCCAGCCGCGGGCCTCCCGCCAGGCACGAGTTTCTCGTTCGCTGGCTTGCCGGCGCACGTCGACGGGCAGGTCGCTCGCTTGAGCGATGGCACACTGGCGGGGAGCATCCTGACCATGGACCAGGCGCTGCGCAACCTCGTCTCGCTCGTCGGGGTGCCGCTGGCGGACGCCGTCACCATGCTGGCCACCACACCAGCCCGCGTCGCTGGTGTTGCCGAGCGCAAGGGGCGACTGCTCCCCGGCTACGATGCTGATTTCGTCGTCCTGAACGCCGACCTGCAGGTGATCGCAACCTACTGTCGGGGCCAGCTCGCCCACGCAACCGCCGAGTGGCATGACCGCCTCGCTGCTGCTGGTCTCCGCGTGTCCCTGAGCGTCGACGAGGAGCAGGCGCAGTGACGCTCGACGATCCCTTCGCCGCTGCCTGGGCAGTTGTCCTCGATGGTTCGGCGCGCAATGCCTACGCCGGGGCTGTCGCGCTCGTCCTCCACCGCCGCGGCGTGGTCCTCCGTGCGGCCACAGGCTGGGCCTGCTGCGAGCCAGAGCGCATCCCGATGACCGTGGAGACCGTCTTCGACCTCGCCTCGCTGACCAAGGTTGTCGCCACCCTTCCCTGCATTCTCCAGCTGGTCGCGCTGGGCGAGCTGGATCTCGAGACACCCGTCAGAACGGTCCTTCCACCCCTCCGGGCTGCACCCTGGAGCGGTCGCGTGACGGTCCGCCAACTCCTCAGTCATACCAGTGGGCTCCCCGCCTGGTTACCGCTCTACCTGAGGGCGCACAGCCCGGACGAGTATCTCGTGGCGATCGCTCAGACCGAACTCGTCGCGCCACCCGGTACTCAGGTCATTTACAGCGATCTCGGTTTCGTCCTGCTGGGCGAGATCGTCCGCTCGCTGACCGGGCACGACATCGCCACTCTCGCTCGACGGGAGGTTTTCGCGCCGCTCAGCATGCATGCGACCTGCTTTCGCCCGCCACCGGATCTCCGGCCATGCAGCGCGGCGACGGAGCGAGGAAACGCGTTCGAGCGTTCCCGCGCGGGACCACCGGGTGCGCGCTACACCCCGTGGCGGGAAGCCGTCATTTGGGGTGAAGTCCACGATGGCAATGCCTTTTACGGTCTGGAGGCGATCGCTGGACACGCTGGACTCTTCGCGCCAGCTGATGACCTGGCCCGTTTCGCCCAGTTCTGGCTGGACCACGGACGCTGGGAGGTACGCCAGCTCTTGCCGTCCTCCCTCGTCAGCGAGGCGACCAGGCCCCAGGCCCCCGGCCGCGGTCTGGGATGGATGCTGGCCTTCAGCGGTACGGCCGCAGCACGTGGACTTCACCCCACGGCCTACGGACACACCGGCTTTACCGGCACCTCCCTTTGGATCGACCCCGAACGCGAGCTCGTGATCATCCTCCTGACGAATCGCGTTCATCCCATCGTGCGTGCCGGCATCGAGGCAGTCCGAGCAGCCTTCACCGAGGCCGTCGCCCGAGCCGCTCGGGAGGTCGGCTGACGATGCGGACGGCCCTATCGGGCAACCGTCTCTGTATCGGTATCCTCTCCGGCACCTCCGCAGACGCGATCGATGCCGCCCTCGTCCGCATCACGGGTGCCGGGCCGGAGGCACAGCTGCACCTTCTCGCCTACCGAGCCCGACCGTTCCCACCCCTCGTGCGGCGAGAACTTTTCCAGCTCTTCGAGCAGGCACCGCCGGCACTCGAACGACTCTGTACGCTCCACGTCATCCTCGGTGAGCTGTTCGCCGAGGCAGCGATGACCCTCTGCCGGGCAGCTGGTTGCTCGCTGGACGAGGTCTTCGTGATCGGCTCGCACGGACAGACCGTTTGGCACCAGCCAGCGCCCAGCTCGCTCCTGCCGCTCGCTGCCCGGGGAACGCTCCAGATCGGCGATCCAGCGGTCATCGCGGAGCGCACTGGCGTGCCGGTCGTCGCCGATTTCCGAGCCGCTGATATGGCTGCGGGTGGGCAAGGGGCTCCGCTGACACCATACCTTGACTGGGTCGTCTTGCGTCATCCGACGCGCCACCGTGCCATCCAGAATATCGGTGGCATCGGCAACGTCACGTACCTTCCAGCGAGTGCCGCGCGCGAGGACGTTCTCGCTTTCGATACCGGTCCCGGGAACATGGTGATCGACGGCGTCGTCCAGCTCCTGACCGCCGGAGAGCTCGACTGTGACCGAAACGGGGCACTCGCCGCCCAGGGGCGCGTCGATCGCATGCTTCTCGAGCGCTTGCTGGCCGATCCCTTCCTCGATCAGCCCCCGCCCAAAACGACGGGTCGCGAGCGCTACGGTTTGCCGTTCGCCCGACAGCTTTTGAACGAGTTCGGTCTTCCCGCTGGCATCCTCCGCGATCCGCACGTCCCAGCGACGCTCCGCCAGCGAGCCTGTGACCTCGTCGCCACCGTCACGGCCTTCACCGCTCACGCGATCGCGGAGTCCTACCGGTGCTGGCTCCCACCGATCGACGAGGTCGTCGTGAGCGGCGGTGGCGCCCGCAACCCCTCCCTCATGAGGGTCCTGCGCGATCTCCTCGCGCCAATCCCCGTCGTCCCGGTCGAAGCGCTCGGACTCGACAGCGCCGCCAAGGAAGCGATGCTCTTCGCCCTGCTGGCCCATGACGCCTGCTTCGGGCTGCCGACTAATGTGCCGAGCGCGACCGGTGCCCGGCGCGCTGTCACGCTCGGTTCATTGACCCCACCTAACGGTTGGAAAGAACGAGCGAACCGAGAGGAGGAACAGCTGTGACCCAGGACGCGAGTCGATCCATCCCGCTCCTACCCCCACCACGCGAACTCGAGCTCGGTGCGCCACAGGACGCTTTCTGGCTCGATGCGGATGTGAGCATCGTGCTCAGTGCCCGCGCCACGGACGAGACGGTGGCAACGGCTCGCCTCCTCCAAACCGCTATCCAGGTTGCCACTGGCCTGCTCCTTCCCATCCGGCGGACACTGCGCCCACTCGAGGAAAGCAGGTCGATCGTGCTCCTGCGTACCGACCGCGACGGCCCCGTACCATCCACTGATCTCGCTTCCGCGGGTCCGGAAGGCTACGCCCTATCCGTCGGGCAGCAGCGACTGCTCGTCCTCGCCACGGCGGAACGCGGGCTCTTCTATGGCGTCCAGACCCTCCGTCAACTCCTTCGAACACAGGGGCGTCTGCTCCCGGCGCTCTCCATCCGCGATTGGCCTGTGCTCCCCAACCGTGGTGTCATGCTCGACGTCTCGCGCGGCAAAGTGCCCACGCTCGAAACGCTCTTCCGCTTGGTCGAGAACCTCGCAGCCTACAAGTACAATCATGTTCAGCTCTACATCGAGCACCCCTTCCACTTCCCGAGTCACCCGGAGATCGGTGCCGGCTCCGATCCATTGACCGCTGACGACATCCTCGCGCTCGATGCGCACTGTCGTGCTCATCACGTCGAACTCGTCCCGAACCTCCAGTCGTTCGGACACCTGCGACGCTTGCTCTCGCTGCCCCGCTACGCCCATCTCGACGAGGTCGGTTGGCAGTGGAGCCTGACACCAGCCCGCGAGGAGACCTATCAGCTCCTCGACGAGCTGTACGCCGACTTCCTGCCCAATTTCACGTCGTCCTGGCTCAACGTCGATTGCGACGAGACCTGGGACCTCGGAACGGGTCAGTCCAGGGCACTGGCCGAACGTCTCGGCAAGGGGCGCCTTTATCTCCAGCACATCCTGCGTGTCCGCGATCTCGCCGCCAAGTATGGCCGCCGCATCATGGTCTGGGCCGATATCCTGCTTCACTTCCCCGACCTGGTTGCCGAGCTTCCCGATGACATCGTGCTCCTCGACTGGTGGTACGAGGCACAGGATCATTACCCCTCAGCCGCGCTTCTCGGCTCGCTGGGGTGCACCTTCTGGGTCTGCCCCGGCACGTCGAGCTGGAATACCTTGTTCCCGCGCATCGAGAATGCAATCGGAAACATCCGTACCTTCGTGCGCGATGGGCTCGCTGCTGGCGCGAGTGGGATGTTGCTCACGGACTGGGGTGACTACGGGCACTACCAACTTCTCTCGCTTTCCTGGTACCCCTACCTGTTCGGTGCCGCTGTTGCGTGGTCCGGCCCCGACATCGAACTGGACGACTTCGATCGCGCCTTCGCGCTCCTCTTCCTCGACCGCCCAGCCGACGACGCGAGCGTCCGCGCGATCCATCGCCTGGGGCGCGCGGTGACCTTGCCGAGCCTTGGCTTGCCGAACCGCTCCAACAGTGCCCTGGCCCTCTTCGACGAGCCGCTCGCCGGTCGCCTGATCGAGCGCACCGACCCGCACGACCTGGAGGAACTCGCCGAAGCGGCCCGCGCGGCGCTTCGCGCCTGGGTCGCGCTGCCCGATGCGCAACTCCGACACGACTACACTTTCACGGCGCGTCTGGTCGTCTTCGCCGCCGAGAAGCTCCTCGCGAGCCAACGTGTACGTCGATTGCTCGGATCCCTGCCCGATCCAGCCGACGAGAACGGGCGATCACGGGGGCTCACGCAGCTCGACGAGGCGATCGCGACACTCGAGGCACACCGGTCGCTCCTCGAGCCCCTCGCTCGTGAGTTCGAGCAGCGTTGGCTGGCCCATGCCCGACGGAGCGAGATCCACCAGACGCTCGACCGTTTCACGGCGCTCGGCCAGCGTTATCAGGCTGCCATCGCCTGGCTCCGCGAGCAGCGTCAACGGTACGCCAGCGGCCAGCCAGTCGATGCCACCCTCGCGACCTACTCGCCCGGCCCCTATCATCCACTCTGGGAGGAAGGAGTGCAGAAGTTGCTGGAGCTCGTCCGCCTGGCCGGACCGGACAGCCTCCCAGCCCAGCTCCGCGAGTCACTGGAACGCGAAGGACTGCTCGGGGGAGCAGGCTGACCACGCGGCACAGCACCCAGGCGACCGGCGCAGCGCAGGTAGGACGCCGAGCGCGCTGCGCCGGTCCTCACGCTCTGGCGTGCAACTCCTGCAGCGCCAGGCGCACCGCCCCGCGCGTCGCCTCCTCGACCAGCGTCACCGGTCCGACCGCCGACGGAAGCTGTCCGAGCAGTCGCTCGCGCAAGAGCGACGAATGCAGGAGGATGCCGCCGCCGAGCGCCAGCGGGCTCGCGTTCAGCTCGAGACGCGCCCGGACCACCTCGACCGACCGGGCCAGCTCGGTCGCCGCCTCCTCGACGATGGCCGTCGCATGCGGGTCGCCAGGCGATGCGAGTTCGAGCACCCGCGGCGCGAACCACGCCAGCGCTGCCGGCGCACCCCGCACGCGCTGATAGACCAGCGGAACGAGATCCTCCGGCGCGGTCAGTCCTCAGAACGCGAGTGCCGCCTCGAGCAGCTCATGGGCCTCTGCCCGACCATCGGCCGTTCGGGCCGCGAGTCGCAGTGCCTGCTGGGCGATCGCGAACCCGCTGCCCTCGTCACCGAGCAGATATCCCCAACCACCGGCGCGCGCGGTGCGACCGTCCGGTGCTCGGCCGAAACAGATCGACCCGGTACCGCTGACGAGCGCCAGACCCCAACCTTCGGGGCAACCTGCCGCCAGCACCAGCTCGCTATCGCTGACCAAGAGAAGCCGCTCGGCGAGCGAACGAACCCGGAGTGCTGTGCTGACCCGCTCGCGGTCACCCGGCCGGTCGACCCCGGCGAGCCCGAGACACGCCACGTTCACCGGCGCATCGCTCGCAACACCGGCAGCCCTGCGGGCAGCCTGAATCGCGACCTCCACAGCGGCGACGACCCCTTCGAGCCCCACGATCTGGAGATTGCTCGAGCCGGCCGTCCCGACGCCGAGGATTCTTCCCCGCGCGTCAGCCAGCGCCGCGCAGGTCGTGCTCCCGCCACCATCGATCCCGAGCAGAAGCTCAGCCGCCATCGCACTCCTCGAGGGCGGCCCGCATGAGCCCACCGGCACGTCCGAGTCGCGACCGGGCTTCTACAACATCGACTCCCGCGATCGCCATCACGATCGCCGTCTTCGGCTCGCCGCCCGCCTCCTGGAGCACGCGCTGCGCATCCTGCTCGCTGAGTCCAGTCGCCTCCATCACGATGCGCACCCCGCGCTGCCAGAGCTTGCGGTTCGTGGGTCGCACATCGACCATCAGGTTCCCGAACGTCTTACCCAGCCGCACCATCACCGTCGTGCTCAAAGCAGTGAGCACAAGCTTCTGGGCCGTCCCGGCCTTCATGCGGGTCGAGCCAGCGATCACTTCCGGGCCGACGACCGGCGCGATCACCAAGTCAGCCAGATCGGCCAGCGGCGCGGGCCGATTGCACACGAGCACGGCCACGTAGGCGCCACGCTGCCGCGCTTCGCGGAGCGCCCCGCGCACGTAGGGCGTCCGTCCGCTCGCGCTGATCCCGAGCACGACGTCATCCGGCCCGATGTCCAGCGCAGTCAGCTCGCGCGCGCCCGCCTCCTCGTCGTCCTCGGCAGCCTCGACCGGTCCGGTCAGCGCCGCCGGCCCGCCAGCGACCAGCGCGACGATCCGACCCAGCTCCAACCCGTAGGTCGGGATACACTCGATAGCATCCAGCATCCCCAACCGGCCGGACGTCCCAGCGCCGACGTAGACCAGGCGCCCACCCCGGCGCATCCGCTCGACGACCACGTCCGCCAGTGCGGCGATGGCAGTCCGCTCGGCTTGCACTGCCGGAATCACCCGCGCCTCTTCCTGCAGGATCAACTCCACGATCGCCTGGCTCGAGAGCTGGTCGATCTGCCGCGTCCGCGGGTTCACCGACTCGGTCGTTGCCTGCCGCAGCTCGTCCTGCTCGTCCATCCGTCCGCTCCGCTCCTGCCACCGGCCGAAAGTGAAAAACCCGGCGCTCGCTCGGACTGGTCGACCCCTGAGCCTGACTGCCGAAACCGCACCTGCAGCGTGCAGGATAGCATGCCTGTCACTGGGCTGCAGACATCGGATACGCATGGCGACCTTGCACGATCCGCCAGCGACCGAGGCGGTCGCGCCCGCACGCCATCACCCAGACCATCCGTCTCCTCATCGAGTATGAGCCGGCAACGAGCCAAGCGCGGAATCGCTCGCCTCGCGCTGCCTCAGCGCGCCCCCACTCGGCCCGATCCGCGAGCACCGACCAGCGTCGCAGCGTCAGCCAGTGACGCCAGCTTCTGTCCATCACCCGCCCGTGTCCTAGCGAGCGCACCTCTCGGCCGGTTACTGGCCACCGCCCGCCTACCGGGCGAGCGCGGCTGCTCCCCAGCCAGGCGCTCCTGTGCGATCATTCCACTCGGTAGCGACTGATCGATCGCGCCGCCTTCTGACCCACGAGCGCACGCCGGCAGACGAGAGGAGGAGTCCGATGACCACCACGATCACCCAAATCGAGACCTACGATGTGCGCTTCCCCACCTCGCTCACCCTGGCCGGTTCCGACGCCATGCATCCTGACCCCGACTATTCGGCCGCCTACGTCATCCTCCACACCGATTCCCCCGGTCTGGAAGGGCACGGTCTCACCTTCACCATCGGCCGCGGCAACGAGCTCTGCGTTGCCGCCATCCACTCCCTCGCTCCGTTCGTCGTCGGCCAGCGGCTCGAGGAGATCGTCGCCGACTTCGGTCGCTACTGGGATCGCCTCACCAACGACGGTCAACTCCGCTGGGTCGGTCCGGAAAAAGGCGTACTGCATCTGGCGACCGCTGCGGTGATCAACGCACTGTGGGACCTGTGGGCCCGGGCCGTCGGCAAGCCGGTCTGGAAGCTGCTGGCCGATCTCACGCCCGAAGAAATCGTCCGCCTCGTCCCCTTCCGCCACATCACCGATGCACTGACGCCGGACGAAGCTCTCCAACTCCTCCGCCAGCAGGCACCGACGCGCGCCGAGCGGGAACGGGAACTCTTCCGCTCCGGCTACCCCTGCTATACCACCTCGGCGGGCTGGCTCGGCTACTCGGACGGGCAGGTCGCCGCACTGGCCCGCCAGGCGATCGCGCAGGGGTTCACCGCCATCAAGATGAAGGTCGGCCAGGATCTCGCGCACGACCGTGCTCGGGCCAGGCTCTTGCGGGACGTCATCGGTCCCGACCGCAAGCTGATGATGGACGCCAACCAGCGCTGGGACGTCCCCCAAGCGATCGCCTGGATGCGGGAGCTGGCCGAGTTCGACCCCTGGTGGATCGAAGAGCCCACCCATCCCGACGATGTCCTCGGCCACAAGGCGATCGCGGAAGCCATCGCACCGATCGGCGTCGCCACCGGCGAGCACGTCGCCAACCGCGTCGTCTTCAAGCAGCTGCTCGCCTCCGGCGCCATCCGCTTCTGCCAGATCGATGCCTGCCGGCTCGGCGGCGTGAACGAGGTCATCGCCGTCCTGCTCCTCGCCGCCAAGTTCGGCATCCCGGTCTGTCCGCACGCCGGCGGCGTCGGCCTCTGCGAGTACGTCCAGCACCTCTCCATGTTCGACTACCTCGCCGTGAGCGGCAGCCTGGAGCACCGGCTGATCGAGCATGTCGATCATCTCCACGAGCACTTCGTCGACCCGGTCACGGTGCGGAGCGCCCGGTATCTCCCGCCGCAGCGACCGGGCTACTCGATCGAGCTGAAGCGCGAGTCGCTCGAGCAATACCGCTGGCCAGATGGTCCGGTCTGGCGCGAGTTGCGGCACCGCGCCCCGGCGAGCGAACAGCGCTGAGACCGTTGCCGTGCTGATGCGTCCGAGCGGCGCGCGTCCCGCGCTCTCCGCTCGATCGCGGTCGCCAGTTGGACGGAACACCGAGCCGCCTCCGGAATCGGGGCCGACGCCGGCACCGAACTCACCGCACTGCAACGACCCTCGGGCGACGGGTCCTTCGAGCAGACCGCCGTCGCGATCCGGCAGCCCACTGCTCACCCCAGTCGGGTCGAGCGAGCAGCCTCGGCTGGCCGAGCCGCAGCGGATACCAGGCCGTCAGACGCGCCCTGCCCTGCGATCACGTCATCCCGATGGCGACCGAGCGTCGGGAGCGTCCTCCGACTTGCAGCGCGCCGATGGTCCGCCCCGGGCATCGCCCACGGCACGTCGCAGAGCGGATCGTCCCGCGCTCACCAGATCGAGGGATCGTAATCGGCGCTCCAATCGTGGAGCGTGCCGGACGGCCCCTCCCAGTAGAGATTGCCGGCGTCGTCCATCCAGGTCGGGTCAGGATTTTCGCCGCTCAACGCCTGGCTCCACTCTTCGGCCATCCAGGTATTGAAGGCATCGTGTTCGGGATCGTAGAGACCTCCACCGCTCGAGTACAAGTCGCTATACAGGTCACCGGAGAAGTCGTAGCCGCCGCCTCCCCAGCCGACATCAGCGAACGGGTCCTGGAAGCCGTACAGAGGCGTGCCGTAATCGAATGCACTCCAGTCCCAAGCGGGCGTCATCCCGCCGCCGTACCCCATCCCGCCACCAGCGACCCAGACGTCTGGCACCGGCCCACCCCGGAGCGGCCCCGGCTGATCGATCAGTTGCTGTTCGGCGTCCTGCAGTACCTGCGGGAGCAGGGGCACGTACTCGTCCAGGAGCCCATAGGGAGCGATGAAACTGACGATGTACCCGGTCCAGCCATCGCTCAAGATCCAGAGCGCCGCCTCGTAGGGCTGTCCGTTCTGGACCGCCGCATAGGCCAGCTCGATCGCCGGCCAACCGGCAAAGGACACCCACTGCGCATGGTACGCATACAGTTGCTCGGTCTGCTGTTGCAGGCGCAAGTAGACGACCGCCGCGTACTGCAACGGATTGAGCGGCTGCGGGAGCGGCTCCGCCTGCCAGAAGAGTCCCGGCTGGAACGGCAGATCCCCCTGCGTGGGCGCCAGGTAGGCGACACGTTGCCCATCGGACACCCGCTGCCAGCCGTTCGCGAGCTGATTCCGCTCCACGTTCGCCCGGCGGAGCGCCGGGGTGACGTTCGCCGCGATCCCCGGTGTCGGCGACCCTTGGTCGCGCGTCAGGAACCACAGGCCAGCTGCTCCGATCACACCGACGGACAGACAACCACACTCCAGCGCGATCGCCCCGAGCACCAGAAACCAGCCTCGCCGCGCCATGGCTTATCCCTCGGGTTCTGTCGTCTGGAAACGATCACTCGCCCCTTCGCTGCCCGCAGTCTACTGCAGCGCGCGGTCCTGCTCCAGGGGTCGAGCGCTTCTGGCCACTGGCCGCGGCGCCTTGTCGGCGCAGAGCGGCTACCTATCGACCAGTCAGCAGTGTCTCCCTGGCAGCGCTGCGTCAACCGACCGCCGTCTGCCGGCGCATGCCCCGGGAGGCGGCGGCCGGCGCCACCGGCACCGGCGCGACTCGCACCACGAGCACCGCGCGGGCGGGCCCGCATCCGGTGGCGCCGCAGCGTGAGCGAGCTGGGTAGCCCGCCATCGCTGCTGCGTCCGGCCGACGCCTGAACGGGCAGTCCGGACGCTCTCCGCCGGAAAGCGGTCCCTCACGCAGCGACCGCCAGCGCCGCCCCCCGATGGGGTGACCAGCCGCGACCGTCCGCGGCTCCCTGCCAGTGCGGCGCGGCGCGACCCTTCGGTGACCAGCGGACGAGCCCGCCTCCGGCTGGTACAGACGTCGCCCCGCCGCGAACGGCTCAATCCCCGGCACAACGCTGCAATGCGTGATTTGCCCGTCGCGAAGCCGAAACGGGACTATCGACCCCTCGAGCCCGCGTTTTCCGCGTCGTATCATAGTGTTGTCCCCACGCACGTGGGGGTGTACCCGGGGCGCGGCCCCGGCTAGGCATGGCCTGGTCGTTGTCCCCACGCACGTGGGGGTGCACCGCTTGAGGGGTGGGACGTCGCCCTCGAAGAAGCCCTCATCCCCGCGCACGTGGGGGTGCATCGCTCTCGCTGCCCTGCAGAGCACGTCATCGACTGCGATCTCCCAGTGAGCCGATACGCCCGCGGCGGTCCGATGCAGCTCATTGATGAGAACCTGATTCAGGGCGCGCTCCCTCTCGGCGTACTCGTCATGACAGAGCAGAGCTCGCCACCCGCGTATCGAACCCGCTTTCCCATGCATGGGACGACCCTGCGAAAATCCCCGCGAGACGCTCGTCGTCAGCGAAACAGATCGTGTTTCGGTTGCTCGCACGATGCCTACAAGGCACCACTTCTGCCACCGGTGGACGACTTCCAACAGCTCCATCCAGCCCTGGTCGTGCCGAGCCAGCCCGCACATCGAGACGACCATGATGATGCCATCGTCCCATCACCGTCGATGGTCGGGACGCCGCTCCGACGAGACGCGACTGGCTTCGTCTTGCGCGCGCCCACAGCTTGGCGGATGGCAGGCTTTCCCCTGAGCACCTCTACAGATCCGCAGGCTGTCTCCGCGATGCCCGAGTCGTGCAAAAACTGCTATACGTTTTGTTTGCCCCAACCGGTGCCGTATTCCGGAGTCCACCCATAGAGTTCCTCCATCACCGACCCGCACGGTGGAGAGGAGGCAGCGCGCTGCTCGCCGCCCGCTCCCGCTGCGCCTCGATCCCCAGCTCCAGCAGCGGCAGCCACTCCATTATCAGGAGCTGCCCGGTCTGTGCCCTGGTTGCTGGCGCGACCCCCATCTCGTTACCTATCTGGACTCTCCCCTCCTCTTTTCACCCTGAACCCGCTCCCCCGTCGGGAGGCCAGGGGTGGCTGCCGGTTCCTCACCCCTTGTCCTCTCTCCCTTTCGGTCGGCGAGGGCTGCTCGTCGAGCGGGGTGCGGATGACACCGCTGCCCGCCGGCGCCGCTGGACGACCGTTCCCCGGTCGTCGACCCAGGCGCGGGCGACCAGCCCTGCCGCCGGGTCGCCCCACCAGGCCGCCCAGCCCCCGATCGGCGGACGGGTCAACCGGTAGACGTCGTCGCGGTAGCCGGCCCACCAGAGCCAGCGGGGCAGGGCCGCCGGCACCAGCAGCGCTTCAGCGACCAGGAGCTCACCCGCCAGCGGCACCGACTCGCCTGCCCCGTCTTGCGTCTCCAAGTGGGCCACCGGTCCCTCCGACCCCGGCGCGATCGTGAACAACACCCCCTGCGCCTGTTTGCCGCCCCGCGGCAGGATCGCACGCCGGGCCGCCTGGTAGAACGGTTCCGCCTGCAGCACCGCCACCGTCGGGCCAGGATCGAAGCGCAGCTCCTCGGCCGCTTCCGGACAGGGCTCCACCGGCAAGACGAGCCGGAAACGCTTTCCCCAGCCCTCAGGGGGTTCGTACACTCCCGTCAGGCGCACGGCGCTCGGCGGGGGCTGCCGGCGCCACCACCAGAAGAGCGGCCTCACCGGCTGCACTCGTTCCACGAGGTACCACAGCTCCCCATTCGGGCAGTGGAAACGACCCTCCGGCCAGGGACCGTTCCCCCGCCACCAGACGGCCAGGTGCCGGCGTCCCAGCCAAACGCCTAGTCGCCCGTCGCTGCCTACTTCGGG
>Ga0308421_1000879_pt1 | contig 17108 bp, 27 predicted proteins | sample HotsprSampleMS60_FD_203673 | JGI IMG/M metagenome (GOLD analysis project Ga0308421, IMG submission 203673) | Hot spring phototrophic mat microbial communities from Mushroom Spring, Yellowstone National Park, Wyoming, United States - 20090730_MS60 ...
GTCACGCCTGTCAGATACGACGGTGGTCAGCAAGACACGTCGGGGCAGGAAGAGAAACGTGCGCGCCTTTGCGCACTTTCTTGATAGCAGGTTGTGCCGTGAGGCGGTTGATGGTGGCGCTGGCCTTTTGCGCGGCCTCGGCGCGGGCTGGGAGCGGGTTTGGCTATGACCTCACCTGGGGGACGTTTGCGCCTGGGCTTCCGGCGAGCGGTGGGGGGCGCTTTGCCTTGCGCGGGGCGGTGGGCCAGCCGATGGTGGACGGCTTCAGTGGCGGGGTGATGGACGGTCGGGCCGGGTACTATCAGCGCGCCACGGTCTGGTGGGAGCTGCGCATGCCGGTGGTGAGGCGATGACAGCTGTGCTGGTCGGGGCGGCGCTGTTGGCGCGCCTGGCGGCGATGCCGCGCTGGCAGGCGGTGGGTACGCGCGGCGGGCGGATGCCCGGAGGAGGGGCGCGCCGCCTGCTCTCAGGCGGCGCGCCGGGTTGCTAGACGCTGGCGCGCTGGCGGGCGATGGCGACGGCGAGCGCGCGCAGGAGGTACTCATCCAGTGGCGCGCCGGTGTTGAGTACGTTGCTGACCGTGCCGGACGTGCGGCCGTCGGCCCATTTATTGATCCAACTTCGCGTGCCGTCTGGGCAGTTGCCCGCGCGCAGCGAGTCGCGCAGGCTGATTGGCACGTCGCCAAAAGCAGCGATGATCTGTCCGCGCGTCATGCCGGCGAGCTGATCGCGCAGCTCGCGCAGGCGCGCTTGGGCTTCGGCGCGCTTACGCGCGTGCGCCTGGCGGAGCTTCTCGCCCCACACTTTGGTGCGCCCATCGGCGATAGCCCGCGCGGACTTGAGTGTTCGTCCGTGCGCATACGTTCCGTCCGCGGCGCGGACGATGTAGCCGCGCTCGATACCGAAGTCATACCCTCGTCCTTGCACCAGCCAGGACGCCTCCCAGGCATCCTCGGCGACTTGCTTTGCCGCAAGCGTGAGCAAGCCGCCGGCCTTGGCGAGGCCGGCGCAATAGACATCGGCGCGCCAAGAAACGGAAACGCCCAATGTCATCTGTAGCTTGGTGGCCCGCCAGGGATGTTTGCGGTGCCACACCTCATACTTTTGCACTGACACGGAAGGTGAGCTAAAGCTCACCGTCAGGTACGTGCCTGCCTCATCCACCCAGCGCGCAGATGGCATGCGGTAGTGGTCGTGCAGGATGCGGTATATCACGTCCACCATCTTTTTATTTAGCCGCCTTAACCATCGTCCGGATTTGGCCAGCGGGTCGCGCGGCGCTTGCTCGCGCGCGCGCTGGCGCTGCTTGTGCCGCTCAATCGCTGCACGGACCTCGGCAGCCTCAGCGGGGTTGAGGCGGCTTTTGCCCAGGCCCTGGCGGGCGAGGGCAGCGAGTGCATCATAAGTGACGCGGGACGGCTTGCTGACGGGGTGGGTAAACCTCAGGTTCATGGCTAACCTCCTTTGTACCTGTTATACCACAAACCCGCCGAAAAGTCAAGCACAAGCTGAGAACTTATCTTCCTCTAAGCTTCTCTACCGCCCTGCCCCGCGGAGCTGCTCCTCGACCGCCGCGACGAAGTACTCCAGCGGCAGCGCGCCGTTCAACCTCACACCGTTGACGAACGTCGTCGGCGTCCCGCGCACGCGCAGCGCCTCGCCGACCCGGAAGTCAACCTCGACCTGGCGATTGCGAGCGTCCAGGCACGCCCCGAACGCCGCCTCGTCCAGCCCGACCTCGCGCGCCCATCCCAGCAGGCGCTCGCGGCTGAACTCCGGCGCGGCCTCATCCCGGTAGACCAGGCTGTGATATTCCCAGAACTTGCCCGCCTGTCCGGCGCAGTCGAGCGCGACCGCAGCGCGCTGCGAGTCCTCGCCGAGCACGGCGAAGTGGCGGTAGGTCAGCGCGAGCCGGTCGCCGAACTGCTCGATCAGCTTTGGCTCGACCTCGCGCGCGAGCTGGCGGCAATAGGGGCAGCGCGGGTCGGAGAAGATCACCATCTCCACCTGAGCTCCCTGCGGGCCGCGGCGGGAGTATGAGACCGCGTCGCGCAGCGTCTCGCCGGCGCTGACGTTGGTCTCCGGCGGCTCAGGGGTTGGCTCTGGGGCGGCGGGCGCAGGGCGGCTGGCGGCGAGGGCGGCCAGCACTTCGCGGCTGGTCACCCACGAGCCGAGGCCGAATCCGCCGACCCCCCCGGCGATCAGGCAGATCAGCAGGGCGAAGGCGGCGACTCCGGCGGGAGCGCGGACGATCTGGCCCATGGTCAGTCTTGGCTGGCGATCCCTGAGCGCGGCTGGGCGGTGATCTCAGCGCGCACCCATTCAGGGGCGACCGAGAACGCTCCGCTGAACATGCGCGGCGGGCGCAGGGCGACGGAGACGGTGACGCTGGACTGGTCAGCGCTGCAGCTTGCGCTCAGCTGGTCGCAGTTGGCGCTGGCGCACAGCGCGCGCTGGGCGTTCAGGCAGGCCCAGCTTGTATCCACCTCCCGCCCGCCGCCCCTGTATTCCAGCGTCGCGGCCCCGGCGCGGGCGGCGACGTCGGCCAGGCCGAGCGCGCGCCGGTGTGTGGCGACCATGCTCATGCCGTCGATGGCCATGCTCATCAGCAGCACCATCAGCGGCGAGAAGACCAAGAGGAAGGCCAGCAGGCTGACGGCGCGCCGGGCGCGCAGGTTCACCCGCTGCATTGCGACCATCCTCCTTCGCCATGCCTGGCGTTGTAGGTGTCGATCGGGGTGCTGTAGCCGGCGCGGACGGTGATCGGGCCGAGCAGCCCGCCGAAGACCGGCACGGCGCGCTGGTCGAGCCTGTAGCTCACGCGCACGCGCGCATACAGCCCGCGCCCCCACACCTCCTCGGCGCTGACGCTGATGCGCGCGCCGGACGGATCGATGTAGTAGCCGCTCAAGGTGCGCCGCATGGCCTCGAGCGCCTGGGCGCATCCCTGTTGCCCGCTCAGGCTGGTCGAGGCCCAGCGCGCGCCGACCGCGGCGGTGTCCTCCAGGGCGGCTTGCAGGTACAGCGCGCGCCCGAAATAGACGGTGGCGCCGATCGCGGTGATGATCAGCGGCAGCGCCAACAGCAGCCCGATCAGCTCGCTCAATCCGCGCCGGCTGCGGATCACTCCCACTCTCCTCCTGGCAAGCCGTAGAAGGCCTCCTGGCGGGCGAACGAGCGCGCCCGCACGGTCATGTCGTTCAGGACGATGCCCAGCCCCATGATCGGGTAGCGGTGGTCCACTGATACCATCACCCAGCGCTCGCCCCGCGCCACCTGCGCGTCGCGGTAGGGCGCGGCGAAGCCGCCGAGGGCGGCGGCGACCACCTGGCGGCGGCGGACCTCGCCGTCCAGGCCGACGCCGGCGGTCAGGCTACCCTGGGCGACGCTGGCGGCGTTGGCCGCCAGCGTCCAGAACCACCAGGCCATCACCACGAACACGCCGAGCGCCACGTAGAGGATCGGCAGGCTGATCATGTAGCCTGCCGCCTCGGACGTCCCCTGTCGGCTGCGGAGGTTCAGCAGCCCGGCCCTTCTTACCACGGCGCTCCCTCTAGGGTTTGCTGCATCCTTTGTCCGGCGCTTTGCAGCGACGGGACGATGGCGAAGACCAGTGCGGCGAGCACGGCCATCACGCCGATGGCGATCAGCGTCCACACGGCGTCCAGCCCTTGTCGGCTGCGCAGGTCGAGGGTTTGGCTGCCCTGCGCGGCAGCGGCGACCAAGTGTCTGATCATCTCTTCTTTTTCCTCCTATCTAGAGTTGACATCTAGAGTTCATTCTCATGCCTTCTCATCCATCGGCGCTAGGAACTTTTTCCTAGAACCCAAACCCGCCGATCAGGAGCGCCACGGACGGGCCGGCGACGGCGATCACGATGCCGAAGAGCGCAACCAAGGTGGGGACGATCATCAGCGTTTGATTCTGCTCGCCGCGCTCCTCGATCATGGTCTCGACCAGCACGCGGGCGCGTTCGCCGACGATCCGCAGGGCGTTGAGCACGTCTGTGCCTTCGCGCTCGGCCATCGCTAGGCGCTCGGCGGCGCGGGCGACCAGCTCGACATCGCTGTTGCGGCGGGCCATGCGCTCGAGCGCCTCGACCAGTCGTCCGGCGCGCAGGTAGTCGGCGACCACCTGGCGGAACTCGCGCGCGAGGTAGCCGCCTTCCACGGCGGAGAAGGTGACCACCAGCCCTTGGCCGAGCGAGCGCTCCGCGACGGTGGCCACGCCCAGTCGGTCGAGGGTGTAGGGCAATTCAAACAGCATCTCCTCGCGCCGGCGCTTGAGCTTGTCGTTGATCTGGATGCGCGGCACCTGGTAGCCGATGAAGCCGAGCGCGAGGGGGAAGATGAAGATGAAGATCGGGAAGCCGGCGCTGACCAGGGCGCTGGCGAGCAGCGCGCCGGCGACGAAGCCGAGCGTCGCCCACAGCACGCGCTGGGCGTAGTAGTCGGTCGCTGACTTGTAGGGGGCGGGGTAGTCGAGCAGGTCGAGGGCGCGTTCTAGCCATGCCGTCTCGGATTCCGCGGCGCGGCGTTGCAGGGATTCAGCCAGCGGCAGGATCAGGGCGCGCTCAAGCGCGTTGGGCTGGCGGCTTGTCTGGTTGCCCTTGATGCGCTCGGCTTCCTGGGCCAGCGAGATGCGCCCGATGACGGGCGTTTTGAGGGCGGCGGGGGCGTCGAACAGGCCGACGCCCATGGCGAAGAGCGCGGCCCCGGCCAGCGCCAGCAGCGCCCAGGGCAGGCCGTCGCCCAGCGCGAGGTTCTGGATGAGATTTCCTATGTCCATCGCGCCCTTGCCTCTTTCAGCGGCTGGTCGGCGCCAAGCAGCACCTCGCTGTCTTCCAGGCGCGCCATTGGCTCTTCGCCCATGTGCAGCCCGCGCCCGGCGATCCGCCCGGTCAGCCACCAGGTCAGCGCACCGCTGAGGACAACGAAGACCTGGGCGACTTGTCCGGCGACGGAGCGGAAGAAGTCCTGGTAGGTTTGCCCGCCGAAGAGGGAGAAGAAGATCAAAAAGGCGGTCGGGGCGATGCCGTACATCAGGCCGATCAGGCGTCCGCTGGCTTGTTTGGCGTAGATGCGGCGGTGGAGGGCGTTTTGCGTGCGCTGGGCGGAGGCGATGCGCTGTAGCACCTCGCGCACGTCGCCGCCTTTGGTCTCGGCGTTGGCCAGGGCGTCCATAAATTGGCGGTAGAAGACCTCGCTGCGCAGCCTGCCGGCCTTGGCCAGGGCTGCTGCCAGCGGCTGGGTGCCGGCCTCGACCAGCACGGCGCTGAAGATCGGGCGCAGGGGGAGCGGGCCGTGGGCGGCCAGCTCCTCGACGGCGCGCCGGACGCTGCGGTAGACGGCGATGTGGTCAGCGCAGTCGTCGATGGCGTCGGGCAGGGCCTCGCGGAACTCGCGCAGGCGGGCGTCGCGCTTGCGCATCAGCACCAGCCAGTAACCGAGCGGCCCGGCGGCCAGGGCCAGCGCAGCGGCGGTGAAGTAGCCGAGGAAGGCCAGCGGCGCGCCGAGCGCGGCGCCGAGCAGGAGCCCGGTCAGGACCAGCTCGCGCAACCCAATCTGCACGCCGCTCTGGTCGATGCGCGCCTGCAGGCGCTCGGCCAGGGTGGGCTGGCGGATGCCGCGGATGCGCGCGGCCTCCTCGGCCAAGCTAATCCGTCGCACGCTGGTCAGCCCCAGCCAGGCGAGCAGCGCGCCGGCGGCGGCCACGAAGGCCAGCACGATGGTGGTCTGGTCGAGGCGGGCAGCGAAGTTGGCCAGCGGGTTGAGCAAGCGCTCGATCAATGCCTCGCTCATGATTCTCTCCATTTGCCGAGCTTGCCGGCGAGCGCGGCCTCAATGTCGCGCTCGCTGAAGCCGGCGTTGAGGATCTTCGCCCGCACCGCGTCGTGCAGGCGGTAGTTGGTCCAGGTCAGCGCGCCGTCGCGCAGGATGAAGATCGGGTTGAGCACGGGGCGGCCCTCGCGCACGTGGCCGGGGGACTCGACGATCTCGACCACCCCGCGCCTGAAGCTGCCGTCCGGCTGGCGGCGGCGGGCGAGGAAGATCACGACCTGGAAGGCGGCGGCGACGAACTCCAGGATGGTGCGCTCCGGCATCTGGGCGGTTTCCTCGGCCTCGCGGCACAGCTGCAAGAAGCGCATCACTGCGCCCTCAGCGTCCTCGGCGTGGACGGTGACCAGCGTCCCGTCGTGGCCGGTGTTGGCGGCCTTGACCGCGTCCCAGGCTTCGCCGCCGCGCACCTCGCCGAGCACGATGCGGTCGGGGCGCATTCTCAGGGCGTTGGCGACCAGATGGCGCTGGGTGACCTGGCCTTGGACGGTGACCATGTACACCGCGTCCTTGACGGCCAGGTGCAGCTCGCGGGTGTCCTCGATCACCACCACGCGCTCGTCCGGGTCGGCGGTGCGGGCGATGGCGTTGAGCATGTTGGTCTTGCCGCTTCCGGTGCCGCCGGCGACGATCATGGCCAGGCGGGCGCGGGTGGCCAGCCACAGGAAGTCGGCGGCGGCTTCGCTGAGCGACCCCATGCGCACCAGGTCGGCGAAGCTGCGCGCCACCAGGCGGTGGCGGCGGATGGTGACGGCCAGCATCGGGTCGCAGACCGGGTCGAGGATGGCGTTGATGCGCGCGCCGTTCTTCAGGCGGGCGTTGAGGATCGGGCTGGACGGGTTGAGGGCGCGGCCTTGGGCGCTGGCGTGGCGGTTGATGATGGCCAGCAGCTCGGCGGGGTCAACTGCGACTTCCTCTTTGCGCTTGCCCGATTGACGGTAGGTCCACACCTCGCAGCGCGGCTTGCCGTCGGGGTCGAGGTGGGTGTTGACGATGATGTCCTCGACGTCGTTCTCGCCGAACAGGTCTTCCAGCGGCCCCATGCCGAACTGGTAGTCGATCAGGTATCTAACGATTGCGGCGGCTTGGTCGTCCTCGATGACTGGGCCGCGTCCGCTTAGTCCTTCCTCTTGCAGCTCGCGGACGACCTCGCGCGCGATTTGCTCGGCGCGGGCGCGGACGGCTGGGCCGCCCTCATTGAGTTCGCTCAGGCTGATGCCGGAGCGTTCGGGGGCGATCCTCTGGGCGTAGCGCTCGCGGGCGCGGGCGCGGATGTCGATGCCGGCGACCTCGGCGCGGGCGCGATCCTCGAGCGCCTGGCGCAGGCTGGTGTTGGTGTCGACCACGCGGATGGCGGGGCGTGTTGGTTCTGGTTCTGGCTCTGGCGGCGGCGGTGGTGGTGGCGGCGGCGGCGCAGCAGCCGCGCCGTTGGCGGGGGGAGATTTGGCGAACAGTGGCATAGGCTATCGCTTCAAAAATGGGATCAGCTTGCGCTCTTTGTGCACGGCGCCGCCGCGCTTGGCCCAGATCGCGCTGATCGGGCGATATAAGCCGGCGACGGCGTTGACGATGGCGTCCGAGATCGGGTTGGGCTTCTCCAGCACCAGCGGCTTGGCGTAGTTGAGCGATTTGTGCACGCTCAAGGTGCTGTCGTAGGGGATGCGGGCGAACTCCGGCAGCTTCAGGAGTTCAACCAGCTCGCGGGCGCTCAGGCCGAGCGACTCATCCCACATGTTAATGAGCAGCCGGAAGCGCTCTGGCTCGATCGCGATCTCCTTGCGCAGGCCCTCCAGGGCGAGCTGTACAGTCATGGCGGTGGACTTCTCGGCGGTGGCGATCACTAGAATCAGGCTGCATCTCCTGAGCGGGACGAGGTGCATGGGAACAAAGTAGGACTGGCCGAGGTCCCAGATCACGAAGTCCCAGCCCATGGCCTCGACGGTATCCATCAGGGCGTTGGCGAAGGCTTCGCCCTGGGGGCCGTTGAGCACCTCTGCCCCGCCGAGCGTCATGTCGTAGACGCCGGTCAGGATGTAGAGGTTGGTGGCCTGGTAGCGCTGTAGGTGTTGCTGGACCATAGCTGGGGTGAGGGTGTTGCGGTTGGCGCGGTAGACGGTGGCTAGGCTGTAGACGTTGCGCTCGGCGGTGATCGGCAGGTGCAGGTGGTGCTTGCCGCAGTTCATATCGGCGTCGATCAAGAGCGTCCTGCGGTCGGCCAAGACGCCGAGCGCGACGGCGATCTCGCGTGAGAGGAAGGTCTTCCCCACCCCGCCCTTGGTTGACCAGATCGCGATCTGGTGCTTTTGCCAAGCGCCGGAGTCGATGATGCGCAACGCCGAGTCGCTGAAGCGTTGGATGTAATCTGGGCGCAGGCGCTCCTGGTAGGCGATCTGGATGGCCACGGGCAGGTCGTTGCGCAGCTCCTCGATCTGCTGCGGGCCGATCGGGCCGGCGACGTGGCCGAGCGCGCCCATCTGCTCGAAAATCTGCGTCCACTTCGGGTCGTAGACCACGCCGATGGTGACGATGGGGTATTCGGGGTTGTGGCGCAGGCGCTGGATCAGGTCGGCGAGCGCCTTCTCGCCCTCGGTGCTTTTGGCGATCTGGTGGTCGATCAGGACGACGTTGGCCTGGTAGGTCCTGACCTGGTCCTCGAGCTGGGCCAGGTGGGTGGCGCGTCCGACCAGGACGATGCCGCGGCCCTCGCCGGAGGAGAAGGCGTTGTACAGCGCGGCTTCGTCGCCCCAGGCGGTGAGCGCGGCGACCAGGCGGATTTCCTTGTCGCTCATGGCTGTGGCGTGGCTGCTGCCGCTTCGTCCGGCGGCGGGCTAGGCTGGTCGGCGTGCAGGGTAGCGACGTAGGCCGGGTAGAGGGTGTTGCTGAGCGTCTCGCCGCGGGCGATGGACTGGTCGACCTTCCATCTATACAGCTCGGCGTAGCTCTTCCAGTCCACGCCGGCGCGTGGGAAGGGGGCGACCGTGGGGTTGAGCAGCGGTGAGGCGATGGCGTAGCGCAGGGCGCCGGCGGCGGCGGCCCAACTCAGCACGGTCTGGTAGGTGCGCGGGACGCGCACCACCAGGGCCTGGATGTCGCCCTCGATGTAGGCAGCCTGTCCGGCGGCCTGGCCGAACTGGGGGTTTTGCCGCCGCTCGCGCACCACGTCGATCACCTCAACCGATTCGAGGATCAGGTCGGCCATCGGCATCAGGATGGCTGGGGTTGGGTTTGGGGTGAGGGTGGCGTCGATTTCGTCGAACGGGTCTGGGGTGGGCGTTGGGGCGATCAGCCCTGGGCTTGCGTTGCCGGCGAAGGGCGCCGCGAGCGGCGTGGGCGTGGGTGGTTCGGGCGTGGGATCAGGGAAGCGCGCGAAGTCGCCGCTGCCGAGGGCGATGATCAGGTTGATCCGGTCGCCGCGCGCGATGCGCTCTGGCACCAGGCGCGGGTCAACCGGCAGCGTCATGATCACGCTTTCCGGGTCGTTCAAGATGGTGGCGTAGCGCCCACCGCCTGGCTGGCCGCTGACCAGCTTGGTCTTGAGCAGCGGTTCGCCGCGTCGCATAGGGTCGGCGGCGGCGCTGCCGAGGTATTCTGGCAGCTCGGACTCTTGCACCCACAGACGGACGAGGGAGACGTCAACGACCTGTTCGACGATGCGGAGATCTGCTGCCTGCACGATTTCGCCCGCGTTGATGTCGCGGGCGACGACCGCCACGCGCGAGGGCGCGGGGCGCGCGCCGGCGCCCAGGAAGAGGACGCCGAGGAATGCTCCCGCTACGATGATCAGCCCGATCAGCGTGAGCGAGAAGCGCACTGCTGGTGCGAGTTTCATGTGGCATAGCCTAGCTCGGCGCGGGGGCGGTGACGTAGGAATATGTTCCTATTCTTCTGTACGCATCTGTGGTAAAATCGTGGCAGGAGGTGAGGCATGAATAACCGTCTCGGTCTTTCTCTCCCCGCCTTGTACATCGGCGGGGGCTTGTCAGCCGGGTTGGTCGGCTATGCCGGCTACTCGGTCGCCGACCTGTTCGTTCGCCTCGGCAGCAGCTTGCCGGAGGCGTTCCTGGCCGCCGTCTCCAGCGTCGGGGTGGCGGTGGCGCTGACTGCGATTGCCGTGCTCGACAACCGCCCGACCGTGCGCGGGATGTGCGGGCTGCTGCTGGTGATCTGGCAGGTCATCACACTCGCGCTGGTGGCGTTCGCGGGCGTGCAGCGGGCGAGCGCGCTGCGGGTGGAGGCGTTTGCCGAGGTCGGGCGGGTGGTGGCGGTGCTGCTGCCTGCGCTGGCGCTGGTGCCGCTGGTGGTGGTGCCGCTGGCGGCGCGCGAGAGGCCCGACCGGTATCCGAGCGCGGCTGCGGCGGCGGGGCAGTACCTATCGTTCGTCGTCAAGGCGCTGGCGATTGGCGCTTCTGCCTTGGCGGCGGGCTACTTCGGCCTGCGCAAGGGGATGCCGGCGGAGGTGGCGGCGCTGTGCGCTGTCCTCCTCGAGGGCAGCGTGCTGTGGAGCTACCTGCGGCTGACCGAGGCCAAGCAGCGCCGCGACCTCTTTGACGCGGTGATGTGGACGCTGACGCTGATGCTCTTCGGCAGCTTCATCGGCGCGGTGTCGGTCGAGACGATCTCGACGCTGGCGCGCGTGGACGTGCCGCTGCTGGCGCCGTTGCGCGAGGCCGGCGACGTGCTGTTCGTCAGCGCCACTGGGCTGACGGTGGCGCTGATGGTGGTGACGCACGCGCTGACTGCGCTGATAGACGTGCGCGCGGGGCGGCCTGGAGTAATCGAGGGACTGGCGCGCAGCGTGGCCAAGGCGCGCGCGGACGCACAGATGCTGGGCGATGCGCTGCGCGGCAAGCCGCTGCCGACGGCGCGCCAGGGGCGTGACCCGCTTGAGGATGCGCTGTTCGAGGACGCGCCTCCCCCGCCGGGTCGCGGCAAGTGAAAGCGAAGGGGCATCCACTACGGATGCCCCTTTTTTGTGCCCTTCAGGCGGCGAGCTGCATTGCGCGCGCGATGGCCTGCGCGAACAGCGCCTCGCGCCCGCCACTCTCGGCAGCGGCGCGCAGGGCGCGCGTGAGCGCATCAGGCAGCCTGACGGGGACCTCGACCAGTTGACCTTGCCAGCGGTCGTTGCCCAGGTAGGCGGAGATGGCGGCGCGCGCGACTGCGCTGATCGTGGCGCGGTGGGTGCGGCTGGCGATGGCTTGTGCAGCCTGCGGGGTGAGGCGGACGGAGAGCGTAGCGCCCGGTGGTGGCGGGGGGTCAGGGATGACTGGTTTGCCGGCGAAGTAATGCTCCAGGGCGGCGAGGATGACCCCGGACACGCTGGTTTCCTCGGCCTGGGCGCGCTGGCGGAGGGCAGCGCGCATGTCTTCAGGGAGGTGCAGGACTATCTTGCCGCGCATTGCAAGGCGAAGCGGATGATCGCGGCCTCGCTGGTGCGGTGCCTAGCCGCCTGACGGCGCACCTCGGCGCGCATATCGCTTGTGAGGCGCACGAAGTAATCGTGCGTGTTTGGCCCGACTGCGGCGCTTGGGGCGCGCTTGGGCGGCGGGGGCGCGGCGTGGTAAGCGCGCAGGGCGCAGCGGATGAGGCGCTCAAGGTTGCCGCGGGCGCGCAGGGCAGCGCGCTGGTCTGGGGTGAGGCGGATGGCGAGCGCGGCGCTGTCGTCCTCCTCGTCCTTGTCCTCTTGTGGACTTGACTCTGACAGATAGGCGTCCACTGCCTCGCGGACGATTTCTGAGATCGTCCGCCCTTCCTGCTCGGCGCGTTGGCGCACCCAGGCGGCGATCTCAGCGGGCACGCGGACGCGCACGGTTTCGCCGTAGCGCATAGCGCTGCTATGGTACTACGTCTGTTGACCTGTGGCGAATTCGCCACAGGTGTGGTATAATGAGGGCAAGGAGGTATAGCCATGATTACCCAAACCCCACCCCGCCCCACGCCCGCCGCCAACCCGTCACGCCCGGCGGATTCTGCTCGTCCCACGCCCGTAGCCAACCCGTCGCGCCCGGCGGATTCTGCTCGCCCTGCGTCGGCGGCCAACCCGTCACGCCCGGCGGATTCTGCCCACCCCACGCCCGTAGCCAACCCGTCGCGCGCGGCAGATCCTGCTCGCCCTGCGCCCAATTCAAATTCCCCTACCCCACCCCAGGCGGATGGGGACTTCGATAGGCTACTCACTGCGCTGCGCGTGATCTGGCGCGAGCTGCGCGAGATCAAGCAGCTCCTGGCTGAGCGCGAGCCGCCTTCTCCGCCGGCTGCGCCATCTGCGCCGAACCTTCGCCGTCTACTGACGGACTATCCAAACTTCGACTGGGCGGCGATTGGGGCTGTCGTCAAGCAGCGTGACGACGACGGCCCGGCGCTGGTGGAGTGGCGCGGGAATCTCTACACCCGCCGAACCAACCCGAAGTTCGGCGCGGAGATTTGGTTCTCGCGCGCCACCGGGCGCGATGAGGACGGCGTGAGCTACGAGCGGCTGATCACCTTCGCTGAGCCGCCCGCGGTCGAGCCGTTGCCGAAGCGCGTGCGCGATGCGCTATTAGGCCAGGCTGACTAGCGCGTACTTCATCAAGCTGGTGGTGGTCACGTAGACCACCACCAGCTTGTCGTCTAGCCCCAGCGCGGGGATAGCGCTGATGGGCTGGGGGGACGCGCCGAGCGCCCTGAGTTGGCGCAGGAGCGGGTCAGGCAGACAGGCGCTGGCCTGTTGCGCCAGCTTCAGGGCTTTGGCCTGGTCGAGGGGATGGACGACCAGGATGGCGGGGGGTGTGATCCAGGCGAGGTCAATGCGGTCGCTGAGGTAGATCATCGAGGTAGATCATCTTCCAGCGCTTGTTCGAGCGCGCGGCGCTCCTCGTTGCTGAGGGTGATTGGCCCGCGCGTGTTCACCATTCGCTCAAGCACCCTGTCGATGCACCTGGCGGCTTCGCGGTTCGGGCTATTGAGCCAGGCGTAGTGCAGGTCCTGAAGGTCGTCGTTATCGACCGTGCCGCGCGCGGCGGCGGCGATCAGGCGGTCGCGGATAGCCTGGTGGCGCAGGTGGGCGAAGTCCTCCTTGACGTATACCACGCGGCTGGACACGTAGAACACCGGGTAGATGCCCTTATGCCGCAGCCGTTTGAGGGCTGTCCACTGGCGCGGCGTCAGGGTTTTGACCGGCATCCACTCGGCGAGTCCGATTTCCGCAAGCAGCCGGCTAGTTTGGTCTATCGGGAGCGGTTCGGCCTTGCCGTCTGGTCGCAGCCTTTGCAGGCCGACGATGACGGGGACAACTTTAACGCGAGCGACCTTCTTCATAGCAGGTTATCGAGCGCCTCATCCAGCGTCTCTTCTGTGGCGTCCGTGGCTGGGGCGAGCGGGCCTGCGCCGGTGAGCAGCGCTTGTTTGATGGCGCGGGCAATGCCGCGCCTGGGCTGGTCGCGCAGGAAGGCGATCAGGCGGTCGTCACGCCCTGGGTAGAGGGTGAGGCTGATGCGCAGCCTCACCACTGGCCGGTCTGATTTAGGTCTTGCCATGCTTCTTACGCGCGATCTTACGCAGGCCGCGCGCGACGGCCATGATTGGGTCGTCGGGGAAGGCGAGGTAGGGGGCGAAGATCGCGCTCAGCGCGTCGCGCAGCAGCAGGGCGCCGCCGCCGACGGCGATCACGCGGCTGAAGCGTTTGGCGGCGCGCCCCCAGCAGCGCGCGATCTCGGCCTCGACCTCGCGCGCCCACACGGGCAGGACGTGGGCGATGTCGAGCGCGCGCGCGCGCAGGCGGGCGTCGAGTTCGCCGAGCGTCCAGCGGCGATCTGGGTCGGCCAGGCTGAGCAGGCGCTGGACGCCGACCGGGCTGGAGGCGCACAGGTTGCGGATGGGCGCGCGCTGGGCGACGGCGAACAGCTCCATGGTGCTGAAGCCGATGGAGATCACGCCGACCTCGCTTTTGAGCAGCTCGGCGTCAGCGACGCCGCCCTCGTCGTCTAGGGCGGCGTAGAAGAAGGCGGCGACGGCCTGGCTGGTGACGATGACGCTATCGACCTCAGCGGCGACCTCGCGCTCGCGCCCGTTTTGGGGCGCGAACGTAAATCGGTGCTGTCCGCGCATCCAGCCGGCGACGGCGGCCTTGTTGAGCTCGGCGTCGTCGCCGAGCATCGGCTCGAGCGGCAGCCCGACGACGATCCTGAGGGGGGCGGGGGGATGTCCATCGAGGTAGTGTGCCAGCGCGCTGTAGTATAGCGCGCGGGTCTCGATGGTGGCCTTGTTGAAGCGGTTGGCCTCCAGGCCCTCGACCGCTCTGCCGTAGTCGTGCGCGCCTGCGCCGACGTAGAACGCGCCGAAGTCGGCCTGGAGGTAGTCCGGTGCCCGGGCTTTGCCGAGCATGCCGGTGGGGTCGAGGTTGACGGCGCGCTTTTGGTTTTTGCGCGCGCTGCTGACCTGAGCGATCAGCTCGCCTTCGCCGGCGTCGCCGGCGAACTTGATGGCCCCGGCCCCGAAGTCGAGGCCGAGGATGTGGATTTGTTTTTCATTCATGGCTCACCTCACTAACTGCGCTGGCCAGCAGCGGCCAGCGCCTACCTACGCTACTCATCATCTCCTCCCCCTGTCCAGAAGCGCCTCGAGCGCCTCGAGCGCCCGCAGGAATGCTTCTCCGCCTGGCTCGCTGCGCCAGGCGTGCACCACGGCGCGCGCGGCGACTTCGATTTGGCTCTTGCGCCCGCCGCGCTGGGCGTTGCGGCGGGCGGCCTCAGCCTTGGCGGGGGTGCGCGCGCGCCCGCCGCGCGAACCAAGCAGAGCGGCGGCCTCTCTTAACTCGTCTGACATAGCGACTTCAACGGTGGCCAGTCCTCCCCCACCTCGATGCAGAGGGTGGTAGAGAGCGTGCGCTCAAAGCGCCCGCGGCGGAAGTGGGTCTTTAGGCACGGCTGACCCACCAGTACTGGCCGCTTATCGCCTGCGACGATCCGAATTGGGGTGCTCCCAGTCACGCTCACCGTGTGATCTGAGCACACGACCCGGATCGTGGCGTAAGCAGCGGCGCGTATCATCCGGCGCACCTCCACAGACTGTTCTACTAGTTCACGGACGGTCAATCCCGTCCTCGGCGCGAGCACGAAACGTGCCCAGCGCAAAATATCGTTAACCTGGGGATAGCCGGCCTGGTGGCTGGCAAGGATCAGGCTGGCGGCGTCGTGCAGGGAGGGAACCTCACCGATCACGAGGGCGCAGGTGGTGCGCCATCCCTTCGTCCCGACCTCGGTCTCAGCGTCTGGGTCGGGCGTGACCAGGAACAGGCGGCAGTCCTTCTCCATATACCGCCACGCATCGCCAACTGTGGCGGCATAGACGCCCTGCTCTCCGTCGAGCGAATCTGTGCACAGACTGTAGGTCAGCCGGCCCAGAGCCGGAACGTAGACCTCGTCCCACTTGGTATGGTAGTAGGGGGAATACAGCCCGTCGCTACATACTCGAAGAGATTTGAACGCGATGTAGCTCATCATCGCGCTCATCGCGTTCCTCCTTTCTTGTCCGGGACAGGGGCAGGGATGGTAGCAGGGACGGGGGCAGGGACGGATACGGGCTTGGGCAGTTTGATGGGAGTCGGGCGCGGCAACTTAGTCACGCGCCGTATGACTTTTCCGATGTCCATGTTAACCTCCTTTGCCCTTGGTTGTAACCTAAGCGCTTCGGTTTGTCAACCCCCTCGCGCGCACTAAGCAGAGCGGCGATCTGGGTCAGCTCGTCTGGCATAGCGACTTCAACGGTGGCCAATCCTCCCCGACCTCGATGCAAAGCGTGGATGGGGTATAGAGTGTTCGGGAGAAGCGCCCGCGTTGGAAGTGGGTCTTCAGGTAGGGCTCGCCTACCAATACTGGCGGCTCGTCGCCTGGCACGACTCTGATCGGGGTACTCCACGTGACGCTTGCTGTGTGTTCCGAACGTCCGCGCCGTATCGTGGTGTAATACCCCCAGGCGGCTGCGCGCACCATCCGGCGCACCTCTATCGACTTTTCGACTAGCTCGCGGGCGGTCAGTCCCGCCTGAGGTGTAACCTGCATGAAACGCGCCCAGCGCAGAATCCCCTGAATTTGAGGATAGCCAGCCTGGTGACTGGCAAGAATAAGACGAGCGGCATCGTGTAGGGAGGTGGCCTCGCCGAGCACGATGGCGCACGTAGTGCGCCATCCCTTTGTCCCGATCTCCGTTTCGGCATCGGGATCGGGGACAACCATGAACAGGCGGCAATCGTCCTCCATGTAGCGCCATGCCTCGCAGACCGTTGAGGCATAGACGCCCTGCTTTCCCTCGAGCGAGGCTGTGCGCAGACTGTAGGTCAGCCTGCCGAGGGATGAGGCGTAGACCTCGTCCCATTTAGTGTTGCGTTGTGGGGAATACAGCCCGTCGTCGGCTACCCTCAACGACTTGAACGCGATGTAGCTCATCATCGCGCTCATCGCGTTCCTCCTTTCTTGTCCGGGACAGGGGCAGGGATGGTAGCAGGGACGGGAGCAGGGACCGGTATGGGCTTGGGCAGCTTGACGGGGATGGGGGTTGGGCGCGGCAGCTTGGTTACGCGCCGTATGACTTTTCCGATGTTCATCTTTGACCTCCTTCGCTCCTGATTATAACCCAAGCGCTTAGGTTTGTCAATAGCGCTTCGGTTTTTCAACCCCCCTCGTCATATTCCACCTCCCAGTCGCCGGCGCTGGCGGGGATGGCGGCGTGCGTTGGCGGGGGCGGGACGGGCGGTGGGACGGGGGCGTCGAGCGGCGGCGCGCTGGCTCGTTCGGCGCGCGCTTGCAGCATGCGGTGCGCTTCGCCGATGTGGGCGCGCAGCTGGTCGATCATGGCGGCCTGCTGGCGGGCGATCAGGATCAGGCCGGTCATGGCGCTGAGCGCGATCAGGAATCCGCCGGCGAGCAGGCCGACCAGGAAGCTGCGCGTCTCGGCAGCCAGGCTGAGGATGGTTTGCCAGGCGAGCCATCCGATCAGGATCAGGGCGGCGATGATGACCAATGTCCAGTTCACGCGGCGCATGTTAGGCGTTCCCGTAGTCGCTTGATCACAGTGGTGGCCGTCCCTCCGGTGTAGCCGAAGATAGTCCTCTCCAGCTCACGGTTGGAGGCGTCCGGGTTTTTATCCAGGATTTCCTTCACTTTTCTCAGCAGCTCATCCTCAAGCGGCGGTGGGGTGAGTTTCTCTGGCTGCTTTGGGGGCGCAGGCAGGAACGCGGCCCGCAGCGGGGCGGGGGCGCGCTTGAGGGCGGCGATGTGTTCTGGGCGGGTGAGGGCG
>Ga0308421_1000887_pt1 | contig 17017 bp, 19 predicted proteins | sample HotsprSampleMS60_FD_203673 | JGI IMG/M metagenome (GOLD analysis project Ga0308421, IMG submission 203673) | Hot spring phototrophic mat microbial communities from Mushroom Spring, Yellowstone National Park, Wyoming, United States - 20090730_MS60 ...
GCGATTCTTGATATTCGGAGAGCCTGTCGCGCAGCCATTTGGGTACAGGCGCGCCGAGCTGCGCCATCTTCTCGGTGATACTCAGCAGTTCGCCGATGCTATAGAAGATGCACGCCGCGGTTGCAACACCCTCGATGCGCACAACGGAATTCTCCAGCCATATAAGCGCGGCGAGGAAGAGCAGAATCATCGTTTTGCGCAATATGCCGTCAGTGTACGATCGGCTGCGGAGCCGACGGCGTGCGCCGAAGTAGAGTAGCCCCGCAACGACATCAATCATCGCAAGCGTCGCGTAGATGACTATCGGGTTCGCAAGTAGCGGGTGCGCCAGCACCGCTGCCGCGAACGCAATCGCCACGACGAGTTCACCGTCCAGTGCCGCGTTCATCGACGAATTATACGGCAAGCCCTGCGTATAATTCCTTGCCATGACGATCGAGTATTCGCGGGATGACCAGCGCACCAAAGAGACCGTCTCACCGTCGACGCCGCTGCCCGTGCGCGACACGAGGCGGTTCGTCGACACCCTCCTCGTCGCCACGCTTACCGTCGACGCCACCGCACGCGATTTGCTCGGCAGTACCGCCGCCGAACTGCCCACGCTGGATGGGTGCATGCAGTACCGCAAACTCGTCTGGCTCGCCCACCGCGCCAGCAACACCGCCGTCAACTACACCATCCGCGCACGCGCCACCGACCTCGCAGGTACGCCTCTCGGCAGCGGCTGGCAAACCCTTGCCTCAGGCACTTTCGCAGCCAACGCCGCGAACCCGAACTGGGTGCGCTTGGACATCCCAAGCGCAGGCGACGGCTACTACGACCAGTACCGCATCGAGGTCAGCGTCGCCAGCGGTACAGTCGTGCTTATAAGCAAGATTGTGGGGGTACGGTAATGCCGCCGAAGGTGCTACTCATTACGGACGCCGCAACCACCCGCGCAGGCTGGGTACTCACGGCGCTGCGCCTGATGGGATTCACCGCCGAACGCGCCTACACCTACCCAAGCGGCAGCGAAATCCGACTCGCGTTTCCGAATGGCGAATACAAGTTAGACCTTTTAGACTTTTTTCTGCGCGATCGCATAAGAGAATATGATGCTGTGTTTATTGTTCAGTCGTGGGAGAGTTATTCTGACACCAATACACCCATCAGCTACACCTTTAGATTTCTCAGTTGGAACGCTCCTCAAGACCCGCCATTTGTGTATTTCGGTATCCACTTTGCGACGAACCGCACGGCGGTGTCGTTCCCCGGCGATTTCCCGCTGGTGCGTCCTAACCGTGCAAATCTTTCCAACACTGCGCATAAAATTGGCCCAGGTGTGTTTCAGTCGCAGACGCAGACGCTGCGTGTGAGGCTCGCGCGTGAAAATGCAGAGTGCTATCTGCCCATCATAACCGACTACGAATTGGATGATGGTTGCTATGTGTGGCGACTGCACACTGGTAGACATAACGCGCTTGGCAGTCAGGGAGAAGTGTTGGCGGAGGTTATTGGCGAAGATTATGTGTTCAACACGACACCTATTTGTGCCTACCGCTACAAAAAATGCTATTTGTTTCCGCGTCTTATGTATTCGCTGGAAGTTCCTTCGGGCGTGGTAAATATACTGCCTCCCCAGCAGACTTTCTGGCTTCTCTACGCACTTAAGTGTATTGGGTTTGTTCCGCGTTATAAGCTGCCCATTATGATGATGTTGGAAGATGTGCAAGATATTGGTTCGGATACTGCTCCGCGCTTTCCAGGTGCGCCTTATGTGAACGATTGGTTGCGCAATCGGCTCATGACCTACGAGTGGTACGCGACGGAGTTTTTCCCGCGCACGCAAATTCCGCTTTGGGCAGCCATCACGACGGGCGGGCGGTACGGCACGGATTACATTCGGCAGGGCGCGTGGCATCTGTTTATGCGCGGCAGGCGGGCGACCTCTACGGATTTCAACAACACTGCTGATGAAGCGTTGGACGCCACTGGTGTAAGCCTTGCGCAGCAGATGCGGCAACTGTTTGTGCGCGAGCAGAATCGGAGCATGCGCTTCTGCTGGCACGACCATCGCGTTATGTTTCGCCAGACGCGAACCCTTTCGCGCCACACGGATGCGGGCTATCCGCTTGCTGCGCCGAACGATGTGCCTGTGGCGCACGGGCAGATGGTGCGCAAGGGGCATATCCCGCCGCCTGTAAGCGCTGTAGAGATTGAGATAGACGGCGAAGTCTACTACGATATTGCCCCTACGATGTCGGGGAGCGCGACGGAGGTGTGGTACGAGCCGCGCAGCGTGCACGCTGTGCGGATACTGGTGGAGCGCAACCGCGCGGAGATGCACGCGCTGGGCTTTGCGGACGGGGGTATCGGCGGCGCGGACAGGTTCCAAATTGCAGCAGGCACACAATACGGCTCGCCTGCTGTGATGCAGGCACTCTACGAGTCGGGCGTGCGGATTGTTCGGTCAGGTATTCCTGCGCTCCCGTGGGAGAACACGCAGACGACGCTTTTTGTGCCGATTCGCGGCGTGTGGGTGTGGGGGTCTATTACGCTGGATGGGCTAAGCGAGCATTCGTTGCTGAACAGCTACGGGCTGTACGACGCTGCGAACCCGTCTCGTAGCTATGTGGGTTCCAGCGCAGTACTTCGCGATCCTGGCGGGGACATTTCCAGCATTTGGACGACGGATCCTGTGCGTGCGCGGCTTCGGGCGTATCGTCGACTGATGGGGTTTCTGTTGGACGGGTACTTGAGTGCGGCAGTGTATCCGCAGTGGATGTCGTTCTCGCACCCGCCGACTCTGCTTGGATGGTGCGACCCTGCAGATCCGCTGCGGCGGTTCAACGCGGAAGACAGCGTTTCGAGCGGTAGTCCGGGACCGTATATCAACATGCTGTTGGAGTTTTGGCTGAACTTTGAAGTGGTGTTTCGCGTGTTGCAGGATTACTTGGTGCCTGCGACAGGCGCGAATGTGATTGCGACGCGCGAGCGGTGGGTGCAGGATGGTTAGTGATACGCCTGCACCACCTTCGCTGCCTGAGTGTCTGTATCACAGTATAATTAGGCGGGTGATAACATATGACGAAGAATGCGCAATGGTGGGCGATGCATCGGCATGACATCCCTGTAAACGGGGATTGGTCAGGGTTTCACGGGATTGTTCATGGGGGATACCGTAGACAAGATTCGGTTCCAAGATCAGTTGGAAGTGATGTATAAGTGCTTGCGCAATCTTGCGAATGTTCCCGTGCTGGGAAATGTGTATCAGGGTGGTGTGCATTCGGATGCGTTCTTGGAGATTGCGGATGGCGTGATTTTCGAGAACTGGCTCTGGTTCTGGGCGGATGGCAGCCCGCTCAGCGATTCGACTCGTCGCACAATCCAGCAGCGCGTAGAGCGCGTGCTTGCAGATCCGTCCAAGTGCGTGGTGTTGCATGTGCCTTGCATGCCAGCCAATCAGGTCGCATATGCACAGGTCGCATATGCACAGGAGCGTATCTTGGATATGCTTGATCGGTACGGCCCTGAGCGTGTGCTGTTTTACGAGCATACGCCCGCACGGAATACTGTGAGTGTGCGGCGGGTCATGCAGGGGCTGGCGTAATGCGCGTCCCCAGCGAGGAATCGACTGGGGACGCGCAGTGGAGGAGACATGTCAGGAGGATGAAGACGCTCGCTCTATCTGTTCGACATGCTCCTCGCTTGTAGTGAGGCATAGCACGATTGCCGTTTCGTGCCTGCGTGCGATGCCCTGCAGATAGCCCGTGAGTTGCATCGCGTCGTCGGGGTCTTTCGCCACGGCGTCGGGCGCATAGAAGAAGACCACCGACGGCGCCAGTTCGTTGATAACCTCTTCGATGACTGGGAGAGCCTCTGGGCGCGGTATGTTCACGACGCCGAACTTCGTCGTGTGGGGCTTCTCCCAGCCATTCGCTTGTCGGATTCTCTCGGCGAGTTCGCCGGCGACGGCGATGTCGTCGAGGCTGGCGCGAGGTATCGCGACCAGCACGGTACTCGGTCGAGATGTCTGGAATGGATGCACGGACTCGCCGACGCATGTCGCGACAGCGACATGGAGCATACGCTCCATCATCGCGTACATGCGGTCAGTATGACCGACCGCATCGTCGGCGTAGAACCATATGAATACCTCGCCCATCGCTGCGAGGGGTTGAACCACCCACACCGCTTCGGGCAGAGTCGGGGGCTCGTCCTGCCCCTCTCGTCCAATCATCGCCGTAATCTCTCTCATGGCATGCCTCCTGTGACCGCCTTGTCGTAAAGGTAGACCGCGACGGCGGCAATCGCGGTCATGATAATAAACGCGATGTAGAGGATGCAGTTCTCGCGTTCCAACTCCGCGATGCGCTCCGCATCCGCATGACCTGTCGCGTCGATGACTGGTGCGGGTATGTATCCCCCGCATCGCTCACAGTGCATGGGTCGCCTAAACGGGTCGCTGACGGGGATGGGATAGGTGCAGTAGCACCGTCCCGAAATCCACCTTCGCCAGCGACGCTCTTGCATGTCCTCAATCGCGTCTGGCTTACGCTCATGCATCTCCATCTTCGTCCTCCCATTCGTCGTATTCGATGTCTGCATACTCGTCATACTCGTCCTCCTGCTCCACGCGTTCTGGTGGCGGGTTTATGGCGCGGTCGCGGTTTCTCAGCTCGCCATCGTCGGCGAGCTGTCTCGCTTGCGCGAATGTCAGGTCGGAGACAGTGTTCGCGCCGAGGTTCACGAGTAGCTGCCTCATCTCCTCGGCGCTGTAGAGTGCGCGAAGTTGTTGGCGCAACAGACGCGCCTCCTCGTCGCCCTGCGCGATGAGTTCGCGCATAGGGCGACCGTCACGGGAGAGAACCTGCTCCCACGCTTCGGCGTCGACTGGGTCAAGACTCGACGCCTCGTCAGGGTCGAGCAGCCCCATCACGACATCAGGGGCTATGATACGCAAGGCATCACCTATCGCACGCCAGCGGAGCATCTGCCTCGGATACAGCCGCCAGTTGCGCTGGTCGGCTAAACCCGCACGCCGCGCGTCCGCAAGGGTGTAAGTGACCGTGACGCGCTCGCCGTCGCGCACCAGCGTGACGGTGACGGCGGTTCCATCCGCCGACTCCTCAAGCGTCTCGACGCGCACGCCTGCTCGCTGACGCGCCATCGCCAGCTGAAGCTGAACGGTCATCGTGAGACGACCTCGAATGAAGGACATCGTCCGCAGAGCCTGCAGCGGCTGCAGACCCATCTCCTGCCCAGCGGCGATGATAATCATCGCCTGCGCGTCGTTGATGTCGGGGGGGATCATCCCTGCCGAACGCGCCATCCGAATAGTATCCATAGGGTTCATCACACCACCTCCATGAGCAGGTCAGCAGTTATCTGCTGCGCGTCTTCAGTCTCCATCTCCTCGCGCATCTGTTGCAGAAGCACGAGGTAGTGGTCGAGATGTTTCTTCACTTCCTGCAGGCGCTTCAGACTTTTCGCCTTCCGCGCCTCAGACTTGGCACTCTCGAACGCCCGCTTCAGCTGTTCCATTAACGCAGTCAGTAACTTGACTGCGTCTCGCGCGATTTCTCGCGCGATTTCGCTCGCGGGATCTACCTCTATGGTTCTTACTCTCCCCCCTTCCCGCTGAATCGCCTCGAAGATGGGGAGCATCTCTTCGTAGGCGTCGGGCGGTAGGTAGTATGCGCCGCCTGCCGCTCGGACAGATACCCCACCCAGCCACTCGATGCGCTTGACGATGGCGGGCGTGAGCGCCAGCGCATCGAACTCGATGGGAAGCGTCTGCAAGGCGTCGCGTGTCTCGTCGTCCTGCGCCTCGATAACCGCCATCGAGGGATATTCGACGGTTCCGAGGCGCTCGGCTCGGAAATCGGGGGTTAAGGAGTCTTCTGGGAACACACATCTCAGCGCAGTCATCACTACCCTGCCTTCAAAGGCACGGTAGAACAAGTAATCAGCGTCGTCGAGTATCCCACAGTCCCGCAAGTGTTTCTGCCACCGCAATTGGTGGCGATAGACGGTGGGGGTTTTCAGAAGCGCCCTTAGCTCTGGGCTTTGCGGGTATCCCATTCCCCGCAGATCCCAAGTCACTATGACTCCAGTCTTTGCGTTCATCGTGTCTCCTCCTCGGCTATCCAGCCTACCCATATATACCCTGTCGGAGACTGGAAAGTCAAGTCTCCGTCAGGGTAATTCGGTCAGTTTCGCAGCAGTCGCGCGGTTCTGGATTTCGGCGATTGCACGCGACTGCTGTCGCAGCACCTCTTCGGCGTGTCGCTTGTGCCCATCCGCGCGTGCGCGGAGCCACCGCTCGATGCGCTCCAGCCAGCGCACCAGCGCCAGCACGCGCGATGGATAGCCATTCAACTTGTCAACGATATCCTCGACATGCCCGCGTTTCGAACTGAGGTATATTGTTTGCGTGGTTCCTTCGCAAATCATTTCTATCCCGTCAATATAGGGTTCATCAGACATGAAACGCTTCGCGGGGTAGACGAACTGCACCCCGCCGAGTCTCAGCTCAAACCGCTTCAGCCGTCCACGAGGCACGCGCGGTAAGGTGTGCGGCTCATATGCTTTGCGTGCCTCGTTGCAGGCTTGCAACGCATCATGAAGCGCAGTCACCATCGCCTCTTTCAGTTTTGGCTCAGTCATTCTATCCCAACCTCCTTGACCCACGCGGGCGTGTGGTATCGTCGTCCGCGTGGGGTGATGACCGCGATAACGGGTACGCGCGTGCGTGGGGCGCGCCCCCATGGCGTCACGCCGTCGGTAATAACCACCACCAGCTGCGGTGGCGGCGAATTCTTCGAATGCTTCGTGCCCGCGCCGTCGACGACCTCGCGAACGATGTCTCCCATATTGGTGTCGCCGCCGCCGCGCAGCTTGCGGAACGCCTTCACGGCTTCCGCCACCGTGCGCACGCGAGCCTCGGCGCGAATCCGCGTGTCACCGAACACGACGCGCATCTCGTTTACTCCGCCTCGCTTGAGTATCGCCTGCACCTCGCGCAGGGCGAGACCCAGCTCGTCGTCGTCGATCGAACCGCTTGTGTCGACGATGACGCCGACATCGAGCTGAGGCTGGCGGAGTGTCGGCAGGACGACATCTGGGACGACGCTCTGGCGACGATGGGGACGCGAGTAGGAGTAATCGATGCGCCCCATGCCGTAGGTGCGCCCTCGCGCGATGTACCGCGCGAGGATACGCTGCCACGGCAGGGGCTTGTTGACCGTGGCTGCCTCATAGCGGCGCGCCATGTTCGCGCCCTGACCGCCGCGAGTCTTCGCATACTCGGCAGCGGCTCTAAGGGTGGATTCGACGAGCTGGTCGACTTCCACCTCTGAGACTGGCTCCTCGTCGGTCTCCCACGGCGCGTGTCGTCCCGACGCCGCGGAGCCTTGTTGTGACGACTCGGTCGCGGGGTCGCTGTCGCGTGCGTCATCGTCGCCCGATGCGTCGGACGGACGCTGCGCGTCGCATGCGCCGTCCTGTGCGCCGCTCGCTCCGCCACTCTGCCCTGACGAGTCGCCTGCGTTTGCGCTCGGTGGTTGGGAAGACGAGTCGCCGCTGCCGCGACCGCACGCGCCGTTCGGAGACTGGTCTTCGCCGTCCCCGACAGCGGGCGCGCCCGCGCCTTGCGACGAGTCTGGTACGTTCGCAGACGAGTCGCCGTCATCAGCAGAGGGAGTCGGCGCATTAGCGGATGCGCCGTCGCGCCCATCCGAGCCTTGCTCGGACGAGGAGTCCGCGACCGCGCCAGACGACCCCGCGTCCGAGTCGCCCTCTTGGTCGCCCTCTTGCGCGACCCGTGACTGACATGAGTCCGCCTGACTCAACATATCGAGGAGCGCGAGGGCGTACTCTTCGGCGGTACGCCCCGCCTCCAGTCCCATCTGCTGTGGGAGCGTCCAGTCGGGACGGCTCCCATACTCAGCTGATAAATCGTCGTCGATTTCCATCGCGGAGGCGGTCTCAGCAATATCGCGAGGCAGCGACTTGAGTCGTCGCGCGTGGCGGCGAATCAGTCGTTCCACCTCGCGGCGGAGCTGGATGACGAGAGTCTCCAGCTCCGTCTGCTCGACGAGGGTTGGGTTGTAATACAGCGTCCAGCCCTCGCTGGCGGCGAGGGCGTGCGGGCACGCCTCGCTCGCCACCATGCGCAGTCTGATAGCAGCTGTTGCGAGGTACGGGCGCTGATGCATGAGCGCGTACCGCGCCGCCTGAACCTTCATCTGGGGTTTCACTGGCTCACCACCTCCTCGATGTCTGCCATAAATTGGGTAAACTGCTGCAGGTCTGGCGTGCCGTACACCGCACGACCGCGCTTGAGCAGCCGCCCTGCCGCCAACGCGGCGAGGTCGGTTGCTGTGTTGGCAACCGCGCGGAGAACTTCCCACGCTCGTTCCCACGCTTCTGGCGACTCAATCGCCTCGTTAGACTCGGCGAGCGCGGTCAGCTCGGCGTGCGCGATGTCTCCGCGCGACGGAACGCGGTATGCTCGACCCAGCGCGAGTATCTCGGCTGGCTCGCGCAAGTCAAGTGTAACCAGCCACGACGAGAACTCCGCCGCAGGCGCGTCGCCTACCAGCGCGGCGGCGAGGTCGCCTGCCGACGAGGAGTCGAGATGCGCCGCTGCCCACGCACGCGAGAACAAGTCCCAAGTGCGAGGCGAGGCGAATCGGGTTTCTTCGCGCGATGAATCGTATGTGTAAAGGAGATTGGGGCGTCGCGAGATGAACGCCGCGACTCTCGCGCGGGCGCGAGACCAGATAGTCTCTTCCACTCCCTCCAGCTGGGGCGGGTTGCCCCAGTACGAGGGGAATTGCTTCACCCACTCGCCCGCGTCGAGCGAGTAGGTGAGATGCGCGAAGCGGTTCGCAAGCGGGGGTGTAAGTTCCCACCCATTCGCCGCCATGTCGGGCGGATTCGCCGCGGCGACGACGCGCACGCCTGCGGGCAGGCTGTGTGCGCCGACCTTGCGCTCCAGCACCAAGCGCAGCAGCGCCGCTTGCACCGTCGGCGGCGCAGTAGTCAACTCGTCCAGAAACAGGATGCCCTGCCCTTGTTCCTCGAACTGGTAGACCCAGTCGGGGGGTGCGAAACGCACGCCCCCGTTGTGCAGCACAGGCAGCCCGTTGAAATCGGTCGGGTCGTGCAGGCTGGCGATAATCTCGATGAGTTGCCAGCCCTGCTTGCTCGCCACGGCTCGAATGTGAGCCGTTTTCCCCACGCCAGGGGCGCCCCACACGAGGGTGGGGACGCCCGCTTCCAACAACATCGAAAGTACCTTGCCGTTCATCGCATGTCTCCTCCTCGGCTGTTTCCAGCCTACCTATATTATACCACATCGGAGAAGCGAAAGTCAAGTCCCTTGCGGGATAAATCCGAAATCTGGTAAATCTGCGGGGGTTTCGTGCGTTTCGCGTTGTAAAGAGTTTAGCGCGGTTCAGGAGCTGGCGCGTTGCAGACCAGCAGGTAGTCGCGGTCTATCCCATGCGTCCTGATTTGCGATGGGGCACATTATAAATGTGCCGCCCACCTTATCTGAATCTCCCAGCAGTCTTCTGGCGACACATTCAAGGCGCGTGCTATCTCCTCAACCGTACTAAACTCTTTGCAAGCCGAAACTCGCAAGCACCCCGTAGATTTACCAGATTTCGGATTTGCCCTGCAGGGACTTGACTTTCGCGTCTCCGATGTGGTATAATACTGGTAGGCTACAGCCCGTAAGTCCTCACCCGACGAGGGGAGGCTGGGCGGAGGAGGATGGAGATGGTCAGATTGTTTAGCATCGAGGAAATTCGAAACATGATGGGTGCTACAGAACCCATCGAGGGTTGCGCCATCGTGGAGGTCAACCTGCAACTGATGCAGGTGGCTTTCACTACTGAGCGACCGTCTGACGACGGGTGGAAGTGGTTCGAGTACGAGGGTGAATACGATCCGCGTGCTTGCCTACCTCTTTTCAACCAGCGCCCTGTGTACGGGGTCTTCCTCGGCCCCGTGCAGGGCGGTATCCCAATCGCGATTCTCTCCCCCGCGAGGGGCGCCAAGTTTGGCGTGGCGTCCTTCCGAGACGGCGAACACAAGTTTAATCTCATTATAAACGACCCAGCCGCCACGACATTCTTCCGAGAGAAGGGTATTGTGCGGCTGGGCGATCGAGTTATTGCCGCCTTCGCCTACGACCCTCAGAAGGTCGCATGGGCAAAGGCGAACGGCGGGAAGTTCTTCGGCGAGTTAAAGGCGTGGGTCTTCCCCGCCGAGCGCGAGCAACAGGTTAAGGAGATGCTGCTGAAATGAATTTCTGTTCACGGTATCCGTCCCATTCACGGCGGGTTCGCCCCATCTGGTGCGGGTGATCCCGCGCGAGTGGGACGAATACGACATTGAGCGAGTGCGCGTGCATGACAGTGTATCGGACGATGAAATCCGCCGCGCACTCGCATGCCACAACGAGCTTCGCCGTGCGCTTGCGCAAGACGCGCATGCACATCGCGATGTGGCGCGTCTCATCGCGATGGTGCAGTGGCAGGGATGCTACGCGGCGGGAAGCGAAGACGCGCTGCGATGGCTCCGCGACCACTACACGCGCGAGGAGCGACGCGAGCCGATGCGCCGCGCGTTCGAGCATGCGGCGGCGCACATCCGCCGCGCGGCGTGTCTGGTTGCATGGCGACTACACGACGAGTCCGTCTTCGAGACTCTGATTGCGCTGGCACAGAACGACGAGGATGACACCGTCGTGACAACGGCAGTCTCCGCGCTGAGCGCGATGCCGTGCGAAGCAGCGTTCCGCGCGATGCACAGCGTGGCGATGAACCCGCGACGACACTGGGCTGCGCGGGTGGACGCCGCGTACATGCTGGGGCAGACTCGTCGCGCGGACGCTATCCCGTACCTGACAGACATCGCACTGCGCTGCGACTGCGAGCGGACTGTGGATTGTGCGCGAGAGATGATTGCGCACATCCAACAAGCAGCGCAGGGCGTCTGGGAGCGGTTCGATGCACACGCCCAGCGCATCGGTCGACCGATTCCGTACAACCGTCGCTGGCTCTCGAACCAGCAACGGCGAGAGTTATAGAAGATGGCAGCAGAAGAGTGCCACAGGTGTGGTCAGCGCGGGGTGTGTCGGCGCGTCATGCGTCGCTCACCCCCTCTGAATCCTCCAGCAGCTCTTCTGGCGACACATTCAAGGCGCGTGCTATCTTCTCGACGGTTTCACGCTTACTCGGCGCTATGCCCCAGATTTCCCAAGCGCACACAGTGCCCATAGAAACGCCTGCATACGCTGCCAGCACATAGCGCGGTAGCTCGCGCTCGCGTCGTATCTGCTCCAACCGTGTCGGTGTCGAGAGTTTCTTTCGCATAGCGAGGATGAGTATAGCATGTCCATCACTAAGGGGGTCTTATGATAGGGAAAACAGAGGTGGAACGCCGATTGCGCTTGCGCATCCCACTATTTCGGTCTTACTCCGCAGGGACTCGACTTTCGCGTATCAGATGTGGCATAATATGGGTAGGCTGGGTACAGCCGAGGAGGAGACATCATGAGATCCGAGAAGCTTTACTCCACTTCCGCTTTGGCGAGTGCGCTCGCTGCGATCCAAGCGCGTGCGGTAGGCATGCATCTCCAATTCGTGGAGCAGGGCGACCTGCTCTATCCGCTGCGCGTGTTGCGAGAGCAATACCTGCAGGGCGCGTTCATCCCAATCGAACAGGTTCCCGACTGGCTGGCGCAGCACCTCAGAGACGGTAGACCGTTGCCATCGCTAACCCTCACGATTGCACCTGAGGCGGAATCGCGCGTGCTGGCGGCGATTCGTAGTGGGCAGCCCGTTGTGCTGGAGCCATGCGAGATTGTGAATCATCAGCAGCCACTCTGCCGCGAAATCCTAAGATACAGGGATACCGCCTACCCCGTGCGTTATGACGGGGCACTCCACTGTCTCTACCAAGCGGTGCGAGACCTGATGTGGGTGTGCGGCTGGCGCGAATGCGACGCAATAGAGTTCGCGCTGTGTAATCGTGTGCCCGACGGGCTGCCGATTGGCGTCGAGGTGGAGCGGAGCCTCGCGTCAGGTCTGTCGTTCATCAGCGTGCGTGCCCCGCTCTATATGCAGCCCGACGAGGTGGCGCAAGTCTACGCACAAGTGCGCCGCGCTAACAAACACAAGACGCGGTACAAGGGCATCAGCGAGTTCACAGCGCGATTCGTGCGCTTCGTGGAGGTCTATCGCTTACAGCATCCCGACGCAAAGTGGAAAGAGATTCTCGACGAGTGGAACCGACAGCACCCAAGCGATGCGGTCAGCGGGAAACGGGCGCGGAATCTTATAACCCACTACAAGCGAGCCCTGCGCATCATCACTGATCAAGCATAGGCTCCTGAATCTGCACACTCGAAGGCGAGGCGTGGAGCTACTCGTCCCAAGCCTCGCTTCTCTCCAATCAGATGTATATATATGTGAACCGATAACCCATCGCCACGCACGAAAGATGCGCACAGGCGCAAACGCCGCGCCACGCACGCAGCGTATTTAAGCACAATTAGCCTCCCCTTTAAGACGCCGCGCGATTCGTGCGTGATTCCGACTTGAGTCGTTCCACCTGTGACGCGAGGAGTTCCACATATGCCGCGAGTAGTTCCATATATGACGCATGGGGGTCGCGCAGGTCGGCGTCTTGCGCTGTCGGAAGCGATAATCACTATCAACTAAGAGCGATTTTCGCGAAATTTCCGCCGAATCGGCGTGCATGTGGGGGATTCGCGCGTCGTTGAGGCGTGAGAACGCGCCGCGCGTCGCGCGTGGGGAATTTCTACCCGTGTGATGGGTGATTATCGCCTACTCAGGTGGAGGATGTTCGTCGTTGGTCATCGTCAGTGCGCGTGCGCCGTACTTGCGGGTGAGTTCGCCCGCCTCTTCAGGACTCACCCCGCGCCTCACCAGCTGCAGCACGATATGGGTCGCGTTGTAAGACTGAGACGATGGCGACTCGTCGCGCGATACGACCGCTTGCGGCGCTATCGGTTTCGCTGCCTGCTGCGATTCTAAGTGCCTGCGCACCTGCTGGATGCACTCCGCTTGCATGCGCAGATCGCGCAAGCGCATCGCCTTCGCGTATGCAGATGTACCGATGAGGTATCGCTCTCCGCGCGTGTCCATCACGAGCAGACCCGCCTCGCGCAGCCCGCGCATCGCACGATAGAGACGACTGCGCGACCAGCCGAGCGTCTCCATCAGGCGCGACCACGACCACTTCGACGCGTCCTCACGAAGCTTAAGCAGCATCGCAAGACGCAGACCGTCGACCGTGATGACGCCCTCTTCGAGCTTCTGCGCGAACACGCGCGGGAGACGCGCATGCGAGACGCGACCGAAGTCGATCTCTATCGCGCCGTCCGCCGACTTGCGCTTGTAGAGTCGTCGCTGCGAATTCGGCGTGACGAGTTTGCAACGCACGCGCAATCCGTCATAATCGTACCGCGCGAGGTATCCCATCGCCTGCAGCGTGTGAATCGCGCGACGCACGCGATGCTCGCACACATGCAGACTCCGCGCGAGCGCACGGGTATTGACACGGCGCGATTCCATGAGGTATAATTGCAGCAGGTAAAACACACCTGCCGCCACGGAATCGTTCAGCTCGGCGGGTATGTTGAACCCAACCGAACCACTCTCTGATGGGGGAGTCCACAGCTCCCCCTCTCTCTTTAACTGTCTCATCGTCACCTCCTTAGCGTGAATTCGCTCAGCCATTCAAGCATCGCGTTCATCCTCGCTTGTAAAAGACGCGGCGGGATCGTAAGGACGGCAACTAATCCCGCCGCTATCTGCATAACCGCTCCGTGTAAAGACGCCAAGCTCTTCAGCGACCGACTTCCACGCCACAAGGCAAGCGTGCAACGCCTGCAGCCCATCCTCCAACTCGCGCAGGAGTCTCACATTGTTCGCCGCCGCGGCAGTCTCGATGCGATCAGCGTACTTGCCCAGAGCATGCTCCAATCGCTGTCCAAAGTTCAGAAACATAGCCAGCGCAGTCTGCTCAAAATCACTGTCGACTACTGCACGGGCATCCACAATCCGCTTGCGCAACATCTCAACCGTGTCCATCGTGTGCCTCCATCAAAAGACGGGCTGGGGCGGAACAGAGGCAACGCCCCAGCCCTACGGTTTGGGCAGAGGGGAGAGAAGTCGAACGATCGGCGGGGGCAGCAGGTATGGCGACAGGCGTGCGCCCCCGCCGACGGGAGGTGTCTATGATCGATGGAAGACAAGCCTCCTTGAATTGCTCGAACCCGACACGACTTATAGGTCTTCCACATCATCCGACCTTCCGTGCCCCATCACTATACCGTTTCCGCTCGCGCCGAGTCAAGCCTCTTCCGACTCACGCGGTCGAGGCGTCGGTAGGCGTAGTAGTCGTCAAGCAGCGTGGAGATGGGCACGCCGAGCGCGTGCGCGATGCGCTCGATGGTATCGAGCGAGTTCGGCAGCACGCCGTACCGCTCCCACTTGCTCAGCGTGTAGTTCTGCACCCGCGCACGACGCGCCAACTCTTCGAGGCTCAACTCGCGCTCCAGTCGCAAATCGCGCAGTACCGTCGACTCGACAGGCGTGTAATCCATGTACCGCGTGCCAGTGCGCCCCAGCGGCGGAAGCGACTCTCCGCGCTCCTGCGCCAAGACACGCTCGCACATCTCGCGCGTCACATTCCCGATGAGCTGTTTCGCAAGCGATTCGTCAAACCGCGCAAGCGCACGCGCATACACATAGATATGGAGACACCGCGAGAACTCTTCGGGATACCGACGGATGCGCTCCGCGTTCCAAAAGTTCTCCGTCTGCTCCTGCAGACGCCTGAATCTCCACAGGTACTGTGCAATCGTCTGCGTGGTTATCCGCACCGAATATTCATCCCATATCCAGTCCGAAATCTCGCGAATCGTATACTTCTCCTTCTCGCGCAGTTCGAGCATCTGCTCGAACAGCTGCGGATGGCTATGGTACAAGTCTCGAAACTCTCTGCGTCGCATGCCTCTATTATACCACATCATCGATGCCAAGTGGGGTATAATAGAGGGCATGAGGACACGGAATGGAACGATTTCGGCTAACTGCCGAAGGCGAGGCGTTGACGCGGTTTCGCCCCAGACAGTGCGCAAGCTGAACATAGACAACCCAGACCAGCTCTTCGCCCAGCTACGCGCGATAAGCAACGCATGTGATCCGAACGAGTACGCGCCGCTGGTGTACGACATCGATGGGATATTCCTGCGTCTTCCAGATGGTAGTCTGCCAACAAACGACTACCTCTTCGTCATTCATGTTGTCGCTAATCGCGCCGACATCGCAATACACTACGAAGGCGCAGGCGCGAACTACCGCCGATACCGACTCGTCTATCTTCCGCACATCGAAACCTACTTCTGGGGCGAGTACCACTGGCGTGATTCCGAAGGTTTCACCGTTCGCGTCCGCTGGCACAGAATCCCCAAAGACTACAACGCGCAACTTGACCAAATCCGCCAACGCAACACAGACAGGAGTCGCAGCGAAGCGTTAGGATAGGAGGGATTATCTATGGCAGACAGCAAGGTTTATGTGGTTGCACCACGAGAAGATAACGGGAAGTTATGTGGTAGAGTGCCGCTACCGTTGGAAAGCACTCGCGAGTTAGAGATTTGGTACGACGGTTCAGCTCCGTACCTCTGCAAGTTCGAGTTTTCGTCGGGCACCAGGTGGTTCACATATACTCCATCCGAGTACCATTACAAGCGTGGATCGCAACGCTGGGTGTATGAGATGGATATAGACGGACACGCCGTCAAGATTGAAGTCGCGATGGCATCCGCGACGCCATTTGCTACATACATGTATCCGCTTGACGAGCTGCTCGGATGCCAATTGGTGTATCTAACCGACGGCGTGTTGTTCATCGTGCGTTTGCAGGCTGCCGAGCAGTGCGCCAAGTCGGCTGCGATGTCTACTCAGATGCCAGCACGAACTGCGAAGTCTACGAGTGATAAGGATTTCCTGCCCCAGTATGATGATGAGCTGCTGAAGTTGGCAGGGCTAACCCGTCAATTCTTGCGCCGTCTTTGGGAGATCGTGCAGCAACGCGGCATCGTCAAGAGTGCTGAGCTTGCAAAATCGCTGAAATTACCAAATCGGTCACAACGGCTCGGAATGGCTTTAAGCATTCTTGTGCAAGAGCGTTTGATCTATCAAAGGTCAAACGGGAGTTATTCTATACATCCAGTGGATTATCAGCCAGCGCCCGCAGACATGATGTGGAATGTTGTCAAATATGTCTGCGATAATCCAGGCGCGGAAACTGGTGAACTGGCAAAGGCAATGGGCACTGATGCCTCACATATGAGCAGAATTGCACGCCATCTGGCGGCGCAGGGTTTAATTCGTCGGGAGTTAGTAGCAAAGCATCGAGGCGTCGGCAAATGTGCTACATGGCTGCACTATCCTGCGGATTAGCTTTCGGCGTTCATCGCCGAAGCGGGGCTGCGCTTGGCACAGTTGGGATGTGCCGTTGAGCCCGCACGGACGCGGGATGCGCCTAACCGCTGATGAGGAGGACATCAACGATGAAACTACAGTGCGATCGGAAGCAACTGAATGAGTCGTTAAGCGTTGTAGCGGGCGCGGCGTCGGCGCGCGCCTCGCTCCCAATCCTCAGCCATGTCTACATCGAGGCGCAAAGCGACACCGTGCGTCTGGTCGGCAGCGACCTTGAGCAGTGGGTGGAGTGCCGCATCCCTGCGCTGGTCGGCGAGGACGGCGCGACGACGCTGCCCGCGCGACTGCTGACCGAGCTGGTCGGCTCGTTCGGCGGCGAAGACATCCACATCGAATCGGGCGAGCGCTACCAAGCCATCCTGACCTGCGGCGATTCGCGCTACCAGCTGATGGGGCTGCCCGCCGAGGAGTACCCGCCCATCCCCGACATCGAATCGCCCAGCGAACTCGCGCTGCCTGCCAAGCAGTTTCTGGAAATGGTC
>Ga0308421_1000905_pt1 | contig 16886 bp, 12 predicted proteins | sample HotsprSampleMS60_FD_203673 | JGI IMG/M metagenome (GOLD analysis project Ga0308421, IMG submission 203673) | Hot spring phototrophic mat microbial communities from Mushroom Spring, Yellowstone National Park, Wyoming, United States - 20090730_MS60 ...
CCCAGCGGAAAGAACATCCACCGGTTCGACGACGCCAAGGAAAGCGACCAGTGGGGCGTACAGCCCGACGAGGGGTTAGAGCTGAAACTGACCGACAGCGAGTTATTGGCGCTAATGGAAGATCGCCGCCAGCGCGACATCGTGTTGCCGAAGCCCGAAAAACCGGCCACCGAACTCCCCGGTGCCGCTCAGCAGACTGCTGTCGGGCAGCCGGTGTCGGCAGCGGAGTCGTTGCAACCCAATCCCGGGCAGCGAAAAGACGGCACCCCTGAGAAGGCTCCTGGCACAGCAGAGTCCGCGCCTGGCGGTGCCGGCGCGTTTGTCGACCGCCAGCTACAATTGGCCCTTAAACACCTGACCACCGAGTTGGCCAAAGCGGACTCTCCCGCTCAGCCGAAGCAACAGCGGCCGAAGCAAGATTGAATCGGGCGGATTCGACCGCGGCGCTTCTGGAGGAGCCGCTGTACCGGATTTGTGCCGCCCAGACCGTTTGTTTGATCCCAACGGATGAACATTCTGACGATCGAGACCACTTGCGACGAGACTGCGGCGGCAGTCGTCACCGACCGGCTTGAGGTGCTTTCTTCTGTAGTGGCCTCGCAGGATGAGCTGCACCGGCGCTTCGGCGGCGTGGTGCCCGAGATCGCCTCCCGAGCGCATCTGGAACGCATCCTGCCGGTGATTCACGAGGCGCTGGAGCGGGCAGGCTTGCGGCTGGGGGATATCGGCGCGGTGGCGGTGGCCAACACGCCGGGACTGGCAGGCTCGCTGCTGGTGGGGCTGGTGGCCGCAAAAACATTGTGCGTGGCGCTAGATATTCCGCTGGTGGCGGTCAACCATCTCCAGGCCCACGTGTATGCTTGTCGGCTGGCCGCTGGGCGAGAGGTTTTCCCCTGCGTGGGACTGGTAGTCAGCGGCGGACACACCAGCCTGTACCGGTGTCCGGACGCGATCCGCTTCGAGCTTCTCGGTACGACCATCGACGACGCCGCCGGCGAGGCCTTCGACAAGGTGGCCAGCATGCTGGGTCTGCCCTTTCCTGGCGGGCCGGCGATCCAACGCGCCGCAGAAAAGGGAAACCCGCAGGCCTTCGCTTTCCCACGCTCGATGCTTGACGACGATCGGCTCGATTTCAGCTTCAGCGGGCTGAAGACGGCCGTCCGCTACAAGCTGGTGGGGCCAGGACGGGCCGATTTTGCTCGCCTGGATCTGCCGCCGCAGCTTGTGGCCGACATAGCAGCCAGCTTCCAGGAGGCGGTCGTCGATTGCCTGGTGGGAAAGGCCGTGCAGGCGCTGGAGCGCACCGGACTGAAAACGCTATGCGTCGGCGGCGGCGTGGCGGCCAACAGTCGCCTTCGCGCGCGCCTGGAGCAACAGGCCCAGACCATGGGGTTCCAACTTCATATCGCTCCGTTGCGATTGTGTACCGATAATGCCGTCATGGGCGCGATCGCGGTAGAGCGGCTCCGGGCAGGATTGACCGAAGAGCTTACGCTGGACGTTCATCCCGGCCCACTGCGACGCTGAGCCCTTGCAAGGCGGTGTGATACGAAGATAATGAGCAACGCTGTCGTGCACGGCCCGCTGGTCGATGACCGAGAAGCATCTGTTGGTATTGAGGGTATTTGAGCATGTCTTTGGTTGTCGTCGGCTCCGCCGCCCTGGATACGGTTGAGACGCCTTCGGAGAAGCGCGAGAACTTGTTGGGCGGATCGGCCGTGTACTTTTCCTGCGCGGCGAGTTTCTTCACCCGCGTGCATCTGGCGGCAGTAGTCGGCGAAGACTGGCCCGAGGAGCACACCCGGTTGCTTCAGTCGCGGGGCATCGACACTTCCGGCTTGCAGGTGATCGCCGGGGGCAAGACTTTCCGCTGGCATGGCCGGTACGAGCCGAACTTCAACGACCGGGAAACGGTCGATGTTCACCTGAACGTGCTGACGCAGCACGACCCAGTGCTGCCAGATCACTATCGCCGCTGCCAGTTCCTGTTCCTGGCCAACGGGGCCACCGGGCTACAGCTTCGCATGTTGGAGCAATGCCCCGGCACAGTGCTTACGGTAGCCGATACCATGGACCTGTGGATTCGCACCGAACCGGACCAACTGGCGGAACTGCTTCGCCGTGTCGATGGCCTGGTGCTCAACGACAGCGAGGCCAAACTGCTCAGCGGCGAGCAGAACCTGGTTCGGGCAGGGCGTCGCGTCCGTCAAATGGGGCCGCGACTGGTGATCATCAAGAAAGGTGAGCACGGGGCGATGTTCTTCGGCCAGCACGAAACCTATGTGCTGCCGGCCTATCCCACAGCAGATGTGGTCGATCCGACCGGCGCGGGCGACGCCTTTGCCGGAGGCATGATGGGCTATCTGGCCGAGAAAGTACAATTCGACCCGCAGTCGCTCAAGCAGGCCATCGCTTATGGGACCGTAACGGCCAGCTTCACTGTCGAAGGCTTCAGTTTGGAAGGCCTGCTGCGCATCACCCGCGATGACCTCGACGCCCGCCTGGAACAGTACAAACGCATGGTGAGCTTCCATTGAACGTCGCAAAACCTGGCGACAAGCAGTAACCGTTCACGCCCGGGGAAAAGCAACGGGGGTTGGCGAGCAAGATGAGTCTGGACTGCGGCGGTAAGGAATGAGAATACGTTGCGCCCCTGCTAGCGGCAGATCTCGATCACCGTCAGCATCGTCTCCAAAAAACGGCTGCCCGCTGCGCTTTGCGTCCTAACCGACAGGTTCCGCCAGCGACCACCCTGCGCGTGGTGCCCGCGCTGCGCGTGGTGACCACGCAAAGCGGCGGTCGGGCGCACTTCCCACACCTGATGACGCAGCGGATGCGGATCGCTGCGCGAAAGCTTCGCACCCCAGCGCCGACACTGCTTTGGCTTGAGCGGCTCCACCGCGTCGCGCTGCTCGGCGGGAATCAAGGCCCGCTGGTGCTTCTGGTGGCCGGGCTGACCGCCGCGTTCGCATTTCGACTTGCTCCGAGGCCGCTGCGGCCTGGCGTGCGGATACTGTGCGCTCCAGCGGCAACGAGGAGTTCTGCGGCGTCTTGCCTTTGGCTTGCCGCTGCAACTTCCCGATCCACGCCCTCAGTTCCGCATTGTCCGCCTCCAACTTTGCGATCCGCCGGTGCGACTGACCCAACTGCGCCTCCAGTTCCGCAATCCGCACCTCCAACTCGGCGTTCTACCTTTTTAACTCGGCGGTCCTCACCAGCAATAGGCGGATGATGGCCTGGGCTTCCGGCAACTGCCGGTCGATGATTTCTTCCTAAACTAGTCCTTCCATGCCACATGTTGTGCCATATTACCGGCGTCCGTGTTGAGATCAATTTTTCGCGAAAACAAGGAGCACACTTCCAGGGTGTGAACGGTTACACGGGCAACTTGTGATGGCCGCTGTTACCGCCTCAATGCCGCAACACACTTGTCACTACAGCGCCACGTACAGACAAACGCGAACACTTTGGGGATGATGGCTCCGACTGCACTACAACGGGACTTAGGGAGACGTGATTTGCGGCTCTGGTATTTTGCCACTTCGGAACCGGAAGCCCCACATCGTCCTGTTGTCGTAGCAATTGCCAGCCGAGTGCGCAAACGCCGCGTTAAGCTCCGAATCGTAGTAATCAATCGGCTGCCCGCTTAACGCAGATTTAAATCTTCATGCTTGGCCAGAAGCTTGACGAGATGCCACATCGAGTAAAATCTCGGTCGTTAGCTTGCTGCCGTGAGATTGCAGTGGGCGTAACTACAATTAGAACGCCGTGGACGGCTGCCACTTTTGCAAACTGTGGATTGGCGCTCCGAAGCGGGGCTTTGGGCGAAAGAAAATGGCTTCGCATGTCTGCGTTTGAACGTGTAATTTGGCTAAACGCGGCGTGGGGAGGATCATCTCGCTGCGACACGAATCGGCTATGTTACATGATTTACCGCGCACGACATGAAGCATTAAAAATGCCACGAACACGAGGTGGGGGGTTCAGTATCCATGGTGCGTGCGGTGTTCTACGTTTTCGTGCCTTGAACCGAGGAACCTAGAGAGGTTCTCAGCGGCTTTCGCTTAGCCGGCAGCGGATTTCAGGCATCAATCCATCAAAAAAGCGTTGGATAAGCGCGCACCAGCAATTCTACGACCTGCCTGACTCACCGTTCTAAGTTTTACGGCCCGAAGGCCCGGGATGGGCCAAGCGATTCAGCCGGACAAAGCGACTATTCTTTTGTGGCGTGAGTTGCATTCTGCGCCTCTTTTCGCAAGTTTGCAAAGGGACGCTGTTCAGTACAGTCCCTTGAGGGGATAGTTGCCAAACTGTCCCATCTCACGGGCTCAACCGGTATGGGCGGCAAGTGCTGCTGGCCCACATGGGGAACTGACATTTTTGGGACTGGCCGAGCGAGGAATCTGGCATGAAAAGCACGAGGCGTTGCAATAAGACAGTTCAAACTGGACGAAAGAGCGTTAGGCGGTCACTTGGAAAGGGTCCGCACTGGCCGCTTTCCAAATTAGTTGGCCTCGAGAAGCGCCGTTTGCATGGGCGCCGGTTGCTGATAGAGCAGCTTGAGCCGCGCCAGATGCTGAGCTTCGAGCCATTGTCACCGCTTGGATCGCTAATCTACCATGATTTGGATCCGGGTGAATTCGACCCTAACTTCCCCGAAACTCATCTGTATTCTGTAAACCTGGATGCAAACCAGAAACTGAGCGCCCTGCTTGTGCCGGAAAGCCCGGATATTCGTGCGAGAATTGCGGTCACTGGACCGGGCGGCTTCAGTCTGGGTCCGATCGATGCCGAGGCTCCTGGCGAATGGGTGGGGTTTCAGACAATAGCGGTCGAGCAGGCCGGGATCTATTCGATCGAGATCGACCGCCTGGAGGGAGCAGGATCCTTTGAGCTGCGGTTGTTGCTCAACGCAGCAATCGAACAAGAGCGAGGTACAGAGGCATCGAATGACACCTTGGCAACGGCTGAGGACATCGAAGGAAGCTTCCTTATGCTGCCCGGTGGGGGGCAGCGGGGCGCGGCAGTGGGCAACCTGCCGGTCGGGTCGGGCGACGTGGATTGGTTCGCATTTGCGTTGGAAGAGAACCAACGGGCAACGCTGCTGGTCAGCGCCTGGGGCGGCGGTAGTTTCACGTTGGACTTGTACAATGCCGCGGGCGAGCGCTTGGCTACCGGGGTTGCCGGCAGCACGAAGAGTGAGAGCGACCAGAGGATTGATGGCTTCTTGGCCACGGAGGGCGGCACCTATTATGCGGCGGTCGGTGGCACGGGGCAGTACGCGTTGGTTGTTCTGCGCGGAGCCGATTTCGAATTGGAACCAAATGACCACACTTCAACGGCGCAACACATATCTGCGGTCGGAGTAGTCCTTGGCGCTCTTGATTGGCGGGAAGTTATCACCTCCGAGACCGAACCGAACGATTCGATCGCCGCTGCCAACGACTGGTCCACCAGTTTTCGTCCCATTGCCCCGAACGAGTGCAGGGCCGTGCTGACCGGGACAATCAGCGCTGGTTACGACGGCGATTGGGACTTTTTCAAAATTCTAGTTTCGCAGGGTGACTCGCTGCGGATTGACTTGGAGGGAAGTGCGACTGGCAAGGGCTCGCTAATTGATCCGTACTTGAGGTTTTTCGACAGTGCTGGGACCGAGTTGGCCGACGACGACGACGGGGGTGACGGGTTAAACTCGCTTTTGATTTGGTCGAGTTTTCCTTGGGCTACTGGGGAGTATTATGTAGTTGCTGATTCTTATGCTGGCCATACCGGCACCTATACTTTAACCGCTACACTCACCACATCCTTCGCAGGCGTCGGGCGCGATACGGCAGATGAGTATTTGGTGGAAGCCAATTCTGGCGACGAGTTGGTAATCAGGACGACAACTCCCGGCGATGGGCCGGGCGAGCCGGATAATACATTGGTACCTTTGGTGGAACTGTTCGGGCCTGACGATGAGTTGCTCGGCGGTAACAGCGGCGGAGCTTCTGATGGCCGAAACGCGCTGCTTATGTACACGGCCGTTGTGTCCGGGACCTATCGGGTGCGCGTAACGCCCGTGTCCGGTGAGGGTGCCTATACGCTTCGGATCGACGGTGCCACAGGCTCGAGGCCCTTCCGCGTGCTGACCACCGGCATTGAGGATGGTGCTCTGTTGGCGTCGCTTCCCGGCAGCTACCAGTTGGTGCTGTCCGAAGGTGTGCTGCTGACATCGGTCGATCCGGCCGACCTTAAGCTCACGCTGCCTGACAATACCGTTGTGGTTGCTCAGGCAGTAACCATCATCGACGGTAGAACGTTGAAGTTCTTTGTTCCCCCGCTTGAGGACGGTGAAAGCGGTTATGGCGACGGCGTTTACGGAGTCAGCTTGGCAGCTGGCAGCTTGACATCCGTGTCGGGGACACCCTTGGAGGGATTCGAACAGACGTTCATTCTGGACACCACAGGGCCAGTTGTGGCCAGCACGTCGATCGCCGATGGGGCAATTGTGGAAGCAGGTCCGTTGACAGTCCACATCACATTCAACGAGGCGCTGGCGACGGAGGAGCTTGCCCCGGAGGATGTGACCCTGGTCGAGGCCGTCTCCGGAGCGACGATGAATCCCAACCTTATTTCGTACGATCCGGAGACGTACACGGTTGCGCTCTCGTTCGACGAACTGCCCGAAGGAAACTACACGCTTACCTTGCTTAGTTCCACGTCCGGCTTCCGGGATATGGTGGGGAACTTGCTGGACGGGGACGGCGACGGGGCGCCGGGCGGCCCATTTGTGCTTACGTTCAGTGCCGCCGCACCGGTGATGCCGTTTACCACGCCGCTGCTGCCGCTGGGGCCTGACGGCTCGCTGGTCTACACCGGCTTCCAGACCGACAACTTCGATTTTGTCGGCGACAACGATGCCTTTTCAATTACGCTGGAGTCCGGCTAGACCGCCACGCTGATCTTGACACCGCAGCAAGAAACCATTCGGGCGCAACTGGAGCTTCTGGCCCCCAATGGCTCGACCATCAACTCAGTCTCGGCAACGGCGGCAGGCCAGAAGGTCTTCTTGCAAACGCTGCCCGTGGCTACCGGGGGCACATACAGCATACAGGTCACCAGTGTTCTCGGCGCAGGGGCATACAACTTGCGCATGATCCTCAATGCGGCGATCGAGGCCGAGTGGTTGGGCGGGCCGGGCAATAATAGCTTGGCCGAGGCACAGGACCTGACCGCGGCCTGGATAGAGTTTGGCAACGGCAGCGCGCGGGCGGCCGTGCTGGGCACCGCCGACGGCGCAGGCGGCACTGCCGACTTATATCGCATGGACTTGGTGGCCGGCGACGTGGTCGGCTGGTTACTGAGTGGAACAGCCGGCAACCAGCCAAGCTTAGAGGTGCTGGATTCGGCTGGTACAGTCCTTGCGCTTAGCGCGGGCGGAGGAGCCAATGTAGGCCGAAGCGTAAGGGAATTCGTGGTTCCGGCCAGCGGAGCCTATATGCGCGCGTGGTGGGAAGTGGCGAATACTCGTTGGTGATCGCCCGCAACACGAACTTCAAGATGGCCGACTACGTGTACTTTACCGATTTCGAGGCCGGCGCCGGACCCGAATGGTCCATAAGGGTTACCGACAACACGGTGCCTGATTTCACTCGCTTCCTCGGACGCTTCAGTAACGGTTCCACCACTTTGACAGTTCCGACCGTCCCTGGCCGTGGGTATGTCCTTGAGTTCGACTTGATGATCATCGACGGTTGGGACGGGAGTGGCTATCCCGGCCCAGATTACTTCAGTGTGAACGTGGGCGGAAACCGTCTGTTCCACCACACGTTTAGCCAGTTCGGTGGGCCGCAGACATATCCTGGTGCACCAACCTTGGGAGGCCGGAATTTCGGCTGGAGCGGATGGAACGACGCCATTTACCGCGGCATCTCGATCCCCTTTGTGGCCGCCTCTGCTATCACCAGCATTCAGTTTTACGATGGCGGCTTACAAGGGCTCAGCGACGAGTCGTGGGGAATCGATAACGTGGACGTGCAAGGTCTACGCCTCGCTGGACAACGTCAAGGGCGGTTCGGACGACCGTTTGCTGGCCACCTTCGTGCGTAGCGGCAACCTGGCAGCCGGGGCCTTCTACTACGCGCGCGACAAGGTGGTCAACATCCCCATCGACCTGACAGGCACGATCTACTTGTACGTGCGGACCGACGCCGACAACCAGGTGTACGAGGGAGCCAACGAACAAAACAACGACTCGGAACTTGTCCCGGTGACCGTCGTCCAGAACTTGGCCGACCTGCAAGTGACGGCGATTGACCCGATCGCCGGGCCGATCCGGGCGGGCGACTTGGTGACCGTCCGGTGGACCGTCGCGAACCTCGGCAGCGGCCAGACCAACGCGCTCAGTTGGCGCGACCGCATCTACCTGTCGCCGGACAACGTGCTGGGCAACGGCAACGACGTGCAATTGGGCAGCGTCACCCGCACAAGTCCCCTAGAGGCAGGCGGATCCTATAGCGCATCGGCAACCGTGCGGATCCCGACCAGCCTCTCCGGGCCGTTCTACCTGGGCGTGTGGACGGACGCTGACGGGCAGGTCTTCGAGGGGGCTTTCGAGGGCAACAACACGCGCCTGCGCGGGCTGGGTACGGATCCCAACGACCCCGAAGATTCCGGCCCTATCAATCCGCCGGATCACGGGACGGTCCTAGTCCCCGACCTCGTTCTGGTAAGCGTCGACGCTCCGTCGCAGGCATACAGCGGTCAGGCCTTCGACTTGAGTTGGACCGTGCGCAACGACGGCGACCCGACGCCGCGCAACTGGTACGACCAAGTGTACCTGTCGCTGGACCAGGTGTTTGACGCAGGCACGGACATCTCGCTGGGGCACGCGTTCCACGATTCGCTGGCGAGCGGGGCAAGCTACACCAAGAGGCAGTCCTTCCGGATACCGCGCGGGTTTTCCGGGCCGTTTTACGTCTTCGTCGTCGCGGACCGCGGCAACTACCTGGCCGAGTCCAACGAGCTGAACAACACGGACTACGATCGCACATCGATGCTGGTCCATCTGCTTCCGCCGGCCGATCTAGTGGTGGGCACGATCACGGTTCCCGCCAACGCCGCGCCAGGCGCCACTACTAGCATCACTTATACCGTGCGCAACGAAGGCGCCGAGAGTGCGGTCGGCAGTTGGTACGATTCGATCTATATTTCGGCAGACACAGTCTGGGCTGCACTTTCCGAAAAAAGTCGCAAGTCCTTGTGCAATAATGGTTTCCGAAAGACGGCTTTTTGATGCGGGTAAAACCACAAGTTGTTGCCAAACAACGACTTACGCGCGCCGGTACGTGCGTTTTTCGGAAAGTGCAGTCTGGGATATTGGGGACGCCTTTTTCGGTCGCGTCCATCACGAAGGCAACGTCCCAGGTGGCGGGACATATAGCCACACCCTGGCGGCTCCGCTTCCTGGGGTGCTCCCTGGCCAGTACCACGTGATCATCCGGAGCGATATTCTCAATCACATTCCTGAAAGTAACGAGGCGAACAACGTCGGCGCGTCGCTGGATCGGGTTGAAATTGACGTCCAGTTGCTTGAGCTGGGCGTGCCGCAGTCGGGTAACCTGTCGCAAGGTCGGTCAGTATATTACAGGACGCCATTCCTCACGGCTGGCGAGACAGTCCGGTTCCGCCTCCACGGTGTCGAGGACGCCTACACCGAGCTATATGTGCGCAGGGGTGAAATGCCGTCGCGCAACGAGTACGACTACGCCGCCAAACAGCCGTTTGTCTCCGACCAAGAGATCGTCATGCCGGTCCAGCAGGCAGGCGTCTACTACGTGATGGCTTATGCTACTGTGGCTGCCGGTGCCCCAGCCTATACGATCTCCGCCGACGTCGTCCCGTTCTCTATCCGGAGCATCCAGTCGGATCGCGTCGGCAATTCGGGCTGGGCTACGATCAAAGTCTCAGGCGCACGATTCCAGCCCGACACGCAGTTCTTCCTCCTCGACAGCGACTCTAACGTCCTGCCCGCCGTACGAACCTACATCCAGGATTCTGTAACGGCCTTTGTTACCTTTGACCTTTACGCGGTGTCTACCGGCGTGTATACGGTGGCCGCGTACGACCCGGTACGTAATCTCTCCGTGCTACTTGAGGATTCGCTGACAGTAGTGGCCGGAACCGGCTACGACATGGAACGGCACGAGCTGGTCTCCGGGTCAACACGCAGCCATCACCATGTCGCAGTCGTTCGCGGCCAGGATGATTGCCGCTGCCCAGAGAGCCGGAACGGGCCAGGCTGCGATGGAACCTAGCGGGATCCCGTTGCCACCAGTCCCGGAGAAGTGCTTCAAGTGCCAGAAGTGGGAAACTGAATACCGCGGGACGGACCAGGGCTGTGGCTTCATTACGACCGTCGACCCGATAAACTGCAAGAAGGTCATCACCTACAAGCCTTGCGTGCCGCCGCCGGTAGACCCCAACGATATAGTCGGGCCGGCCGGACACGGCGATGAGCGTTGGATTGCCGCCCATCGTCAACTGGACTATATGATCCGCTTCGAGAACGATCCTGTCTTGGCCCAGGCGCCGGCGCAGAAAGTGGTGATAACCCAGCAACTGGATGCCGATCTGGACTGGCGTACCTTCCGCCTCGGAGATTTCGGATTTGGAGGGTTGGTGTTTGCAGTGCCAGAGAATGTGGCCTTCTACAGCAACCGGATCGACCTGACGGCAGAGCGTGGCTATTTTGTGGACTTCACCGCAGGCATCGACGTTCGTACCGGCCAAGCCTTCTGGACTTTCGTGACGATTGATCCGGCTACTGGGGAGCAGCCTCTGGACCCGAACGTGGGCTTTTTGGCGATCAACGACAGCCAAGGTGTTGGAGAAGGCTGGGTCAGCTACTCGGTGCGACCTAAGCGCACTGTGGTGACCGGTGATGTGATCGACGCGCAGGCTCGGATCGTCTTCGACACCGAAGCCCCGCTCGATACGCCGCCAATCTTCAACAGGCTCGACGCGGGCAAGCCGCAAAGCAAGGTATCTGCCCTGCCGGCCACGGTGGACGACGTGAGCTTTACGGTCAGTTGGACGGGTAGCGACGACCAAGGAGGCTCTGGTCTGGCCGCCTTCCACGTTTTCGTCTCGGAAAATGACGGTCCGTTCCAGCCATGGCTGCTCAATACCCAATTGACCTCCGCCCAATTTATGGGCGTCCAGGGCCGCCGGTACGCCTTTTACAGTGTCGCACTTGACCGTGCAGGCAATGTGGAAGACGCGCCCCCAATTCCCGATGCAGTCACTGTTACTCGTGGGACAACGGGTACTATCGGCGACTGGGTGTGGTTCGACGCCAACGCCAATGGTATCCAGGATGAGGACGAGGTGGGGCAGTCGGGCGTTACCGTCAGGCTGTATTTGGCCGACGGCATCGCTCCGCTGGCGGAAACTGTTACGGACGAAAATGGCAGGTACAGCTTCGCCGGCCTGGACATCGCTCAATCGTACTTCTTAGAGTTCGTCGCTCCGGCCGGCTATGGCTTCAGCCTGCCGGACGCCGGAGCTGATGACACGCTGGACAGCGATGCCGACATCGCCACCGGCAGGACTAGCGTTTTGACAATCGTTGGCGGGCTGAATTCGCAATGGGACGCAGGGCTCGTGCTTTTGGGGTCAATCAGCGGCGTTGTGTGGCGGGATGACAACGGCAACGGCCAGCGCGACTCGAACGAGATATTGTTGCCCGCTCAGCTTGTGTACCTCGACTTGGATCAGGACGGCGAAAAAGGTGCTCAGGAACCCCAAGCCGTGACGGATGAAAACGGCAGGTACGTCTTTCCCAACCTGCGGCCCGGCCAATACGTGGTGCGATACGTGGTGCAAAGCGGCTGGGAACAGACTCATCCTCGTGCCGGCGGTGCCTACACGTTTACCTATAGCGGGTCCGAGGCGGCGCTGTACGCCCCTGCCTGGACCTACACTTCCGGCGCGGCGACGCTTCCAGTTTCCAATCCGGCGAACCAGTTGATTGGGCTGGACGCCCTGCGGGACGATCCTCGCTTCGCAAATCTAGACGGGCGCGGTCTGGCGGTGGTGGTGATCGATACCGGCCTCTGCTTGAATCATCCGTTCTTCGGCCCCGATGCGGACGGCGACGGAGTGGCTGATCGAATAGTCTTCCAGTACGACTTCGCCGACCGGGACGGACGTGCGGCCGACGTCTCCGGCCACGGCTCGCACGTGACCAGCATTATCGCCTCTCAGGACGAAACTTACCCCGGTGTGGCGCCGGCAGTGGACATCATTCATCTGAAGGTCTTCAACGACAGCGGTCGCGGGAACTTCGGTTATCTCGAGCAGGCTCTACAGTGGGTCATCCGAAACACGGATGCTTACCGTATCGCGGCCGTGAACCTCTCCTTGGGTGACGGCCAGAACTGGTCCGCGCCAGTTGGCATGTATGGCGTCTCCGATGAACTGGCCGCATTGGATGCCCTGGGTGTGATTACCGTGGCGGCCGCCGGCAACAGCTACGCAATATTTGATGGACGCCGCGCTGGCTACGTTGGCGAATGAGGCAATCGAAACTCCGGCTACTACGCCTGGCGCGCCGCTTGAGATTGCGGCCCCTGCGCCCCATGCTCAACGGCTGGATGGGAAGATTGCCCGCTTGATGATTGACCTTGCACTTCAGGACGAGTCGATTGATCGGTTTAGCGGCGGCCTTTGGGAAGAGCCGATCCCGGGAGGCAGCGTCGGGGCAAAAAAGCCCTTTGGTGCGTCCGCATCAAACGGGTCCTGGAGAGCTAAGAGATCAAGAGTGTGATCCCGCAGCCCCTGTTGTGAAGCCGACAAACGACACGAAACCAAGAAAGTCCCCGGGATAAGAGGCAAGGAGAAAGTGAATCGGCTTTTGGTGGTTAGGAATCCTTGGCTGTCGGTTGTTAGCTCGAGCGCATGGATATTTCCGGGGTCGCAAAAGCTGCCGGGGAATCTTGTTACTCGAAGTTGTTCGACTGCCCTTCAGCCGTCTGAAGTGAGCGATGACAAGGCCGCGGCCTAAAGTTGGAAATTCCAACCAGCTATCTTGACATGGAAGTATAGCCATCGCGTCGAGGTTGGCACAAACGCGTAATCTGCTATGCGACTGTGCCTTGCTTCGATATCCCAGCATTTCGCCGAAGACTAACTAGTTTGATTTTTCCCAGCTCTCGGAACTGACCGCAGGCAAGTTTGCTGGGCCTTGTCTCCCAGTGCTTCGTGTTTATGACGAGGCAGCGTTAGGTTTCGATGCAGTCGCACACGGACGGAAGTAGTCGGTACGAACCGCTTTCAGTCGTCCGTGGAACTGTGGTTGCTTGACAACCGCCATCGCCGGATAAGTTGCTGCGCGCTGCTTTATTCAGTTTAGGCGGCGAACGGTACTCTGGCATAGCGGTTTACCAACGAGAGTCCAACACTCGGTCTAATCCAAGATGAACTATGTGAGGTGGAGATGAACTATGACTTACCGAAAGGTTTCGCTTTGGATCGCTGGGCTGTATCTATTGTTGGCGGCGGGGACATCACAGGGCGGGTACATTTTCACCCTAGAGTCCAACGCCCCTACACAACTGATTCCCGGAGCAAATTTCACAATTGAGGTGTGGCTGAATCATAACGCTCCCGGGGATAACGATGTGTGTGATTCGGTAGTGTTTAATTTGCTGTTTTCTGCTCCGGGCCTGCGGTATACGGGGTATGTTTGGTATGGTGTATTCGCGGGCAGCGAATGGGACAATAGCCAACCAGGGCTCCTTGAGCTGCCAACGGATATTACCGCCGACTCTTACAACGACCCGATGTCGCCAGGGGCTATCGATATTCATTTCGAGAACTTCACTTTAGAAGAGCCCTTTGGTCAGGGCAAGCTGCTTTCGGTGTTTCTTTCTGTGCCCGCCGATTGGCAGGCGCCCGGACAAGAGATTACAGTTCAGGTGGTTCCAGACACGATTACCAGTCCGGGCGGGAACGTGGTGGACGGGCAGGCTGGCATGCCGCTTGTCCTCAACGTAGTACAGGAACCATCTTCATTTCTGACAGTGGCGGGCAGTATGATGGCGGTCGGATGGATATTGCGCGCAGGTCGTCGTTTCCGCAGGCGTCGGTTTGACCGCATTGGAGAGGGTTTCCAGTGGACAGGGGAAAGGTTGCCACACAGTGAGAAATCCCTCTTATGAGGCCTGGGCTGCCTGCACCATGGCCACGTCTTGCGCTGCTCGTAACACTTCAGCCCACTGAAGTAGATTTGGGTTCGGGCAGTGGTGGCAGTGGGCGGTGGTGAGGGACTGGGTAAGTGCGTGGACGATGGTTCGGATCAGATCGTGGCCGCGTTGTTTCAGCGTTCGGAATATTGACGTCAGGACGGCTTGGCAGGCATCCCCGAGTGGGCTGCGGTTGCCGTAGCTGTTTTTGCGGATGATCACCCCCGGGGATCGTCCGTTCGGCGCCATTGCTCTCGAAGGGAACGTTCGGTTGGTCCAGGAAAGTGAACACGTGGTGCTGGTGGCGGCGCTGGCGCTTGACGAGCCGCTTGGCTTGCCGGCCCGTCCAGGGCGTTTAGAGCAACTCCTACAGGCGGGCTGCAAGCCGGGCGCGGTGGGAAGCGCACTCCTCCGTCTAAGTCTCGTCGCGCCGACGCCACAACCGGATTGCATCGCCCACCAGGCGGCGCAGCTTCTTGACGAACTCCGGCCACTGCTTGCACGGCGACTTGTACTTCTCCGTATGATCCGACTCGCGCAGCAGATGCACCAGGCACGTCTGACGCGGGAGGCAGAGCACCGGGTTGTAAGCGCCCCAAAAGTCGCTCAGCAAGGTCCTCGCAAATTGCTCGACGAGGAACTTCGCCAAAGCCTGAGAGCGGCGGCAGCGGTTGATCATATAATACGTCAACGTTCACATGTTGAAACACCACATCCAGTGCGTTTTGCCCTCTGTCCGCCAACCGCTCTCTTCAGCGTAAAGCACTGCCGAAGGCAAGGCTTCCCGCTGAATCTGCTCGTACCAGGGATACAATGTCGCCGGCAAGTGATATCAAATCTGTGTCAATTCGCCAGGCGTGATATTAGTCTGCAAGTGGAAGTTGAACACCTCCTCGATCTGCGCCAGCGTGTTGCCCAGGGCGTAATGTCAACAGGCCCACAGCATCACCACACGGTTGCCGGGCGTGCTGCCGGGCAAGGCGTCGGGCAAGACCAGCTCGACCTTCGTCTGACAGCATGGGCACCAGTCGCGGTGGATCACATGTTCTGTTATTTCCGGCTGGATGTGAGGAATGTCTTCGGTATAGCGGATGCGAATCACCGCGCATCGCTTCAGCCGGCCGCCACACCTTGGTCAATAATCGACCCTGTGTTCATTGCGGTGGTCGATGCTTTGGGGAGGCTTTCGCCGCGATCTCAGATGGCTCGCCTTGGCACCGGGGCGTTTTTCCCGCGTTTTTCCCGGCGATTTCTGGTAGGGCGGCTTCATGCCCGAAGGCGTGGAAGGTGTCTGGTGGAAATGGGCCGCCATTGGCGTCCGCTGCTCTTGCAGTTGCTTGGTCAACTCCAACAGCGCAAAGACCACCCCCTACGGAACATGCGCGTAGATCATCCGCGGCTGCTGTTCGGTCAACGTCCCGCTGCGAAGAACATCCAGCAGACTTTCCGACAAAGCCGCCATGCGTGTTGTCGTGCCCAAAATAATTGGATATATAACCCCCGATTTATCCACTATCAACTTCAAACGGCTGAAGTGTTAAAGAAAAACAAGAAAATGGTTTAATGCTGTGAACTGTTACGCGGAAGCTTGTGGTGAGCTGCCGCTCGGCTATAATCGCACCACCGGTCTGACCTCAGCCGTTACTTTGAACTAGTGTAAAATGGGTGCCCGCAATCTAGCCGTGGGCTACAGCGGCACGGGCGTCGAGTAGTAATTATATTGAGTCTAGCAAAAGGTAGCGGCCGGCTACCATGGGTTTTATTCCACCGGTCGCTGTCGCCACCTGTTGCGAAGGTCGATAGTAAGGTAGTCGAAGTCCAGTCAGTAACAGTTACCATTTAGTGTGCATGGTTTTCATGGGAGTCGATATGAGCAATCCAGAAAGCGAAAATGAAGCACTGGCAAGTGAACAAGAGGCAAGTCGGGCTGCCGCTGCTCAGCCGGCCGCGCCGTCGGGCGACCAACCACCCGGTCAGCAAGTGCAAATCGACGATTCCAAAGTGGCGGCTTCGTACGCCAACTTTTGCCGAGTGACCGGCACGCCCGAGGAACTGATAGTGGACTTCGGCCTGAGCAAGAATCCCATGGGACCGCCGGGCGAAAAAATCGAGATTACGCAGCGTCTTATAATGAACTTCTACACCGCCAAACGGCTGCTGGCTGTGTTACAGATGGCCGTCCAGCGGCACGAACAGACTTTCGGCGTGCTGGAAACCGACATCCAACGGCGCATCCGGCCCGAGGCCTTCCGCGAAATGCGCCGATCATAGGCTACCGAAAACTCCGTTCTCCCGCACGTGGGAGGGGGGGGTGGTGGGTGAGGGCGAGCGAAACAGGTAAATAAGGATAGAAGGGCCGCCGCGCGCCAAATCGCCCTCACCGTACTTTCCACTAGATAACTTATCCCTGTACCGCCACTAGCAGTGTTTGGAGAATTTTTTGCAGCGGCGCGAAGCTGGTTGCGGTGGCAGAAGGTGTCAAGCGGTATTTCGGCGAATGGGTCAGCAGGTCAGCAGTCGTTCTCCACATCCGAGGCCTGTTTTGCATTGCGTTTAGTCATCAGACTGCACTTTGTCAGAAAACCGGAGGCTGAAGACGCTGTTTTTCCTGTGGTTTCTTGAGTTTCTTGAGGCCAGTGACGCTCAAAACCAGGTTAG
>Ga0308421_1000906_pt1 | contig 16879 bp, 10 predicted proteins | sample HotsprSampleMS60_FD_203673 | JGI IMG/M metagenome (GOLD analysis project Ga0308421, IMG submission 203673) | Hot spring phototrophic mat microbial communities from Mushroom Spring, Yellowstone National Park, Wyoming, United States - 20090730_MS60 ...
GATTGTCATATTGCTGTCAGGAGTTAATTTGTAATCTAAAATCTTAACTCCACTCTCAGCATCACCAACTCGATAAAGACAGGTTGTGACCTGATTCAAAACGAATTTTATTCTTGCTGTAATTCCTCTGTGCATTGTGTCAATATGTTCGGAATACGGAACAGCTGAAGTAACTATTCGCGTCCAGTATGTTCCCGATGGTAATGTATCCGGTGCTTTTATCGTCAATCGTATAACTTGCCTCTTCTTTGGTGGAAGAATAAACTTCTTCGGAAATGCTCTTATGTAATCATTGATTGAATAAGTTTGGGATGAGTCATTATCAAAATATTTCATAACGATTTGACCACTTGAATCAGAAACAGGATAACCAAATGTAAATGAAACAGATACCTCGTAATTATCATTCGATTCATTTTGAACTATAAAATTGTTGACTTTATTTTTCTCGTCAGTATAAACTATGTAGGGTGAAATTAAGATCTGTGAATAAAGATTAAAATAAAATAATAAAACGAAGAAAAAAGTATTCAATATTTTCATTTCAAAGTACCTCGATTGTTATGATTATATTTCCAGTGTATAGTCCAGGTGTAATAGAACTTGAACTTGTAATTTGCCCACCGAGCCACATATAAATTTTTTGATTTGCTTTTATTCTTCTTATTCTCAAGGGAGAATAAGGATTAAAATATGTTCTACCAGTTATAGCGTCAACTTTTGACCAAGATGCATAACCACTAAAATTAATTGGAATATTATCAATTCCATTTGTAAGATTAGTGGGCAGTATAAAAGTAATTAAAAAATTTTCTCTTGTAGGTGAGTTATGAAAGAAACTAATTTTTAATGCAGTCGGGTCAGTATCAAGAACTGTCGCACTATAACCGATAAAAACATCTCCAAAATCTAAATCTCTATACTTCTGAAAAAATATATCCTGCGAAAAGATTGTTTCAACTTTAATCAACAAAAGAATAAAAAAAATCGAATTTAATTTTTTCATAATTCTTCAATAAGCAATTGAAATTATCAGTGTGCCAGAATAATCACCCTGTGGATTAGATTGATCTATAATTAATGAACCGCCAACCCACACATTTAAAACACCTTCACCATTCTGATTTTGTGGTTGATAATAAGTCCCAGGTTGGATCTCCACAGGGTCAATGTAGTTTGAATTTGATCCTGTATGAACAAGCTTTGTAATAAACATAGGTCCATTTTGATTTCCATTGCTGCTCAGCTGGACAAAGCTGTAATCAATCAGAACAGGTTTTTCTGGATGAGAAATAATTTTAAATCTTAATCCTTCTGCTGGTGATTTGGTAACAGTTTGCTGGGAATTGGATAAAATTATCTCGCCAAAATCTAAAACTGTACTTTGACTTATTACACTGATTCCTCTTTTTAATGACGCTTGAACCTGAACATTAATTTGTTCGTTATTCTGACCAGACAGATTTAAGGTCAATACAAACAAAAAGAAAAATGAGAATAATGTTTTTGCTTTCATTTAGTAAGTCACCGTTATGTTGAATGTTCCTGTATAATCGCCAATTGGTTGATTTGCTTGAATGTTTATTGTTCCACCGACCCAGACATAAAGAATACCATTTTGATTGACATTCTGTAATTGGTAAGAACCTCCATTGGTGACAACCTGTGGTAAATCATAAACTGAGCTGGCACCTGTATGAACAACATAAGGAGTGTAATTCAAAGAACCAACAGTTCCACCATATTGAGAAACCCATTGAGCATTAGAAAGTGAAGTTGATGAAAAAGAAATTATCACATTTCTATTAGGATGACCTTCTATTCTAAACACAGCTCCCTGTGAGGGATGGAGGTTATATACAAATGCTGATCCTGTTAAAAAAATCTCACCAAAATTAATAGAATTATTAATCGCTGTAATTGAAAGCGGTTTTATCATATTAACTCTTGCAGTTCCTGGTACACTTACCTGCTGCGCACTTAAAATTGAATGACAAATAATAATGAAAGTCAATAATTTTCCAAAGTGTTTCATAATCAAAGTTATGAAACTAAAAACTTAAAGTAAATTTCCTTATGAAAAATTCTCTTATAAATCCAAATGTTAAATGCAAGATAATTTCAAGTGATCACTCAGTTGCACTTCCAAGAAATTTTTTTCCATCACTACTCAAGTTCATTATGTATTTCTCTGGATTTTTTATGAATTTATCGTCACATCCTTTACAGCAAAATCCATACACTTTTCCTTTATACAAAACTTTTGGTGCATTTGGATCGACTTCTTCACCTTGAACAGGACAAACTGCATTGAATGGTTTTAATTTTTTATCGTCAATTCTCACTGGCTTATTAGTTTCATCAAGATTTTTATTCGTTGATGTTTTATTGTATGAGTTTCTATCATCAATCATCTGCGATTGATTCATATTATGTTGTTGATGAGATGATGAGGAGAATTTTAATTGACTTTCAGAGTCAAGTAGAAATGAACCTGAAACAACTATCTCATCATTAATTTTTAAGCCAGATTTGATTTGATAATAACCACCTAATTTTTCACCTAATTCAACCATTCGTGGTTCAAAAGTATTTTCGCTGGTTTTTACCCAGACTACATTTTTTTCACCAGTGATAACCACTGCACTCAATGGAATTTTAATTCCTTTTCCGAGCGACTTTTGAATTGTGATTTCACCAAACATATTTGGTTTTAATTTTCCAGATGAATTGTTTATGACAGCTCTAACTTTAATTGTGCGCTTTGTTTTATCAACAATTGGATAGATGTATTGAATAACTCCATTAAAAATTTCATAGGGCTTTGAGTCGACTTTCAACTTAGTTTTATCACCAACTTTTAAGTCCCACACATCGTTCTCATATAATTCTCCAATTGCCCATAGAATTGAAAAATCTGCAACTTCATACAAAACATCGCCTTCTCGAACATAATCACCTTCTTGAACCATCTTCTCGATAACTGTTCCATTAAATGGAGATCGAAAACTTATAGTGTATTTCAAGGACTTTGTATTTTCAAGCTCATTAATTTGATCGGGAGTTAATCCAAGGAGTAACAACTTATTCTTTGCTGAGTTTATCAAAGAATTATTAGAAGATGAATTTGATTGATTTGTAACAGAAAGATTATTCAACGCTATTAAAAATTCATTTTGAGCTTGAATTAAATCTGGACTATAAATCTCGAACAATGGTTGTCCCTTCTTGATATAATCACCTGTTTTGTCAGCATACAACTTTTCTATTCTTCCGTTAAATCGAGATGTGATTTTTCCTCGATTTGGTTCGGCGAAATCGAGATATGCAAATGCTTTGATTTCTTTTTCTAGGGATGAATATTCAACTTTCATTGTCTTTACATTGGCAAGCACAACCTTTGAATTCGAAAGAATAATCTGGTTCAATAGATCTTCATTCATTTCCTGCGAGTTTGTTTTTTTGACAAGATCCATATGACAGATTGGACAAACACCTGGTTTGTCAGAAATTACATTTGGATGCATTGGACAGTAATAAATCTCTTTAGTTTCCTGTGGATGATCTTTGTGTTCATTCCCTGTTCTATCTTTCGAGCAAGAACTAAAAGTCACGATTGAAAAAAGTAATAGAATTAAAATCATAAAAATTGATTTTTGAAAAGTTTTTGTTCTCATTTTTCATACTCCTTAATTAAATTCTGACCAATGATTTTTTCCAATTCAACAAAAGCCATTTGATACTCTAATATTGCCATCAAATATTTCATTTTTTCCATCAAGCTCATTCTATTTGTCTCAACGATTGAATTAATCGAAATTCTTCCTGTCTCGAGTTCAGTCAATTGAAGTTTATAAACATTTTCAAAAGATGGAAGGACTTTTTCTTCATAAAGTTTGATCAGATCTTTGTTCGTTTCCATAGAAAGTAAAAGAGATTGGATTTCTTTTCTCATTTGTTGTATCATATTCATTCTCTCGTATTCGATTGAACGGATATTATTTTCAAGTTCCTCGATCTTATGAGTAATTTTTTTCTTTGCCCACGGAACAAATGGAAGATTAATAGAAGTCATTACACCAAACATAATTTCTTCTCTTGCATCAGTAACCATAGGGAAAGTTTTGGTTGTTAATATCATTCCCTTTGGCATTCTCATAATCATTCCACTAACCATCAAATCTGGAATTAATTCTCTTCGGCTTGCATCAATCTCATTTTTATTCATTTCAATCATTGATTGGATTGATTTTAACTCTGGATTCATCAAAATTATGAGGCTATCCAGTTGATCAGCTGAAAGATTAATTTCCTTCAATTTGAGATTTTTATCAATTACAATTTCCTGATTAAGATTTTCACGACCGATAAGAAAATTTATCTCTTTGAGTAATGTATTCCTTTTTCTATTAAGATTAAGTAATTCAACTTCGCTTTTTGCAATTTCACTCTGAACTAAAATAATTTCTGATTGACCTACTTTATTAATCTGATAAAGCAAATTGAGTGAACTTTCAAGGTTTCTAAATTGATCAATGTTTTGTTTTTGTAATTCAATTTCTCTTTCAACCTTCCACAATTCATAATACTTCATCTTTATCTTTGAGATTAATTCATTTTTCAACTCATTGAGTCTATTAAGTGAAAGTCTCATATCACTCTCAGCAACTTTCTTCATTGCACTTAATTTTCCACCGATCGGAAACATTTGTGAAATTGAGATTGAATTTGACAAAGCGTTATTTATTATATCCACATTTTCAAAATTGAATTGACTGATTTCTAAGCTTAAAGTTGGTGAAGGTAAAGCCGATGCTTGATCAATTTTGCTCTTTTTTGCTTCAATCATTGATTGAGAAGATTTTATCAAGAAATTTTTCTGTATTGCTTCGTTTAATAGCGAATCAAGTGACTGTGAAAAAATTGAACCACAGGTTAACAGAAAGATTATTATCAAAATATTTCTTTTCATTTTATACCTCCTTCATCCAATCAGACATTCTTGAAAGTTTAAGTTTACCTTTCTTCAAAGCATTCTCTTTCATTATGGCAAAAAGAACTGGTGTAACAACCAAGACATGGATTGCTGAAGTGATTAATCCACCAATCATCGGGGCAGTGAGAGGTTTCATTACATCAGAACCAGTTCCAGTTGACCACATCACTGGAATTAATCCAACCATACTTGTAAAGACTGTCATTAACTTTGGTCTCAATCTCAAGACAGAACCTTCTACTGTTGCTTCATAAATATCTTCTCTGGTGATTTCACCTCTTTCTCCTTTCATATAGCTTCTAATTCTCTTGTCCAATGCTTCGTGAAGATAAACTACCATAACAACACCAGTTTCAACAGCGATTCCATAAAGTGCAATAAAACCAACCCAAACAGCAACCGAAAAATTATAACCCAAAACAAATATCATATACATTCCACCAATCAAAGCAAATGGAACGGAAAGCATTACAACACCAGCTTCTTTATAATCCTTCAAAGCCAAATAAAGCAAAACATAAATGATAAGAAAAACTATGGGCATTATGATTGCAATTGTTCTTTGTGCACGAATTTTGTTTTCATATTGACCACTGAATGTGTAACTATAACCTTCAGGCAACTTTAATTTCTGCTGGATTAATTTTTTCGCATCTTCAACAACACTGCCCATATCTCTACCTCGAGCATTCATATACACAATTGATCTTAACATTCCGTCTTCACTGCTTATCATTGGTGGTCCAGAGGTAATTTTTATCTCTGCAATCATTCCTAATGGTAGATAAATATTCTCACCTTCGAAATCTTCAATCAAAGAATTCTTAAAATCTGATTTTCCGAGAGATGGATTACTAACAATCTTTTTTGCTTCATTCATATTCATTGAAGACATTGAAGTTTGATCAATCATTGCAGAGGAAACTTTTGAGTTTATTATTTGACTTTTCATACCAGAAACTTGAATCGGAATGATTAAATTTTTCAAATCTTCAATTTCATCTCGAAAGTCTTTCATAAATCTAACTCTAAGTGGAAATCGCATTCGACCATCAATGACAACACTTAGATTTTCACCACCAATTGCAGTTTCGATTATGTTTTGGATATCTTGAACATTAACTCCATATCTTGCTGCTGCTTCTCTTTTGATTGAAATGTCAAGGTAATAACCATTCTGAACTCTTTCCGCGACAACATCAGCTGCACCCGGTACTTCCTTCAAAATTTGTTCTGCTTGAATTGCAAGATGTTCAAGATTATCTAAGTTTGTTCCAAAAATTTTTAATCCAATATCAGTTCTGACACCTGTGCTTAACATATTAATTCTGTTAATGATTGGTTGTGTCCAGCCGTTTGTTACTCCGGGAATTTGCAATTTTTGGTCAAGCTCTTGAATGATGTCGTTTTTTGTTATTCCTTTTCGCCATTGGTCTTTTGGTTTAAGAAGAATTATCGTTTCAATCATACTCAATGGTGCATTGTCTGTGGCAGTCTCCGCTCTTCCAGCTTTCCCTAAGACATGATCGACTTCAGGTATCGTTCTAATAATTTTGTCCTGTAATTGAAGAATTCTATTCACTTCAGTAATCGAGACATTCGGAAGCGTCACCGGCATATAAAGAATTGAACCTTCATCGAGTGGCGGCATAAATTCTGAACCAGTTTTCAAAATCATTGGAATTGTTATTAATAATGCAATTAGATTAATCACAATTGTTGTTTTTCTGTGTCTTAATACCCAATGAATTACTGGCTCATAAATTTTGTTAAAAAATTTTGTGACTGGATTTTCATTTTCAAGTTTGAATTTACCTCTCATCAGAAAAGTCATTAGTACAGGAATTAAAGAAAGAACAACGATTGCTGAGCCCATCATTGCAAAAGTTTTTGTAAAAGCAAGTGGCTTAAATAATTTTCCTTCCTGTCCGGTTAAAAGAAAAACTGGTAAGAATGAAACAAGAATTATTAACTCGGAAAAGAAAATAGCTCTTCCAACTTGCTTTGCTGATTGAATGGAAATTTCTTTGTATTCATCAGGTGTTAGTTTACCTTTCTCATTTAATCTTCGAGCAATGTTTCGGTAAGCATTTTCAACCATCACAATAGATGAATCTACTATCACACCAATTGCTAAAATTATTCCACCTAAGCTCATAATGTTTGAAGTAATATTGAAAACATACATTAAAATAAAAGCAATAAGAACCGCTATCGGAATTTCAATGAGAATCCTTACGATACTCCTAAAGTGCAGAAGAAAAATCATCACCATAATTGAAACTGTAATCGCTGCTTCAATTAATGCTCGTTCAAGTGTTCCAACTGCCTCACGAATTAATGTGCTTCTATCGTAAGATGCTTTTATTTCAACTCCTTCAGGCAGACCAATCTTTATCTCTTCAATTTTTTTCTTTACTCTATCAATCACATCCTTTGCATTTTCACCATTTCGCATTACAACAATTCCACCAACAACTTCTCCATTTCCATCTTTTTCGAGTGATCCTCGACGAATATCAGGGCCAATCTGAACCACACCAATATTTTTTATTAGAATTGGAAATCCATTGTCTCTTACTTTAATAACTGTATTCTCTAAGTCTTCCTTAGTTCGAATGTAACCTTGACCTCTAACAAAATATTCTGCATCATTTACTTCAATTAATTTCCCGCCAACTTCACTATTACTCTTCTGAATTGCTGAAACAACTTCAGAAATATTTACATCATAAGACCTCAATTTTCGTGGATCAACATCAACCTGATATTGTTTTACATAACCACCAACACTTGCAACTTCTGCTACACCTTCAACTGAAGCTAATTTGTATCGAATGTACCAATCTTGAATTGATCTGAGTGTACCTAAATCATAATCTTTTCCTTCAACAGTGTACCAGAAAATATGACCGACACCTGTTCCATCGGGACCAAGAGTTGGCGTTACTCCTGCTGGCAATTGCGATTGAATTGTGGAAAGTCTTTCTAAAACTCTGTTTCTTGCAAAGTAAATATCAACTCCATCGTCAAAAATCACGAATACAAACGACATCCCGAACATTGAACTTGCACGAACTGCTTTGACACCAGCAACTCCTTGCAATGCACTAACAATTGGATATGTTACCTGATCTTCCACAACCTGTGGAGACCTTCCCATCCATTCTGTAAAAATTATAACCTGATTTTCAGACAAATCTGGAATTGCATCAACTGGAAGATTTGCAAGTGAATAAATTCCAAATCCAACAACAAGCAAATAAAATAAGATGACAAGGAAACGATTTTTTGAACTCCATTCAATTATTTTTTCAACCATTTTAGACTCCTTTCTTGTTTTTTAGGCACACTAATCCTGTAAATCAAATTATAAATCTTGCGTGTGCTGGGAGTCTAAATCAAAAGGATTGAGTTAATTAAATGGAGCGGAATTTTTTCTGGTGGAGAGTGTGTATTTGCAGATCTTAACGAAAATGAATTATGAATTACTCGTGGATTTATAAAAAGAATGGAGATAAATTGAGTCGACTCTAATTCTTTCGTGTCAGATTTTTTTAGAATTACATTATCAATTTTTTCGTATGTTTTTACAAAATCCTTACAGCAAGATTCTTCTGAAATATCGCTAATTAAATGATTAAAGAAATCTAAATTTGAAGTTTCTTCTTCTACATCACACATTCCACATTGTGAGCTCGAAGTTTGTTTCATCATATCGCAGTAGTGCAGCACAATAGTAAAGCCCACATTGGCTAAAAAGAAGGTTATAATTAGAAAGCTTAAAAATATTTTGTTTATTCTCTTTCGCATCTCGGGTCAAAGTTAAAGGTTGAAAGGTATTAAAACAAATACTTTTTTGGGGAGTGTCCCATTTTCAGAAAAGTCCTAATATCTGCAATTGAAAATTGCTCAAATAAAAAATCTTTAAGCGATTTTGATTTAAAATGTTTATCAGAAATGATATTTAGATTACCGTGTCCCGATGAAACAGGGACACGGTAATATCAACCAAGGAAATGTTACTTCATCAAAACCAGTTTAATGACCTTTGAATTTTTAGCCTGAATCAATTGAGCATAATATATTCCACTTGGTAAATCAGAAGCATCAAAATTAACATTGTATAATTTACCACCTTCTAATTCGGCATCTAACAATGTTTTAATTTCTTGCCCAAGTGAGTTGAAAACTTTTAATGTTGCTTTACCATTCTCTGCAAGAATAAATGAAATGTTTGTTGATGGATTAAATGGATTAGGATAATTCTGGAAAAGTTCAAAAGTCTTAATTCCTAAATCATACTCATCAACACCAGTCGCATAGTTAGTAAATTGTGGATTATAATTTGCCCAACCTTCGTCCCATCTTGGTCCGTTAGGATCAAAAGCACCAACATAAGTTGTTTGAACAAAAAATGAACCTGATAATCTTGGATTTGAAAAACTTGCACCAGTGGCTGCTGGTGAGTTTGCTGCTGGGACTGGATTTGGATTACTTAAATTGAATGGATCGATTAAACCAACCTGCGATGGTTGAACATATCTTCTATTCCCAAATGTAGGTGTATCGAACCAACCTTGAGCATCGAAACCTGACTGATTTGTTATAATTCCATTACCAGCTCTCAAACCAGCCCAGATTGAATTGCGAATTTGTAAAGTATCTCCAACTGCAGACCAGCGTACTGCAGCACCATCAAGTAATAATCCTACAGGGAAGCCCATTACAATAGAATTATAGATAGAAGCTTGAGTAGCTCTTCTGAGATGCGCTCCTCTTCTGAAATTTGGATTATATTGAGTAAAAGCAGTATCACGCATTGGGCCTACTACTGTGAAATTAGAGATAACAGGTAAAGTTCTTGGCGTGTTGTATGTTCCAGTTCCATCATTATCTACTTCAAATCCGTTCGAACCAGAAATATCAGCAATATTTGGATCTCTTAAAGCAAACCCGAACTGCAAGTTTCCACTATAGCCGAAATCCATATCAAAATCATCATCAACATTTCTATATGAAATTAGATATTTTGCATTTACATTTCCGCCAAACCATTCAAATGCATCATCACCACAGAAACTAACTTGAACATATTCAATTGTAGTTCCACGCCCAACACCGCCTAAAGTTAATCCATTGATTTCATTATCAGGTAAGTAAGCAATACCTGGGAACTCAATTCGAACATATCTTAAAATTCCGCTGTCGTCATTATCATTGGGATTTGCACCACCACCATAAACCGTTCCAGTTCCGCCTTCTATTGTTGCAGTTCCACCTGGGACATTAATTCTGGCATTTCCAGCAATAATGATTCCGCCCCAATCACCAGGAGCTCTTTGACCAACAGGTTGTTGACTTGTGAATATAATTGGTCTTGTTTTGGTTCCATTGGCAATTAGTTTTGCTCCACGATTAATTATGAGTGAACCTTTAGAATCTTTTTCACCATAAATGATTGTTCCAGGTTCAATTGTCAATACTGCAGGCGGATTAACATTGACAAATCCTCGTAATAAATATTTTTTTGAGCTTGATAAATATGCGTTTGAATTAATATTCCCTTCAATCACACTATCCACAGGTGCGAGCTGTGCAAATAAATTGATTGAAAAAAGAACAAAAATTAAAAGTAATGTTTTTGCTTTCATAAAGGTTTTTCTCCTTAATTTAGTTTATAAGTTAGACCAAGTGAATAAGTTGAATTAGTTTTAATTGTTCTTGCCGGCAAGTTACCTTGTAGAAATTGTATGTCCCTTGCAAGGATATCTTTAATTCCAAAACTCAAACTGAAACCACTAAATAGATTTTGTGAAATTTTGAGATCAACAACATCTCGTGGCTTTTCAATTATATCCTCTTGATAAGCTGTTGCAACTTCAACTATTCTTTCACCAATTCGGTTATAAGTAATAGAGAATGATGTTCCAATGTTAGGTTCATTAAAGAACAAACCTAAATTAATTACATAAGGGGATTGACCTTGAAGTGGTCTATTTTCCCTTGCAATTGTTGTTTCAGTTCCTTTTACATTGACTGAGGATTTGATCCTTGTGTAATTTCCTATTATGGATAAATTATCCAGATAATCTGTGATGAAACCAAATGAAAATCTTCCTTCAAGTTCGTAACCAAAAACTTCGGCATTGTCTGAGTTCATAAATGTTCTTTCAGAACCTAAGGCACTTCCAGTTACTACAACTTTTTCAATTGCATTCGATATCTTCTTATAGAATAAACTTGCTGAAATCAATTTGCCGAGACCCGGAAAACTTTCAACTCTCAAATCGTAATTTTTAATGAATGACCTTTGAAGATCAGGATTTCCTCTTAGTGATGTTTGAGTTGTAAAATCAAAGTATGCAAATGGTGCAAGTTCCCTAAGCTCTGGTCTATTGAGTGTCTGGCTATAAGATAATCTTAAGTTTGTATTTTCACTGAGTTTATAGACTAAATTCAAAGATGGAAGTAAATCAACTTTTTTCAGGTGATTTGAAATTGGAACTCGTCCACTCACATCCATTGAATTTACTTTTTGGAGAGCGTTTTCTAATCTAAAACCACCAATAATATTTAAATCTCTATTAAAAATTTTAAGTCGAACTTCACTCATTGCATAACTTGCAAAAATTTCTTCGGAAGCTGAATAGTTATTAGTTCCATTAGCATATTCATCGATTGAGAAACCATTTCTTCTGAAATTTTCAGGTTCAAATATTTTATCAAGCGGCAGATAGAGTAAATTAAAATCAGTAAATCCATTTCCAGATGCATTGATAATTACACTGATAAGGCGTGATGCAAAATCTCTTCTGGTTTGCTCATAAGAAATTCCGAATTTAAGTTTTGTGAAATAATACTTCGTCTTAAAGTCAATTGATACTCCACGAGATTTATCATTAAGGTTAGAGAAAAATCTCCCCCCATTTTTAAGATTTGGTTGAAATCCAAGAATTGCGGCAAATGGACCATCTTCACCAATATCTCTTCCATAATAAATTCTTCTGTAATCGGGCTCATTTTTTCTCGAACTATTGAAATAAAGTCTCCAATCAATTTTCGACTCGTTCAAAAAAGCTAAGTAATGTTCACCAGTTAGTTGAGTTGAAATCAAATCACGTTCAACATATCGAAGGGCTGTTTGTTTTTGTTCCTTGCCAGCATCGGTATATTGAAAACCGTGTAATTGAGCTACTTCATCGTCTGAAGAATGTGTGTAAAGATTTTTAAGATTTATTTGATGATTACCAGCAATTTTATAACTGAGATTAAGAAGCCCACCTAAATTTTTAGAGATTTGTGATCTATTCCCTGAATACTCAAATCTTTTTTCACCGCTGGATTCATATTCATTCATTTCAACAAATGAATTTTTATAATCACTCTTGTAATTAAATGCAGCAACAAAACCAAATTGTTGATCAATCAATCTGGCTCCATCTCCAATCATAAATGAAAAGCTTTGATTTAGTGGGGCTCTTGTTGTATTCGGTGACCAGACATTTTTAAAGCTTTTTGCAAGTTCGTTTATTTCATTTCTACTTAAGCCAGCTTTTGTTAAATCAGATGGGAAATTAGATGGTAAATTTCGACTGCCATTATCAAAACCGAGAAAGTTAGTTCCATTAGGATAAGTTGAAAAAGACCTTAAAGAAGTATTGTCAGTGTAAGATGAAGTATAACCTACAGTAACTTTTAAATCTTCAGGGAAACTAGTCGTATTCAATTGGACAACACCACCAGCAAAATTTGCGGGAAGATCGGGTGTGTAGGATTTTACGACATTTGCATTTTCAATCAAACTTGCAGATAGTAAATCGAATGAGAAAGCTTTTTTCTCAGATTCAGTACTTGTAAGATTTGTGTTGTTTAGCTGAGCTACATTATATCTTTCACTCGTTCCACGAACATTTACAAACCTGTTTTCAATTAGTGTAATTCCTGTGATTCTTTTTAAAACATCGCTGGTTAGACCATCTGTGGTCTTTCTAATTTGCTCTGTGCTAATCCCATCAAGAATATTTTGTGAATTTTTTCTAAGATTGAGGAGAGCACTTTCAAATGATTTATCCAACTTACCAGCGACAACAATTTCTTGTGTCTCTATTACATTGTTTGATAATGTGATTTTTAATTCTGTGGTTTTACCTGCCTCAACTTTTACATCTGTAATTAATTTTGCCCGATAGGCAATGTGACTAATTTTTAAGTTGTATACTCCTTCTTCAATATCTTTAAGGTAAAATTTTCCATTCAAATCAGTTGCTGTGCCTATAAAAGTATTTTCGATTAAAACATTTGCTCCAATTATTGCTTCTCCAGTTAATTCATCTCTGACAATGCCAGAGATTGAACCTTTACCCTGAGCTGAGAGATCAACTTGGAATAAAATGATAATGAATAGAATTAAATACTTCATAAAACTTTTCTCAAATTGGTTAATAAATACTTTCATATTTTTTCTCCTTGGTTTTGCCAGCAACCTAAAGCCCTTGTGTTAAGAAATCTTTAAGAAAAAATGAAGTTTATATTAAGAATTTGTGAAGTCACAATTAATTAAAAATGTAAGGAATTAGGTTGATGAACAAGGAAAATTTCTTTTTGAATAGAACTGTCAATTTTCTGCTTAAACCGTGCGATTAAAAATGTGCTTATGAACTTGATGAAGAAAAAATAAAGTTTGATTAAAATTTTAATTAATAGTCAATAAAGCCCCAGTCAAAATTATGGGAATAAGTAATTTTCCAAAGTTTTCGATATTCCAGTAAAGAGATTAAAAAACATCCATTAAAGTTCAAACAATCACCTTTCGAAGATTACTCTTTTGTTTTATAATTAAACCTCTACGAGGTTTTTATTTCTTTGGCCTATTTATTTTCTACAATCATTTGACCTCTACGAGGTCAATTTATTTGATTTAAGAATTATCAAAAAAATCGTCGTAGATGATTAATGATAAAACAGAATGTATGGGACGGGCTTGGGTCTGTCTCGTAATATATAAATTGAACAACTCTACCCCCTCCCCTCTTCTCCTCTCAAGCGGGATCTTGCGACTTGTGAAGAGATGGGGGCGAAAAGTCCCTCTCTTCTCAAGAGAGGGATTTAGGGTGAGTTATTTTATATTATATATCTAAGAAACAACCTTCTTACCCGTCCAGGAAATCTATTCCCAAAAAAATCTTTGTGAATCATTTCCAATCCACACAGATCTTTTTGCAATTCAAATTTGTTAATGTGATAAAGAAGGAAACATACTAAGACAGAATTTACACGGATAAAAAAATAAAAACGCAAAGGTCTCAGAGAATTATAAGAGAATGCAAAGAAAAAATCTCTGCGAACTTTGCGTCTTTGCGTCTTTGCGTTTAAGCTACTACTCTTATAAACCCAAATCACAAATCAAAAATCAAATTGAACATTAAGAAAAAATCATAATCATCATTTAGGCTTCATAGGAAAAGATTGCCTCACTTCGTTCGCAATGACTGATAAAAAAGAACAAAATCCACCAACCAACAAAAAATCGTCGTAGATGATTAATGATATAAAGAAAATGTTGGGGACGGGCTCGTCCGTCACGGATAATAAATTCAATTTTAGATTTCTAAATTCATTGAGACAGTTTGATTTACCATTTAACACTATCGTAATTAAAAAAACGGACAAGGTAAGGCATGTCCCCACAAATTATTTTTTTAATTTTTTACTCATGGAATAGGATTGCTCATTCAGCAAATATGTTTTAAAGAAAAAATTTATATTGCCCAGGCACCAAATCCAACCTCACTTACTTTTAGATTTGTTTTACCTAAAATTCTGTATTCCATTTTTATTCTCCTAAAAATCTTTTCAACCAATCAAAAACTTCTTTGTACCAGTAAATTGAATTCTGTGGTTGGAGTATCCAGTGATTTTCATCGGGATAATAAACTAATCTTGCAGGGACCCCCTTACCTTTTAATACTCCATAAAGTTCAAGTCCTTGAGTTACAACAACTCGATAATCTTTCTCGCCATGAATAATTAGCATTGGAGTTTGAAAGTTATGAGCGTAAAAAGCTGGGCTCCATCGATTTATATTTTCGTATCTACCTTGCCATGGTGCGCCATCGTAATTCTTAACTCTTTCATAAGTTAAATCACTGGCAAATTGACCCATCAAGTTATAAACTCCAGCGTGACTGATTAATGCTTTGAAACGATTTGTATGACCAGCAATCCAGTTGACCAAATAACCACCATAACTTCCACCAGCAGCTGCCATTTTTGAAGAATCAATGAAACTAAATTTATTAATCAGAAAATCTGTTGCAAGCATAATGTCAGTAAATGGTTTATCACCATGAGCACCAACAATTGATTTGCCAAAGTTTTTCCCAAAGCTTGTTGAACCGTGGAAATTCACAAGTGCAATCACATAACCGGGCGATGCAAAAAGTTGTGCATTCCATCTATAATGAAAATCATCACCAAATGTGCTGTGAGGTCCACCATGTATTAAATGTACAAGTGGATATTTTTTCGCTGGATCAAAATTCGGAGGATAGATAAGATAAAGCTGTACTGAATCACCATCTGCACCTTTGAAATAATGTTCTTCAACTTTTCCGAATTTAATCTGACTGATTAAGTCATCATTGAAACTTGAAATCTTTTTGATGGTCCTTCTCTTCAAATCAAATTCAAAAATTTCTTGTGGCTCGGAAATCGTGCTTTTCAAGAAATATGCTTTTTGATTTTTGATATTTATTGAATTAATCGAACCACCAGTGAAAATCTTTTCGAGTTTATTCTGCTTTAAGTCAAATTCAAACAATGAAATTTTTGCTCTGTCTTCTGCAAGTAGATAAATCTTATTGAAATCGTCACCTTGAGTAAATCCAAAGAATGAATAGTCAAATTGTTCCGTTAAATTTTTGATCGTTCCTTTTTCTAAATCATACATCATCAATCTTACATTGTCTGCAGGATAATCTGGGTCAAATTGACTACCAAAGAAAAGATATTTACCATCTTTCGAAAAATAAGGTGAACTATCATCTTCAAAATTGTTTATGGTTATGTTTTTTACTTGTTCAGCATTATTCACATTCAATAAATAAACATCAGAATTAAGTGAATCATAAGGTGGTTCTGTGCTGTTCGCAACAAGACTTACCCAATTTCCATCGGGAGATACCGAATAAGAAATACCTCCATCGAGATTGAAAAGTTTATTCCAGCCTTTCAACAAATCTTTTAATTCTTTTTTGTCAAGATCTAAAACATAAAGTCGAGATACATAACCATCGGTCAACCAGGAATCCCAGTATCTATAAAGTCTATTCTCTGTAACCTTAGCTGTAACTTTCTTTTCTTTACGATTTTTTAACTCCTTCTTTAAGCCGTCGAAATCATTTTCAAATTCTGGAAGAATTTTGGAGACAAAGAAAATTTTCTTTCCATCTTTTGAGTATTGAGGATTTGAAATTCCCATCGGCATTTCGTAAAGCAATCGAGCTTCACCGCCATCAATATCTATTTCAAAAAGTTGTGGATAATCACTTTCTCGTTTGGATATAAAAGCAATTGTTCGACTATTTGGATGCCAGACCGGTGAGTTATCAGAATTTAAATTCGTGGTCAATCTTTTCGTCTGATAAGTTCTGAGATCAATTAACCATAAATCACTATTGCCTTTGTTTTCTTTGATGTTGTATTCGGTTACAACAAAACAACCATAATTTCCATCGGGAGAAACTGTAAGATTTGAAAGCCGTTTAATCTGCCACAAATCTTCAGCCGTAAAATCTCGTTTATTTTGAGCAGGTAAAATTATAATTTGAATTAGAAAAATTGAAAGAATGAATAAAATGTTTCTTTTCATAGTAACTCCTT
>Ga0308421_1000916_pt1 | contig 16743 bp, 11 predicted proteins | sample HotsprSampleMS60_FD_203673 | JGI IMG/M metagenome (GOLD analysis project Ga0308421, IMG submission 203673) | Hot spring phototrophic mat microbial communities from Mushroom Spring, Yellowstone National Park, Wyoming, United States - 20090730_MS60 ...
ATGATCACCTCAGAGCCTGATCAAAAACCCGGATTTCTTATTGGGAACGTATCGTACTCGCGCAATGGTCGCACGAGTACGGGACGTGCCCAACGAGAAAGCTAGGTTTTTAATCAGACTCTAACTGTGTTTGTGCTCGATGCGGTTGAAGACTACTTCTGCCGGGAATAAAACGCTCGTAATTGCCAGAGCAATATCGATAATAATGACAGATGCCCAAACACATGGATTAATAATCCATACGTCCACCATCGACGGTCTATCTGAACGATGAGCAGTCCTACCAAACACCAGGTCACTACCCTCCAATTCAGGCGACTCCACCCCATCCATATCAGGATTGGAAAGAGCATGAAAACATAGTGATGATACCACATGACATTTGGTGAAAGCATCATTCCAAGGGTAGTGATCATAAACATTGGTTCTCTTGGCTGTTCGCCGTACCGAGTCAATAAACCACTTACAACAATCACCATCAAGATATAAATCGTCAATATTCTTTGAATGGCAAGATGATTCGAGGAAAGAAATGAAGAAAAAGACAAAATTAGCTTCTGCAACACTGTTAAGTGCAACCCGGTTATAATATCATTAGATCGTATTGTGTTGCCAATAGCAGCAAGTTTTGAAACGAGCGACTGTGAGTTAGCTCCCATTGGAAATTGAACTGTAAGCCATTGAAAAACACTAGGGTATTCCAGAACAGGTAAAAAACCATATCTTAGAGCGCTTAAATAAGTTATACAAACAATGAAAATAGTTGCAAGAACTAAAATAGAATATCTGCGATGAACAAAAAGATATAAAAAGAACAGAACAGGGGACACTTTGGTAATGACTGCCAAACCTAGTCTGATAGCGCTGAGAAAAGGAAATGTACTCATCCAAAAGAACAACATAAATATTCCAAACAGTGTGATTACGTTTATTTGACCAATGTGAATTAACTCAAGAAATGGTGCAAAACCCAGACATATAACATACCAATACCAGACTTTTTCAGCGCTATAGCCATAATATCGAGCCGTGCCGTATACAATTAAGATCAGGAGAACAATATTAACAGTCGAATATAGTAACGCTTTCAAATAAGGATCAATGTAGTGGAAAATCTCGATAATTAATAGAGCCGGAGGTAGATACAGATACCCTATCCCGATTGATCGTGTGGCATAAGGATTTTGTCCATTCAGTGCGTCATGAAGTGCCCGCTCGTAGTACCCGAAATCTTCAAGTAGCATGTCAGGAATCGGCTTTATTTCGATTAACTTTAGTTCAGTGTAAATCCCAAGCATTATATATAGGAATAAGTATAAACAAAGGAGAACTTGATAAAATAGAGATGACTTCATGACCACTTTAAGATTATTCATTTCCATACCATCGGAGATACGCGATCTGTAGCTGATATGATTTACTAGAAACAGCACCCGTTAATCTCTCATCCCTCACCCATCTGTAGTTATTCTACTTGCCTGATACACGCGAGAATATCAATCCGCGAACGATTGATCTCGATCCAGTCACCGCTCGTTAATCGCTCGCAGCCGATGAGATCGGCCAGGTGGGGGGCGCTGAGGGTTGTGCGCAGGCCAATCGTCGCCGCTTCGCCCACGTTGATCACTAATTCGGTGTACAGCGTTTCAAACGGGAGCTGTGCCCGTTGCACCTCCCACTCCAAAACGTCACTGATTCGACCATAAATGATCGGATTGCTCAGCGGCTGGTGTAGTGATTCATCGGACGATGGCACAAAGCCGATACGAAACGGCGGTGTTTGTAATCGGATAGTGCTGAGAGCGCACAGCAGGCGAACCGTGGTGGTTTGACCGACGAGCGCTGGGTCAACCCGATGATGACGATCGACCAGCCAGAGGCGGGTACCGGGATGTGTGTCAGGGCCGGCGTTCAAAGGGGTAACGATAATGCCTGGTAAGTAGCGCCGACCATCCTCGTGGAGTTCACCCGGAATAAACTGCTCGTAGCGGCAGCGGAGATGGATTCGATCCAGTGCGCTAAACCTCATGGTCCACCCCAACCGATTGCTCCATCTTTCTGGTCGCTGAAGCCAGGCGTCGTTCATTGAGGGCGTTGATAAAGTCGCGTGGCCGATCGGGGCTGATCAGCAAGACAGAGGCATCATAACGGGCAATCGCGACCAATCGCTGACGGTTCGTAGCAAAGAAGACAACTTTGCCATACGGATCGAGCCGAAATGGCCCTTGATAGCCGAAGACGCCGGGGTTAAAAGCAAAGCGTAGTCCGAAACGGGGCATATCGGCTAGCCCACTGGCTAGCGAAACGCCGCTGATATGATCAAAAGGGATACTCAGCGCTGGCGCCCAGCGGCGTTCAATCACGAGAGCATCGGCATCGATGCGGTATGCCCGTGGTTGAAAGGCGTAGCTCAGCAGGAGGTAACATGCTAGCGCCGCGGCCAGTCCTAATGGTACCTGCAAACCATTCCAGCGCAGATTGGCAAGGTAGGCAAAAAATTGGGGGAGAACCAGTAATCCCCCTAGATACGCCAAACCATACGTAACCTTGGCAGCGTAGTCATCGAGTGGTGCTGGCGTAAAGCGTTCAGGTGCAGCCATTGAACAACCCTTTTCTCATTTCAGATATGAGTGCACTGAAAAACTCACCACGGAGCACACAGCGTACACAGAGCGTGTAAGGAAAGGATCATTTTTGGCCATTGGGCGCATGGAAGAAAAATGTTCACAACCCTCTGTTCAATGAACGATAACATTATCTTTCGTCTCTGCGATCTCCGTGGTCTCTGTGGTAGAAAGATCACCGTTGGAACCAGAAAGTACGCTTCTTCGCACGCATGATACTTCAGGTTGAAAAACGTACCGCTCGTTGCACCATCACCGCGGTCGGGTAAGATGGCGGGTGGCGCAAGTTTCTTTCATTATAACGCGATTGATCGCCGTAAAGAATTTTTTTACATATAAAACAGATTATTGCATTTCATTTGATCCTGTTGCATAATGACGATTGACCTGCCCTGCTCTTCGTTCGGTCATCCGGCTAAACTGCATCGTCAACAGGATATGGTTTATGGTACCAGAAACCGCTGGAACGCCGTTGCCCCTCTTACCGGTGCCCCCTGTGTACACCACGTGGCGCGATCAGGCGATTGCCACCTACCATGCTGGCTCCGGTCGCCCGGTTCTGCTGGTTCACAGTATCAATGCTGCAGCCTCGGTCTTCGAGATGCGTGAACCGTTTCAACGCCTGCGTGATCACGTCGCCGTGCATGCAGTTGATCTGGCTGGATACGGCAATTCGGCGCGACCAGCCTGGCGTTATCGTGCCGCAATGTACATCGATCTGATTGAGACATTGCTCGCCCAGATCGGACAACCAACCGCACTCATTGCCAGCTCACTGAGTGCAGCTTATGCGGTCATCGCGGCCACTCGTCAACCACACCTGGTTGACCGCCTGGTGCTGATTTGCCCAACCGGCATTAGCCAACTTGCCCGCCCACCTGGCATTACCGCTTACACGATATATCAAATCTTGCGCAGTTCGTTCGGTCGTTTGATCTACCGTCTGCTCACCACCCGACCCAGTATCCGTCTTTTTCTGTCCTCACAGGCGTATGCCGATCCGGCCAGTATCACCGACGAGCGGTTGGAGATGTTCTATCGAACCTGCCGTCATCCTGGCGCCTACTATGCCCCAATCTGCTTCCTCAGCGGTCTGCTCAATTGTGATATTTCGACAGCCTTTGCCAGCCTGACCCAACCAACACTGCTGGTATGGGGCAGCGATGCCAGAACGACTCCACTCTCGCAAGCTGCTGGTTTTGTTCGGATCCGCGTTACAACGAAGGTAGCGGTGATCGACCGGTCCAGTCTGCTGGTGCAAGACGAACAGCCAGAAGCATTTATTGAACAAGTGTTGCCGTTTCTGAGCCGCTGATCATCAACGGTAGAGGGGCGGGTTGATAACCCGCCCCGACCTTCCGATCCTCGCTATCATACGTTCCTCTTTCGCGTGGTACAATTGTCTGTGTTACGGGCAACGATACCGATCACCCGCCACCATTTGGTCTGCAAAACTGTATGAACAACCGCATCTATGTTGCTATTGATGTCGAGACCACCGGTTTACAAAGTGGTCTCGATGAAATTATCGAGGTTGCAGCGGTAACCTTTCGTGGCCGTGAGATTCTCGACCGATTCAGCCAATTGGTTCGCCCCCGCCAATCGGTTCCGCTCAAGATTACCCGGCTGACCGGTATTGATCCCAAAGCTCTGGCACAGGCGCCGCGTTTCAACGAGATCGGCGCCGAGCTGGCCCGCTTTATCGGCAATCGCCCAATAGTGGGGCACTCGATTGGCTTTGATCTAACGATGCTGCGGGCACAAGGGATGCATTTCAATCAGCCGGTGTACGATACGTTTGAACTGGCGACGTTGCTCTTGCCACAGGTCACCGGTTACAAACTCTCGACGCTGGCAGCCCATCTCGGCATTCCCCACCCCGATGCCCATCGTGCGCTCAACGATGCCGAGGTAACGGCTCAGCTTTTCGTTGCACTCTGCGAGCGGATGTTACACCTTGATCTGGCAACGCTCAGCGAGATCGTGCGTCTAACCGGTAAGATTGGGCTGCCACTCCGCGATCTGTTTGAAGAGGCGTTGCGACAGAAGGCGCGGAATGCTTTTCTTGAACCGATTACAGCACCGCACGATGCAGCCGATGCGACCGATACCGAGGTACCGCCACTCAGGCCCACCGGCTACACCCGTCCACTCGATCTCGAGGCGATTGGTGCCTTCTTTAGTCCTGATGGGGTGTTTGGGCAGACCTTCCCTGGCTATGAGCCTCGTCAGCCGCAGATCGAGATGGCGCAGGCGGTGGCAACAGCGTTTAATCAGAGCGAGCCGTTGATTGTAGAAGCTGGTACCGGCACCGGTAAGAGTATGGCGTATCTGGTTCCGGCAGCAATGTATGCTGCGCAACGTGGTGAGCGGGTGGTGATCTCGACCAATACCATCAACTTGCAAGATCAACTTTACAATAAAGACATTCCCGATCTGCAACGAATCTTCGCAACGGCAGGATTACCGCCATTTCGCGCTGTGCTCTTGAAAGGGCGCAGTAATTACCTCTGCCTGAAGCGGTATCACGAGCTGCGTCGGCTCGATACTCTGAGCAGCGAAGAGGTGCGGGCGTTGCTGAAGATTCAACTCTGGCTACCAACTACCAAGAGCGGTGATCGTACCGAGATCCCACTGATCGACCGCGAGCAGGCAGTGTGGAACAAGGTCAATGTCTCGGTAGAGACCTGTACCGGCGCCCGTTGTCCGCATTTTCGGGAGTGTTACTTCTTCCGTGCCCGCCGTGCTGCCGAAGCTGCGCATCTGGTGGTCGTCAATCATGCGCTGTTGATCGCCGATTTGGCGGCGGCCTCGCAGGTATTGCCTCCTTACGATCATCTGGTGATTGACGAAGCCCACAATCTGGAAGATGTCGCAACCGACCAGCTCAGTTTTAATCTTGATCAGGCTGGCATGCTCAAGTTTCTCGATGATCTGTTTCAGACCGGCGGGGCACAGATTGTCAGTGGTCTGCTCAGCGAAATACCGGCAGTACTCACCGAAATCGGTGGCGGCGGCGCAGCCGGAGAGCGCATTACCGCCGCTATTGAACGGATCCGCCCCACCCTGATTCGGATGCGGACTGCGGTCTACGAGTGTTTTCATCTGCTTACCCGTTTTGTGCAGATTGATGCCGATCCCAATCAGCAGTATGATCTGCGGATCCGCTTGACAAACGATGTCAGAAAGCGCCCGGAATGGCAAGAGATTGAACTGGCCTGGCAAAATCTGAATGATATGCTGGCGCTGATTGGCAAAGAGCTGGCAGTGATCGAAGAGCAACTCCACGCTTTGAATGAGGCCAACGGTACGCTCGATGATCTGCTGTTGCGAACGGAAGTCTTACGCCGGTTTGCTACTGACGTTCGGGTACGCAGTGGTCATGTCATTTTTGGCAATGAAGAAAGTATCTGCTGGCTGACGTATGATCGACAGCGTGATACGCTCACGCTGACGGCGGCGCCGTTGAGTGTGGCCGACATTTTGCAGAGTCAGCTTTTTGCCCAGAAGCAGACCAATGTGCTCGCTTCAGCAACCCTGAGTATTGCCGGTCGTTTCGATTTTGTGAAGAGTCGGATCGGTCTATCAGATTGCCAGGAGCTGATGCTCGATTCGCCGTTTGATTACGCACAGCAGGCCTTAGTCTACATTCCCAACGACATTCCCGAACCAAACCAGCGTGGCTATCAACAGATGATCGAACGGGCAATTATCGATCTGGCTATCGCGTCGGAAGGTCGGATGCTGGCGCTCTTTACCGCCTCCAATGCCTTACGACAAACCTACGCCGCTATTCAAGAGCCGCTTGAAGATCGGGGCATTGGCGTGATGGCCCAGGGTATCGACGGTTCGCGCCGGGCGCTAGTTGATCGGTTGAAGGAGTTTCCGCGCTCGGTGTTGCTCGGTACCAACAGCTTTTGGGAAGGGGTGGATATTGTCGGCGAAGCGCTCTCGGTGTTGGTGATCACCAAACTACCGTTTGCCGTACCGACCGATCCGATTGTGGCAGCCCGCAGTGAGCTGTTCGATGATCCGTTTAACGAATACAGCGTTCCGCAGAGTATCCTGCGCTTCAAGCAAGGGTTTGGCCGTCTGATCCGTTCCCGTGAGGATCGAGGCATTGTGGTGGTGCTTGACCGGCGGTTGCTGACCAAGAAATACGGACAACAGTTTCTCGATTCGTTACCGCCAACGCGAGTACGCACTGGGCCATTGGCTAACTTGCCGGGGCTGGTGGCGCGCTTTTTGCAGAGGCAAAATGGCGGGTAGGCAGCAGGGCGCAGCGGCGCTGCGCCCGTACAAGTCGTGCTGAAGATGCTCATCGGCGCGGATGACCCAGGACAGGGTGAGAATCCGTCTCAATTGGTAGTGGCTCAGGCGGCATCTCATCCCACATCCGGCCATCGAGCAGTCGCCCAGTTCGTTTTTTCACCGTTCCGCCCCATTGCTTGAAGAAGAAGGCAACGCCTGCGCTGAGACACTGGTCGCGAATGTCGCGCACCCATTCGACCGCCATCGGACGCGCCCCCGGCCCCGACTCGCCACCCACGATCACCCAATCGATGCCACTCAGGTCGAGGTTAGGCAGCGGCCCCAAGAGCGGTTCCAGCGAGAGAAATTTGATCGCGGCGCCCGTCTGACGCAGCAGATCAATGCGGTAGGTGTACGTTGCGTTCTCGACACTGACCCCCATCCAGACGTTCGCCGGCCATGGGAGCAGCGGATCGAGTTCGTGTAACCGCTCGGCGCGTTTGGTTAACACCTGGAAACGGTGCCAGTGCGCACGCTGCATCACGTCGAAGACCTGCTGAATGAAATCGAGCGGCACCTCGTGATGGAACAGATCACTCATCGAGTTGACGAAGATCGTGCGGGGGGTTGTCCAGCGCAACGGCTCGGCGAGAGTATCGGGATGGAGAGTCAGGCGGAATCCGTTCCGATATTTATCCACCCCCATCGCCCGCAAGCGAAGCGCCATCCGTTCGGCGTAACAGTGTTTACAGCCCGGACTAATTTTGGTGCAGCCGGTGAGCGGGTTCCAGGTGGCTTCGGTCCACTCGATACGTGTGGTTGCCATGATGGTACTCCCAATAGCGAATAAGAATTAGGATATTTGTTCTATTGTATACGAAAATGGTCGCCTTTACAAAGAATCAAGTTTTCTTTTTTCCCAGAATATGTTCAGCAATCTTGAGTGCGGTCGGTGCTCCTCTTGGGTTAGACGCTGCAAAACATAATGCGTATAGCGGGTTATTCCGAGAATTTCTGAGAATAAGCGGATTTGACGCAACCTCTACAAAAACGGTCCTCAGACGTTGGACGAAAAACATCAAGATGTCGTGGAAGTCGGCATCTTTCTTCAGTTGTGTCTCACCAAAGAGGGGCAACGTCTGCTGAGATCGGTAGAACGCATCACGCCAATCTTCGGTTCCGAAGATTCTGGTCAGCCGTTCGGCCCAGGGTTCAGGAGGTGGTCCTGATCTAGTGAGAAGACGATTCACACCTATACCGAGCGGAAAAAGGTACCATAAATCAACCGCCTCTGTACGAGCCAGCGCTTCAATGACGTTCCATTCAACTTCCATGCCGTATGGATCGAGAAAAACAACAGCCCGCGCTGTCTTCCAGTTGGTCGATTCGCACCATCGTAACAGGTACGAATTTGCATCTTCGTTGACAATTTGAATCTTGTGGCCAGCAAATTCGTCTTTAAGTTGCTGAAGTTGTTGTGCATATTCGGGATTGCGTTCGACAAAAATATATTCTCTGAAAGGCGGATCAATCTCTAAAGCAATTCTGGCGCTGCCTTTGAGGAATTCCTCGACTTCAGTAACATCATCACTGAAAATATCTGCCTGACCGGTAACATATGACTGTGGTTTTTGAAAAGAACCGGTACCAGCGAATGCATCAACATACATGAAATGCAGTTTACGAGCTCTTTCATTGCTGTTGAAAATAGTTGTGTACGCTGCAAGGTATTTTTGCAAACGCTTCAACTTTTCTTCTGTCCATCTGCCACCAAACTGCTGCGCCATGCAAGACTCCTATACTTTCGCCACTGAGATTAATTCCAAAGTATACCAGAAAAGGTCGTCGGCCCAAGACTGTCGTTGTACGCTTGTAGGAGCAATGCGCCACTTTACTCCACTGTAGTTCGATAGCGATCAATCATCGTGGTGAGCTGTGTTTCAACCTTGGACGACATGAACTATTTGGATTAGGCACGTATGGCAGTTATCTGTTCAGCTCCATCAACCGCCATACCAGCTCGCGCTGGACTGACGGTGCAACGGTGTAGCGGATCTGGCCGCGCTCGTTGGGGTAAAAATCGTGTTGCGAGTCAAGATCATCCCATCCGTAACACGCCATGATGATGCGGTCGAGCGCAACGTGTAGTCGCCGCAGTTCGACAATATCGGCGTCGGTGCAGGTCGGGTTGTGGAAGAGGTTGTAAGTTTTGGTCAGGCCCAGTTGTCGGGCCTGCATGATCTGGCGGCGGTGTTCGTGGTAGGTGGCGCCGATCTGCGCCGCTTCCTGAAAGACCGGCGGCATGTCGGCCAGCCGCCATTCACCCGCTGCTAGTTGTTCGTATTCCGCCGGTGGGAAGGGGAAGGTGGCAAAGCAGTCGGTTGGTGTGTAGCGATTTCGCGATTCCAGACTAGAGGAATTGCGCCATACCCACACCTCATGCACGGCAGATTGCAGCAGGGCGAAGTGGTAGTCGTCGTCGTAGGCGAAGACGATGAGCATATGTGAATATACCCATTCCTTCGGGACAAATGAAACCATGTGCATCTGGCTCACCTCTGATCGCACCAACACCCGCCGTAGCGGGGCGATGGCCGCACGCATGCCGGTACGGTAGGCGCCGAATTGCCACCAATACTCGCGATTACGCCGGTCGCCGGGGCCGTTCAGCCGCTCACGCTCCGGCTTCACCCGCTCTGCCACAATCCGCAACAGGTCAGGGTACTGCTGGGCCCGCGCTAGCTCCCAGTCGTGGAAGCAGATCACCCAGCGGCTAGGCCGTTGTTCGGGGTGGCTGTTCAGGTCTTCGCCGTTTAGGTAGGGGAAGAGGCAATCGGCGTTGCGCGGGTCGCGCTCGATCAGGGCCTGGGCCTCGGCCGGTTCGAGCACGAAGCCAATGCCGCGCACAATATCCCCTTGAAACGCCTTCCCTTCATTCAGCGGCAGGCGCACCGGTTCGTGTTCGGGTTGGTCGTCGAGGCGCGAAGAGATGAAGGGTACCTGCTGGTCGTCGAGGATCGCGGCAGCACGACGGGGATGGTCACTTCCCAGACGCGGGGCTTCAATGACCACAAGATTGACTTCGACGTTCGCCTGGCCGGGCCATTTGACAAAGCGTTGCGCGAACGGTATCTGGCCACCCTGAGCCAGGATGAACTTCAGACCGCTTTCGCGGGTATCGCCCTGCCCCAGCGTGTTGGTGGCGATTAGGCCCAGCCGACCGCCGGGTTTGAGCAAGGTAAAAGCGCGCCGGAAGAAGGCGGCGCAAAGGTCGGCAGTACCACCGAAAGGGTGATAGACGGTTTCTAGCCACAGGCGATAGGCTGCGCCGAAGGAGCTGCTGATGCGTAACCCACCCATGAACGGTGGGTTGCCGATGATGACATCAAAGCCGCCCTGGGCTGCACCGGTGTCACGCAGTTCCAGGATGTCAGCGAATTCGAGTGCCCAGTGGAAGAAGGTGTACCGGTGGCTCAGCTCCGTCACCCGGCTAAGTATCTGCGGATCGGGCAGCTTATCCCTGCGCAGCACCTCGTACAGATCGGCAGTGGTGAACAGCAGCGGATGGTCTGTTTCCTGCCCAAAGAAAGCGGCGGTGTAAGTATCGCAGGCGTCTTTGAGTTGCCGGAAGGCAGTGCTCTGCTGAAGCTGCGCGAAGGCCGCTCGTTTGGCGCGCACCTCGGCAATCGAGGTTTCGGGCATCGCGATAATCCGTCGGATTGCTTGTGCAATCTCGGCCAACAGTTGGGAAACGAATCCGTATTGAAAGAGGGTCTCTTTTCGTTCTCTGCCGTTTCGTTTGCGGGCTGCGCTTAGCAGCGCACGGTTGGTCTTGCCTAACGGTCGGTACGCTGCATCGGGGATACCGTCTTTTAAGAGGCTGAGGTCGGCTAGCCCGATCAGCGAATCGCCACAGCGGATATGCGATTCGAGAAAGGTGAGCGGTTTATCGCGGGTGTGGCCTTCAAGCCAGAGGGCCACGCGACACAGCTCAACCGCCAGCGGGTTCTTATCGACGCCGTAGATGCAGTGGGTGATCACATCACGCACGCCATCCTGGATGGCTTCGGGCGGCGGTTCATCGGCGCCGGTGCGCAGTCGCGCCAACTCTTTCCCTAGCCGCCGAGCCGCTGCCAGCAGAAAATGGCCCGACCCACAGGCCGGATCGAGAATCTTCATGGTGAGAATGGCCGTCTTGCGCTCGCGCTCGCCAGGGGTCGGACATCCGGCCAGCCGCTCGTGTAAGACCGGTTCGAGCGTCTGTTGCACAAGCCGCCCGACCAGCTCAGGCGGCGTGTAATGCGACCCAGTAGCGCGCCGTTCGGTCCCGCGCAGTTCGAGCGAAAAACGCATCTGCTGGTCATCGCCGGTGACGGTTGGGTGCAGTTCGAGCAGGCTTTCGTAGACCGAGCCGAGTTCTTCGGTATCGAGCGCCGCGTAGTTGATCCGACGCGGCGGCGAGTCGTAGAAGGTGAGGTACCAGAACGCGCCGAGCAGATCGCGGTTGGTTATGCTGGCCTGATCAAGCTCCTGTTCAGCAAAGAGTTCACCGTTCAAGACCGGCAGACCGAGCAGCTTCGCCAGCGGTTGGCCGTCGTCGAGCGAGGTATCATCGCGCAGCACCATCCAGAGCACGCGCAACGAGCACCAAAGATCGTCGTGGTCGGTGAAGGCGTCTTGCCGTTCGACGAGCGTGCGCAGGCGGGTGACACTGTAATGGTCGCGGTAGAGCGGATCGGCGCTGATCAGACCGCGCTCTTCCGAAACGAGCAGAAAGAGCAGACGGTAGACCAACCGCAAGAGCTGACGGTAAAGATCGGCTGCACCGTTCGCAGATACCCATGCGCGTAGGGCGTGACTGTCACGATGAGCGAGAAAGCCATTAGCAAGCCGTTGCAAACAGACTTCTACCCCTTCGCGCAACTTCTCGCGCACCCGGCTGCCCTGTTCTAGCGCGTGTTGATAGTAGATTTCCAGCGGGCACGAGCGAGCAGCGCTGGCGGTACGCGGCAAGCGTGATCGGTGAAGCAGCCGGTAGAAAACGGCGAAGTCTTGAAAGTGTTGCTCTTCAATCATCGTTGCCAGATCGAACTCAAGATAGACCTGGCGGCGAATAGCGGTACTGTTGCGCAACAGGCGGATGATACGGCCATTGGTGACAAGACCCCAAAGATGCTCGGTGCGGTTGAGATACTCTTGCAACAGCGTGTGCGGCGCAAGGCGCGGGCGTCCACCCGGCGCAAGCTGGTCAAGCTCCTGCCGGAAACCGACAATATGCACCGGTACCGCATCATCGTCCTCGCCAAGACGATGCGAGATCGCGAAACGCATTCCGTCGATGTCGTAGGCGCGGGTGTTGTAGCGCAACTCGTAGCCGAGCATGTTCAAGAATGGAATCATCCAGGCGTCACGGGTAAGCGAGGTCGCCGCATCCTTCTCATCGAGACGAGCCAGCCGGTTTTGCACGATGCCCCAGAGCGTACAGACATCGTGAAACACTGCCGCAATCTCATCGTTCAGGTGACGACGACCGCTGATACCAAAATCTTCCGGTTGCTGGTACGGCAGTTCGCCCCGCAACAATTGTTCAGGCAGGTCAGCCCCAAAAAGACCACCTGCAATGCGTAGCGTCGGGAAAGTACTCATCGTGGTGCGACCATCGGTTGCAACACAAGAATGCCAAGCAGATCGGGCGGAAGCTGAGGCTTCAACGCCAATTCACGCACGCGCAGCGCCACTGCCTGTCGGATGCGCTTATGGCTCTGTTCGAGCACATCAGCCCGTTCGTTCAAGAACGCGGCGATTGGTTGGTGCAGGGTCAGCCACTGGGCGAGCGCAGCGTCGATCAGTTCGCGCTTTTCTGCCAACGACACATTCGCATCAGGTTGCGCAGCGAGCAAGGCCAGCGCCTGGTCGAGATCGAGCCACTCACCCGTTGCCTGTTGACCGACAACCACCACCTCTTCGGCCAACAGCGGATGCCGATCCGGTTGTTCGAGCAGGTAGCGCACCCGCAGCAACCAGAGCGTGGTTAGTCGCGCCACTGCGCGGGTACGGATCACACCACAACGGGCAGCGATGGCCGATTGGGGATTGGCGAGCGCATCTTCAAACAAGAAGCGGGCCAGAGTTGTGACAAAGCGATGGTTACGACCGAGGTATTCAGCTTCAGGAGGTACCGGTGAAACAAAGCTTATTCGCCATAGCGAAGAACGGTGCGGAGTAGATTGGTATGGTGTCAGCCCTGCCCGGATCGGCGCCGGCAAGCGGTTCAACGTCGTCTCCGACACATCAACCAAAAAGACATCAGCTCGGCGGCGATCAGGCTGGATGGGCAACCCCAACCGTTGTGCCGCCGTCAACACAAACTCGCGCACCGCCGTCGGATCGCCGAGCACGGCATCGGTTGCCTCCAGCTCCCGGCGCACCTCGTCTGGCTTCAGTGCTCGCTGCGCAAACCGAGTACGGTTAACCCGCTCGCGCTCGGCATCTTGTTGCCAGCGCCGGTGCAGCACCTCGACCGCCGGTACGCCGAGATCGAGTTCCAGTTGTTGACCCGCGCGCCCACGCCGCAAAAAGAGCGCATTGAGTACCGCTTCGGTGACACTGGCGCTATCTTCAGGAACCGGCACATACGTTCCCAGCGCACGATGAATCTCACGGGCTTTGTTCAGCAGCACATCGATCACCACGCCGTCTACCGGATTATCCCGCCCGTAGATGCGGATCACCTGCACAATTGAGGACAACTGGCCGTAGCGGTCAACCCGCCCCTCACGCTGTTCGAGCCGGTTCGGATTCCAGGGCAAATCGTAGTGTACTACCGCGTTAAAACGGTCTTGCAAATTGATCCCCTCGCTCAGGCAATCGGTGGCAACCAACACCCGTGGCCGGTCGGTCGTAAGCGATTCGATCAGCATCCGCCGTTCATTATCTGCCATACGCCCGGTCACACACACCACCTGTACCGTTTCTGGCAGCGTCTGCCGCAGATGCTCGGCCAGATAGTCGGCAGTAGCGATATAGCGACACCACAGAATGGGGCAAAAACCCTCGCTGAGCAACTGCTGCACCACATCGCGGCAGCGTTGCAGTTTGGTATCGGCAGTCGGCCCGGCCAGTGCTTTGGTGAGACGAATCAGCTCGTGCAATCGTCGCCGCTCGTGATCGTTCAACATTTGCGCACTCGCCTCAACCGGCGGTAACGGCACCTCATCATTGGTACGACTGTCATCAGCTTCAAAAATAAACGGCTGAAAATCGCTCTCTTCGTCGGCAAGCGCTAACGTGTCAATACGGGCTGCTAACGCGGCACGGGCAGCAGCCGGACTCGACATCACACAGCGCAGCAGCGCCAACGCCCCCCAATACCGCACCCGACGCTGACGTTCGTGCAAATGGTCGCCGGTATGCACGATCTCGGAACAGAAGGCGTAGATGCGTTCAAATAAGTGACGGTACTCGGGCGAAAGATCATACGTCACGTCAACCGCTTCTCGGCTGGGGAAACAGCGCACCTCTTCCCAGTGCAGCTCAATATCTTTGCGCGTCCGCTGGACAACATAGCGGGCCAGCGTTGCCCGTTGGTTTTCCGCTAGCTCGGCAATCTGCCAGGTCGCAAACTCCGGTCGCAGCAGACCCAGCAACGAACGAAATGCCGCATCAATCCCACTGTGAGGGGTAGCAGTGAGCAGAAGAAGATGACGTTGCGCATCAGCAGCCAGCTCCTGGAGCAGACGATGCCGCTGCTGCTGACTCTGAAAACGTTCATCGGCTGCCGCTGCGCTGTGCGCTTCATCAACAATCACCAGTTCAGGGCAATGCAGCAGAAACTGATGACGGTTTCGATCCGTTTTTACAAAATCGATACTTACCACTTGAATCGGGTAATGAGCATAGATACTCTTGCCCGGTGGCACCTGTCGTTCCAACTGCGTGATGGTTCCCGAACGGATGATCACTGCATCGAGGTGAAACTTCGTCGTCAGCTCGTGCTGCCACTGTTCGCAGAGATACGGCGGACAGAGCACACACAACTGCCGAATCTCCTGACGGTCGATCAGCTCACGGGCAATCAACAGCGCTTCGATAGTCTTGCCTACTCCCACATCATCGGCGATCAACAGTCGTACCGGATGCAGACGGAGCGCCATCAGGAGCGGAACAAACTGATAGGTACGAGGCCGGATCGAAATCCGTCCCAGTGAGCGCAACGGTGCTGCGCCTTCACGGAGGGTCAAACGGGCGGCCTGCCAGAGCAACCGGATTGCCGCCGCATCAGCAACCTGATCGACAGTGGGTAGCGGAAACGTCGCCGGTTGCAGATGCTCTTCCGGCAACGTATAGCCAACCAGCTCGGCCAGCCGACGATGAATCGCCACCACCTGATCGCTCGCCCCGGCCAGAGGCCGCAGCAACACAATATCGGGTTGGTCTGATGGTAACAACACCCAATCACGTTTCCGACAACGCACAATCGAACCAGGTTGCATTGGCTGAACCTCACAGACAGTAGATGATTCGACCGGCTGAAAAGCCGCCCATCTAAATGTAAGTACAGGGTATCGCCAGGTTATCTGTGATGACACCAGCGTTTTTCTCAAAGTATCAGCACTATTTTACACCAGAAACCATGTGGTCAAAAACATACAAGCCGATAGCAGCAGCAAACGGTTCCCGGCTTCAATCGTGTACACAACCCCGCCGTGGGAAAAAGCGGCGGCGAGAAATGTTCACTCACCTTCGCCTGACCTCTACCGCTCTTTGTGGGCACGCGGCCAGTAAGTAGTCACAAGACGCCGACGCACAGTTCAGCGTACCACCGCACGCCAATGATTGCCGTATGGCCGGTAACGCCTATCGGCGCGCATGTGAGCGTGAATTGTGGAATACAACACTTGCGGAGAGGCGCTAAACGGCACGAGTTGGAAAGGGCCGTATTCACCTTCGCAGCAACACAAATATCAATGGTCAAAATACTACTCATTGTTATCGATATGTCATTCTCGCGCATGCTATAATTGCACATAAACAAAGAGACAGCGTTGTCGAAGAATCAGCCCAACAAAGGAGTTTGGCATGATAACGAAACAGATCGGCCCGGCCGGTAAAGTACGTGTAACCTTTTCGCTCCCCGCCGCGATATGGGCTGATACCGTTCACCTCGTCGGCGACTTTAACGGCTGGAACCCACGTGCCACCCCCTTACGTGCCACCGAACACGGCTGGATGGTCACACTCGACCTCGACGCCGGTCGCATCTACCAGTACCGCTATCTCGTTAACGATAACGAATGGCACAACGACTGGAACGCCGATGGCTACGTTCCCAATCCCTACGGTGGTGACAATTCAGTCGTTGACACAACGATCTTTGCCGATTCCGAACCTGAAGCCGAGCAGGCCGTCGGTCAAAAACCGGCACTGATGTCATTCCCGCCGCGGCTGCGCCTGGTCTCAAACGGGTAAGTGGCCTGATGCAGCACCTTTTCACCTACGGCCCCGTCTCCCGTTGGGGCGAAACATGTTTCACCCCAACGGGAGACCGACCTCGGACCTATTTTTAACCCCTTGTCTGGGGATCTTCACTTATCCTGCATACGTGCCTCATCGCAGTTGTGGCATACGCCGTTGTTGCCAATCTCTCAGAGCCTGTTCAAAAACCCAGATTTCTCATTGGGCAAGTACCTAACCCGTGCGACCATTGCGTGAGGGGACCAACCCTCCCCCCTTCCTCTCCCGCGCTGCGGGAGAGGAAGGGGGCCAGGGGGAAGGGGAGGGCGTGCCAGCCGTGCGCCGCAGCACCAACGCTGACACCGGTGCAACCCTCTTCCAGCTCATCACGGAGACGCATACCTTACCCGCCAAC
>Ga0308421_1000921_pt1 | contig 16673 bp, 10 predicted proteins | sample HotsprSampleMS60_FD_203673 | JGI IMG/M metagenome (GOLD analysis project Ga0308421, IMG submission 203673) | Hot spring phototrophic mat microbial communities from Mushroom Spring, Yellowstone National Park, Wyoming, United States - 20090730_MS60 ...
AGAGGAATTAAGTTGCGCTGAAGAATTATTGATTCAAAAATACGCACACCCCTCCTGGACAGAACGCATTTAAACTCTACCCTCCCTACTTGACGAAGATCACGTCGGCGTAACCCAGACTGCGAAACAACCTGCCGAGGTAGGATTCAGCGTTCAATCGCGCCCAATCTAATATCCCATCGGCAATCGCGGCTTTTTCAATTTCCCGAACAGCAGCCTGACGTGCAAGAGTTTCTAAATTGATCTCTCCACGCCGTAAAATCCCCGTTTCGCGGTCATAGACATAGGAAAGATCATTATCCAAAGTAGCCACAAAAATCTCAGCTGCTGGCAATCGAACATATAAAACGCCGTTTTGAACCCATAAATCTTCCGGTTTTAATTTTTCCAGGTCCACCCCTGCGATCACCTTACCATGGGCTACGAAGAGCAACTTATCACCAAATAAAAAACTCAATTCGCCCTGACCTGCCTCGGCAGTAATAATTTTTTCCATGGAATACTGCGCAGTTTCCAATCGCGCGAGCGAGCGGATTTCGTAGATAATGGTCACCGGATCGGGGATGATGGTTGGAGTTGGGTTGAACAACAGGGCCGATTGGGTTGCAATGGCATCCCGCACCTGCTCCATCGGCTGTAAGGCCTCTTGAGTTGTGTTTCGCACCACGGACACTAAAACAATAATCGCCAGTGCAAAGACCAGCGCAAAAGACAGAATAATCAGCAACAGCCCTTTGAAAATCGAATGAACATTCATCTCATCACCTGAATGACTCCTCTATTCATGGACAGAACTTAACTCGGATTATAATCAATATACATTTATTCTGGAGAAATAACTCTGTGAATCAGCCGCTCAGGTTTCTTAAATACAAACCCTTATTATTGAAAATTGTAACCGTAACCATAATGTTGATCATGGCCCTGGCGGCATGTAACACTCAACCGGCCAATACACCAACCCCAACCCCTTCAACAACTCCTACGCCATCTTCAACCTCCACCCCAACCCCCGCACCACTTGGCAGCAGCCAGAATCCGCTGCGAATTGCTTTTTTGCAGGAAACCGAAAGCAATCGCCGCATTGAAATTTCTCGCAGCGAGATTCGCGACAATCTTAAAGAACTAACCGGTTACGAGTTTGAAATCGTGGTTTTTGACAACGCCGCCAATCTGGTCAATGCCTTCAAAGATCAGAAAATTCATATCGGCTGGCTGCAACCCCTCTCTTACATCCACGCCCACAATCGAGGTTGGGTGAAAATTGGGTTACTGACCAACCATTTTGGCACGTTTTATTACGGTACTCAGTTTTTGGCCAATGTCGAAAGCGGCTATGTTTCCTATTTTGACCCGCTTGCCAACCTCAGCACAGCAGATGCACAAACCGCGCTTGCTCAATTGAATGGAAGCCGGCCCTGCTGGGTCGAACCCGGCTCAATTTCCGGTTACATTCTCCCCTTCGGGATTCTGGAACAGCTCGGCATCCAGACCCAAAACGGCGTATTTGCTCAAACCCATCCAGCCGTGGTACGCTCACTTTACATCAAAGGCATTTGTGATTTCGGAGTCACCTTTTCAATCTCTGGCGACCCGCGCACCTCCAGTCAGGTGATTAACGACTTAACCGACGCTCCACAGCGCGTGATCATCATCTGGCAATCCAATCCCGATATCCCCAACCTGAATCTGTCCTACGCTAATGCGGTGAGCGATTCGATGGTGAAGCAAATCAATGCCGCCTTTCTGGAATTGGTGAAGACCAGTGATGGAAAACGACGCCTCACTCAAGCGTTGAATGATTATGATGTACAGGACCTTCAGGTTGTGGATGATTCGGTTTATGACCCTTTACGCTCGGCTGTACGCTGGTCTGGGGTTGATTTGTCCGATTGGATTGGACGTTGATTCCCTCATTTTTCCGGGCATCACTTCTGGCATGAACCTTGTACTATCCTGAAGAGCGGTTTTCCACTGATGACATGGTAAAATCGCCGCATGGTCAAGAAAATCCTGATGTTCTTAATCCGTTTATTGCTTTTCAGCAGCATTGCCATCATTTTGGGCTTGGGTATTCCCAATATGATTGCGGAGTGGTATGCCCGTGCACGGCAATTTCAGGTTGAGCAAGCCCCTTCTGCGCCGGTAGCCATTGTGTTTGGCGCGGGTCTGACCCGCGATGGCCAACCCTCCCCCGTCCTGCGGGATCGCGTGGCTACAGCAGTTCAGTTGTATTTTGATGGGAAAGTTCAAAAAATTCTCATGAGCGGAGATAACCGATTTGTGGATTACAATGAACCCGGTGCGATGAAACGCTATGCTCTTTCGCTGGGAGTGCCAGAAGCAGACATCGTTTTGGATTATGCCGGCCGCCGTACTTATGATACCTGCTACCGCGCCCGTCATATTTTTGGTGTTCGTGAGGCAATTCTGGTCACCCAACGGTTTCACCTTCCGCGCGCCATTTTTACCTGTAATGGCCTCGGGGTTGATTCGGTTGGCGTCATTGCCGATCAACGGACTTACAGTCAATACGCTCACCGTTTTTGGCGCATCCGTGAAATACCCGCAACCGCCATGGCTTTTGTGGATGTGTTTATAACCCGCCCATTACCCGTACTGGGGGAACCCGAACCGATTTTCGGTGTGAACGACGAATCTTCTTTACAGGAGCAGGCTCACCCATGAACCGAGATGAGGCATTCCAAATCGTCAGAGAATTTGTAAAAAATCAGAATTTGGTTAATCACATGCTGGCCGTCGAGGCAGCCATGCAATTCTATGCCCTCCAATTAAACCAGGATGTAGAACTCTGGCGAGTGACCGGTCTCCTGCATGATTTTGATTGGGAAATCCACCCAACACTGGAAGAACATCCGCAAGCCGGTGTGCCAATTTTGCGGGAGCGCGGCGTTCCCGAAGAAATCATTCGCGCCATTCTCAGCCATGCTGATCACACCGGGGTTCCACGCCAGACTTTAATGGAAAAAGCCCTGTACGCCTGCGATGAAGTTACCGGTTTAATCACCGCCGTTGCACTGGTGCGTCCAAGTCGCTCTCTATATGACCTCACCTCTTCCTCAGTAAAGAAGAAATGGAAAGACCGTGCTTTTGCCGCCGGCGCAAACCGGGAGGAAATCGCCCGCGGGGCGGAAGAATTCGGCGTGGAATTATGGCAACATGTGGACAATGTTATTCTGGCTATGCGAAGTATCGCCCCTCAATTGGGGCTTGAAGGCAATCTCAAGCCTCAATAAATAATCACACCTGCATCAGGGAGGATGACATGACTGGATTAGTGGGGAAAGGTTTTTTTATCTGGAAAATTCAAGATTGTGAGGGGGGCAACCCTCTGGCAATTGCCAGCGCCGCTCAACAGGCCGGTTTCTCCCATGTTCTCGTTAAAATCGCCGATGGCGGCTGGCCGGTCAATATTGATCGCAAAAACAATACCGACCTGCTTCCGCCGGTAGTTCAGGCTATTCGCGATAAAGGCATTCAGGTTTGGGGCTGGCATTATGTTTATGGGAACGATCCGCTGGCAGAGGCCAACATTGCCATCCGGCGCATTCAACAATTTCAACTGGACGGTTACGTCATTGATGCGGAAATCGAGTACAAGCAAGCCGGTAAAGAGCGCGCCGCCCGCCGCTTTATGGGTAAGCTGCGCGAAGCTTTGCCCAACCTGCCCATGGCGCTTTCCTCTTATCGCTTTCCATCCTATCACCCCCAACTGCCCTGGAAAGTTTTTCTTGAATACGTGGACTTCAACATGCCTCAGGTATATTGGGAAGAAGCCCACAATCCTGAAGCACAACTGCGGCGCAGTGTTCGAGAGTTTCAGGGTATGACACCATTTCGGCCGGTCATTCCTACCGGCCCAACCTATAAAACTGGCGGATGGGCACCCACCGAACAGGACATTCTCGAATTTTTACGCACCGTGCAGGCTTTAGGACTGAGTGCGGTTAACTTTTTTTCATGGGATGAATGTCGTAAACAAACTCCGGCCCTCTGGGATGTCATCGCTCATTTTTCGTTGTCACCCCAGCCACCCCCTCCCGATATTATTGAACTGTATTTCCAGGCACTCAACCTGCACGATCCTTCCTTGATCCTTCATCTCTACCATCCCGATGCCGTCCACATCACCCCAGCGCGGGTTATTCAGGGAAGTCAGGCAATTCGGGCATGGTACACCACCCTGTTTAATGATCTTTTACCGGCTGCAACTTTTACGCTAACCCACGCTTCTCAAAGCGGCAACAGCCGCCACTTCAACTGGACAGCCCAATCCGGCAACATCATGGTTAAAAACGGCAGCGATACTGTTGGAATCATGGATGGCAAAATAGCCTACCATTACACCAACTTCACTATTTCCGCATAATACTACTCTTCACTGCGCCTTCGCCCCCGCTTCTTCGGTGTTTGTTGGATCACTTCCGCCTGGGATGCAGGGGGAATTGCTGGCTTTTTCCTCGCTGTTGCCTTGGGAGTAGAATTTTTTTTCGTTGCCGGTGACGCGGTTTGGGGTTTTCTTTTCGTTTGCCCTTTGGGTTTTGAAACCTCTCCGATGCTTTCCAGAGGCAATTCCGCCTGTTTGGTTTGCACCCCTTTTCTTTCGCCCTTGACCTCTCTGGCGGGTTTTTGGGATGAGCGGGATGGCTCAGCAACCGCTTTCTCGGGAACTTGCCGGCTTCGCCTCACCGACTTTTCGGGTCTGGATGTCTCCCATTTTCCCAAATGATGAATCACCGCCTTGAGCCCTCTCACCTTCTCGCCGCCTTTCAGGTCGAAAATCGGCTTGCCATTGGTTGCGCGTTTCATCAACGGGATACTATCCATGCGGATGCTTTTCGCCGCCAGATGGTCAAAATAAACCAGGATATTTCGATCCCCCGCTCCGCTTACCGCACCTACCAACCCGTTGCCTTTGACCAAACGCGCTGCGATGATTCCCTGCCCGTATCTTCCCTGTAACACGGTTTGAGAAGCGGGAATACGCCATCCTTTTCCATCTTCAGTCATAAAAAGTAAATCTTCATCCGGGTTGAACACCATGCAACCGATTACTTCATCGCCGCTGCTCAACTTTATTCCATTGACACCGGCAGCAACCAACCCCATCGGGCGGACTTCACTTTCGGCAAATCGAATCATCATTCCGCTCTTGCTCACCAGAATGATCTCCTCGTTTCCCTCAGTGATTAATACACTCACCAGTTCATCACCGGGATTAATTTTTACCAGTGTAAAGGTCTGCGCCGAAGGGCCGGGCAATTCCCGTAGCTCGGTTTTTTTCACCATACCATTACGGCTGATAGTTACAATAAAAAAATCTTTCTCCTGGGGAATCTTCAAAGGAGCCGAGAATAAAACCACCGGCAGGCTTTCACTGCTGAGTGGACAGGCTTTGGAAATGAGTATTCCCTCGCTGAAATTTTCCACATCCGGCAGGGATTGGATCGCAATCGCCGCACACCTCCCATCCCGAGCAGCCAGATAGAGGGTATGGTTTGAACTGCAAAGAAGGATTGTTTCGGGAGCGTCTTTTCCGGTTAAGCGGGGTTGCTTTTCAGCGGAGATTCTGCCAATCAATCCCTCTCGGGTAACCCCCACCCAGACCTTTTCCTCGGGCATTAATTCACTGGTTGTCAGTACATCTTTTGCCGCTTCACCCTGTTTGAGTGAGACAATCTGGGTCCGCCGTCGGTCTGCATATTTTTGCTTAACGCTGATTAGTTCTTCGGCTACAGCTTCGCGCAACTTTTTTGCTGAACGTAGTAATTCCGTCAGGGTTTTGATAATCTTGAGCGTTTCCTGATATTCCAGCTCGATCTTTTTTCGCTCTAATGCAGCCAAACGCCTCAATTGCATTTCGAGAATCGCATTAGCCTGAATTTCGCTGAGTTTATACCGTTTCATTAACTTAATCCGGGCATCCTCCACGTCTTGCGCCTTGCGGATCAGGTTGATCATTTCATCCAGATTAGCCAGTGCAATCCGCAGTCCTTCAAGGATGTGAGCCCGCTGGCGAGCCTTTTCAAGATCATGTTCGCTGCGCCGCCGAACCACCGTAATCCGGTGATCCAGATACACCCGCAAAGCCTGTTTCAAGGAAAGCAGACGCGGTTCACCGTCCACGAGTGCCAACAACGAAATACGAAAAGTGGATTGTAGAGGAGTGCGCCGATAAAGTTCACGCAGAACGTTTTGTTCTTCGGCTACTTTATTCAATTCGATCACAATTCGCATCCCCTGCCGATCCGATTCGTCCCGCAGGTCGCTGATTCCCTCCAGCTCGTTTTCACGGGCAAGTTCGGCAATCCGTTCAATCAGCGATGATTTATTAATCTGATAGGGTAATTCGGTGATGATAATGCGGCTCTTACCTCTGCCCATTTCCTCCAGCTGTACTTTTCCGCGCAGCGTAACCTTACCTCTACCGGTCGCATACGCTGTGAGCAAATCTTCTCCGCCGTCCTCCTGAAGAATGATGCCGCCAGTAGGAAAATCAGGCCCACGCACAAATTTTATGAGGTCATCAACACCAATATCCTCCAACCGTTCCCATCGTTCCAACATATAGATGAGCGCATCAATCACCTCACCCAAATTGTGGGGAGGTATACTGGTAGCCATGCCCACAGCAATGCCGGAAGCACCGTTGATCAGCAAATTTGGCAAAGCAGATGGCAGCACAAGTGGTTCATTCAAAGAATCATCAAAATTCCGTTCAAAATCAACCGTATCGCGGTCCAACTGGAGCAGTAAATCCAAAGCAATCGGCGTCAGGCGCGCTTCAGTGTAGCGCATGGCAGCCGGTGGATCGCCGTCAATCGAGCCAAAATTACCTTGTCCATCCACCAGCGGGTAACGCATTGAAAAATCCTGGGCCATGCGCGCCATGGCTTCGTATACTGCCTGATCCCCATGAGGGTGATACTTCCCCAAAACCTCACCAACAATTCTGGCAGATTTTTTATAGGCGGAATCGGCTCTCAGCCCCATATCGTACATGCCATACAGGATTCGCCGCTGCACCGGTTTCAAACCATCCCGCGCATCCGGCAAAGCCCGGGCAACAATCACGCTCATGGCATAATCCAGATAGGATTGCTGCATTTCATGGTCAATATCCACTTTACGAACGAGTCCAATCTCCATCAAAACCGCTCCTCGCTGGATCGCAATATATATAAAATAATTTTCATTTCAGTTTATCACGGAAAGGCAGGTTTCAGACTTAAAAACAGCGAGGGCATGTTTGCCCTCGCTGTCGTCCAAACTGTTTGAGAAATTAATCTGAACTGGTAATGTTCGCCACGGAAATGCGGTGAACTTCCTTATCGTTGTTTTGGTTTTCCTGTAGGGCTTTAAAACGCCCGTACTCGAAGCCTGTTCCAGCCGGAATCAGTTTACCGATGATCACATTTTCCTTCAAACCATACAACGGATCCTCAGCTCCGGCAATGGCTGCCCCTGCCAGGACTTTGATGGTGTGCTGGAAGGAAGAGGCAGAGAGGAAAGAATCGGTACTCAACGAGGCTTTGGTCACACCCAGCAAAATCTCCGCAAAGCGCGCCGGCTGTTTGCCTTCACGAATCATCTGTTCATTTACGCGGCGCAGTTCAAGCCGATCCACGATATCCATCGGCAGGTAATGCGTATCGCCCGGCCGAATCACCTGTACCCGTCCCATCATCTTGCGGATGATCACCTCAAAGTGCTTGTCGTTGATGTTTTGACCCTGCGCGCGATAAACCTTCTGAATTTCGCTCAACAAGTACAACTGACAGGCTTCGCGACCCTTGATCTTCAAAATGGTGTGCGGATTCAGGGAGCCCTCGGTCAAAGGCTGACCCGCTTCAACGTGTTCACCATCTTTGATCAAAATGCGCGAGGTTGAAGGAATTTCATATTCCTCTGATTCACGCTGTTCGTAAGTCACGATGACTTTGCGCCCTTCAATGCGCACCCGGCCGGTGTGTTGTGCGGTGATGGAAGCCTCGCCTTGCACTGCAATTGGATCACTTAACGAGACCGTTCCCTCATCCTTGACGACAATGTCCCAGCCCTCTGGAATTTCATACTCATCACTGACCAGTTCACTGTGCTCAACTCGCACCATTCGCTGATCGCTGTATCGGTCAGATTGGATGATTTTGGCCACGCCGGAAATGCGGGTGATAACGGCTTCACCTTTGGGCATCCGTCTGGCTTCGAACAACTCCTCCACGCGCGGCAGACCGGTAGTAATATCACCACCGGCAGCCACACCACCGGTGTGGAAAGTACGCAGGGTTAACTGTGTGCCGGGCTCGCCAATGGATTGGGCGGCAACGATACCCACCGCTGCTCCTAACTCAACCATCTTCCCGCGACCAAGATCCATACCATAACACTTGGCACATACACCGTGAATCAATTCACAAGTCAGCGGCGAGCGCACCTTGACCTCATCAATGCCAGCCTGCAGCAACCGTCGGATTCGGTCATGGTCCAACAAGTCATCCCGTTCGGCCAGCACTTCACCCGTCATGGGGTCAATCACGCGTTGGGCAACGGTACGGCCGTACAGGCGTGCGCTCAAGGGTTGTCCGGCCACGTCATCCGACTTGCGCATCCAGATGCCTTCCTGGGTGCCGCAGTCCACCTCATTGACGATCATGTCCTGGGCCACATCGACAAGGCGACGGGTCAGGTAACCGGCATCTGCTGTACGCAAAGCCGTATCCGCCAGACCTTTGCGCGCGCCGTGGGTGGAAATGAAGTATTCCAGCGCGGTCAGTCCCTCACGGAAGTTGGATTGAATCGGCAGGCGGATGATGCGGCCAGCCGGATCTGCCATCAAGCCGCGCATTCCTGCCAGCTGTGAAATAGGCCCAAAACCGCCCTTCGTCGCACCCGAGTTGGCCATCGTTGCCAGATTGCCGGTCGGATTCATTGCGCGCCGCACAGCATCGGCAACTTCTTTGGTGGTCTGCTGCCAGATCTCAATTTCCCGTTCGTTGCGCTCCTGTTCGGTCAGTAAACCACGTCGGTAAGAACGCTGAACATTTTCGATTTTCTGTTGGGCGCGTTCCAAAATTTCTTTTTTATCTTCTGGCATGGTGATGTCATCAACCGAGATTGTCGCCCCTGACCGCATGGCGTATTCAAACCCAATATCCTTAATGCGGTCAGCAACATCTGTGGTTACTTCCTCGCCACAAAACTCATAAACATCGGCAATCAGGTCTTTAACACCACCCTTATCGAGTGTTTCGTTGACAAATTGAACTTTTTCAGGCAGGATGCGATTGAACAGGGCACGTCCAACGGTTGTTACGACCATCGTCCGGCGCGGTTCTGAGAGGCGATTATTGTGGTCATCATACCAGGTATCTACCACCACCTTAATGCGGGTATGCACATGCACCTGCTCCAGCTGGTAAGCCAGTTCAACCTCATCCAGATCGGTAAAGTATCTCCCGTTACCGGGGTGTTCTTTTTCATCGGTCATGGTCAGATAATACACACCCAGCACCATATCTTTGGACGGGCTGATGATCGGTTCACCATCTGCCGGTTTAAGCAGGTTGCGCGAAGAGAGCATCAGCTCGCGGGCTTCACGCACGGCTTTTTCTGAAAGCGGTACATGCACTGCCATTTGATCGCCGTCAAAGTCCGCATTGAAAGCAGTGGTAACCAGTGGATGTAATTGAATGGCACTCCCTTCAATCAAAATCGGTTCAAAAGCCTGAATACCCAGACGGTGAAGGGTCGGAGCACGGTTCAACAAAACCGGACGGTCTTTGATGACCTCTTCGAGGACTTCCCACACCTCAGGCCGATTACGTTCAATGAAACGCCGGGCGCCTTTCACATTGGCGGCATATCCATGCGCCACCAGCCGGGCAATCACAAATGGACGGAACAATTCCAAAGCCATGGTCTTGGGCAGGCCGCATTGATACAGTTTGAGCGTGGGACCAACCACAATCACCGAGCGGCCGGAGTAGTCCACCCGTTTACCAAGTAAGTTACGGCGAAAACGACCTTTCTTACCCTTGAGCATATCACTCAGAGATTTCAGTTCGCGCCGGCCTCTCCGCGAAAGCGCTTTACCGCGTTGCGAGTTATCAATCAGCGAGTCGACGGCTTCCTGAAGCATCCGTTTCTCGTTGCGCACAATCACGTCCGGTGCGCCCAGCTCAAGCAGCCGTTTCAAACGGTTGTTGCGATTGATCACACGCCGGTAAAGATCGTTCAAGTCTGAGGTAGCAAACCGTCCGCCATCCAGCTGCACCATCGGACGCAGGTCAGGAGGAATCACTGGTAAAACCGTGAGAATCATCCATTCCGGACGATTTTGAGAACGGCGGAACGCTTCCACCACTTTCAGCCGGGTAGTTGCCTTCTTGCGTTTTTGCTTACTCTTGGAAGTGCGTACTTCGTGCCACAATTCTTCGGAGAGTTTATCCAAATCGAGGCGTCGAAGTACGTCGTAGAAAGCTTCTGCACCCATATCCGCCCGGAAAACCTGGCCCCAGCGTGATTTGAGTTCTCGGTAGCGGTTTTCCGTCAGGAACGTAAAGGGACGCAATTCCTGTAATTCATCGCGCAAACGGGAATTGGCATTTTGAGAGACGTTGGATTGATCTTCCAGCTGATTGCGCAGCGCCTCCATTTCCATTTCGGCTTGCGCGCGTACTTCTTCAATTTGCATTTTGATCTGTTCCAGGTCGCGCTGGAACTGATCGCGGAATTCATTTTCCAGCTCGTCCAGCCGTTCTTTGACAACACGCTGCACCCGTCCAATATGTTGAGCAGAAATCGTCTCGCCGGCTGCTACGATTTCGGTATTGGTTGCCGAAAAAACAATCATCGTACGGGTAACATTACCAATCTTATCTTGCAACTGACGTTCAAGCGACTGTCCCTCTTGAATGACCGGTTCCAAACGCTGGGCAATCAATTCATCACGGCGAGCTTCCATGTCCTGCCGACGCTGATTCAATTCGCCAATTTTTCGGTCACGCGCCTGCTTGACTTCCAGAATCCGCGCATTGATTTCGGCCGCCTGCTCCCGCTCGGAAACGCTGATTTCATCTTCCAGACGTTTGAGAGCCTTGTTACGGGCATCCTCATCCACATAGGTGACAATGTATTGAGCAAAATACAGAACACGGTCCAGGTTACGGCGCGAAATATCCAGCAACAACCCGAGGTAAGAAGGTACACGGCGGGTGTACCAGATATGGGCTACCGGGGTGGCCAGCTCAATATGTCCCATCCGCTCGCGCCGAACAGAGGCACGCGTTACTTCCACACCACATTTATCACAAACAATGCCCTTGTAGCGTGGATTTTTATACTTTCCACAATAACATTGATAATCGCGGGTGGGACCAAAAATGGCTTCGCAGAAAAGTCCATCCTTTTCAGGCCGCAAACGGCGGTAGTTGATGGTTTCAGGTTTTAATACTTCCCCATAAGACCAGCTGCGAATAGTATCGGGGGATGCAAGGCTAATGCGCAATGCAACTAAGCTTTTCGTTTCCACGAACGTGCCTCCTCTGTTACTTCAAACCAGACAATTTAAACAAATAGAAACGCACGAGAGTCCTTCCCTTGCGTTGAACTTATGAAAATAACCAATCGTATACATGCATGCAAACAATAATTATAGCACAATCTGTCAATATTCAAGTGGTAAAAGCATATTAATTTTCATTTTTTAAGATTTGCAACGCCCCCTTCCCGAATATCTTCCTCCGGCATCACCTGCGGTTGATCCGTCGGTAATTCCATGTAAAAAGTGCTTCCTTTGCCCAGCTGGCTGTCCACCCAGACCCGTCCATGGTGCCGCTCAGCAATGGATTTGACAATTGCCAGCCCCAATCCCGACCCCCGCTTTTCATAGGCTTCGCGCCGCCCGCTTCGGTAGAACTTCTCAAACAAGCGAGGTAAATCCAGCGGAGCAATTCCGATGCCGTTGTCATGAACCTCAAATGTCAATCTTTCATTCCCTGCACGCACACGAACAACTACCTGCCCATCTTTGTGTGTGTATTTTATAGCATTATCTACCAGATTAATCAAGGCCTGCTGCAATAATGCCAGATCCGCCTTAATCAACAGTCGTTTTCCATCCGCAGGTCCTTCAAAGGTGAGCTGGATATTTTTCTGTGAGGCATGCGCCTGATACTGACGGATAATTTTCTCCACCACGATCATCGGATCCAATTCTTCTAACTTAAGCGGTATGCCCGACTCAATCCGGCTCAGATCCAGTAAATTATTAACCAGATGAGTCATGTCTTCCACTGTTGAAACAATCTTATTCACATAGACTTGCTGCTGTTCGTTCAACTCACCAATCATGGAAAGCATGCTACTATACCCGCGCAGTAAGGTCAAAGGTGTGCGCAAATCATGGCTGACCGTTGCAACGATTTCGGATTTAAGGGTATCCAGTTCCTTGTAATGAGTGATATCCCGCAGCACGCACACCTTGCCTACCTGATAATCTTCACCCATTACCGGCGCAACACTGGCATAAAACACTTTCCCATTGGATAACTGAATCTCACGTGAGGCAATCCGATCCTCCAGAGAACCACTGATTAATTTGATCAGATTTTCGGAGGTAACCACCTCTTGTAAAGGACGCCCCGGCAAGGCGGCCGAAATCAAACCCGGAATGTGCATAGCAGCCGGATTGAGCAATAATAAACGATCTTTTTCATCAAACACCAGGACCGGCTCCGGCACGGAGGCAAGCACAGCTTCTAATCGGCGTCTGCCTATTTCCGCAGAGGCGTACAGGCGGGAGTTTGCGGCTGCCAGGGCAGCCTCGCTGGCAAGCGTATTGAGGAAACGCACTTCGTCTTCGGTAAAATTCATGGGTTTGTCATACGCCAGCCAAAACGCTCCATAATAGGTTGTTTCAAAAAATAAACCAAAGGCAATCAAAGCGGCCGGATGCGGCTTGCCATTTACAGCACTGATGCGGCGAACCCGGCTGGTATTCGGAATGGATAGCAAATGGTGAGATCGCATCTGCTCGAATATCTGACCGTCCAGATGCTGATAAAGATCCGGTTGTTTTCCTGCTCCCCAGCCCACCAGTTGATCCCCCTCCATTCCAATTTGCACTTCTTGAATAAGAACAACCCGCGCAGAAACACATTCATCGTCCAATGCTGCTTTGAGGATCGGCTGAATCGCTTCGGAAATTTCCAGATTTGCTGCCACCCCCTGACTTACCACCAATAATTGGTTAAGCTCTTCCAGCCTCTTTTTGAGGCTTAATCGCATGGTTTCAAACGCTTTAGCCAGCCGACCAATTTCGTCGCTACCTTTGCTCTCAATTGTGTGATCCAGTTCCCCGTGAGAAATCCGCACGGCCTGATCAGTCAATTTGAGCAAGTTGTGGGTTACCAGCCGTACAATGCCAAACACCAACACCGACCCGGCACCAAACAAGATCAGTAAAACCACCAAGGTGGGCACAGCAATGTTTAAAGCGATTTGTTGGGCAACACTGGCGGGCACCCGTGCCACAATCTGCCATGGCCGGCCAGTGACCTGCTGCACCAGCACCAATAAACGAGTGCCGGTCGGCGAAGTGTCTTCGTATAACCCTCTTCCAGCCTCTAACTGGCCAACAAACTGCTCGGGTGCTGTGAGAGGTGTGGCAATAGATGTTTGGTAAAGGATGTATCCCTGTTCATCGAGAATAAAACCTTCACCGCCATTCTCCAATACACCTTCCAAAGCACTGAGGGCGGGTTGGGTGAATGGGTTGGACTCAAAATCCGTCCTGCCGAGAACTGCACCCAAAACATCTCCTGCTTCATCCTTTATTGCTGCAATAAAGGATACCTGCGCCGATTTTTCGCCGGGTGAGGGTGAGAGTGGATAAACCTGCACCACGACCCCCTTTAAAGCCAGCCCAATCCCCACCTCTTCGTCTGGCGAAAAATTGAAGTCCTCGCTGCTGATGGGCGGGTAGCTGGTCAGGGGTTGACGCTGCGCATTAACCACCACCAACTGTCGAAAATAAGGCACCGCCCTTATACTCTCCATCAAAAGAAGTTGACTTTCTGAGGGTGGGTTTTGGACTAATTCGGGCTGTGCCATGTCAATGATTAAACTCTGACCGGCTTCTAAAAAATATGGCAAAGTCTCGGAAGCAACCCGCGTCAAACCTTCCAGACGCGATTCCATCATCTGCCTTGCGGCTCGGCCAGCCACCCACCAATCCGCCAAAATCAAGATGACAAACAGCAGCACTGCCAGAGGGAGGGTAAACAACAAAAAGCGGGCTTGCAGGCTCACCTCACTGGGCGAGGCAATCAGTTGCACAGGTTTACGCCAGACAGCTGGAAGAAACAGGTAAAAGACCTCAAAAAATAATCCTGCCAGCCCTAATTCAATCCCACGAATGAGATAATGCTGCCAGTTTTGCACCAGCGTAAAATCTAATCGTTCGGCAAGTGAACCGGGAATGGAAAAAAATGAAATTAATAAAAATAAAGGCAGGAAAGCGATCCAGACAGTAATTGCTCCACCTAAAGGATGACGTACCACCTTATAAAAAGGCGTGCGGTAATTTTGCGAAAGCGCAACGCCGATAAATAAACCTAAAAAGCCCCACTCGATGATTGAAAACAGGTCATGGGTGACGAACAGACCAAGGAACAGGCCTGTGATTAATCCAGTAAAAAATGCGGGGAGCGCCCCCGCCAATCCTGCCGCCATGAAAATGGGGAATGCTAAAAAAACCAACACTCCTGTTCGATTCACTTCAAGCGGGAGATTAGGTATGGCGGCAGACTGCAAGAGTGTCGGTCTAAATTCGATCAGTAAAATCGCTAGTGGAACCAGTGCCAGGGACACCAGGAAAATTTTCCATCGTAAAGGTCGCCGAAAATTGGAAGAGCCCCAGATACCCCTGGCGCTAAGAAGCAAGGACAACCCCAAAACCAACCACCCTCCCCACCCGGAAGAGTGAAAAGGCAGGTAAAAGAAAGGATTTTGGAGTAGTTCGAAATTGAATAAATTCATTTCAACCAATCGTTAAGATTATAGCATTGCTCCGCAGATGGTGTTTTTATTTTAACCATCGTATCACACATCGTTCAATTTCCTCTCTTTCTTTATCCCAACCTCAAAAAAACCTCGACTTTTGTCCATGAACCCGGTTCGCTTTGAATACTCACCATTCCCTGATAGATATCCAGTATCCTGCCAACAATTTCCAGCCCTAAACCACTTCGCTGAGAAGGGTAAACTTTTCTTTCTTTATTGACATATCCTCCCAGCCTTGCAACCTGTTCAGAAGTCATCCCCTTTCCCTCATCCATAACCTCAATTTTATACAATCCTTTTTCCCGTAAAGGCTCACCGTGGACGAAAACAGGCGTACCGGCAGGGGAAAATCTTAATGCATTTTCAACCAGTTCTTCGATGAGTCTGTAGAGGGAATTTTCCGAAATACAAATCAAAGCAGGGGAAACCTCAACGTGAATATCCTCCTGACGTTCAATGCTTTCGGGAATTGTCGCAACAGCCGCACGGACTTCTTGCTGCTTGATTTGAAAGCGAGAGTGCCTTGCTTTGGTAATTTTATCGGCATCCGAGAGGATCACTTCCAATTCTGCAAAGAACAAATATTTTTGCAAAGAATGCAGCAGTCGTTTCGCCGCATTATGGATGTCACTGACAATTTCCAAAACCTGCAAGTCGGCAGAATCGGCAGGCAGGTGGCCAATCAAATATTCAGAAAACCCAAGAATGACACTCAAAGGGGTCAGCAGTTCGTGGGGAAGTGAGAGACTGATGTTGCTGCGCAGCTCGATTAATTTTTGCTGAGCCTGAAGGCGTAGTTGCTCATGCTTCATAAGGCGAGTTTCAATGGCCTGTAGCAATTCCAATCGTGAAAATGGCTTGGTAATATAATCGTCTGCCCCCAGCGCCATGCCTTTTCTTAAATCTTCCCGCTGGGTTTTTGCCGTTAGAAAGATGAACGGAATGGTTGAGGTGATTGGACTTTTACTGACAACGGTCAACACCCCGTATCCATCCACTTTTGGCATCAAAATATCACACAAAACCAGATCGGGGAATTCCTGCCAGATCTTATGGATACCTTCTTCTCCATCCTGTGCCCCTACTGCCAGATACCCTTCTTCGCTTAACAAGTCAATAATGTTTTCACGAATATCCGGTTCATCCTCAATCACAAGTATTTTTTTCATGGCATGTCAGCTCTCCCCTGATTATTTTCTCACCGGAATGCGGACACTAAAAATAGATCCTCCCTCCGCGTTCTCTTCGTAATAAATTTCTCCACCCATTGCCTCGACCGAACGCTTGACAATCGTCAGGCCGAGCCCCGTGCCGGGAATGGAATTGACATTCTCTCCCCGATAAAAAGGCTCAAAAAGGTTATCACGGTCTTTTTCGGGTACGCCAATTCCCCGGTCACGTACTTTAACCCAAAAGTCATCCGGGGTGGTAGATAATTCAAGAATCACTTCATTTCCGGCAAAAGCTGATTGACTGACAGATTTTATGTAACCTCCAAGCACAGCGACGATAGAATCGCAATCGGATTCAACGCCTGGCGCTTGGAGGCAAAAACCGGATGTGGATCTGGACCGGGTTCAAACCAAAAG
>Ga0308421_1000929_pt1 | contig 16601 bp, 16 predicted proteins | sample HotsprSampleMS60_FD_203673 | JGI IMG/M metagenome (GOLD analysis project Ga0308421, IMG submission 203673) | Hot spring phototrophic mat microbial communities from Mushroom Spring, Yellowstone National Park, Wyoming, United States - 20090730_MS60 ...
CGCGGATGCCCTGCGCAATCTCCTTCACATACTCGCCGTGATAGCCGTCTTCGGGCATCTCGGCGGGTTCACCCAGCAGTTGGCGGTAGCGCGTCAGCACCGACAGCGCGAAGTTGCGGATCTGCGTGGAGTTCTCGCCGTCGTTGATGTAGAACTCGCGTTCGACGGTGTAGCCTGCCGCTGCGTACAGGCGCGCGAGTGTGTCGCCGACGGCGGCGTTGCGCCCGTGCCCCAGCGTGAGCGGTCCTGTGGGGTTCGCGCTGACGAACTCAATCTGCACGCGCTTGCCCGCGCCGAGCGTCAGCGTGCCGTACGCCATCCCGCGCTGCAGGATGTGGCGCACGACCGCGCCTGACCAGTCGGGCTTCAGGTAGAAGTTCAAAAAGCCCGCGCCCGCGACCTCCACGCGCTCGACCCACGCGCGGGCGTCGTCGGGCATGCGCTGGCGTATCGCTTCGGCGACCTCGCGCGGGTTACGACGCGCCTGCTTGGCTAACAGCATCGCCAGATTCGCCGCGTAGTCGCCAAACTGCGGGTTGCGCGGCGTCTCGATTTCGAACTCTGGCAGCGCGTCGAATGCCAACTCGCCTGCTTCGCGCGCGGTGTGCGCCGCCTGCGACACCCACTCCGCTAACTGCTGGCGTATCATAAGCAGAGATTATACCGAAGGCAAGAGTTAGACCTCCGACTTCTGCTCCAAGATAGTGCGAACCTCGTCCGCAAGCTTAGGCACTTTCGTGGACATGATGTCCCACAAAATCAGTAAGTTGACATTCGCGTAGTCGTGGATGAGGATGTCGCGAAGCCCCGCAATCTTTCGCCACGCCACTTGCAGATACTTACGCCTGAAGGCATGCGGGATACGCTTTGCCGCCTCCCCAATCACTCCCAAGTTGCGAATTACGGCGTCGATTAGCATATCCTCTTGCGCGAACTGCTCATAGGTCACGCCCTGCGTATACCGCATGATTCGCTGCGCGTGCTTGAGTATATCGTGGAGGTAGAGACGATTATTCTTCTCCGAATTAGACATCGATTGCCTCGAGAAGGATTTTCGAACGCAGTTCAGGACGCAGGGCGTCTATCATCACCAGATCGACTCGCCGCCCAAGAACGCGCTGCAAGTAGAACTTGAGTTCCATGTATTGTCGAAGATGATGCCGCTCGGCTCGAAGTCTACCAGAATATCGACATCGCTGCGCTTGCGTGCCGTTCCGCGGGCGTAAGAGCCGAACACCGCCAGCCGCGCTACGCGAAACTCTCGCCTCAAAGTCTCTCGGTGGTGCGCCAGTCGCTCCCGAATTGCGTCAAGCGTCACGCTTGCGGTTCCCATCGTGAAAAGTATACCCTTCGCCCCCTTATCCAGGGGGAGAGAGCAGGGAGTGTGGGGGTTCCGCACGCGCAGGAATTCGTGAACTTTGACAGCACGGTTGGTATGAGACGCCACTGCCCACATCCGCGGGCTATCCTGAAGCCGCGCCCGCCGTCGCCTGCCGATAGGCGCACAGGTCTTGCAAGGGGCACTGCGCACAGCGCGGATTCTGCGCTCTGCAGACCGCGCGCCCGTGCCGTATCAAGGCGACATGGAAACGGTACACCAGCGGTTCGGGAATGATGGCTTCCAGCGCGTCGTGCGCCTTCGCCTCGCCCAGCGACTTGGGAATCAGCCCCAGCCGCCACGAGACACGGAACACATGCGTGTCCACGGGAATCACGGGTCGCCCCAGCGCGAAGCACAGCACTATCGCCGCGCACTTAGGTCCAATCCCAGGCAAGCCCAGCAGGAAATGGCGGGCGTCAGGGGTGGGCAGGTCGCGCAGCCAGTCCAGCGTGTAGTCGCCGCGGGCGTCTTTGATGGCGCGTAGCACGGCTTGGATGCGCGGCGCTTTCTGGTTCGCCAGTCCGCCTGAACGGATGGTCTCTGCCAGCTCCTCGACGGGCGCGTTGGCGACCGCTTCCCAAGTGGGGTATCGCTCGCGCATCAGCCGATAGGCGCGAAACGAGTTCGCGTCGGAGGTGTGCTGCGACAGGATGCAGTGGATGAGTTCGTCGAGGGGGTTCTGGCGCGGTTTCCACTCAGGCACGCCATAGAGTTGCTCTAAGCGGGAGACGATTGTATCGATGGGGTGAGTCATCGAGACCACGACCGTCTCTCTAAGGCTTCATCGAACGCTTGCAGTTGCTCGGGGGTCAGGTCGCTTAGCATGCCTGCATAGCGTAGGGCGGGATGTTCCTCCGCAGGGCTATCAGGGATTATCACGGTAACCTCCTGATGCTCTGGCAGGTCAATCGGCTCCAGCAGGTGAATCGCACCCTCTTTGCAAACGCCTCTGACAGTTCGCATATCGCTCTCACCCGCCTAAGTATACCCGCGTTATCAGAGTTCTTGTCTGCCGCTGAGGGCATACCCCAGCGTGGCGGCGTCGGCGTAGTCCAGCTCGCCACCGACGGGCATGCCGTAGGCAATCCGTGTCACGCGCACGCCCAGCGGATGTTCTCGGCTTGGGTCTGCGCCTCGCGCACCGCGCTCACAATCAGGTCTTGCAACATCTCAGGGTCGGTCAGGTCAATCACATCGGGGGCAATCTCCAGCGCCATCAGCACGCCTTTGCCGTTCACCGTCGCTTTGACCACGCCGCCGCTCCGCAGTCGCCTGCACCTGCAGAGTGTCCATCTGCTCTTCGAAGCGCTGCGCTTGCTCCGTCATCTGGCGCATCGACCCGCCGCTAGGAATCTTGGGCATCTTCATCGGTATCGCTTTTAGGGGCTTTACTGTACCCAACCACAACACGCGCTCGACGAGAAACTCTACGCGGGCACAGGGGCGTTGGTCAGCCACGCGAGTTGCTCCCAGACGGCGACGACCTGCTCGCGGGTCAGCCCTGCCTCCGACACGGGGGACTCGGCGCGCGGGGCGTCGCCTTCCAAGATGCGCAGCAGCGTGTCGGTCAGGTAGTGGATGTCGTGCTGCGAGAGGCAGCTGAACGCGCGGCGCAACATCGGCAGCGATTGCACAAACAGCTCGTCGGGCAGGCTCATCACAAACTCGTGCATCGCTTGCACGAAGGGGCGCGAACGGGACGCCGCGCCGCCCTGCGACATCAGCAGTCCCTCCAGAAACGCCGCCGCCTGTTCGGGGGGCGTCGCAGGCGAGAGGAACCGCCGCGCCCGCCGCCACAACGCCTCATCCTGCATCCGCACGAACCCCAGCAGCCCCAAGCCCAGCCCCGCCACATACGCATGCGCCCGCTCGCTGAGGGCGGTCTCCCGTAGGTTCTCCAGCCACAAGGCGGTCTCCAGATAGGGCAGTTTGTGCGCGAGTTCGTGCAGGAGTTGCATGCCTTCGCCGACCTGTTTTGCCTCGTCGTCGCCGCAGTCGGCAGTGGGCAGTAGGTGCAGGCACGCGCGGGTGTAGACGCGCTGCAACAGCGGTTCGAACATCGCCTGTTGCACGGCGCGCGCCGCGCCGTACTCGATTAGCCCTGCGAGTTGGTAGGCGGCGCGGGCGAGGCTGACGAAATCGCCGTCGCGCACGGACGCCTCGTCCAGCGCACGCAGCGCGTCGTCGTACAGCTCGGGCAGCTCGCACAGCACGGCTTCCAGCGCCGCCGCGCTCACTTGCGCCAGCGAATCGCGCTGCTGCAGGCGCGGGGCGATACGGCGCGTGGCGACCTCGCGCAGCGTGTTGCCGTAAATCGTCGCCTCCACCAGCGCGACATCGGTCAGTGGCGTCCACTGCAGCCGCCACTTCTCCTGCAGGCGCGCCAGCTGCCGATAGGTCGCCGCCTCGCCCGAAATCAGGTCGGCGAACGGAATTTTGGCGACCAGCAGCCGATGCAGGAAGATGGACTGTTGCACGGCGTGCGGCTCGGCGAGGTTCAGGCGCAGGTCGGTCGGGTCGTCCTTGACGGGGATGCGCAGCTCGTGCGTGAGGCGGTAGAACTCGGCTTGGATGGGGGGCTGGATGGCGGTGGGCGACACGCTCCCGACGCGCTCGCCAATCAGCAGCCGTTTGAGGGGCGTCTGCACGCGCTCGGCGTTCCCGCGCCCGAAGGCGGCAATCGCCGCGTCGATGGTCTCGTCGTAGCCTGGTTCGGGCTTGCCGCGCAGCGCAGCGAGTTGCTTGGCGAGGCGGAACGCTTCGATGGCGTCGGCGTGCGAGGCGACATCGCCCTGCAGCTTCATCGCGTTCACAAGGCGCGTTAGCGTCGCCAGCGTCGCGTTTTCCAGCCCGCCCAGCTCCCAAGCGCCTTGGTAGAACTGCGGCGCGCGGTTGCCTGCCCCGTAGCCGAGTTGCTCCGACAGGCGCGGGAACGAATACGGTGTGATGACGAACTCGGCGGGGCGCGCCTGCAGCAGCGGGTGCTTGGGGTCGTACTCGGCGCGGAAGTCGGGCTGCGCGAACGCCGCCGCGTGCGCCGCGCCCACCACCAGCACGATGCGCTCTGGCGGGACGCCTGACTCCTCGACCTGACGCCACATGCAGGCGTTGCGCAGCGCGTCGTAGTCACTGATGCCGCCCGCCTGCACCACCAGCTCGCCCCACTCCTGCGTGAGTTGCAGCAGGCGCGCGGGATCGCGCAGACAGCTCTCATACAGGCACTCCCACCACTCCTCGTGGCTCTGGAAGCCCAGTCGCTGGGCAACGATGTCGTACAGCGACGGCTCTTGGGCGTCGGCGGTGGGGTCGTGGGGGGCGTCGTCGGCGTCGGGCGGGGTCTGCTCGTCAGGCTCCCGCGCCTCCAGCGACGCGCGGGCGGGGATGTCGCAGAAACGCGCCTCGATGCCCAGCTCCCGCGCTGTGCGCAGCGCGACCAGTTCGGGCGAGTAGTCGCAAAACGGGTAGAACACCACCTGCGGCGCGGCGTCGGCGGTCGCCTGCTTGATTTCGGGTGGGCGGTACGCCAGCAGCGCGAACGGCGCGACGGCGTCGGGGGCGGTCAGCGCGTCAATCAGGTGGTTCGCGTCGTCGGGTCCCTCGATAAGCACCAGGCGCGGGCGCACGGCGCGGATGACCGCCGCCGTCGCGCGGGCAATCGCGGGCGAGTGGTGGCGCACGGGAACCACATGCACCTCGCGGATGCGCACGGCGGGCGACCCTACAGCGACTTCAGCCAGCGCTGCGTCTCCTGCAACTCGCGCCATACCCGTCCCTCGCGCTTCTTGGCGACCGTCTCCAGATACTCGGTCAACGCCTCAAGGTCGCTTTTGTCCTCTTTGGCGATTGCGCCCACCAGCAGGCGCATCACATGCTGCCCGTTCACGACGCCCTCGCCGAAGTGGGTCGCCAGCAGGCAGCCGCCAAACAGCACGCTGACCGCCTCGGCGGTGCTCATCACGGTGGAGGGCGACTTCACCTTCTGCTCGCCGTCCAGCGTCTGCCCCTGCCGTAGCTCTTGGAACACCGTCACCAGCGTTTCGATGAGTTCGTCGGGCAGGTCGGCTTGCACGGCGTGGTCGGCAAGCATCTCTTGGGTGCGCTGGCGCACGACCGCCATCTCCTGCTGCAGGTCGCTCAGCACGGGTAGCTCCACGAAGTTGAAGCGTCGCTTCAGCGCGGACGACATCTCGTTCACCCCGCGATCGCGCGTGTTGGCAGTGGCGATGATGTTGAACCCGCGGCGGGCGTACTCGATGCGCTCCAGTTCGGGTATCGCAATCGCCTTCTCCGAGAGGATGGAGATCAGCGCGTCCTGCACTTCGGAGGCGCAGCGGGTGATTTCTTCGAAGCGGGCGATAGTGCCTGTGCGCATCGCGGTCAGCACGGGGCTGGGCACGAGGGAACGGTCGGTGGGTCCCTCCGCCATCAGCAGGGCGTAGTTCCACGAGTATTTGATTTGGTCTTCGGTAATGCCTGCTGTGCCCTGCACCGTGAGTTGCGAGTTGCCGCAGATGGCGGCGCTGAGGTGTTCCGAGACCCACGATTTGGCAGTGCCTGGCTCGCCGACCAGCAGCAGGGCGCGGTCGCTGGCAAGCGTGGCGATAGCGACTTGGATGCGGTCGCGGTCGCCGACATACTTCGGGCGGATGTTCAGGGCAGCGTCGCCCATGATGAACTTCTCGACGGCGCGGGGCGAGAGGTTCCAGCCTGTTGGCTTGGAGTAGGTATCCCACACGTGCAGACGCTCCAGCTCGTCTTTGCAGCGCACCTCGGCGGGGGCGCGAATCACGGCATCCACTGCGCTCATGGCGGGGGAATTGTACCCGTATGAGACAGTCGGCAGGCAGTTTCTGTATCCGCCCTATCCCATGCCTCCAAACTCAGGAGAAGCCACCCGACCTCTTCTGCGACCTCATACAGCTGCTCCAATTCCACTTTCGGTTCTGGAGTGGCGCTTGTGGGCTGAAAGGCGAGGTTAAGCTCTCTGGTGCGACGGGGCTTGGCGGGGGGCAGCTCCACATCGAGGAGTCCCAGCCGAATCCACTCGCGGATGACCTCTTCGGTCGTGTCGAGTCGGCGCGCCGCTTCCGAGATGGACACTTTGGGCATGACAAGTGTACTATACCGCATGCGCTGCTGTTTACCGCAGCCCCTTCTCCCGCAGCAGGGCGTCTATCCAGCGCGCGTCGTCCGCGCTGAACGCAGGCGGCGGCGGATCGCGACGATAGTCCACACGCGCCTCATACGCCCCGTCCACATAACACTGCGCCACCACCGCCTGCACATCCAACCGCGCAGGCTTGTCGTCAGGCATCAACGGAATCGGAACCACAGGCAACCGCTCGCGCACCGTGCGCGGATACACATAAAACTGCGCAGGATCGTCAAAGGCGTGGATGCTGATTAGGTAGTGCCAGCCGTTGGGCACTTCGGCTTGGAGTAGCTCCAGTGGGGCAGCGAGGGTGTATTCGCCGCCGCGTAGCAGGTCAATCTCCACCAAGTTCACTGCGCTGTGCAGGACTTCGCGCTGCTTGCGCAGGTAGAGATTGCGTCCCTCAGAGCGTGGGTCTTTGTTGGAGGGGCTGAGGATTTCAATCATCGTCACAAGGCGCATGTCGTTCTCGCGGTCGAGGATTTGAATGAACCCTTCCGTGTGCGGGACAATGTTCGTGTGGAGGACAACAGGCGCGTCGCATTCGGGTTCCAGCACGGCGACGCCCTTGTCGGGATAAGGCGGCTTGCGGCGAAGCACAGCAACATCGGGGATAATGTCGCGGGCAGCGAACTCCAAGTAGACGCGCTCCTCAATCGCGGCGATGTATCGTGGGCGTATCTGCGGCTGCAGCGCGTTGCGAATATAGGTAATCACGCTGTGGTGAACATCGTTCCACAGCGCGCGGTCTTCGAGGTAGGGGTTCATGCCTGGAAATGGGTTCGCCATGCGCTCACCTGCGCCGATTATACCCCGAGCATGCGGCAAGGCGGTGCTTGGGTATACTGCGCGTATGCCTAAACTCACAGCCAAGCAGCAGACCACAGTCGGCGAGGTTGTCCAGACAATTCAACGGCTCGGCGTCGCGGTTCTGCATAAAGACACTGTGGCGGAGCTGTTGCAGAGCAGTTCCGCAGGGGCTTCGCGCCTTGCGCCCGCGCTGGAGCGTGTGCGCCAGATGCTGCCCGACGCTGCGCTCTCGCTGGAGCCATATACCGATCCAGAGAGCGGCGAGACGCTGCTGGTGGTGTACGCTCGTTTCCCTGAATACAGCGAGGCGTCGCTCCAACGCCTGGACGAGGCGCAGCAAGCGTTTGCAGCGGCGTTTCAGGACACGATTGACTTTCCGCTGCTCACGACCGATTTCAAGCCTCTAAACGCACCCCCTTCTCCCGCAGCAGGGCGTCTATCCAGCGCGCGTCGTCCTCACTGAACGCAGGCGGCGGGTCGCGACGATAGTCCACACGCGCTTCATACGCCCCGTCCACATAACACTGCTCCACCACCGCCTGCACATCCAGCTTTGCGGGCTTGTCGTCAGGCAACAGTGGGATGGGAATCACAGGCAGCCGCTCGCGTACCGTGCGCGGATACACATAAAACTGCGCAGGGTCGTCAAAGGCGTGGATGCTGATTAGGTAGTGCCAGCCGTTGGGCACTTCGGCTTGGAGCAGCTCCAGCGGGGCAGCGAGGGTGTATTCGCCGCCGCGCAGCAGGTCAATCTCCACCAAGTTCACCGCGCTGTGCAGGATTTCGCGCTGTTTGCGCAGGTAGAGAGTACGCCCCTCAGAGCGTGGGTCTTTGTTGGAGGGGCTGAGGATTTCAATCACGGTCACAAGGCGCATCTCCTCCTCGCGGTCGTAGATATGCACGGCGTGTTCGGTTCGGGGCGTCTCTACCAATCGGAGGACGACGGGCGTGTCACATTCGGCTTCCAGCACGGCGACGCCTTTATCGCGGTCTGCAGGCTTACGGCGAAGAATGAGGACATCAGGAATAATCTCGCGCCTGACGAACTCCAAGTAGACGCGCTCCTCGACGCTCGCTACATAGCGTGGGCGCAGCTGTGGCTGCAACTGGTTGCTGATATAGACCGCCAATCGCGCGTGGAAGTCGTTCCACAACGCGCGGTCTTCGAGGTAGGGGTTCATACCTGGAAACGGGTTCGCCATGCGCTTACCTGAGTGGAGTATACCTCAAGGCGCGTGTTTGGGACATACCGTTTCCGCGCCCGCGCACCAGTCCACCCGCTCCTACGCCTGCGATGCCCACACTACCTCCGAAATGCGACTTCAGTAGCCGCGCGTGGCTGGTCGCGCCGTTCATGTAGGTGCACTTAGTGGATCGCTCAGCATAACCGCCCCGCCGTTCGTGGGGCGGTGGCACTTCCAACTCTGATTTGCGGGGCTTGTGCGAGCATCGCACTTTAGTGGAGATCGATGCTCCACGCTGAAGGTTAGGTATACTTGGCTCTATCATGGGAATTGCGGCCGTTTTTCCAGGGCAGGGCGCGCAGCGTCCAGGGATGGGACGCGAGCTGTATGAGCGCAGTGTTGCCGCACGCAGGGTGTTCGAAATTGCCACAGAGTTTTCAGGACGCTCCTTTACGCAGCTCTGTTTCGAGACGGATGAGGAAACGCTCAAGCGCACCGAGAATGCTCAACCCGCGCTGTTGGTGACCTGTTATGCTGCGTGGGAGGCGCTGCGTGAAGCGGTTGCCGACTTTGCGCCCGACTTCGTTGCGGGACACAGCGTCGGCGAGTACCCTGCACTTGCCGCGTCAGGCGTGTGGACCTTCGAAGAGTCGCTTCACTGGGTCGAGCAGCGGGCTACAGCGATGCACACTCTGGCATATGAAGTGCCTGGTACGATGGCAGCGGTGCTGGGGCTCACAGGCGATCAGGTAGAAACGGTCTGTCAGCAGGTGCAACAGGAGCTTGGCGAGGTCGTTGTGCCCACGAACTACAATGCGCCCCACCAAATCGTGATTTCGGGCACAGTAAACGCTGTGCAAGTGGCTGCGCAGCGCCTGCAAGCTGCGGGCGCACGGCGAATTGTGCCCCTGATGGTCGCAGGCGCGTTCCACTCACCCCTGATGCAACCTGCTGCAGCTCTGATGACTGAAGCGTACTGCGAAGCGAACTTCCAGAAACCAGTGCATCCCTTTTTCTCCACCACTGAGGTGCGTGTGTTAGACGACCCTGACGAGATTCGGCGCGTCATGGGGCAGCAGATTGCCCGTCCTGTGCGCTGGCAGCAAAGCGTGGAAGCGATGCACGCGCTGGGTGTAGAGACCTTTATCGAACTGGGCGTTGGCGATGTGCTATCGGGGCTTATCAAGCGTATCGTGCCCAACGCGCGCACGCTGCGTGTGGTAGACTCTAAGACCTTGGACGAAACGGTCGCATTTTTGCAGGGCGTCGCATGAAGCTTTCGTTAGACGGGCGCATTGCGCTCATTACAGGCGCAGGCAGAGGTATCGGTCAAGCTGTCGCACAGACGCTTGCAGCCGCAGGCGCGCGAGTCGCGCTCCTGAGCCGCACAGAAGCGAATGCGCAGACGGTTGCTCACACGATTGAAGCAGCGGGCGGACATGCACTCGCCTTCGGCGGCGATGTCGCAGACCCTGGTACCGTCGAGACCGTTGTGACACAGACGCTCCAACACTGGGAACGACTGGACATCGTGGTCAACAACGCGGGCATCACGCGCGACACGCTGCTGCTGCGCATGAAAGACGATGACTGGGACGCAGTGCTCCAGACGAACCTGAAAGGTGCGTTCCTGTGCAGCCGCGCCGCGCTCAAACCGATGATGCGCCAACGCTGGGGTAGAATCGTGAACATTAGCTCCGTAGTCGGCTTGACAGGCAACGCAGGGCAGGCGAACTACGCGGCATCCAAAGCCGCGCTCATCGCTTTCACCAAGAGCATTGCATTGGAGATGGGCAGTCGCGGAATTACTTGCAACGCCGTTGCGCCAGGGCTCATTGAGACCGACATGACGCAGGCGATGCCTCCGCAGGCGCGCGCACATGCCCTGCACCGTATCCCCATCGGGCGGTTCGGTACCCCCGAAGATGTTGCGTATGGGGTACTCTTTCTGTGCAGCGACTACGCCGCTTACATCACAGGGCAACTGTTCGTTATCGACGGCGGGCTAACCGTCGGAATCTAAACCATCAGAGGAGGTCGACATAAGATGAGTCAGGAAATCTTCGATCGAGTGCAGAAGGTCATCGTGGAGCAGCTGGGCGTCGACGAGAACGCCGTTACACCTGAGGCGAGCTTTGTGGACGACTTCAACGCCGACTCGCTGGATCTGGTGGAGTTGGTGATGGCGTTCGAGCAGGAGTTCGATGTCTCCATCTCGGAGGAGGAGGCAGAGCGCGTGCGCACAGTGGCGGACGCTGTACGCCTGCTGAGCGAGAAACTGCAAGCAGACGAGTAAGATGCGCCGTCGTGTGGTCATCACAGGGCTGGGGCTTATCACCCCGCTAGGGCAGGGCAAAGACGCGTTGTGGGACGGGCTGACTCGCCCCCGACGAGTCATCGCACCTATCACGCGCTTCGACGCTACAGGCTACAGCACGCGCATTGCGGCAGAAGTTAAAGACTTCGACCCGACCCAGTTCATGGAGCGCAAGGACGCCCGACGCGCCGCACGCTTCATCCAGTTCGCCATCGCTGCGACCCATCTCGCACTGCAGGATGCCCAACTGGCGATCACCGATGCCAATCGCGAGCAAATCGGCGTGCTGATTGGGTCGGGCATCGGCGGTATCGATTACATGGACAGCCAAGTGCGCCTACTGGAGCGTCATGGACCCGACCGTATCAGCCCGTTTCTGCCCGCGATGATGATTAGCGACATGGCGTCAGGAATGGTCTCCATCCAGTTCGGGGCTAAGGGACCGAACCTGTGCGCGGTAACGGCGTGTTCCACAGGCGCGGACGCAATTGGGCTGGCGACGCGCCTGATTCAGTACGGCGACGCGGAGGTGATGCTGGCAGGGGGCACAGAAGCCGCAATTGAACCAATAGGGATCGCAGGCTTTTGCGCGGCGCGGGCGATGTCCACGCGCAACGATGACCCTGAACACGCCAGCCGTCCCTTCGATGCCAACCGCGATGGCTTCGTGATGGGGGAAGGCGCGGGCGTGCTGGTGCTGGAGTCTTTGGAACACGCGCAGGCGCGTGGCGCCCCAATCTATGCCGAAGTGCTGGGCTATGGCGCGACCGCCGACGCCTACCACATCACCCAGCCCGACCCCGCAGGCGACGGCGCCCTGCGCGCCATGCGCAAAGCCCTCCACGACGCAGGATTGCAACCCACCGCCATCGACTACATCAACGCGCACGGCACCTCCACCCGCTACAACGACGCCATAGAGACACTCGCCATCAAGCGACTGCTGGGTGAACATGCCTACCGCGTGCCCGTGAGTTCCACCAAATCGGTCACAGGGCATCTATTGGGCGCAGCAGGCGCAGTGGAAGCCGCTATCTGCGTGCTTGCCCTGCAACACCAAGTCGTCCCGCCCACAATCAACTACGAACACCCCGACCCCGAGTGCGACTTGGATTATGTGCCCAACGAGGCACGCCCCGCCACGCTGCGCTATGTGATGACCAACTCCTTCGGCTTCGGCGGACACAATAGCGTGCTGGTGTTGGGGACGCTCTGAGGCGGGATTACTGAATCGGCGTGTTTCAGCACCCGCTTCCGAAATTGAAGAGCGCCTCCAACAGGTCTGTATCGTTCACGATTCCGTCGTGGTTCAGGTCCGCCTGCGCGTCCGCGCTGCCAAACGCGAACAGCACAGTCAACAGGTCAGCATCGTTGACACAGCCATCATCAGTGGCGTCGCCCGCGCGTGCAGGCACCCATCCCAGCGCAGTTGGTTGCAGTCCTGCAGGGTAGCCCTTCGAGGTTAGGTTCGCCACAAGTGTCGCGGTTGCCGCCTGCGCATCATGGTTCAGCTGCACGCGCCAGAGTATTGCGCCCGTGCTTCCAGACGAAGCCAGATAGAGTGCATCGCCCGCAGAGTCGTATGCCAGCCCGCCAAGCACATGCCCGTTGGGAACCTCATCCAGCGCGTACTGTACCGCACCGAACACCAACGGCTCGTCGGGAAAGGTCACACGGTGCAGCCCGCTTTCCGTCGTAATCAGCAGCGCGTCGCCGACCCACTCTAAACCAATCGGCTGCAGGTCAGGGCGGTTCATCGCATAGAACACGCGCGTTGGCTCGCCCAGAAGGTCGCTCACAAACAGAATGCCAGGACTGGACGGGTCGCGGGCAGGCGCAGCACGCCAAATCTCGCCGTCGTGTATCGTGCCGTCCTTCATCCAGTGATGCCCGTAAAAGCAGTTGCACATCCGGTAGCCGAACGCCGAGCGGAACGCGCCTGTGTAAGGGTTCAGCTTCAAAAGCGTGCGGTCGTTCTCCAGCCCGACATACAAATCGTTGCCGTCATATGCCAGCAGGTTGTAGTCGCTTGACTGCACGAACCCCCATTCGCTCGGCTCTACCACGCGGTCTACCTGCCCCGTGCGCAGGTTATAGCGGAAAATGCGGGCAGGTATCTCGCCCGCGCCCGACAGCCACACATAGCCGTCAGCGTAAACATTCGTGAGCAACAGCGTGCCCAAGCCGAAACACAACATCCGTTGGCGCATAGTCAAACCTCCGATCGAATGCACTCCATTCCTATAGACTCCGACACTGCCCAAAAGCAGACACACCCGCTCGCAACAGGGCATCACACAGAGTATACACCCATTTAGGCGCAGGCGCGAAGTGCAGAGTTGAACACTTGGCAAATTCGGGGCGTCAACTGGTACAATTTCCCTACCATGACTCGCGAAGCGTTTCGGGAGCGGCTGGCGCAGGGCGCGCTGATTGCCGACGGCGCGATGGGCACGATGCTCGCCCTGCGTGGCGTACCGCAGCCGTATGAGTTGGCGAACCTGACACACGCCGAAACCGTGCGCGCCTTGCATCGCGAATACTACGACGCAGGCGCACGGCTGATCGAGACGAACACCTACTTCGCGAACCGCGTGCGGTTGCTGAACCTGCCCGAACGCGGCAGCGAACTGCCCCCCGCCTACAGCTTGCTGGAGCAGTTCGGCTCGCCTGACGAGTTGGTGCGGCGCATCAATCGCGCGGCAGTGCAACTGGCGCGCGAGGCGGTCGGCGACGACGCGCTGGTGTTCGGCGCGGTCGGTCCCGTCGGCAAGCCGCTGGAGCCGATGGGCGAGGTGCGCCGCGCCGAAGCCGAGCAGGCGTTCGAGGAGCAGATCCGCGCCCTGCTGGAAGGCGGCGTGGACGGGCTGATTCTGGAGACCTTCATCGACCCGCAGGAACTCGCGCTGGCGATTCGCGTCGCGCGTCGCCTCGCGCCCGATGTGCCGATTATCGCCTCCAAGGGCTTCGTGGAGGACGGCGAGACGCTGATGGACGGGCTGCCTGAACGCTTCGCCGAGCAGATTCAGCCCCTTGAGGTGGACGCCGTCGGGGGCAACTGCATCGTGGGTCCGCAGCGGATGCTGGACATCGTGCGGATGATGGCGCAGGCGACCGAACTGCCGATTAGCGCGATGCCTACCCCAGGCTTGCCGCAACTGATGCGCGGGCAGGTGGTGTACGACATCCACCCCGACTACTTCGGCAAGTACGCCGCGCGCTTGGTGGAGGCGGGCGCGACGATTGTCGGCGGGTGCTGCGGCACGACGCCCGACCACACCCGCGCTATTGCCCAGCACGCCCGCGCCGCGAAGACCCAGCCGCGCACGGTCGTCGCCCTGCGCACGCGCGAGCGCGCCCCCAAAGAGGAACTGCCCACCGCCGAGCCGTCGCGCCTGTCGCACCTGCTGGGCAAAGAGCGCGTGATTACCGTCGAACTCGACCTGCCGCGCGGGCTGAAAATTCAGAAGGTCATCGAGAGCGCGCGCCTGCTGAAAGAGAACGGCGTACATATGATCGACATCTCGGACGGGGCGCGGGCGCGCCTACGGATGAATGTGATCGCCACCTCGCACATCATCCAGCGCGACGCGGCGATTGAGGTCATGATGCACTTCGCCTGCCGCGACCGCAACCTGCTGGCGATTCAGTCCGACCTGCTGGGGGCGCACGCGCTGGGCATTCGGAATGTGCTGGCGATCACGGGCGACCCCGCGCAGATTGGCGACTACCCGACGGCGACCAGCGTGTTCGATGTGGACGCGATAGGGCTGGTGCGCATCCTGCGTCGGTTCAACGAGGGGCGCGACTTGGCGGGCAACAGCATCGGCGTGTACGCGAACTTCACGATTGCCGCCGCCTACAATCCCCTCGCGCCTGACTTGGACGCCGAGAACGACCGCCTGCGCCGCAAAATCGACGAAGGCGCGCACCTCATCTACACGCAGCCGCTGTTCGAGATACCCGTCGTGGAGCGCACGGCGGAACTGTTGCAGCGACTGCGCACGCCGTGGTTCGTGGGCGTGTTGCCCTTGCGCAGCGCACGCCACGCCGAGTTTATGCACAACGAGGTGCCGGGCATTGAGATCCCCGAACCCATCCTGCAGCGGATGCAGGACGCGCCCGAAGACTCCGTGCTGCAAGTGGGGCTGGAGATTGCGCAAGAGTTCGTGCGCCAAGCAGACTCGTATGCGCAAGGGCTGTACCTGATGCCCCCTGCGGGCAGCGCGCAAATTGCCCTTAGAGTGCTGGAGGGACTGAGCTAAAGTAGACCAGCTCGATTGGCTTACTTATGGTGACCCCAGGGGGATTCGAACCCCCGTCCTCCTGGCTGAGAACCAGGCGTCCTCGACCGCTAGACCATGGGGCCACCTAACGCCTATAGAATACCCTATTCGGTGCGCCTGTGTCAAGGGGCACGGGCGCATGCGCCAACACATCGTTTACCCATACCCCGCTCTCCTGCCAACAGGAAAGGGGGGGACATAGAGGGTGAGAACAACATAGGGCGCCTGCCTGTTCACGCTTGCGCTGGGAAAAAGCAGCCCCTGCTGCAGAGATTCCGTGCCGAACCGTTGTACCCTTGTCAGGGGGACAAAGGGGGTGAGGGCAAAACACACCCCAACACCCCTGCAAAACTTGCCTGCACCCGCCGACAATCGAACCCGAACGGATGTCCCAGGCGTCCGCTGGGATGTCCCTGGCGTCGATTGGGATGTCCGTAGCGTAAGTGGGGAACGCATCCGATGGCGTGGGCGACTTGGCTGACACGGGCGTTGCGCAACTCCGACCTGATGATTGCGCTGGCAATCTTGGTCGTCGTCACGATGCTGATTCTGCCCATGCCGAAGTGGATGCTGGACACCTTCATCGTGTTCAACTTCGCCGCGTCCATCGTGATTGCGCTGATGGCGGTCAACATCACGAACCCGCTGCAGTTCTCGGTGTTCCCTGCGTTGCTGCTGGTGACGACGCTGTTTCGGCTGGCGCTGAGCATCGTCGCCACGAAGTTGATTTTGGGCACGGGCAGCGCAGGCAAGGTCATCGAAACCTTCGGGCAGTTCGTGGTCGGGGGCGACTTCGTGGTGGGCGTGGTGGCGTTCCTGATTCTGGTGGTGGTGCAGTTTGTGGTCATCACCAACGGCGCGGGGCGCGTGGCGGAGGTCGCCGCACGCTTCACGCTGGACGCGATGCCGGGCAAGCAGATGGCGATTGACGCCGACCTGAACGCAGGGCTGATTGACCAAGCGGAAGCGAAGCGCCGTCGCCGCGCCATCGAGTTGGAGGCGGACTTCTACGGCGCGATGGACGGCGCGAGCAAGTTCGTCAAGGGCGACGCCATCGCCGCGATTCTAATCATTCTCATCAACATCATCGGCGGGTTCGCCGTGGGGTTTTTGCGCGGGCAGGGCGACGCGATGACCGTGCTGCAGACCTATACGCTGCTGACCGTCGGCGAGGGTCTGGTGGCGCAGATTCCCGCGCTGCTGATTTCCACCGCGACGGGCTTGCTGGTGACCCGCGCCTCCACCGAGCAAGCGATGGGGCAGGATGTGGTCGGGCAGGTGCTGCAGTATCCGCGCGTGCTGATGGCGGCGGGCGCGGCGTTGGCGTTCCTGTCGCTTGTGCCGGGCTTTCCCAAGCCGCAGTTTCTTCTCATCGGCGCGGCGCTGTTCGGGCTGGGCTATCTGGCGACACGGGTGAACCTTCTGCCTCCACCTCCAGAGCCAGAGCAGCCCGAAGAGACCGCCGCGCCGC
>Ga0308421_1000945_pt1 | contig 16384 bp, 16 predicted proteins | sample HotsprSampleMS60_FD_203673 | JGI IMG/M metagenome (GOLD analysis project Ga0308421, IMG submission 203673) | Hot spring phototrophic mat microbial communities from Mushroom Spring, Yellowstone National Park, Wyoming, United States - 20090730_MS60 ...
GTTTGATCAATTCTTAGCCTTGGATTGACATTTCTAATCAAAGTAAAAATTATTATAAGTAAAATGTATTTTATTAGAAATAGCAGCCAACTACCTTTGAACAAAAATACTATAATAATAAAAAGTGGGGCTATTGAAAATAAAATTTGTCTTGTTAATCTTATCATTCCTAAAAGAGGGCCTGAATATTCTATAAAGATACCGCTTGCAATCTCTGTCTCTGCTTCTGCAATATCAAAAGGTACAAGACCTAATTTTGCTTGAAAACATATTATAGCGACAATTAAAGCAATTATTTCAGATACACTTGAAAACGCAGAAATTTTCATTAACTCAACAAATTTTATACTTGAAGATTTTATTATTGGTACTAAAACAGCACAAATAAGTGGCAGTTCATAAGACAAAATAAGTTTTATTTCCCTTGATGCACCTAAAGCTGAAATAGGATTACCTGAAGATAATGCTCCTATTATAAACATTATTGAAGGTATCATTAATAAATATAAAACAACTATTACATCACCTACAAAACTATAACTTGGCATAAAAACAACTAACCATAAAATTGTAGCAACAAGGATAATTGACGCTAAAGCAACAATTGGTGATAAAACGAACAATGTTTTATTTGCTGTTTCTGGTATCAAAACCTCTTTTGAAAAAAGTTTAAACAAATCATAAAAGTTTTGCAAAAATGGCGGTCCTACTCTCCATTGAATTCTTGCAGTAAGTTTTCTATCAAACCAAGAAATAATTAGTGATAATACTGTGACAAATATAAAACCAGGGAATACTAAATAATATATTAAGCTCATAATTTTAATTTAAATTTAAAAATTAATTTATAATCTCACTCTTCAATAAGCATTTTTATTATATCTCGTCTACTAACAATTCCTACAACTTTATCTTTGTCATCAACGATTATTACTCTTCTAACATTTTTTTCAGATATTGCTAATGCAATTTTATCTATATCTGTATCTGGAGTAAATTTTATTATATTTCTACTCATAATATCACCAACTTTAGTATTTCTCACATTGCCACTAAAAATGATATTTATCAAGTCTTTTTCAGTTACAACACCTACTAATTTTTTATCTTTATCAACCACAGGAACACCACTGATTTTGTTTTCACATAGTATTTTTGCTAAATTAACAACAGACATCTCTTCATTTACAGTAATAACTTCTTTAGTCATCAAGTCTTTTGCTTTTAACACTTGAACCACCTCCTGGATTCTATTTTTCTAAAATCCATTTTTTAACTTTAGCAACAAGATTTTTGTTTATTTCATAAATATCTTGTTTTTCATCTGGTTCAATCTCAACATATTGTATTGCACCTTCTGGACATGTAGTAACACACAATGGCGGATTTTTATCATCTGCACGTGTTAGACAAAAATCACATTGCGAACTTTTGTATTCTAAAACATCTTTATATATTGTCCCAAAAGGACATGCAACTAAACAACTTTTACAAGAAGTACATCTAAACAAACTTCTTTGAAGTATACCAGTTTGATCTTTAAACAATGCTTCGTTAGGACAAGCGTTTATACAAAATGCATCTTCACATCTACGACAAATGTAATACTGTAAGACCTTTGAAAAAAATTTTTCAAAACCTTTATTCTGTGATTCTTCTTTTTCAGAATCTTTAAAAACTCGTGAATGTTTATAATAATAAGAACACTTTGCTTTACATTCTTTACAACTATAACATTTTTCTATATCTATAAAAATTCTTTTTGTCATATTATATTTTAAAATATAAATTAATTATTCAACAATACATCTATATTTTTTATGATTTCTTCAATTTTTATATTTTTTAAATATCCTTCAAACTTTGGCAAAACACATCTAAACTTTTCAGAGAAAGGTGGCCACTCTGTTATTCTTTTTTTAGAAATATACAATCCAACTATGGGTTTATTCAACAAAGAAGCAATATGCACTACCGCTGTCTCAGGGGAAACAATTACATCAGAAGAATTTATACAGAAAACTAACTCTGATATAGTATTTGTATCTAAGAACATAAAGTTTTTAAACTCTTTGAAACTATCTTTTATAAACTTTGCCTTTTTACAGTCTTCAAGAGAAGCTGTTGTTATTATATTGTATTTTTTCTTTAACAATATCTTTATCAATTTGTAATACTTTTTAGCTGATAAATTTCTTCTTATGTAATCCCAAATATTCTTTTTATTTCCGGCAGAGAGATTTACATAGATTATTGGGTTATTGTTATCAAATTTCTTTATAATGTTATCTTTTAAGCCATAATCGTATTTAATAGTTATTCGTGGTATTATAATCTCTTGTTTTCCAGTTAGAAATTTAACAAAATTAAAAATCTGTTTTAAAATAGAAATATTCTTTTCTCTTTCCAAATAACAATCATCAAACGGTTCTTTTTCATCTTCTTCTTTTATCATCCCAATAAATGTTGCTTTTGGAAAAATTTTCTTCAAAAGTGTAAAAATATCGCAATATGTTTTTTTTGAAGCTCCTCTTAAAAAAATTACAGTATTTATATTTAAACTTTTTAAACTATCATCTTTAAAGCCATAATTCTCATCGTAGAGAAAAACTTTACTGAGAGAAGAATCAAATTTTTCAAAGAACTCTATATTACTTTTTGAAACTATAGAAAATATATTACAATCAAGAAAAAATCTTTTCAAATTTTGATTAAATACAAAAGATAAAGCAGCATCACCTAAATGTCCATAATTTACAACTAAGAAATCTCCTTTGTGCATTATTCAAACGGTTCTGGTATATTCTTTAATTGTTCCCAAGTAAATACAGGTCCATCTTTGCAAATAAAATAGCTTCCTATCTGACAATGGCCACATTTACCTAAACCACAACTCATATTTCTTTCCATTGAAAGATAAATCTGTTGTGGAGCAAATTTCATATCTAAAAGTTTAAGTGTAGTGAACTTCATCATAATAGGAGGGCCACAAACAATTGCTACAGAATTTTTAACATTAACTTGAACTTTGTCTAACAAACATGTTACAACTCCAACTGTCTCATCCCACTCACCTGGTTGACATTTGTCTACTGAACGCAAAATTTCTAATCCTTTGATTTTTTTCCATTCAGGAAATAAATACTTATAAACCACATCTTGTGGTGTCCTTGCACCATAACATAAAACAATTTTTTTAAAATCATTTATTCTTTCAATCAAAGTTAACAAAAGAGAACGTAGCGGTGCAAGACCAACTCCACCACCAATTATCAAAACTTCTTTCCCTACAAATTTATCTACAGGATAACCTTTCCCATATGGACCTCTGATACCTACAATATCTCCTTCTTTCATAGAATGTAACACTTCTGTCATCCTACCAACACGCATTATTGTAACATCAATAGTATCTGTTTTGTAAGGAGATGACGATGGCGTAAATGGCGCTTCACCAACACCGTATACAGTAAGTTCTATAAACTGTCCTGTTTGAAAATTAAATTTTTCTCCATCAGGTGGTTTTAAAGTAAAAGTTTTTATAGTTGGTGTTTCTTCAATAATTTTTACAATTTTAAAATTTTTTGGTATATATATATTCATTGTTTAAAATTTAGCAGAGTAAGTAACTACAATTTTTCGCAGGTTACTGCCTGAGGCAATCCGTCTCTGGTGGAAAGCCTGCAGCTACCAATTACTTTTTTACAAGGACTTCTTCACCTTTTGCTAAAACTAAATTCCTTATAACTTTTCTTATATCAATTTTTGCAGGACATACTTCAATACATCTTCCACAACCTGTACAAGCATAAAAGCCAAAATTCTCGTATCTGTAAACAAATTTACACTGATATCTATTTCTAAACCTTTGATATTTATACTTCCTTGGATTTGCTCCACCTGCTACACGACTATACCCTGTGAAATGGCAAACATCCCAAACTTTATCTCTGTATTGCTCACTATGTGATTTAGAAGCTTCTCTTATTAAAAAACAATAACAACTTGGACATATAAAATTGCATCCTCCACATTGAACACATTTTTCAGATTCTTTTTTCCAAACATCTTCTAAAAAATAAGTATTTTTCAATGTTTTATAATATTTATCTTTTTTATCTTCTTTTAAAAACTCGTTATTTAACTCAAATATATTTTTCACAGCATTTTCTCTTAATTTATTTCTTAAAATAATTTCTTTTTCAGATGGTTCTTTTAAATCTGAAAAATAATTTTCTAAAATTTCTTTGCCTTTTGAAGTAAATGATTCTAAAATAAAGTTTTCTTCATCAATAAATGAAATATTGATATCAGAGACAGCATTTTCTTCTTCTACAAATGGTTTTCCATTTACTATACTACAAAAACAAGTTTCTTTTGGATACAAACAATCTGTAGAGATTAACAATGTATTTTCTCTATAATTTTTATAGTTTTCATCTCTATAATCAGATATAAACATTCTATCTAAAACTTTTATCGCTTGTAAATCGCAGGATTTGATACCAATAATTATCATCTTTTTTGCAGTTTGTTTAACATTTGATAATTCTTCCTTAGGGTAGAAAAAAAATTGTTTTAATGGTTGAATTTGTCTTATGCTAAAAAAATTTATATCTTTAAGTTCATCTTCGGATTTTAAAATTAGAAAATTTAAATCAGAAGAATAAATAATTTGATATTCAGATTTATTGAAAATTTCTTTTAATCTATCAACAAAATCCTTTTTTAAAATTAATTTTTTCATTTTTAATTAGCTTATTTGTGAAATTTTTCACAAATTGTTATTTATTATATTAAATATTAAAAATTATGTCAATAGGTTTTAAAAGAAATTTTTGATAAGGAAGAATCACTTTGACAATTTATCTACATTTGTTTGACATTTTATACAACATCTTACCCAGGGAAGAACTTCTAATCTTTTTTTGGGTATTGTTTTACCACATTTTTCGCAAATTCCGTATGTGCTATTTTCAATTTTTTCTAATGCTGAATTTATCAGTTCCAATAAATTTTTTTGTGCATCACTTAATTCATGAAAAATTTCTTTACCAATATCATGTCCCGCTAAATCTACCTCATCTCCCACTTCTAACATTGTATTTATTCCATTTTTAACACTGAAGTTCTGTAATTCATTAAGTTTTGCTATCAACTTTTTTTTACATAGTTTAATGAAATCATCACTCAAATTTTTTTGATGGAGTTTTTTTCCTTTTTGTTTTTCTCTTTTAAATATCTTTTTCTTTTTTTTCATAGTAATAACAACCTTTCTTATTTTATGACTTTTATAGTTTTTAAAGTTTCTGTTTCCTGTCCTGAAATCCTTACCATATAGCTTGCTAAGCTTTTTAGATAGTCTATTGTATCCTTTGTTATCCTTTCTCCAGGAGTCAATATCGGTAAACCAGGAGGATATGGTGTGAGTGTTTGTGCTGAAATATACCCTGCCGCATTTGACAATTCTATTCTTTTTGTGTTATTTGAGAAAAATGCATCTCTTGGCAACATAACAACTTCTGTAGCAAGAGGAGGCAATTCAAGCTTCCAAGTTTCATATTCTCCAGAATAATTTTTAGAGATATCAGTAATAGCTTCAACTAATTTTTCAATATCTTCTTTTGTTGTTCCAAATCCAGCTATGGCAACTAAATTAAACATATCAGCACAATCTACTTGAATTTTATATTCTTTTGCTAAAATTTCTTCAACCTTATATCCTGTAAGCCCTGTTTTTGTTACATTAATAGTAATTTTTGTTGTATCAAGATCATAATGTTTAGATTTGATATCTTCTCTTGTAATTGCAAATATGTTTGGAAGTTTATTAATTTCTTCTCTTGCTTTATCACAGTACTTCATTATTTTATCAAAAACTTTTTGTCCATATTTTACAACTTGCATCCTTGCTGCATCTATTGACGCTAATATGAAGTAATTTGGGCTTGTTGTCTGCAACATAGACACAACATTTTTTACTCGTTTTAAATCTATTTTTTTAGAATTAAAATGTAAAATAGAACCCTGGCTTAATGCAGACAAAACTTTATGAACAGAATTAACATACATATCGGTTTCAACTTCTGAAGCTGAAGTTGGTAAATTTGGATGAAATCTCAAGTGAGGTCCATGTGCTTCATCAACTAGCAAAATTTTATTATATTTTTTACATACAGATGAGGTTTCAGCTAAATTAGGACATACTCCATTATAATTTGGAGATGTAATAAAAACAGCCTTTGCTTCAGGAAAATTTTCTATATATTTCAAAACTTCCTCAGCAGATATATCATAAATTATATCTCTCTTTTGATCAACTTTTGGTTGAGCCCAGATAGGCCAAAGACCAGCAATAATAATACCTGCTAAAACAGATTTATGACATGTTCTAGAAAGTATAATTGAATCACCTGGATCACAAGCTGACATTAACATTGCAATGTTACCCACAGTTGAGCCATTAACTAAAAAGAATGCATAGTTGCTATTATATGCCTTTGCAGCAAGTTCTTGAGCATGTTTTATACAGCTTATAGGGTCGTGCAAAGAATCTACTTCTGGAAAGACTGTGACATCTAAATAATAAACATTTCTTTTAGTGAAATTTCTAAGTTTAGACAGTATACCTGCACCATTTTTATGGCCTGGTGTATGAAAGGATATAACTTTATTTTGTGCATGTGCAAGTAATGTGTCTAATAATGGTGTAGCGTTTTGTGTATTTTTTTTCATCTTTTTAAAAAAAAATTTTAAAATAAAATATATTTTAAATTTTGTTTTGTCAATAGTTGAAAAATAAAAAAAAATTTTTTATCTATTCAAATCTATGAAATTAGATTTTATAGACACACCATATTATCTAATCGATGAAAAAAAACTTTTAAAGAATCTCAAAAAAACTAGTTGGTTAAAAAAAACTGCTAATGTTAAAGTCGTTTTAGCTTTGAAATGTTTTTCAACATGGAGTGTTTTTAGCCTAATGCGTGAATATTTAGATGGAACAACAAGTAGCTCTTTATATGAAACGAGATTGGGCTATGAAAAATTTGGTAAAGAAACACATGCTTATTGTGTAGGATATAAATTGAATGAAATAAAAGAAGTAAAAAAATATGCAACGAAAATAATTTTCAACTCTGTTTCACAACTAAAAAGATTTTATAAAGAAGTAAAAGGAATTGAATTAGGATTAAGAGTAAATCCAAAGGTTAGTTATTCACAATATGATTTAGCAGATCCTGCAAGAAGATTTTCAAGATTAGGTGTAATAAATAGAGATGAAATAAAAGAAGTGATAAATTTGATAAATGGAGTTATGTTTCATTTCAATTGTGAGAATGATGATTTTGAAAACCTTTCTAAAAATTTGGATTACATAGCAGAAAACTATGATTTTGTTTTATCTAAAGTTGACTGGGTTAGTTTAGGTGGTGGAATTTATTTCACAAAAAAAGGTTATCCTCTTAAGGAATTTGCTAAAAAACTTCTATGGTTTTCTAAGAAGTTTAAAGTACAAATTTATCTAGAACCTGGTGAAACCGTGATCACTGAATCCGGTGAGCTTGTATGTAAAGTTGTTGACATAGTACACAACGAAATAGATATAGCAATTGTTGACGCTTCTACAGAAGCACATATGTTAGACTTATTAATTTATAGGACACCTGCTAAAATAAAATCTTACTCTGACGGAAAATATAGATACATGATAGCTGGAAGATCTTGTTTAGCAGGCGATGTTTTTGGAATTTATAATTTTAGAAAAAAAATAAAAGTTGGAGATATAATAAGAATTCAAGATGCTGCTGGATATACAATGGTTAAGAAAAATTGGTTTAATGGATTACAAATGCCATCTATTGTAGTAAAAAGATTAAATGGACAAATAGATGTTATAAGAAAATTTTCCTACGAAGATTATTTATATAGTTTATCATAAGTTTTACAATTTAAATATCTACACATCTACGCATATACGCATTAACTATAAAAGGAGGTGGTGATATGGCAAGAAAAAATGTTTTAATAATAGGAGCAGGAGGTGTTGCACATGTAGCAGCACACAAAGTTGCAATGAACAACGATATTTTAGGAGATCTATGTATAGCTTCAAGAACTCAATCAAAATGTGATAAAATTATAGAAAGTATTAAAAGAAAAGGAAATATAAAAGATCCTACTAAAAAAATTTATTCAAGACAAATTGATGCTACAAAAACAGAAGATGTTATAAAACTTATTAAAGAAACAAAATCAGAAATGGTTATTCAGCTTGGCCAATCATATTTAAACATGCCTGTTTTACATGCATGTATAGAAACAGGCGCTGCTTATTTTGATACCGCTATTCATGAAGAACCAGATAAAGTTTGTGAAAATCCACCATGGTATGCAAATTATGAATGGAAAAGAAAGCCACTTTGTGAACAAAAAGGAATAACAGCTATACTTTCGGTTGGTGCTGATCCTGGAATCGTCAATGCTTATACTGCATATGCAAAAAAACATTATTTTGATACAATTGATACAGTTGATATTGTAGATGTAAATGCTGGTAATCATGGCAAATTTTTTGCCACAAATTTTGATCCGGAAATAAACTTTAGAGAGTTTATAAAAACATGGGTTTGGGTTGATAGAAAATGGGTTGCTGAACCTGTACATATGATTAAACGCGAATTTGATTTACCAGGATTAGGTAGATATACTGTTTATCTTAATGGACACGATGAAATACATTCTTTATCTCAACTTATGGATATAAACACAGTAAGATTTTGGATGTATTTTTCAGATCATTATTTAAATGTTTTTAATGTACTAAAAAATTTAGGTTTAACTTCACACCTACCTGTTAAAACACATGATGGAAGAGAAGTTATTCCGTTAAGATTACTTAAAGCATTGCTTCCTGACCCAGCTTCTTTAGCTGGACCAAATTATACTGGTGTTGAATGGATTGGTAATTTCATAGTTGGAAAAAAGAATGGTAAACATACAGAGATGGTGATATATTTGATTTGTGATCATCAAGCAGTATGGAAAGAAGTAGAATCTCATGCAATATGTTATACAGCAGGAGTTCCACCAGTTATTGCAGCAATACTTGTTGCAAAGGGTGTTTGGGATGTAAGAAAAATGGTAAATGTGGAAGAGTTAGATCCGGATCCTTTCTTAGAACTCTTGTCAAAAAATGGTCTTAAAACTTATCTTGAAGTAAAAGAAATAGAAAAGAAAGAAATATAATTGGGTGGATGAGTAGATGGGCAGATGGGTTGATGAGTTTATTGGGTTATTGAGAACGGTGTAGGGCAGGGCTTTAGCCCTGCATAAATGCAAACCTGAAGGTTTGCCATACATTGCGTATTTTGTATGGCTATCCCGCAAATTGCGGGATGAACTAATTAACACATCAACACATTCACGCATTCACTCTCTTATAAGCCATATTTTTTGAGAAGGGTCTCTTAATTCATCTTTGATTTTTTTAATTGTTTTTTTCAAAACTGGATGGATAAAATTTGGCGCAATTTCTGCAAGTGGCCATAAAACAAATTTTCTTTGATGTAGTTTTTTGTGAGGAATTGTTAAAGTTTTACTTTTTATAATTTTTTTGCCATAAAATAAAATATCTAAATCAATTATTCTTGGTTGATATCTTTTCTTTGATTCTTTTCTTCCCATATTTTTTTCTATCTCTTTTATTTTTTTTAACAACTCTTTTGGCTTTAATTTAGTGTTAATTTCTACTACACAATTATAAAAATATGGCTGATTTTCGTTTTCTAATGGTGAAGTAATATACAATGATGAGATTTTTAAAATTTTTCCTAATTTTTTTAATTTTGAAATTGCAGATTTAATATTTTGATATTTGTTGCCAAGATTTGAGCCGATAGAAATAAATACATTGTTCATTCATTAGTTTTATTTTTGTGAACTGTAACACAAGAAGAAATTAAAAAGAAAATAGACAAAGAAATGGCTAAGTTTTTCATAACACTTTTCTTATCCTTTCTATTGCTTCTTTAATTCTTTCTTTTGTCACAGTTAATGCAAATCTTACATATCCTTCACCACTTTTTCCCATCCCAATACCAGGAGTACAAACAACTCCTATTGATAACAATTTTTCAACAAAAGATATTGAAGTTTCATTTTTTGGAACTCTACACCAAACATAAAATGTTGCTTTTGGTAAAAATGGTTCTAACCCAATTTTTTTAAGGCCATCAATTAAAACGTCTCTTCTATCTCTATAAATTTTTCTCATCTCTTCAACGCAATCTTGGGGTCCTTCTAAAGCTACAATTGCTGCTTTCTGTATAGCAGTAAAAACCCCTGAATCAAAATTATCTTTAACTTTTGCTAAACCAGCAATTATATCTTTGTTGCCACAAACAAAACCTATTCTCCATCCTGTCATATTATATGTTTTTGATAAAGAATGGAACTCAATACCAACTTCTTTTGCTCCTTCTACTTCAAGGAAACTTATCGGAGGTTCCTCAAAATATATCTCAGAATATGCACAATCATGAGCAATTATTATATTATATTTTTTTGCAATATCAATTGCCTTTTTGAAAAATTCTTTTGTTGCAACCTGCGTTGTCGGATTATTTGGATAATTTAAAAACATAAGCTTTGTTTTTTCTAAAATTTCTTTCGGAATTGAGTCAAAATCTGGCAAAAATGTATTTTCTTCTTTTAATGACATGTAAAAAATTTTACCACCAGCAAACATAACAGAGGATTGATATACAGGATAGCCCGGATCAGGAACCAAAAAATAATCTTCCTCATCAACAAACGCTAATGGTAGATGCGCGATACCTTCTTTTGAACCTATTAGCGAATGGATTTCTGTTTCTGGATCAAGTACAACATTAAATCTTTTTTTATACCAATTAGCTACTGCATTACAAAACTCTTTTATACCTTTACCAAAAGGATATTGATGATTCTTTGGATCTTCAACAGCTTTTTTCATTTCTTCAATAATGTGTTTAGGAGTTGGTAAATCTGGATCGCCAACACCTAAGGAAATGATATCCATACCTCTTTGTTGAAGCTCTTTCTTTTTTTTGTCAAGCTCAATAAATAAATATGGTGGTAAAGATGAAAGTTTTTTACTATATTTGATTTTCATAATTCACTCCCTTCCTATACCAAAAATTCTCGCCATATTTATACTCTGAACTCCAAACTCCAAACTAATAACTCTGAACTTTTAACTAATAACTATAAATTTTTGATCATAAATATTGCATCTTCACCATCAGGATAAAATTTTGGTTTTATTGAAACTTCTTTGAAGCTGAATTTTTTATACAAAGATATTGCTCGTTTATTATTTTTACGAACCTCTAATACAATACTTTTTATACCATCTAATTTAAGATTTTCAATTAGATATTCTAAGATTTTTTTACCAATACCTTGATTTTGATATTCTTTCCTTACAGCTATATTGTGTATATGAGCTGTTTCTTCTGATAACCAACAAATAATATAACCTACAATTAAATTTTCTAATTTTGCGACAAAGAATTTTCTCAAATTTTGTGGTAATTTAATATTAAACAATATATAATCCCTAGTCCAATGAGGATTATAATTTTGTCTTTCAATTTCAAAACTCTGTTCTAAAAATTCTTCTTTAACTTCTGAAATTGTTAATGTTTCCATTTTAAATATGATAAAATTTTTTCCAAACAAAATAAACTTCCTGATATATCTACTTTGTTTTTTAGCATAATATCTTCTGCTGTACCGTGTCCGGGTGAAATCCTTAAGAAAGGTAGTCCTACAGTGATATTTGCTATATTGTACTCACATAAAATTTTCAAAGGTAGCATTGCTTGATCATGATAATTGCATACTATTAAGACATTTTTTTTATTTTTTGCATATTTAAAAGCTTCTTCTGTTAAAATTGGAAATTTAATCTCTAAATTGTATCTACTAAATTTTTTCTTTAAGATTTTTTCTGCAAAAGAAAGTTTTGTTTTTTCCTCACTACCTATTCTACCATTGTCTCCCAAATGTGGATTTAATCCACAGAATAAAATTTCAACTTTATTTAATTTTTCGTATTCTCTTAAAAATTTAACTGTATTTTCTATTTGGCCAACTATATTTTTTGGTTTTAGATTTAAACTCACATCTTTTAACGGGATATGTCTTGTAAGCAGCAGCACTTTATATATTGTGTTGTTAGATTTTCCAAACATCAGCATAGAGACTTTATTTTTTGGTATGTTAAATTTTTTTGCTAAATATTCAGTGTGCCCTGAAAATTTCCGTTTTGTTTGTTTTTGAATTTTATTTTTTGAAACTGGCATTGTTAATAAGACAAAATTAATATTTTTTTCTAAAAAATATTTTGCCAAACTTGTAGCATTTTCTAAAGTTAAAAAAGATATCTTTCCAGAAAATTTTTTAATTTCTTTTAATTGTTTTATTTTTGGAGAGACATCAATCAATAGATATTTATTCTTGGGTAAATTTAAGTCTTTTGTGAGATTTAGAAGTTCATTACTTACAACTAGAGGAGACAGATTTAAATTGTAAAAATTATTAATGTAGTTTAAGCAAAATGAATTTCCTACTACAATAGGTATAATATTTTTATTTGAAAAATTCGAAAAGAAAAACTTCAGAGTTCTTAATGTCAATTCATAACCAACACCAATTGGTTCTCCACAACTAATAATAACATATTTTGGGGACATATCATTTTATTTTCTCAATATATTGAATATTAGCACTTTTCTTTAAATTTTCAACATACTGTTCATAATATTTTTCAGCATTTTTTCTTGTAAGAAATTGCAAAAGATCATCTTTAATTGTTTCAAAATCAGGTTTTCTTTTTGCACGTCTTTCTACAACTTTTATTATATGATAGCCATAAATTGTCTCAACAATATCACCTGTTTGTCCTTCTTTTAATGAAAAAGCTACTTTCTCAAATGGTTCAACTGTGTCACCTCTAGCTATAAATCCTAAATCTCCTCCTCTGTCTTTACTTCCTGGGTCCTCTGAATACTTCTGAGCTAAAGTTGCAAAATCCTCTCCTTTGTCAAGCATGGCTTTGATTTCTAAAATTTTCTTTTTTGCTTCTTCTTTTTGTTGTGGAGTGGGGTTTTGTGGAACTCTTATTAAAATATGTCTCACCCTAACCTGCTCATCAAAATAACGTTCCACAAGTTTTGCTAATAGTTTTATATCATCTTCATTTGAAACTTTTACATCTTTTTTATTAATCATATTGACAATTTTATTAAACAATTCTTTTGCTTCATTCTCAGTTGGTTGAGGAACATTTTTCCTTATTTTTTCATCTATTAGCTTCAACACCATTATTTGTTCTTCAATTTTCTTCTCAAATTGCTTTTCTGTAAGATTCTCTTTTTTTAATTCTTGTAAAAATGCTGAATCAGAAGGAAATCTTGATTTTACTGTTTTTATCCCCTCTTCAATCTCTCTTTTAGTAACTTTAATGTTTTGCTTTTTTGCTTCTTGAAGTAAAAGTTTATCAATAATAAGTTGATCCAAAACTTTTTGTTTTAGTTGTTCTTTTTCTTCATCAGTTAATTTTTTGTCAGAAAATTGAGTATATTGTTCTAATGCTGAGTTATATAATTTGTCAAAATCGGATTTTAAAATATTCTCATTGTTAACTTTAACAATAACCTTATCTACTACTGCAAACAACCCAGTGACTACAAAAAAGAACAACGCTAAAAATATATTTTTCTTCATATATTTTTCTCCTTGCTGGTTATTAGTTTTTGATAAACTATATTTACTAAATTATTTTTTATTTTTAAACCTTAATCGAAAAAAAATTATTCTGTGATTTGTGGAATTGAAACAGTTTTTATGTTTTTATTTGGATTGAACCAATAAAGATTTCTTCTAAAGAAGTTGATTGCCAATCTTTACTTTCTACAATCTTTACAATTTTACCGTTGTGTATAATTGCCACCCTATCACAAATCTTTTCCAACTCTGAAATCAAATGTGATGAAAAAAAAATAGTTTTTCCTTGAGATTTTAACTCTAATATAAAATCACGAATTTCTTTTATCCCTAAAGGGTCAAGTCCACTTGTAGGCTCGTCAAAAATTAAAAATTTAGGATTATGGATTATTGCTTGTGCTAAACCTAATCTTTGTATCATTCCTTTAGAATATTCTTTAACCTTACGATTAATACTTTCTGACAGTTTTACAAAATCAATAACTTCATACAACCTTTTTTTAGAAACGCCTCCACAAATATTAGAATAAAATTTCAATAATTCTAAACCAGTAAAATCTCTATTAAAGTTGACTAATTCAGGTAGATAACCAATATAATTATTGCTCTTCCAATTTGGCATGCGATTATCTAAAATATGAATTTCTCCTTTATCCGGATATAAAAGTCCTAACATAAGTTTTATAGTAGTGGTTTTACCAGAACCGTTAAGTCCTAATAATCCAAAAATTGCATTTTCATAAATTTCAAAGCTCAAATTTTCAACTCCAATAACTTTTCTATATCCAACAAATTTATGTTTTTTATAGATTTTTGTAAGTTCCTTTACTTTAGCTACTATTTTATTCATAGTTTTATAAATTTAACTTTTTTTACTCCTGAAGTTTTTGAAATTCCTTCTATTACTTCATTAGCAGGTTCATTATCAACATTAATAAATGTCAAAGCTTCACCGCCTTGTGTTTTTCTTGCAACGAACATCTTGCCAATATTAATATTGTTATTTCCTAAAATTGTACCTAATTTACCAATTATTCCTGGTCTGTCAATGTTAGATACAACTATAATATTCCCTTGTGGTTCTAAATCTGCATCCATTCCGTTAACTTCTATTATACGATAATTTTCTTCTGCAATGGCTGTCCCAGATATACTACTAAAGTCCTTACCATTGTTGATTTGTACTACTATATATTCTTTATATTCTTTTCCTTCAGGAATTTTTGACTCTTTTATTGCTATTCCTCTTTCTTTTGCTACCAATTGAGCATTAACAAAATTCAGTTGTATATCTACAAAAGATGACAAAAAATTTTTTACATAAGCAGAGGTTAAAATATATGTATTCATCTTGTTAAAAACTTCGCCAAAATATTGAATATGTATTTCTTTAACACTTCCTTCAATAAGCTGACCTTGTAAAGAACCCATTTTTTCCAACAAACCAATGTAAGGTTTAAGTTTTTTATATGTTTCCTCATCTAAAGCAGGAATATTCACAGCGTTTCTTATTACACCATTTATAAAGAAGTCTATGATCATTGAAGAAACTTCTTGTGCGATTTTAACTTGTGCTTCTTCAGTTGATGCACCTAAGTGTGGAGTTAAAACAACATTGTCAAGTTGAAATAAAGGAAGACTTGGGGCAGGTGGTTCTTTTTCAAAAACATCAATCGCTGCTGAAGAAACTTTGCCAGATTTTAATGCTTCATATAAATCATTATCATTTATAATACCACCTCTTGCACAATTTACAATTTTCACACCATCTTTCATCTTGGCAATAGTTTCTTTATTGATCAAATTTTTTGTAGTTTCAGTTTTTGGTACATGTAAACTTATTATATCTGCTTCTTTTATAACTTCCTCAAATGACTTTAACTCAACTCCCAATTGTTTAGCATAATCTTCACTCACATAAGGATCATAAGCAATAATTTTCATCTCAAACATTTTCATACGCTTTGCTACTTCAGAACCTATTCTACCTAAACCTATTAAACCTAAGGTCTTTCCTTGAAGTTCATTACCAACGAATTTCTCTCTCTCCCACTTGCCCGATTTTAAAGAATTGTGTGCTTTAGGTATATTGCGCATCATTGACAATATAAGTCCAATCGTATGTTCACAAGCAGAAATTGTGTTCCCTCCAGGAACATTCATCACAACAATACCTTTTTTATTAGCTTGTTGTATATCCACATTATCAACACCTGTTCCTGCCCTGCAAATTAGTTTAAGCTTATCAGCAGATTCTATTACTTCTTTTGTAACTTTTACTTCAGAACGAATTAGCAAACCATCGTATCCTTTAACTAAATTTGGAAGTTCTTGTTGTGGTGGTTTGGGTTTTATGTCAACTTGTATTTGTGGATGATTCAAAAGTTCTTCCAATCCTTCAGTATTTTTGTATGTCATCAAAATTTTATATTTCTTCATCTTAAACTCCTTTCTTTCAAAGGTTGTATTCAATTTTGCCACTGAATACACAGATATCACTGAATCAAACCTATATTTGCACGGCTACTGCCTGAGGCAGTCCCTGCCCGCTGCTTCGCTTTGGCAGGCGGCGTCTTCTGGCGGAAAGCCGTGCCCTACAAATATAAAATAA
>Ga0308421_1000964_pt1 | contig 16205 bp, 9 predicted proteins | sample HotsprSampleMS60_FD_203673 | JGI IMG/M metagenome (GOLD analysis project Ga0308421, IMG submission 203673) | Hot spring phototrophic mat microbial communities from Mushroom Spring, Yellowstone National Park, Wyoming, United States - 20090730_MS60 ...
TTGCGGCGGCCGAAGGCCGCCGCAAAACCCGCCTTCTCTCCTCTCGTTCTGGGTGTGTCCCAAAGTTGTCGGGGCCCGGTAGGCCAGGCCGTAAACGGCCTGGCTGAGGTTGCGCAGGGCGCTGGAAGCGCTCTCTTCCCCCCGGTAGCCGTTCGGGAAAGCGGGTCGCCAGGACGGAGAGGGGCGCTTTAGCGCCTCATCTTTGCCTGAGCCTGGCCGTTTACGGCCAGGCGGAAAGGCCGACGGCCCAGCCCGACGAAATTGGGACACACCCCTCGTTCTGCCGCAGGATGAATCCTCTGCCCCCCTGGGCCCTGGCGCGCCGGATTTATCCCGTCTTGCCCAACGCGGTTATCTACTCCGCTCCAGGACCCAGAAGTGGGAGAGACCGAAGACGCGCAGGGGGGTCTGTTCCAGGGTGTAGGTGATGGCCTGAAGATAGCGGGCCAGCGTCGGGGAGCGGCGGGCAATCCGGTCGTAGCCGGGGAAAATGACCGTGCGAAACACCACCCGCACGGGCAGGCCTCGCAGCAGGCATTGCAGCGCGCCCGCCGTGTACGCCCGCGCGTGCGGGACCAACCGGTTCCGCAGCGGGTTGGGCAGATAGTTGACCAGGGGGATGTTGCCGAAGCGGTAGCGCCCCCGCCAGAAGACCCCGTGGGTCTCCAGCGGGTAGAGTCGGTTGGGGACAAAGAGGATAATCCGACCACCGGGCCGGGTGACCCGAACCATCTCCGCCAGTACCGCCCGGTCGTCGGCCACATGTTCCAGCACTTCGTGGGAGAAGGTCAGGTCAAAGACGCCATCGGCGAAAGGAAGGGCCTCCCCCACCGCCTGCACCACACCGGCCGCGCAGGCGCGGGCCTCGCAGGCCCACTCCTGCTCCACTTCCACACCGAAGACGTGGGGGGTGTGGCGGCGGAAGGCAGCCAGGTACATCCCCACCCCGCAGCCCACGTCCAGCACTCGCTTCCCGGTGGGGTCGGTGTGGCGGCAGACCATCTGGAAGCGCCGCTCCTGCCCTGCGCGCCAGGCCAGGGAAGGGACGCCGCGAACGGCCCGCCAGTCGGCATCCGAGAGGGTCTCCATAATTTCTAAAGGACGAGGTCTTCCAGCAGAATCACCCAGGGCAGGTGCTCCCGAACCGCGTTGTACAGGCGTCGGTCGCCGGTCACCAGTTGGTCCCCCCTTTCTTCTGCCAGAGCCAAGTACGCCCCGTCATAGGCTGAACAGTGGTACATATGCGCCAGTTCCAGCGCCCGTGACCAGGCAACCTCCACCGTGGGAATGCCCAGTTCCTGAAAAACGCGCAGGACCTCCTGTCCGCTGTCCAGGCTGAGCCGCCCCCGCCGGAGGGCCTGTAGAACAGCGTTCGTGATCTCGTAGGGGAGCAGAGTGGGGGCAAAAAGGGGAATCTCCCCCTGAGCGTACGCCCGGATCAGCGACTGAGCGGCAGCGCAGCCTTCCTCATCAGGGAAAAAAACCCTCTGAGCACCACGCTGGCATCTATGACCACGCCCGCTCCTCCAGTTCTTGGCGAGAGGACTCGTAGAGTTCGGTCACCGTCAAACCGAGGGTTTCCAGCCGACGGGATAGGTTGACCATTCGGGAATACGCGTGAAGCCGCCGGAGATGCTCGTACTCATCAAAGGGGAGGAGCACAGCCTCGGGCTGTCCCCGCCGGGTCACAATCACTAGGTCATGCCGGGCCCGTTTCAATAATTGGGAGAGACGGCTCTTCGCCTCCGCGATAGAGACCTCAATGGTCATCTGTGTCCCCCTCTTCTGCCTACTTGTTTGGTTTATTATATAGCCATCGTTGCCCGTTGTCAAAGCAGAAGGGGTTTTGCGGCTCGCTGCCGCAGACTTGTTGCCTACTCCACCTGGAAGCACATCAACAGAAGGGTGTCGGTGCCATCGGGGGTGAGAAGACGGGGACCGCCGTACCGGTACATCCCCACCGTCAGCCGATACTCCCCCGGCGGCAGCGCGGCCGGCAGCGAGAGGACCCGTTCGTCCACCACCACCTCCCCAGGTACCCACCCCGTGGTGGGGCGGGTCCAACCCGCAGGCTCTCCATCCGACTGGGCCACCAGGGAGCCATCCGGCCCCAGCAGGTGCAGGAAGACCCGGTAACTGGTCTCCATCTCCCGCTCTCCCTGCCAGACCAGGGTCACGGTGAGCGTGGCGCCCGGCTGAAGGGTCTCCCCGCGGGGTTCCCAGTCCGCCCCCACCAGTGTGACCTCGTCGCCCAGCCGTGCATCCGTGCGCACCTCCAGCGGAGGGACGGTCCAGGAGCGAGGGGGAGCCTGAACCCGGAGGGAACCCAGCGGATGGGGCTCGCCGATGGGGTGGCAGGCCTCCCCGTCCCGACGGCAGAGTTGGAGCCACAGTTCGTGTTCCTCGCTCTCCAGGCCAGGCGGAAGCCGCAGGGTATGGAGGCCCAGCCAGCGGTCGCCTGCTCGCCACTGGCTGGTGGGGAAGTCCGCCCGCGTCAGCGGGCGCTCCCATTCCCGGCCCCCTTCCCCGGAGAACCACAGGCGCATCCGGTAGTCCCCGTCCGGGTCGGCGAGGCTCTCCCAGTAGAACTCCAGGTGGAGCGGATCTCCGGGACGACTCTCCTGCTCCCGTACGGTCCCCTTCAGCAGCCGGATGGGGCCCCATACGGGCATTGTCGCCGTGACGGGGATGCCCAGGGTCTCCAGCGACGGGGCGGCGGAGGGGCGGGTTAACTGGACCTGGGCCAGAGAGATTTCCGGCCCCAGTGCCCGACCGTCCTCAACGGCTGTGTACGGCAGGAGCGTCTCGCCGTCAAAGACAGTCAGCGTTACCGTGTACTCCCCCGGTGGCGTACCCGGTATCGGGAATACATTCTGGGCGATAATCGCGTACTGATCCGGGGGCCACACCCGGGACGACGGGGCCGTACGGAAAGTAGCCGGGGGAACCCAGAAATGGTTCCAGGTCTCTTCCTCCTCCTTCAGGCCCAGCCACACCCGGTAGTCTGGCCCTCCGGGGACGGTATCCCACCAGTAAAGCCAGACGGACACCGCCTGGTCGGCGGGCGACGAGGCCAGGATGGGTTCCCACCCCAGCAGGTGGAACTGACCATCGTACACGATATGGGCGGGAATCGGCACATTCCGGAGTCCCGTTTCGGTCAGGCGGCGCTCGTAGAGAGGTGGAGGCTGAAACCGCTCCACCAGCAGGACCATCGCCGTGACCAGCAAGGGGAGGAGAAGGAGCCACGCGGTTTCCCGGCGGGATATATCCCGCGCTGCAGGGCAGGATGAATCCTGCGCTACATCTGCCGTAGCACGGGATTTATCCTGTGGACTGCAGGATGAATCCTGCGCTACACCTGCCGTAGCACGGGATTTATCCTGTGGGAGGCAGGATGAATCCTGCGCTACACCTGCTGTAGCACGGGATTTATCCTGTGAAATGCAGGATAAATCCTGCGCTACACCCGCCGTAGCACGGGATTTATCCTGTGAAATGCAGGATGAATCCTGCGCTACACCTGCCGTAGCACGGGATTTATCCTGTGAAATACAGGATGAATCCTGCGCTACACCCGCCGTAGCACGGGATTTATCCTGTGAAATGCAGGATAAATCCTGCGCTACACGGGCAGGGAGAATCGCAATCAACGCCAGCGCCAGGAGGGAGAGAACAGAGAGGAGGTCCGCCGCCAGCCGTAGCGGCGTTTCCCCGAAGCGGACCGCCAGGTGGTGGCGGCCCGCCGGAACCGGGAAGGTGAACCGCCCCCACTCCGCCTCGGGGGTAATCTCCACCGGTTTTCCGTCCACCCACGCCCGCCAGCCGGGGTAGAAGAAGCGGTTGACAACGACCCGGAAGGCCTGTGGTGTATCCACCCATGCCTCGGCAAAGAAGGGACCGGTCCGCACACCTTCCAGCGTTGCCCCCTCCGGCAGGGCAGTGGGCTCAAAGGGGTCCGCGGCCGAATAGGGCGGGCGTCCCGGCACCAGGCGAGGGAGAAATTCCCCGCCCGACGTTCCGACCCCTCCACCCATGTACTCGTAGTTGTGCAGGCTACCAATGGAGACCTGGTCCCAGCCGGGACAGTATCGGGCGTTCCAGAGCCAGCCCAGGTCAGCGGCCACGAGGGCCAGGACCATCAGCCCCATCAGGGGATAGCGCCACCGGAGACCCGTCAGGAGTTCGGCCATCGCCCCGGTCAGAAACGCCAGGGCGAGCGCGGCCGGGCCCAGGAAGCGCCAGGGAAACTGGAAGTTGTGGAGGAAAGGGAAGGCTCGCCAGACCGGCAGGGAAACCGGGAGCGCCATCAGGGTCGTCAGCAGCCCGGTGGCGGCGAAAAAGGCCACCTGCCGACGGCGCGCGTCCCGGAAACGGAACAGGCCCACCAGGCCAGGCCCCCCCAGGAGCACGGATACCAAACCCAGGGAGCGGGACGGGTATGTATTGATCAGGTCGGGCCGGACCTGCTCCCACGCCGTCACTGTGTAGGAGAGCCCGAAGAAGTGATAGGCGTAGCCGCCAGGGAAGCCGTAGGGCACCCGTTCCAGTTGGACAAGGGGCCGCTCCGCCCAGGCCGGGATCCAGAAGAACAGGGAGAGCCCCAGACCCAGGCCGACCGTGACAACGGCGGTCAGAAGGCGGCGACGAAGCGGAACGGATGATGAAGAGGCCAGCGCCTCCATCCCTGCGTAGAGGGCCACCAGCCCGGTCCCCACCACCGCTGCGACGCTGTGGGTTACCAGCAGGCCGCCGAAGAGAAGAGTTCCCGCCAACATCCATCCCCTCCGACCCGTTCGCACAGCCCGGCCCACGGCCCACCACGTCCACGGGAGCAGCGCCCAGCCCATCGCCTCCGGCAACGCTCCCCGGTAGAGGGGGTTGAAGGCCACATAAGGGGCATACATCGCGGCAACCGCCGCCACCACCGCCGCCTCCTCCCGGAAGAAGTCCCGGGCCAGAACGTACATCCCCAGACCCGCCATCAGGAAGGTCAGGGCCAGGGCGATCCGGACCCCTGGCGTGATGCCGAAGCCCAGCCGGGCGATCAGGCCCGCCACGAAGTAAGAGAGGGGAGGGTAGAAGTTGAAGACGGGATACCCATACCCCCACCCCATATCCGGCGCCAGTCGGGCGTAGAGAATCCCCTGGGACCAGAGATGGTCTATCTGGACCACCCGCAAGAGGTGAAGCAACATGTCGTCTCCGCAGACCAGAGTGGGCCCGATGGCGGCCCGGGCCGGAACCCACCATAGAGACAGAAGCACGAGAATAGGAAGCAGGCGAAGAAGGAAACGGTGCATCTCTCCTCCGAATTGTCGCAGTGGGAATGACATCACCTCCACTCCGCTGCGCTCTGTGCCTGACTACAAACGGCATCGGCGCAATCCCGCCAGGCGATCTCCAAAAAGCAAGATCATCAGCCCCAATAGAGACAAAGCGGAGAGGAGGTCCGCCGCCAGCCGGAGCGGCGTCTCCCCGAAGCGAACCGCAATGTGGTGGCGGCCCGCCGGAACCGGGAAGGTGAACCGCCCCCACTCCGCCTCGGAGACAATCTCCACCGGCTTTCCGTCCACCCAGGCCCGCCAGCCGGGGTAGAAGAAGCGGTTGATGGTCAGCCGGAAAGGTTGGGGACTCTCCACCCACCCTTCGGCGGAGAGCGGTCCGGTTCGCCCCTCACGAAGGTCCACCCCCTTCGGGAGCACGGAGAGGTCAAACCAGCCCGTCGCTGGCCGGGAGGGCCACTGGCGGACCGGGCGGGGGCGGAATTCGTTTTGGGAGACCCCCGGGTCCGTCTGCTCCCAGGTGTAGAGGCTGCCGATGGAGACCCGGTCCCAGCCGGGGCAGTACTGGGCGTTCCAGAGCCAGCCCAGGTCGGCGGCAACGAGGGCCAGGACCATCAGCCCAATCAGAGGATGGCGCCATCGGAGACCCGTCAGAAGTTCGGCCGTCGCCCCGACCAGGAACGCCAGGGAGAGTGCCGCCGGCCCCAGAAAGCGCCAGGGAAACTGGAAAATGTGCAGGTACGAGATGGCCTGCCAGATGGGCAGGGAAAGGGGAGTCGTCATCAGCGCGGCGACCATGCCGACCGCCGCAAAGAAACGGACTGCCCGACGACGGGCGCCCCGAAAGAAGACAAGCCCCAACAGGCCGGGGACTCCCAGCAGAAGGGACATCAACCCCAGGGAGCGGGGTAGAGTGGGGTTCACAAGGTCCAAACGGACGGGTTCCAGAGCGGCCAGGAGTTCCCGCCAGGAGAGAAAATGGGCCCGGTAGCCACCGGGGAAACCGTAGACGGCGTTTTCCCATTGGATGAGCGAACGTTCGGCCCAGGCCGGAATCCAGAAAAAGAGCGCCAGGCCCATTCCCAGGCCCAGGCTGATTCCAGCGGAGAGCGCCCGGCGACGGAGCGGCAGGAAAGACGAAGATAGAACCTCCATCAGCGCATAGAGGGCCAGCAGTGGGGCCGACACCACGGCCGCGAGGTTGTGCGTCAGCAACAGGGCACCAAAGATGAGGGCACCCGCCGCGATCCACCCTCTTCGGCCCGTCCGCACGGCCCGGCCCACGGCCCACCATGCCCACGGGAGCAGCGCCCAGCCCATTGCCTCCGGCAGCGCCCCCCGGTAGAGGGGGTTGTAGGCCACGTAGGGAGCGTACATCGCGGCAACCGCCGTCACCACCGCCGCCTCCGCCCGGAAGAAGTCCCGGGCCAGGACGTACACCCCCAGACCGACCACCAGGAAGGTCAGAGCCTGGGTGACCCGGAATCCCAGGGCAATGTCGCCAATCAACCGGGAGATCAGAAGTACGACGTAGTAAGAGAGAGGAGGGTAGAAATTGAAGACCGGAAAACCGTAGCCCCACCCCATATCCGGGGCCAGACGGCTGTAGAGGATTCCCTGCGCCCAGAGATGGTCCAGTTGGACAACGCGAAGGAGATGGATCACCGCATCCGAACCGCAGGGGAGGGTAGGCCCGATTCCGGCCCGAACCGCCACCCAGCCCAGAGCGAGGACCACCAGGGCAGGAATTCCCCAAGGGGGGAGGATGGAGCGGAAGCGCATCCGGGTTTCCTCAGGCCTCCGGAGTCTCTCCTTCGGAGGGCTGACCCTGGGGCACGTACCACCCCACCGTGGCGTTGGAGCGGCGCAGGACGGCCTGCGCCACCCGTAGGACGTCCTCCGGTGTGACCGCGCTCAGCCGGTCCAGGTACCCCTCAAACCAGGTGTAGTCGGCGAAAATCTCGCTCCACCCCAGCCAGAAGGCCTGCCCGGTGACCGACTCACTGGAGTAGGCGAACTGGGCCCGCGCCTGCTGGATGGCCTTCCGCAACTCCTCTTCCCGAATCGGCTCGGCGGCCATCCGCTCCAGTTCGGCCCACAACCGCTCCTCCACCTCGGCGGGGGTCCGGCCCGTCCGCACCGTGGCGGTCAGGGAGTACACGAAGGGGTCCACCGTGGGGATGAGGCTCCCGGAGACATCGGCGGCCAGTTCCGTATCCACCAGCGCCCGGTAGAGCCGGGAGGTCTTGTTGGTGCCCCCGTCGCCGAAGAGGGTCATCCCGCTGGCGCCGCTCAGGACGGCATCCAGCACCACCAGCGGGTAGAAATCCCCATCGGTCGGGGGCGGGGTGTGGAAGACGACGGTGAGGTAGGCCGTGTTCCCTTCCCCCTCCACCACCACCCGACGCTCCCCGCGCTGCGGCGGCTCCACCGGGGAGGTCCCGTCCGGCAAGTCCCCCGGCGGGATGTCCCCGAAGTGACGGCGGATGAGGTCCAGCATCCGCTCCGCCTCAAAGTCCCCCACCGCCACCGCCAGCGCGTTGTTGGGGACGTAGTAGGTCCGGTAGTGGCGGTACAGGTCGTCCCGCGTCATCCGCAGCAGGTCGCACATGTGCCCCAGCGTCTCGTGGCCGTAGGGGTGGACCCGGAACGCGGCCGCCATGACCTCCTCGCCCAGCAGGAAGAGCGGGTCGTTCTCCGCCCCCTGCCGTTCGCTGATGATGACCGTCCGCTCCGCCTCCACCTCCTGCGGCTCAAAGAGCGCGCCGGTCATCCGGTCCGCCTCAATCTCCAGTTCCAGCCCGATTTTCTCCGCCGGGAGGGTGGCGTAGTAGGTGGTGAAATCATACCATGTGGCGCCGTTCCATACCCCACCCTCGCGGGAGATGGCCTTATCCGCGGTCCCTTTGGGCCAGCGCGGGGTGCCCTTGAAGAGCATGTGCTCCACCCAGTGGGAGATACCAGTGATGCCGACATGCTCCCGTCCGCTCCCGACGCGGTACCATATCCAGAAACTCGCCACCGGGGCGGTGTGGACCTCTTTCAGCAGGACGGTGAGCCCATTTTCCAGTTGGGTTTTCAGGACGGACACGGTCACCTCCGGGCCTTTCGTCGGCGGACAACCCACCAGATGATGAGGGAGACGACAATGACGACGAACGCCAGCACCAGATAGGGCGCGACCAGGGCGATGATGGAGGTGACGGTGGAGATGACGTCCTCCACCGTGCTGACGATGGGGTTGGCCGTGCCGCCGGTGGTGATGGAGAGGACGGGGCGCCCGGTGGCCTTGACCGCGTGGATGCCCCCGGCCACAATCACCCCGCAGATAGCCGCCAGGACGGGGTGGAGGTGGATGGTGTGGGTGCTGGCGGCGAAGAGGATGGCGCCGGCGGTGGGGCGCACCACCGTCTGGACGATGTCGTTGGCCGTATCCACGGCGGGGATTTTATCCGCCAGGACTTCTATGACCAGCAGCACGGCCAGGACGCCGATAGTCCACCAACTGCTCAGCCAGGCCCACGGCCCCTGCAGGTCAATCATACCGTCGGTCAGACGGTCCACCAGCGCGATGACCAGCAGGGGGATGTAGGCGTTCAGCCCGGCGGAGGCGGAGAGACCGAACGCCGTAGAAAGGCTGAGAAACGCCTGGACGACGGACATCAGGCACCTCCTCAAGAATGACCAATGGCGAAATGACCAATGACAAATGACCCTTGAAGGGGTTTTGCGGCGGGCGGCGAAGCCGCCCGCCGCAAAACCCCCTCCCTCATTCCCCTCCCCACTTCCGCACAGCGGGAGAGGGGAGGGGCCAGGGGAGGGGTGAGGGCCCCCTCCGCCGCAGGCGAGCGGGCGAGGGGCACGAAGGATTCAGAGACATCAATGAACCGGGGGCAGGGGGAGGGGTGCGGGCCAAAAGTTGTCAGGAACGACGCTCCGAAAGGGTACGATTTTTTAAAGGACTCAACACAGGTCAGGTAATTATCCGTGTCCTATCCCCGGGTCCAACCGGCCAGCGGCCGCCAGGTCCGCCGGTGGATAGGAGAAGGGCCCAGTTGCTGGAGGGCCCGGCGGTGCTGGGGGGTGCCGTAGCCCTTGTGACGGGCAAACCCGTAGCCGGGGTACTCCCGGTCCAGTTCGGTCATCCGCCGGTCCCGCTCCACTTTGGCGATGATGCTGGCCGCAGCGACGGAGAGACAGCAGGCGTCCGCCCTGGGTAGCGACCGCTGCGGGAGCCCGATTTCGGGCAGGCGGACGTAGTCAATGAGCAGGGCATCGGCCGGCAGGGCCAGTCCGCCAACGGCGCGCGCCATGGCCCGTCGGGTGGCCGGGAGAATGCCCAGCGCGTCTATTTCCGCCACCTCCGCCCAGCCGACGCCCACCGCCAGCGCGACCTCCCGGATGCGGTCATACAGGGCCTCCCGCTGGAGAGGCGAGAGTCCCTTGGAGTCCCGCACGTCGGCCAGCAGACGGGAGAGGTCCGGGCGCTCCAGCGGCAGGACGACCGCCGCCGCGTAGACGGGGCCGGCCCAGGCGCCGCGCCCGGCCTCGTCCACTCCGGCAATCCGCCGGTACCCGCAGGCCAGAAGTCCGGTCTCTTCGGCCAGGTCCGGCGCCACCCCCCAACGATTCTCCCGCGCCATCGCTCCGAGGTTTGACAGCCAGCGGGTTCGGGATACAATACGGATGATGCCGAAATGTAACTATCAGGCTTCCTCACCCCACCCCCGCCGCCCTCGGGCCGAAGGCCCTTTGGGCCGAGGCCTGCGGCGGCAGCGGCGAAGCCGCTGGGGGAGGGGTGAGGCTGAACAGTTACGCCGAAATTATACCACAGATTTTCACTTCCGCATCGCGGCGGACCAGACAACGGACCACAGACGACAGACCATAGACCACGGACCACAGACGACAGCAGAAGGGGGCGAGATGTCGTTGCTTCGTCGGCTCTGCCTTCCCCTCACCCTCAGCCTGGGCCTCCTGGCCCTGGTCCTCTTTGCCCTCCACCCTGCTCGCAGTCGGGCGGGGGAACCCCCACCCTACCTGCAGAGCGGGTCTTTCTCCCCCCTTCTCCCCCGTCTCGGGGGAGAAGGGGGGCAGGGGGGGATGAGGGGGATTACGCCCGCCCAATCCCCCGGCCCCGGCGCCGTCGTCATCAACGAAGTGGCCTGGGGCGGGACGGCGGCCAACTCCGCCCACGAGTGGATAGAACTCTACAACACCACCGGTTCAGCCATAGACCTCACCGGCTGGCGGCTCTTTTCCTCTGACGGGAAACCCGACATCACCCTCACGGGCACTATCCCGGCTTTTGGCTATTATTTGATTGAACGTGGGACTGACTTGGCCGTTTCGGATATTCCGGCTGATTTGGTGGTTTCCTTCGGTTCCAGCACTGGGGCGGGCCTGAGTAATGACGGCGAAATCCTCACCCTGACCAACGCCTTGGGCGAAGTGATAGACGCCGCCAACGGCGACGGCGGTCCCTGGCCTGCAGGCACCGCCTCTTCCGGGCCCATCACGTACACCACCATGGAGCGCATAGACCCCGCCGCCCCCGATACCGACGCCAACTGGGCCTCCAACAACGGCATCATCCGCAACGGCCGGGATGCCAATGGCAACCCCATCAACGGGACGCCGAAATGTCGGAACTCCGTTGCGACGCCTCTGGCCGACCTGACCCTGAGCAAAACCGGGCCCGCAACCGCTGACCCGGGGGCCCTGGTCACGTACACCATCGCCTTCCGTAACTCCGGCAATATCACCGCCGCCGCCGTCCTCCTCACCGACACCCTCCCGCCCGAACTGACCTTTGTCGCCCAGACCTCCCCCTACCCCTTCACCCAGGCCGACCCCGCCACCCTGGTCTGGGACGTGGGCGACCTGGCCCCCGGCACGGCCTCCGCCCGCATCACCGTCACCGCGCAGGTCACCGGGACGTCGGGGACGACGACCCTCACCAACACCGCCGAGGCGGCCACCGCCACCCCCGAAGTGACGACGACCAACAACGTCGCCCACGCCGTCACCCAGATCACACCCCCCGCGCCCGCGCTGACGCTGACCCACACCGGCCCGCCGGTCCTCCTCGCCGGGGGGACCTTTACCGCCGTCCTGGCCCTGGGCAACACCGGCGACCTGACTGCCACCACTGTCGTCCTCACCGACGCGCTTCCGGCCGAGGTGACCTTCGTCACCCAGACCGCGCCCTTCCCCTTCCGCCAGGCCGATCCCTCCACCCTGGCCTGGGACGCGGGCGACCTCCCGCCCGGCGCGCAGGCCCTTATCACCCTCACCCTGCAGGCCAGCCCGGCCCTCTCCGGCACCCCGACCTTCGTCGCCACGGCCACCGAAGCGGGCGGCGGGACGGTCACCGCCGCCTGGAGCGCGCCCGTCCTTCCCGCCGTCCGCCTCTACGCGCTGGCCCCCGTCAACTACGCCGGCAGCGGCGAGGCGGCGGCCCTCATCAACCAGAGCCCGTACACCGCCTCCCTCTCCGGCTGGTGCCTGGACGACGCGCCCTCCTCCACCAGCCGGGTCTGCTTCCCCGCCGGGGCCGAAATCGGGCCGGGCCGCATCCTCTGGCTGGCCCAGAACGGGGACGGGTTCTACCCTGTCTGGGGTTTTGATGCGGACTGGGCCGACAACGCCTCCGAGCGCTCCGTCCCCCTCCTCCCCGGCTCCTGGCCCGGTTTCACCGACTCCGGCGAGGCGGCCTGCCTGGTCAGCGGTACGGTTGTGGTGGACGCGCTGGCCTACGGCACCGGTTCGGCGACCCAGGGCTGGTCCGGCCCCGCCGTCCCCTACCCGTACCCCGGATTCCCCTCCGGGCAGGTCCTCTACCGCAAACTGGACCCGGCCACCGGCCTCCCCGTCCCCGATACCGACACCGCCGCCGACTGGGCCCAGGACCCCGCCGACCCGCTCCGGGGGCGCAAACTCCGCTACCCCGGCTGGGACCTGGAAGACCTCTTCTTCCCGGCGGAAATCACCGCTTCGGCGCAGGTGACGGTTGCCGTCGCCCCCGAAGGGGCCCTCTCCCTGACCCTGCAGACCATCCGTTCAGCCCAGCACTCCCTGAAGATTGCGGCCTACACCCTGGAGAGCGTCCCCGTCTACCAGGCGGTCCAGGAACGGATTCGGGCCGGGGTGGTGGTGACGGTCCTCCTGGAGAGCGGGCCCACCGGCGGGATGTCGCCCGACGAGAAGTGGATTGCCCGGCAGTTGCACAACCCGCCCACCTCCACCGTCTACTTCATCGGCAAGACGGCCGCCCGCTACTGCTACCACCACGCCAAGTACATCCTGGTGGACGACCGCCTGGCATTGGTGAGCAGCGACAACTTCACCGAACGCTCCATGCCCTCCGACCCCGTCGTCAACGGGACGGCGGGCCATCGGGGCTTCGTCCTGGTCACCGACAGCCCCGGCGTGGTGGCCCGTCTGGCGGAACTCTTCCGCCGGGACGCCGACCCCGTCCACGCCGACGTCGCGCTGTACGACGAGACCTACGCCCCGCCGTCGGGCTACACCCCCCTCCCCCCGCCCGATTGGACCACCTACACCGCGCCCTTCAGCCAGGTCCTGGCGACGACGGCGACGACGGTCACCGTCCTGCACGGCCCGGAACACCTCCTCCGCCCCGACGACGGCCTGCTGGGGCTCCTGAAACGGGCCGGCGCGGGGGACGCGGTCGCCGTAATGCAACTGAACGAGCCGGTCACCTGGACGACAGGCATCGGGACGGCGGGGCTGAACCCCCGCGTCCAGGAACTGGTGGCGGCGGCCCGCCGGGGGGCAGAGGTGCGGGTCCTGCTGGACGAGTACTACGACACCGGCACCAACGTTGCCACCTGTCTCTACCTGAACGGCATCGCTCGCGGCGAATCCCTCCCCTTGTCCTGCCGGCTGGGGAACGTCACCGGGCTGGGCGTGCACGCCAAGGCCTTCTTCGTGCGGGTGGGAGAGGAGAAGTGGGTCCACGTCGGCAGCGTCAACGGCACCGAGACCGCCCACAAGGCCAACCGGGAGGTGGCGCTGCAGGTGGCCTCCGCCGACCTCTACGATTTCCTGATGACCGTCTTTGAGCACGACTGGGCGCGTGCCCACGCGCCGCTGGTCTTCCCCCTCTACCTCCCGCTGGTCTTCCGGGACTACGTCCCCCCGGCGGACTACCCGCTGGTCACCGAGGTCTTCATCAACCCACCGGGGGACGACGCGGGCAAGGAGTGGATAGAACTCTACAACCCCGGCCCGCCGGTGAGCCTTGCGGGCTGGACGATTGGGGACGCCATCAACATCGGGGACTACGGGGACGGACGGTACGCGTTCCCGGCGGGGGCCCAACTCCTGCGGGGGCAGGTGATTGTGGTGGCGGCCTGTGCGACGAACTTCGCCCCGACCTACGGCTTCAACCCGACCTACGAGTGGACGAACTGCGACCCGCTGGTGCCGGACCTGGTCCCGGTGGGCTCCTGGGCGGGCTTCGGGCTGGCGCTGGGGAACGCGCAGGATGAGGTGTTGCTCCTGAAGCCCGACGGCGCGCTGGTGGACAGCGTGGCCTGGGGCGGGGAGCCGCGCGCGGGCGTCATCCCCTTCCCGCTGGACCCGGGGGACACCTTCCCCTGGTCGGCCTCGCTGAAACGCTACCCGCCCACGGGCGACCGCAACGACTGCTCTCGGGACTTCTACGTCAGTTGGAGACCGTCGCCGGGGAGGGTCTCAGGGGAGTAGCCTTTTTCACCGCAGAGACCGCAGAGGGCGCAGAGATTTTTTCAAAAAACCACGAAGGACACGAAGGCCGCACAAAGGACACGAGGGATGATTTTTATCCCTTTGTGCCCTTTGTGGTAAACTTTCTCAGGAGGGGGCAATGGACGTATCCACCAAAATCATTCTCAGCGACCTGCATCTGGAGGCCGGGTTCTTTGACGGCGCCAACCCGCTGGAGGACTTCCGCCACGACCGCCAGTTCTATGACTTTATGACGCACTTGCGGGACGAGAGCGATTCCACCGGGCGGCCGATGGACCTGATCATTAACGGCGACTTCATAGAGTTTCTCCAGGTCCCCGCCGTGCCGGTCTCCGAGTACGACCCCCGGGCCGCCTACCCGGAGGACGCCTACCGGTCCACCACCGAGGCGGATGCCGTCCTGCGGACCGACCTGGTCATCGCCGGGCACCGCCCCGTCTTTGAGGGACTGGCGGGGTTTCTCTCGGAGCGCCCCCGCCGGACGGTGACCGTCATCAAGGGCAACCATGACCTGCAACTCCACTGGCCCGGCGTCCAGGAGCGTATCCGGCAGGCCCTGGGGGCCGTCGGTCCCCGGGCGCCCCTCCTGGCCTTCGCCGCGCGCTCGGTCCTCCAGGATGGGGTCTACGTGGAGCACGGCAACCAGTACGGGGACCCGCTGAATTCCCTGGACGACTTTGAAAACCCGGTGGACCCCCGCCATCCCGACCGTCTGAAGACCCCCGTCGGCTCCCGGTTCGTCATAGAGTTCTTCAACCACGTGGAGTACGAAAAGTGGTGGGTGGACGCGGTCAAACCGATCCCGGCCCTCATTGCCTACGGGATGGTGCTGGAACCGGCCTTCGCCCTGAAGGCGCTGGCCGTTCTGCTGACGGCCCTGCCGGGGATGGTCTTCCACCCGTTCGCGGCCGGGCAGGGGGAACCGCCGCCGCTGAAGGCGGTCCGCATGGGCGCTGTGGACGAAGTGGCCCGCCGCTATGCGGACGACCCGGCCTTCCGCCGGGAACTGGACGCGGCCCTGGGGGAGGTCCTGCAGAGCATCGGGCCGTACGGTATTCTCACTCCGGCGGGGGGTGAAACCGGGCGTCCGTCCATCCGCGCACAGGCTATGAGCACCGCGGGCCTCCTTCGGGCCCTCCGGGGTTTCCGGGCCCGGGTCCGTCGCCTCTGCCGCGCGGGCCGCCCGGCCCCGCCGCAACCCGACTTTCTGGAGGCCGGTCAGCGGATCAGCCGGGGGTTCAGCGACCATCTGGTGGGGGCGGCGCAGCAAATCCTTCGGGAACGGGGCGTCTCTCTGGTCGTTTTCGGTCACACGCACCAGGCGCGGCTGGACGTGCTGCAGGGGGGCGTTTACGCCAACAGTGGCACCTGGACGTGGTGGCGGGATTTCTCTCAGGCCAGTCGGGAGGACTGGCAGCGATTGCTGGAACATCCCGAATCCTTCACGACCCCCCACTATCTGACCTACGTACGCGTGGACCCGGGGCCGGAGGGACACCTTCGCGTCTCCCTGCACGACCTGAGCGGGAGTTTGCCCCTGCCCAGAGAGGCGCTGTGGGCCATTTAAGACAGTTGTCACCCCGAAATCCTGCTATTCGTCACTCTCTATCCGGACAGGAAGTGATATAATACAAAGCGAGGTGGGCGTGGCCAACGCCGTGCGGCAGGCGTTTTCCCCAAGCCACATCGCACCTCTCCTCCTTTCCTTGGCTGGCGGTCCCCCGGGTACCCCCCCCGCCCGGGGGACCATCTTTTATGGCAACGTAACGCAGGCTGTCAGCCTGCACTCTGCAGGCCTGGCGGCCTGCGCTACAGGGGCATGCCTTCGTCAACATCTCTTAAGGTGCTTGATCAAAGCCCCCCTGGCAGGTAGTTGCTTTGGGGAACTTTTGGCCCCCTCTCCTTAAGTTTGGCCTTTTCGCCCACGAGGATAAGTGAAATATATTTTTCATTGCGGCGGCTTCATTGCCGCCACAAAAAAACAATTTTTTATCCCCGGAAGCCCCCACCCCGCGGCACAGCATGATCCCGTCAATGCGAGTGATTGTTCAAAATTCGGCAAAGGAGGGAAAGAGAGGCCTATCTCCCTGCTGTTCTTGCTTTTCTTCCCCAATCCCTCAGGCCAGCAGGAGGGCCAATGGCGCTCCCCCCTGGTGCAGATGATTC